>Ga0206917_1123_pt1 | contig 19176 bp, 15 predicted proteins | sample Alteio_BWOrgHeat_68_FD_152931 | JGI IMG/M metagenome (GOLD analysis project Ga0206917, IMG submission 152931) | Enriched cells from forest soil in Barre Woods Harvard Forest LTER site, Petersham, Massachusetts, United States -... | ecosystem: Environmental > Terrestrial > Soil > Temperate forest >...
AAACTTTCAAAAAGAACTTAGAACTGTTTTTACAAACTAGTAAGGGTCTAGATAATTTCAGGCAATCTAACAGCCTATTTTCAGAATTAACTTTTCAAAGCGTCAATCAGTTTTTTGAACAAGTTAAAACGGTATCGGGAATCAGTGCAGACCAAATACGCCAATACCTGAAATTCAGTAGCATAGAAAAGAACCTTCATAACTCCTTTCTTGCAGTATCAATATCGTATGTCCTAAATAGCAGCCTACAAGCTGAAGGAATTGATTCATTGGCCGCGCTGATGCACTCAAATGGAATATTGAAGGACAAAATCAATCAGACTAAAGGAATTAGAAATTTCAACGGCAATGCACACTCGAAGCTAATTGAAGAATTTAGAGTTTTGGATGAATCTTTGATAAAGTTAAACAGAAAACTTACAGCAAACTATATCGCCAACAAACCTATGCCAACAGGCACCCGCGCGTCCTCGAAAAAGGACTGGACCGAAGGCTATCTATTAGAGCATGAAATCTCAAAAGAGAAGAGACACTTGCCCATTAGAAAACTTCTCTCACAAGCAGGAGAAGCCACTAAGATTGCTACTCCTTGTTTTATGATGAGCCCTTCCTCAGTCGCGCAATATTTGCCAAGCTCATTTCCAAAGTTTGATGTACTAGTAATTGATGAGGCGTCTCAGATCACACCAGAGTCTGCAATAGGATCAATCTTGAGGGCTAAGCAATGCGTGATTGTCGGTGATTCAAATCAGCTTCCTCCGTCAAACTTCTTTGGCACTTCAGATAGCGCCGATGATCTTTGGAGTGAAGAGGAAGATGTAAGTGTTGAGAGCGTTTTAGATGTCGCTGAATCGGTTCTATCAAATTCTCGAAAACTTCTTTGGCACTATAGATCCAGACATCAATCGCTCATCGCATTTTCAAACCAAGAGTTTTATAATAACGATCTAATACTATTTCCTTCATCGGCAGCGAAAATTTCCTCCACTGGAATACTATACTTCGAAAATCCTTCGTGGCGATATGATGGCAGTGGAACAAACAAGTCTGAAGCCGAAGCAATAGTTCAACGTGTAGAAGATATTGTAAGAACCGAAAAAACAACAAATATCGGTGTAGTTGCGATGAACTCAAAACAAGCCGATATGATTTCTCAACTCCTAGAGCAAAGAGCAAAAGAAGTTCCAGAAGTCAGACTACTTTTGAGCGAGGAAAGCGATTTTTTTGTTAAAAATCTAGAGAATGTCCAAGGTGACGAGAGGGATATCATCATTATCTCTTTCACATATGGCACACAAGACGGACCTGAGGGAACCGATCTGTTCTTCCAACGATTTGGGCCGATAAATCAAAAGGGCGGCGAGAGACGATTAAACGTACTTTTTACCCGTGCCAAACAAAGGATGGAAGTTTTTAACTCCATTCCAACTGGAAAAATTGTAGCTGACTCAAAATCCTTGGGAGTGAAAGCTCTAAAGGGGTTTTTAGAATACGCTAAATCGGGGTCCTTACCTTCCAATTTTAAAGTAACTGATAGAACTTTTGACAGTCCATTTGAAATTCAAGTGGCAAACCTGATCAGATCTTGGGGATATGAAGTTGTTCCTCAGGTTGGAGCAGCCGGTTATTTCATTGACCTCGCTATAAAGGAATCCCCTACTTCCGAGAAGTACCTTCTAGCAGTGGAATGCGATGGAGCAACCTACCATTCTACAAAGGTTGCTCGAGACAGAGATCGCCTCAGAGAAATGAATCTTAGAAATCTCGGTTGGGATGTGTTCAGGATCTGGTCAACTGACTGGTTTAACCGTCCTCGTGAGGTTGAGAGCAGACTTAAGCAGTACTTGAAACATCTAGTAAATTCCAGGAAAAAGGCAGCTTAGTTAATAGTACCCATTCAGCTTCTGCTGGAGCTTTTCAATTTCTTCAGCCAACAGTTCGCTCACCACGTCTGTTACTGCTTCGTCATTTGGACTCCATAAACCGATCCTAGAACCCCAACGAAAGCCTTGCATGGGTTTTCGCCCCATTGAAGAAGACTTTTTATCGAACTCTTTTTCGAGATTATCCATTCTTTCCATGCCAATACTTTTACCGATTGAAACTTTAGGCTCTATTTCGGACCAGTCGTTTATCGGTTCGATCCAATACGCCCATCCCGAGGCCCATCCCTTCGGCTTCTCATCAATTTCAACCCAATATCTACATGGGCTTTTATTGAAAAAGAAATTATGGCTAATCTTTGAAAAAATAGTTTCACAATATAGTTTGTAGGTACTCATTACTTCTCGATAGAGAATCGACACTCTTTCAATTTTTTGCTTATCTGAATAAAGCTCGGAAAAACCACCATACATTTTATTAGGCGTTAAATCGGGACCTGGCAATCCGATATCTTTAAGTTTAACCAATGCAAAGCCTCGCAGGATCAGATCACTAGCCAACTCACCCACCTGTAAAATACTGATGTGATTAATAACTACCGGAATTGGCCCGTCAGGAACAACTCCTTCTGGAAATTTCAGCTCCTTGGGATCATGAAATGAGTTCACATCGCACCACTTTTTGATATCCTCTACGGTCATCAGTTCCCAATTCCTTTGGATACGAATACAGCTCACCAGTGTTCTAAACCGCTCAAGGACAGTCCAGCCCAATGGAGGAAGTCTTTTTTCTCTAACTACATTACGCAACTCTTCGAGTACTGCTTTTGATGAAATAAAGCGGCCAAGGCGTGGATGTAAATTGTATGCACGCTCTAAGTTATTTGGTCTCAGATTAAGAGTATGGCGAGAATACCCACCAACTGGTGCATATTTCAAATTCTTAGTATTCCGATTTTCGGGGTTTTCTATGATTACGTTCGGGCCTTCTTTAGGACCAAATCCAAAATGATACGAAATGTAACCTTCCATCGCCGAGCCTACTATGACGACCTTTTCACCGCGTTTATCTTCTTTTCCATCACCGTGAGACCACGGATGAAAAAGATTTCTTAGAGCAGGAAAGTATATTTCAATTACCTCAACATAGCCCCTATATAAATCGGCTAGAATTTGTTCCGGTTTAATATCAGAAATGTCAGACGAAGTGGCTGTATTGTTTGCGTGTATTCCAAGGACTGATAAATAGAGAGATAGATCTTTTCTAAGTAGGCCATCTAAGAATTTGCCTAAATGTTCTCCTCCAGAAAGCGCAGAGACAAAAAATGGTGTCATCATGAGCAATTCGCCGAGGTTCGCGGAATCAAGCCAATTCATCAAACGTTCATCTAAAGTGCCGACACTATCAGACAACATAGATTTGGAATAAAAATGAGATCTCCAAATGTCATGGGTAAATGAATATAAACTCGAGCCTCTTCGCTCCCATAAACCACTTGAAACCATCTCATCCGCAAAGTCAGATGGTCGTTGCGATACACCTGAAAATTCAATCGCCTGCTTAATCGCATCCAAAGAAAATGAGGCTGCTGTTATTTTTGAAACCTTCTGGCAAACTGATGTAACTTCATCTACTTTTTGCAAAGTTCTTATATAGCGAGAAGATAAAACCTCTTGTAAAAGCTTATCCATCAATTCACAGATATCATTGGGAACACTTAGATACCCTTCTGGAGAAAAGGATAAAAGCTCCAGATACTTGCCAAGAATTACAGGCTCATTCAAGATTGGAAGCAAAGCAGGGGGTGTTTTTTGAAATAGTATACTTGCTGCTGTTGCTCCTTGATTATTTTTTCTTTCAAAAAACTCTTCAACAACTTGAGTGCGCTCACCATCAGTATATCTATCCACGTCGAACATTAAAAACCCTGCTGGGGGTTGCACGTTTTTTCGAGACGTTATCACAATGGCACACGGAAAATTAATCAGTTGTCTAATTTCAGCTTCAATTCTGGAAGCTTCCGAATCCTCAAGCGCATCCCAATTGTCTAATGCTATTAAACTAGGAACTTTTTGCAGCCATTTGTTCACGGCGCTCTCAGTTCCTAGTGCAGGTACAGTCTTTTTAAAGGACTCAGCTATTTTATCAAAAATAGATGCATTTATTCTATCTCTTAGATCTAAAAAAACTGGAATACGAGTATCATTTCCACTAATTTGCTCGGAGATCAAAAGCTTTAATATTGTCGATTTTCCACGACCACCCCAACCAGTTAAAAAAAATCGATCTCCATCGCTCATTTTACTTTGAACAGCTGAATCATTACCTAGAGAAATCGACATTTGATCATTGCCACTAGCTTTCAAAGTTCTAGGTATAGCGTTGAACACAGCACTGCTTTTTGAAACTAAATCAAGATACTGTCCAACATCGACATTTTGAATGGTCAATGTCGGAATTTTGTTTCGTTCACAATATGCAAGAACTGACTCTCTTTGCAAAATTGATTCAAGTTCGCCTCTTTGAGATAAAAGATCGGCTATATTAGAAAAAAATACTTTATTATTTGGACCAAAGGGAACCTTTTGCCATACTTCAATTTGCTGTCCATTGCATGTTACGAAAAAAGGCGCATTCAACATATAGCAATATGAATGAGCCTGTCCTAGTGCATCCGATAAGGATTTACCCGGAGCTTTTGCCTCTACTACGACCCAACCTTGAACCGGAGGCGTAGGCGAATTTGACGCCAAAACTATATCAGCTTCTGGTTTTCTTCCGGTCGATGTCCCTTGTAAAAACAAAACAGGAACTGAAGAATGTATTTCGTCTGACGGCCAACCCAATGCCTGCAATAGGGGTAGTATCAGGCGCGTAATAACATCGGATTCAGAACCCTGACTAATAGCCGTAAAATTATTCCAAAAGGTGTTCATCACAAAGAATTCTAGACAGAATAACTTCGTTGCTCAACCCTAAATATAACTTACGATTAGTCACACTAAAAATCTGGTAATACATCAAAAATTTGACAGACCAGTCAAAGTAATATCTATAAGTATTTGAAATTATTAAGTTAATTTTTAACTTAATATTAACACTCAAAATAACGATATGAGTGTTATAATTAAGTTAAGCTATGAAACCTCAAACTGCCCTCAAAAATCTAGCCACTCTCCTGAAAGCCCCGAGCTTCACTAGCGCGGACGCCCTTGCTCGTGGTGTAACAGCCGCAACTCTCGCTCACTATGTTAATCATGGTGCTATTAAACGCATTGGACATGGCGTTTATAAGGGCTCTGATTCACCTGAGACCGACTTCAAATGGGAAGATCTCGTGGAAGCCACTCAAAGAGTCAATGGTGGTGTGGTGTGCCTCATCTCTGCCCTCGCCCTTTATGAACTGACAGACCAAATTCCACGAGACCACTGGATAGCCATCAAAAATGAGACTTCGCACCACGGAGCAAAGCTCACTCGAATCGTGCGTTTTAGAAATATGACTCTCGGTCTTTCAAAAATAAAGGTCGGCGAAGTTGATGTTCCAGTTTTTGATCGCGAAAGAACGATCATCGACTCTTTTAGACACCTCTCCGTCGAAGTTGCCATCAAAGCTCTAAAGATCGCCCTAGCAGCCCAAGGCGATAGTAAACTCGATATGAAAAAACTAAACCTATACGCAAAAAAACTTCGGTTCGATATTAAACCCTATATACTAGCACTAACCACATGAACGAAACGGCACTAAAAGAACGACTGAAAACAATCGCACAAGAAAAGGGAATCACCTTTAACGAGTGCTGGAAGCAACTCTTACTTGAGCGAATGCTTGCTCGTGTTGCTCGATCCACTCATCACGATCATCTCGTCTTCAAGGGCGGATACCTATTGTCGTATTTAATGGAAATTGGTCGTGAAACTACTGACCTTGATTTTCTACTGATGAAAATCAAAGCAGAAGCTAATCCTATTCAGAAAATGTTTGAAGAGATTGCATCCATCGACTTACAAGATGGATTTACCTTTCAGTTCAGCAAAATTGAAGAACTGTCCCAACCACATATGAACTACCCTGGCTTCCGAGTTGACCTTAAAGCTAACCTGGGAAAAATGAAGGATCAGGTTCAAATTGATATTGGCGTTGGCGATGCAGTTGAACCAGAAAATCGTGAAGTCAAATTATTCGAGTACAAGGGAAAACCAATGTTTGAAGGTGAAATTACACTTCAAACCTATCCAATTGAAACTATCTTTGCCGAAAAATTTGAAACCTCTGTTACTAAGGGGGCATTAAATTCACGAATGAAGGACTATCACGATCTGGTGATCCTAACTCGTTCGGGAGAGCTGCAAGCCGAGACTCTTAAATCAACAATCGCGGAAACTTTTAAAACTCGTAGTTCCAAGCTAGTGAACCAAATACAATTTAGTGCTGGTGAACTTCAAAAGTTGCAAAAATTATGGGAAGCACATTTTCGAGGGTTAGGCGAAATTGCTGATGAACTAAATTTGCCCGACAACATTGAAGAAGCAATTAATGAAATCAACCATTTCCTGAAAAAACTGTAGCCGTGAAATATAACATTTGAGTCGAAAAATGTTACATTTCACCGTTACTCTTTAGTTCGCCATAAGAACTCGAAACACGTTTGGTTGGTACTGTCAGTTTCGTTTGAAAACCTCCAACCATATCCAAATGCTTTTTTACGAAATCCATAGCCCGTTGTGCATGGTTTTCCCAAGCAAACGGCGCTAATTGATGATGCACAGTTTGTATTTTTGGCTTTACCATTTTCCACGAGCCATCTTGCGGCATCTCGCTGGCTGGGAAAAGTCTTTAAAACTGCACCCGTACTCAAATCAAGCATACATATTTGCTTACTTAATTTAACCGCTGCAGCTTTTGCCCTTTTGTTTGCATTAGCCTTCGCAAGTTCTGGATTACTCCCTCTCCAGTTTTTTAGTGATGCTTTACGTTTTTCTTTAGCTTCTTTGCTTGTGCGAGATGCCAAGAGCTTCTCTTGCCATTGAATATGCTTTTCTGGGTTCTCTTCAGCCCACTTTTTTAAGCTAGCCATTCTTTTTTCTTGAACTTCAGCACTTTTTATTGATTTACGAATTTTTCTTCTAGCTTCTTCGTATGCCAATGGCTTTTCTGCTCTCCATTTTTCCATTCGAACTTTAGACATCTCGCGATAACTTTCCGCGCTCATAACTTCTTGTATGCGTTTATTTCGCTCCCGCAGTGCCGGAGTACCTTTTCTAAATGCTTTTTTAGATGCCTCGAGCATATCTTTAAACTGTTCAGGATGGTTTCTCATATACTCACGCTTCTTTTCGCTCGTTTCAGCTAAAGCAGGATGTTTAGTAGTACCCGCGCCTCCCGATACAAGGTTAAGACACTTTTCATCTGATAAAAGTTCATTCGTGACGATTGAAGCTTCGAGTTGCTCTGTATTTTCAGCAGTTTCACATTTGGCGATATAATAACGCGCAAATTTGTCTTCATTGTTTTTGAATTTGTTTACAAACTTTAAGCCTGACCCTTGATACCGAATTAGCTCCGACCACTTGGGGCGATTAACTTTACCAATATAATATTCGCCGCTTTCCCAGTTTATTTGGATATAAATGGCTCGGTAATAACCGTCGGAACTATTCCGCATTCGAACAAGCTCGCTCATGGTTAATACATCGAACCATCGGCCTTTGATCGAAATGCGTTCCCTATTAAAACCCATCCTCGCTAAATGGCGTTTAGAATCATGACCGAAAAAACTGGTGAACCCATCTTCAGCTGAAAGCTCAAACGGATTAAACTCTTTCCAGATTCTGATATTTTCACCAATTGGGATCTCTATGCTCATATCGAAACTCTCAACACCGTATACCACCAGATGCCCCAATCCCAAAAAGTTGTTGGAATTTCGTTGGAACGAGCCCAAATATAGCCATACCCACCCTCACGAGCCCTCACTTCGAAAATCGGCTAAGACATTGAAACACTTTGGTTATTGTTGTTATTTCAAGAAGTTAGAAAAATACAGAAAAACCCGTTTTTTAGCTCCCCGTGGGGACGCCAAATTTTCTACCAAGCCTTGTAATCAAGCGGCCTCCACCGAAACCTTAAACTTCAACTTCTCTTTATCCAACATCGCTTGAAGCGCCAGTTTCACCCAAACGACTTCCGAATAGCCCAAGATTTTAGCAAAGCGCGCAGCCCTTCCAGGGCTCACTACCTTGCGGCCTTTTTCGATGTCGTTCAAATGGGAGCGTGAAATTTTCAGCTTCTTCGCAAAGGCCACCTGACTCATCTCTTCACCAAGACGGGTAGACTCAAGCAAGTCACTAAAAGTGAGAGGACCACCCAAATACTTTTCTAAAAACTCACGTGCTGTTACACCATCTTTAATACTCATGTTTACGTTGTACACCTATTAGGTGTACAACGTCAAGTTTCAGGATCTATAGCCTCAACAACTTCGCGCGCGCCAAGTGACTACCCAAACTCCACTCTTTCCATTAAATTTTCAACGAGACCACTTCATCAAAATTTCTTCCGCCACCCCTTAAAAACAGGAGTATAATGGAAGATGGCAAGGGAGGTTTTATGGATAAAACTTTAAGCTTTTCCACACTGATGTGTGAGTATTTCATTCTTACCTACGAGGCCTTTTCACTTTCACCCGCGCAGGCTCAAGAAAACTGCAACATAAACGCGGATCCGCTACCGGCAGGATGTGAGATCTATATCGCCGATTCAAAAAAAGATGATCGCACCCAAACCCGATGCGAGGTCGGACCCATTCCGAAAAGCATCGAGGGTTGTCACCGCGTGATCAAATGCGCGAACGACCGGGACGTGAATCACGGATACGACACCTGTTTTTACTATGGGTATGAGCCGAACGGAACACGAGTTCCGGCATTGGGTGCCGAGACCTTGACCAATGCATTCTGTACTAACGGAATCCTGATCGTGGCCCCAAACTCACTTTTTGGAATGCACTCAAACCGCGATGAATGCTCGGCTTACTAATCACCTTTGAAGCGCCTCAGGTTTTTTTAGTCAGCACCACGTGCATCGCTTCGTTGGTGTGAACTTTTTCCGTCACCGAGAATCCAAGCTTAGGCATATCGATTCCCGCGAATAGGCTTTCTCCAGAACCCAGAAAAACGGGGCTATAGGCCAGGTGCAATTCATCAATCACTCCCGCTTTCAAATACTCACGGACAACTTGCACTCCACCGCCAATACGAATATCTTTCCGTTTGGCAGCTTCTTTCGCCTTTTTAAGAGCAGACTCAATTCCATCCGTCACAAAATAAAAAGTCGTCCCACCCTCCATCACGAGCGGTTCCCTTGGATGATGAGTTAAAACAAACACGGGCACGTGATAAGGAGGCTCTTCGCCCCACCATCCACGCCAATCGAGATTCGGCCAAGGCCCACGAATAGGACCAAACATATTTCGCCCCATGATCCAGGCGCCAATGTTTTCAAAAGATCTCTCTGCAAATTCATTGTTCGTATCTTCCACGCCACCACTACCACCGTGCATTTTTTGAAAGGCCTTGGTTTTAAAAAACCAGGTGTGGAGCTCAGGACCATTTGCTCCGAGTGGATCTTCTAAACTCTGATTGGGGCCAGCACCAAATCCATCCAGTGACAGTGAAAAGGCACACACTTTTACTTTACTCATCGTTTTCTCCTACGGCGCTAACAAGTTCGCCAGATCCTCTTTCGAGAGCTTCTTCATGAAATCCGTATCTTCAGAAACAATGGACTCGGCGAGGTCTTTCTTTTTCTTCTGCAGCTCTAAGATCTTCTCTTCTACCGTTCCGCGAGCGACTAAGCGGTACGCAAAAACTTTATTGGTCTGCCCCATCCGATGCGCACGTCCGATCGCTTGTGCTTCCACTGCAGGGTTCCACCAAGGATCCAGGATGAACACATAATCAGCAGCCGTGAGATTGAGACCAGTACCACCGGCTTTAAGACTCACCAAGAAAACAGGACAACCTTCTTCGGATTGAAAGCGATCCACCGGAGATTTACGATCTACGGTTTGCCCGTCTAAATATTCGTAAGCGATCCCATCCGCATCCAGTGAGGTCTTCACAATGGAAAGCAGACTGGTGAACTGAGAAAACACGAGGGCCTTGTGGCCTTCAGCAATGACTTCTTTGATCTGACTCAGCAACAACTCGAGTTTCGCACTCGGTTCGCCGCGCTTGCTTTCGTCGATGAGTCCTGCGTGGCAAGATGCCTGACGTAATCGGAGTAGCGCTTCGAGAACATGAAGCTTGGATTTGGCCAATCCGTTCTTGGTGACCGATTGCTCGATCGATTCGCGGTACTTTTCACGGATCACGGCGTAGTACTCGGCTTCTTCTTTACTCATTTCACAGAACAACACCTGCTCGGTTTTTTCTGGGAGTTCCGTCAACACGGCTTCCTTGGTTCTACGAAGCATGAATGGTCTCAGCAATCGTGCGAGCGCACTTTCCACATCTTTCGGCGCATTTTCACCGGCAGAGAAACGCAACAATCCCGGATTCGTAAATTCGAGAATGGAGAGAAGATCTTGGATCGAGTTTTCAATCGGCGTACCCGTCAGAGCGAGGCGATGTTTTGCGCGTAATCTCTTACAAGCAATCGACGCGAGTGACTTCGGATTCTTAATAAACTGAGCTTCATCGATGATCGCCACGTCGAATTCTTGCTCGCGGAGTTTTTCGATGTCCGAGCGAAGCGTGCCGTAGGTGGTGACTAAAATATCGGCATCTCCGATTTCCTGGGACAGCTTCTTGCGTCCCTCTCCCACATAGCGAACCACCTTGAGCGTAGGCGCAAACTTCTTCGCCTCATCAATCCAGTTGAAGATCAAACTCTTTGGAGCCACGACCAAACTCGGCAGCTTCGATTCTTTTTTGCGCCCGAGTAAAAACGCGAGCACTTGAATGGTTTTACCCAAACCCATGTCGTCGGCGAGCACTCCGCCCGATTCAAAATCTTGCAAGAAGGTTAACCAAGTGAGTCCCTCTTTTTGATAATTACGGAGCTTGCCTTTGAAGCCCACCGGCGGCTTCGCCGTCTTCGTCATGTCGTATTTTAAAATGCGTTTCCGAAAGGCTTCAAAGCCCTTGTCTCCGCGAACATCGTCGTCGTCGCCGAGGGCAGCGTTCAGAAGTAAGCCCTGACTTTTTTCAAAGCGAAGCGAACCGGGCACGCTCGAATCACCTAAGCTCTTCAAGGTTGCATAGCGGGCCAGCCATTCTTCCGGCAGAAACCCGATCGATCCATCTTTAAGGCGTACACTGGAGCTTTTCGATTCAAGCGCGGCAAGAATCTCTTCTTTGCGCATTGGATTGCCGCCGAAGGAAAGCGAAAGGTTGACGTCGAACCAATCCGTAGAAGAGGTGACGTTCAAGGCGAAATCTTCCGCTACAATCACGCGCTGACTTTCGATGAAAATAATCCAACCGTTTTCGCTGAGCTCAGTGGAGGAGCGCTGAAGATCGTTCATCGGAATCGCTCCCGATGGATCTCTTAAAATTTCAAGGGCCTGATTGAGGGTTGCTTCTTCGAACTCGCGGTTCCGAACGTGCACTTGGCGATTCTCGACGTCCACCACGCTCTCCGAAGGATCAGCGAGAGAAATCATTTGCCCGCCGTAATCGAAACTCACGGTGAGAGTCATGCGTCCGGTCGATGGATCATTGCCGAGGGGAAGAAAAATACCGTGTGGAACCGGCTGAATGAGACTCTTTTTCCATTCCAGTCCATCCGGCCAGGTGACCGGTGGCGCGCTCGCATCCGTTAAGATGCGTTTCACAAAAACATCCACTTGATCGCGGGGAACGAGGAACTCTCCACCACGCAGATTTTTTAACCAGCGTGCATGACGTGGTTCCGCCAGACGTCCGATCTGATCACCAAAAAGAATGAGACCAGAACCGAAGAAACAAATCGGCTCACTCACCGTTTTCGTTTCTTGATCGCGTTTCAATATTCCTTCAAGACGATATCGATTTCCAACGTCTTCGATGACTAATTCTGTTTCCCAAGGTTTACCCCGATCCATGCGGAGTGGTCGGTCAGCATTGTCGGGAGAGCCGTTGGGAGAACGAGAAAGAAATGAATTACCCGATCCGGTGAGAGTCGTCAGGATTTGGGTTTCAACGACTGGGTCTACGGTGAAACGCGTGCAAGAACGACCAAAAGTATTCACCATCTTCGGCGCACAAGTGCGCATCAACAAAGCAACGAGTTCCTGATCCCGTGGATTGGCGAGTAACTGTAGATCACGATCAGGCGCACGATCTGGGCGTAAGGGTCCGGAGTCTTGCCCCATTCCACGTCCAACACCTTGACGACGACACCAATAATCCAAAACTAATTTTCCAGTCGAAACGGTTTCTGCCGCATGAATCACGAAGGCAGCGATCATATTACCCGCAGTCACCACTCGCCCGCTTTTGCCTTGAATCTGATCCAATCTCTCTACCCAGGCGTTCGGCGCCTCGTAAGGAGTTGGTGAACCTGAGTTCGGGCCAAAGGTAGGCTTCGGGGTAATCACCATTCGATTTATCGGTAATTTAGCATCCCGTAAAATTCGAAGCGGTCCTTGACCCGGTACTTTTGCGGAAAGACCGGAACGTTCTACCTTGATGATCGATGCCCAAAGATGTTTACAAAGCCCTTGTGTTTCGTAATACGGGCAAGTGCATCGCATTTCGACTGCACCGGATGTAGCGGCCTGGGCGAAATCGATCCAGATTGCATAACGCTCGCCTTGACCCACGACTGTCAGTGAAAATGCCTCTCCCATTTGGGTAGGATCAGAAACTTTGTCGGATTGAAAATATTGTCGTCCACGCCCGAGCACTCCCCGAGGAAATTGGCGGATGCAACGTTGCTCTAGTCCATCCGCATTTCCCTGCGGACGAGCCGGTCGTGAGTGTTCACGCGGAGGGTGGCGTTGTTTTTCACGTGGATGCTGGCGTAAAGGGTGGCGCGGTTGCTCTTGCAACTGTTGTGGCTGCTCCAGTCCCTGTTCGCGTGGAAGTGCATCACCATTGGCGGCGCCAATAGCTGGGGGTTGGTTGGGAGAGTGATGGGGTTTTCGTGCGCGAGGTTTCCGGCGCCGATCACCCGAGGGTCGTTGCTCAGTCATGGAGTAGGGTCCATCCTTGCACTTTTATTCCTTTGAGTCGAGATCACAATTGCGAAAAATAGACAAAAAAGATGGGTCCAACTGAAACCTAGGCCCAATAGAGGTGCTGTAAACTCAAAACCGATACGAAGTCGAAATCAGCGCACCCACGCCGGTCATCGCATATTTCGATGCATCTCCAGGCGCACCATCGCTGGTGGACTGGCCGGTACCGGAAATATAAAAGAGTCCTACCCCGGTTTCCACGTGTTCAATGATGTACGACAATCCACCCGTGATGCCGAAGCAATCCACTTTCGTTTGACTCTTCCCATTGTTTTTGAATTGATGAAGCGCCGATGGATTGTAAAATAATCCAAAACGAGCCGGGATTTTTTCCGTGATCAACACCCGAGTTCCCACCGCATACCGAAAAGTAGGATCCGTACTCACTTCACTATCGATGGAGGAGTCCGGCAAGGCCGTGTACTGAGCGCCGACTTGAAAACTCAGATCGGTATAAATATCCCAGCCATCTGCTGGACGGAATCGCGCCCCTAAGGTGGTGTCGAGCGGCAATTGATAATTGGCCGAACCATTCGGATGATCTTCATCGGTCGAAGTGAGCACTCCTGCATTGACGGTTCGAGTATTGATCAGCGTATCCGCACGATTTGAAATATTGAGAAGAGGCGTTTGTATGCGGAGTCCTAAATTGATTGCTTTGGATAACTCGTAGAGCACTCCGAAATTCAGAGAAAATCCCATGGTGCCGACGTCGGAGCGATTGATGGAGCTCACGATACTGTTCGCCGTGTTTGGAAAATCCACTTCCATGTCGACGAGGGAAGACTCCGCATGATGAATTCCAAAAAGGGTGGCGCCCACACTCCACTCTGAATCAATTCGTGTTGCATACGAGGCACCCAACCAGAGATCGCTGTATTTGTAAGACTGAGCAATCACCCCCTTGGTGTTGGTCGTCGTGAAATTCGCGCGATTTTCAAGCTGAAGTGAATCCGGAACCAAAACTGAAAACGCAATCACCGCGTGATCGAGGGCGTAGGTCAACACATAACTCGCGGGAATCGTGTTGAAGCCGTTGGCCTGATAAGGAACATCTTGCGCAGGTGTATCGATGCGGGCAACTGAGTCGGCTTTGATCCCGAAAGAAAGATAGGTACTGCCTGTCACCGCCATTCGCGAATGAGCAATACTCGCGAGTGCTGCAGGATTGTAATAGACTGCACCCGTATCTGCGATTCCGCCTGTCCCCGTATTCGCCATAAAGGCCTCACCCTCACCCACCGGCAAAATCTGGCGATTGTAGATGTCGGCGAGTGCTGGGTTTGAAGAAAATCCAACGATGAAAAATACAAGGGCGGCAAAAAAATTCGTTTTAATACTCACCCCTCTACTCTTCATCCGACGTTGTCTGTAGTCAAGACTAACCAATATCTGCTACGATCAAAAAATGAAATCCATCCCCCTCAAATGCAAATGCGGATCCATGCAAGGATTGGCATCCAATATCACTAACAGCAATCATCGATTTGTATGCATGTGCAACGATTGTCAGGCCTTTCCCCAATTTCTCGGCAACACGGAGGAAGTCTTAGACGAAAACGGTGGCACGGAAGTGTTTCCCGTCTACCCAGCCAATATTAAAATCACCAAGGGCATGGAAAACTTAAAATGCGTTCGTCTCTCCGATGACGGCTTGATGCGCTGGTATGCTGGCTGCTGTAAAACACCGATCGCGAATACCATGTCCTCTCCGAAGCTTCCTTTCGCGAGTCTCATTCATACCTTTTTGGATTTATCGTCCTTCTCCACGACTCGCGACGAGGTTCTGGGCCCGGTGTATGCAAGAGTGAACGCAAAATATGGCCATGGAAAACTGCCTGTCGACGCTCATCGAAACTCCTCTTTAAAATTAGGACTTACGGCCATGAAATACCTTTTCATCGGCTTCGTCAAAAAGCTCAATCGTCCCTCACCGTTTTTTACACCCGATGGAAAACCAAGAGTAGAACCACTGGTGCTGACTGACGAGCAGTATTACCAGCTCATCAGTCTCGGTAATGCACCACTCTAAAAGAATTAAAATCAATCCGACTTCGGCTTATACCAACACAGCGGACGATAACCGAGCTTATCCCCATTTTCCATCGCACAGGCCCCGGTGACCGGATCGTCTTGGCCGAAATCTTCATTGAAATCCTTGCTGCAAACAGAGCCGTTGAAGTATGTATCTAAACGGCACTGGGCAGCCGGATGATCATCGTTGATCTCATCGACCACTGTCGGATCGGGAGTATCGAAGGCGGGTTCAGGAGCCGTTGCAAGATGTGCTCTTTTGTCGTTGTCGATGCTCCAGAGCAAATAAGCGAGCGAGCGGCCGGTCATTGAATCACGAATGCAAAGATTAAATTGGGCGGGACTCCGGAAGGTACCGGCGCATTTTGTTTTTACGATTTCCGGAACCTGCATTTGAGCTACGGCAGAAGCGTTGTCTTCATTTTCAAACACTCGACGGAAACATTTCATTGTGGCGAAATAATCGGCCTGTCCTTCATTGGCTGCCCAATCCTCACCAAATCCCGAACGAGGGTATCCACCGAGGTGGTGACCCAACTCATGGCACAACACCAATGCAAAACCGTCTTCGGTGGTAGCATGGTGACGGGCTAGGCCGCCGTACATATTCACGATCCAATTTTTTCGAACCCGTTCCGACGACGCGTTCACGGTCGCATCACTCCAGAGGCGATTGATCTTCAATTTGCCCCCGCGTTCAGCGACAATGGGCGCGTAAAAAGAGTAAACATTGTCGATCACTCGATTAAAGGTGTCTTCATCGATCCCTCCGTAAAAATTGGCTCCCACTGGAATTTTCAAATCGTTTTTCGGTATCAAATCGCAACGGCTGGCTTCGCTTGCCTGCGCGATCGTCATCACCATGACTAGGACACTGGCGTAAAGTTTAAGTTTCATCATTTCATTTCCCCCCTTGGTTAATGAGAGTGAGCTTAATCAAATGAAAATGGCCGGGGATTAAGCTTTTGTTAAATAATCATGTTGGACGGGTGCGTTTAGCCGATGTTACCCTATAGAAAAGCGCAATGACGCGCTGGGGATGCCTCACCCATGTCTACACTCGTACCTTCTTTTCTCACGCTGATCATCGTCATCGCCTTCGCCAGATTCGTTGGCTTTCTTTTTCGCAAAATCGGTCAGCCGCCGGTGATGGGCGAAGTGTTGGGTGGAATTATTTTAGGCCCCTCTGTATTTGGATTTTTTTTCCCTGAATTGACCAAGTCTGTCTTTCACCCCGACTCCCTCGTTTTCTTGAAACACATCTCTGAAGTGGGAATTTCTTTGTATCTCTTCGTGATGGGGCTTGAAATCGATTTGCCCCGACTTCAAAAATCAGCAAAGTCCGCCGTCCTCATTTCCCAACTCAGTATCATCTTCCCCTTTACCCTAGGTGCCTCACTCGCTGTCCAAATCTATAGTCGTTATGCTCCCTCTCATTTTGGTCTTTTGGAGTTTTCATTATTTATTGGCGTGTCACTTTCCATTACTGCCTTTCCAGTACTGGCGAGAATTCTGGCGGACTCTCCTCTCCACAAAACAAAACTGGGAGACTTGACTCTCACCTGCGCCGCAATCGACGACATCACTGCCTGGTGTCTCGTCGCGATCGTGACCGGAATCACTCACGATTCCATCAAAGGTGCCGGGATCACTTTAGCGTTGACCGGTCTCTACGTTTTTTTCATGCTCGTGGTGATTCGACCCCTCATTGAAAAACTAATCCCAAGACTTGAAAAGAATTCTGAACGATTGCCGGAAGCCCTTTTGGCTTTCGCGATCCTAGGAGCATTGGCGTCGGCCACAATCACCGAGCTCATCGGGATCCACGGACTCTTTGGTGCCTTCTTATTTGGCGCGATCGTTCCGCACACCAGTTTGATTGCGAGAGATGTGACCGATCGTTTACAAGATTTCGTGCGTATTCTATTTTTACCGGCCTTCTTCGCCCTCACGGGGATGAAAACTCAAATAGGTTTGCTTGCCGGCGCGGAAGACTGGTTGACCTGCGCTGCCATTATCGGCCTCGCCATTTTAGGCAAATTCGGCGGTGCCTTCCTCGGCGCCATTCTCTCAGGAAATTCCAAACGAGAGTCCACCATCATTGGTCTGCTCATGAATACCCGTGGATTGGTAGAATTGATCGTACTGAATATCGGCTTGTCGCTGGGAATTCTCACTCCCACTCTATTTACGATGTTGGTACTGATGGCCTTGATCACGACCTTTATGGCCGGCCCGCTTTTGCATTTGATGGGGCTTAAAAATCCACACCAGCTAGAAACATAAACCCGTTTAACTTTAAGTTTGAGTTCGTACTCGATGGCCCGATGAGTTGATAGGAGTATCTTCCTTCGAGATAGGTCCTGAACGCACCGATCTTGAACTCTCGGGTGAGTCCCCCCTGAACAGAAAAAGAAATGAGATCTGCAGGACGAAGACTACAGCCATTCGTTGCGGAAGCGGATGAACAGGAACTGCTGATATTCAACTGTGGATCAGGGCCGATGAGAAGCGCAGGTAATGATTTTCCATCGCCGATCTTGAGCAAAAGAGGAAGTTCGATCACGTAGTAAGAGGGCGTGTAAGTGACGGTTCCAAACGCGGTACCCACATAATTATAACTGCGTTTCACGAATTCGGCGTTCGCGACCACGTGAAAGCCACTGAGAGAAAAGGTGTGTTGAACCCCGAACGCAAACCCGAGCGCGATGGAAGATCCCGCCGGCATCGTCCCCAAATTCACGCCCCCGTGAACACCAATGGCACGGGCTTCGAATGTCAAAAACAGTCCAAAGAACAAAAACTGTATTAAAAACATTCTGGCCATCGACCAACACTACTAAGGTCGGTGATCATTGGGAAGAAGTAATACGATCGTTTTTTCCCGACGGGTAAAATACTCGCGTCGCCAGTAATAGATCCCCAAAACACCTGTTGCAAAGATAGCGAAGAGTACGGATAAAATCGGTGACTTATCAATGTGCTTCGCCAGTGACCACAAAAAAGTAAAGACACCCGCCGACGCTAACACGCCGAAGAGCAGCCAAGAGTTTCGTTTGATCCAAGGGAGTGTATCGATCCTGTTTTTTCGAACGCGAAGTTCGTTCACGGTGGCTTGCTCGTCTCTTTCTAAAGACGCTCCACTGGAATCTTGGCTCAGCTTCAACACAATAATTTCATGCAGTGTTTTACGGTATTTAAAAAATGCGTACAAAAGTCCGAAGATATAAATCGGGGTCAGCGCGCGGTACGGGGTGACTGCCCAAGTGGCCCACTCTCGAAACACCCGACTGAAAGATAAAAAAATCGGCAAACCCAGAGCAACGCCAGCAGAAATCGAACCTAATTTTTGCTTTCTTTCCAGGAGCTGTTTTAGATCATTCATGTGCGTGCTGACCGTTTTGCGTTATTGAAATAAATCATCAAGAAGAGAATCACGAGCCCGATGTTCGTGTATACGTTTCCAAGGTTCAATCCGATGGGCTTACTCACGTAATTTCCGATCGTTGCTCCTACCGGATGCATGAGAACTAAGGCCAACCAATAGGCCGTGGATTTCGCCATCCGGCCCATCTTCAATGCAGCGTACACGATCAGAAGTAATACCAGCAAAAATACACTTCCACCAAAGGCGCCGAGTGGAGTGTCATTCGTAATCAAATCACCGCTGGTCGTGCCGAAGGTGCTGCTGAGTAAAATCGCGATCCAATAAAAAACGCTGCTGATCGGACTTTCTTCACCTCGTTTTTTCGAAACGAAATAACGAATCACCAAAATGAGCAGCAGGGATCCCATCACTACCAGAGAGCCCATTTTGGTACCGAGCTGCAAGGGCTGGAGCATGCCCCACTTCTTATCGTCGTCTAAGGGATCGAGAGTCACCCAATCAGCGAGATTGGTGCCGCCAATGTTTCCCATGAGAATCAAAAGCCAATAAAAAGAATCGCTCGTTAATTTGAAAAAGAGAATCGGAAAAATCATCCCCGCAAAAACACAAACATCGAGGATCGCTCCTTGGGTGTAACCCAGGGCA
>Ga0206917_1121_pt1 | contig 18822 bp, 20 predicted proteins | sample Alteio_BWOrgHeat_68_FD_152931 | JGI IMG/M metagenome (GOLD analysis project Ga0206917, IMG submission 152931) | Enriched cells from forest soil in Barre Woods Harvard Forest LTER site, Petersham, Massachusetts, United States -... | ecosystem: Environmental > Terrestrial > Soil > Temperate forest >...
ATCGCTTAATACAGAATATCCAGCGTTTTTTACAAAACAGTTTTACTGAAGTGCGGTTTTTGCGCGAGCGACTTGGTACTCCCCAGAGAAAACTAGATCTCTGTCGCCAAAAATTTCTAAATATCGAACGCAATCTCAAGTTGGGTATGAATCGCAAATTAGAGACAAAGAGGAGTGATTTTGCCAAGTGGGCAGTACATCTTAATGGGTTGAGCCCCCTGGCCATACTCGATCGAGGCTATTCTATTGTGAAAAAGGGTGATGAAATCATCAAAGAATCCAGTCAGGTAGCCAAAGGGGACGTGGTCAAAATCAAACTTCATAAAGGTGAACTATCCTCTGAAATTCTCTAATGTTTTTGGACATTGGCCCTTTGACATTTTTGACCCTTTCTGGCACACTGCGGCCTTCACAAAAGAAGGAGCTTTCATAAGATGGACTTCGAAAAAAATCTAAAACGGTTAGAAGAGATTGTTTCTAAACTCGAAGACGGTGAACTGCAGCTCGAACAATCTTTGAAACTTTTTGAAGAAGGTATAAGTATTTCTCGAGCCTGCAATCTTAAATTAACCGAAGCCGAAAATCGGGTAAAACTTCTTTTGAGCGTCAATGCCGATTCGACAGAAGTCACCAAGGATTTTACGGCGACACCGACATCCGCTGAGTAGTACTCTTCGTCAGGAAGATTAAATGAGCTTTAAAGACCATCTTCAAAAATCGAAAAAGCAAGTGGATCAATATATCCAAAATTATCTCTGCGATCTTGAATCGACACTTACAAGACCCGGATTAAAAGACCTCTACAATTCATTTTCTTACTCTCTCGCTGCGGGCGGAAATAGAATTCGGCCCATCCTTTCTTTGCTAACGGCTGAGACGTTAGGTGTGCCTCCAGAAAAAGTTCTTCCTTTGGGGGCGGCTGTGGAGCTCATCCACACCTACTCACTTATTCACGATGATTTACCTTGTATGGATGACGATGATTTACGTCGAGGAAAGCCAGCGAATCATAAAGTTTTTGGCGAAGCCATGGCGGTTCTTGCAGGAGATGCCCTTAATACCGAAGCTTTTTTTCTTCTCACAAAAAATTACAGCAGCCAACCGGAGTTGGCCTTAGATCTTATCAGTGGACTTGCCCTTGCTGCCGGAGCCCAAGGCATGGTCGGAGGTCAGGCCGCCGACGTCATTTTTAAAGAGCGCGATGTGGACAGTGCTGAAATAGAATTTCTTCATATGTATAAAACAGGGGCTCTTTTTCGAGTGAGCATCTTGGGGGCTGCGAGAATTTGCAATGCTAACGCTTACGAACTGAAATGTTTATCTGATTATGCAAGAGCCTTTGGTCTTATTTTTCAAATTGCCGATGATATCGCCGACGGAAATAAAAAATTAGAACCAAGCTTTGTCAAAGCCGTCGGCCTAGAAAAGGCAAAAGAGACTTGCAACGCTCTTCTCCAACAAGCCCACCAGGCCTTAGAATCTTTTGGTGATCGCAGCCTTGGGCTTAAAAATATGATTGACTACTTCGCCGGGCCCCGAAGCCCCGCTCGAGAGGGTTTAAATGTTTCTTGAAAAAATAAATAGTCCTGAAGATTTAAAAAAGCTCAATGTGGCTGAACTAAAACTCTATTCTGAAGAGCTGAGGGCCTATTTAATTGAGGTGATGTCAAAAGTTGGAGGTCATGTTGCTGCAAACCTCGGTGTTGTAGAATTGACCTCTGCTCTCCACTACGTTTTCAATACACCCAATGACAAACTCGTTTGGGACGTGGGCCATCAATGTTACGCCCATAAAATTATCACTGGTCGAAGAGAAGGCTTTCCTACAATTCGTCAAGATGGCGGACTTTCTGGGTTTACAAAAATTTCTGAAAGCCCCTACGATGCTTTCGGCGCGGGTCATTCTTCAACCAGCGTGAGCGCAGGGCTTGGGTTTGCCGAGAGCGAATGGGTCAAGGGCACAAACAATCAGGTTGTGACCATCATTGGCGATGGCGCTCTTACGGCAGGAATGGCTTACGAAGGCCTCAATCATGCGGGGCACTTGAGGCGACCCAACTACATCGTTATATTTAATGACAATGAAATGAGCATTTCTGAAAATGTTGGCGCCCTGGCCAAATTTTTTGGAAAGAGAGTGACGAGTAAACTTTATAACCGTACTCGAGATGAGATAAAATTAAAGCTTAAAGCCGTTTCGACAAGCGAGCTCGACATTTACGAAAAAGTGAAAACGTTGAGTGCAGCAGTCAAAGATTTTTTTTCTGCCTCAAGTTTTTTTGAAGCATTGGGCTTTCGATACATTGGCCCAATCGATGGCCATAATATGGATGAGCTCGTGAGAACTCTAGAAAGTGTGCGAAGCCTCTCCCAAGAAGCCATTTTAGCATCAAGAGAAAATAAGGGTGACCCGAGTTTCGTGGGAAATCCTCCAATCCTTGTTCACGTCAAAACAAAAAAGGCTCAGGCCTTTCATCAGCAGAACAGCGCCCGGGGGATTTTCACGGGGTCAGTGGGTTTTCTAAAGAAACCGGCGAGCCCGTGAAAAAAGCAACTCCTGCTCCGACGTACACCAGCATTTTTTCTCAAACGGTATGTAGATTGGCTGAGACCGACCTAAAAATTGTTGCCGTAACGGCCGCAATGCCCGATGGAACGGGTCTTAATAAATTTCAAAAATTATATCCTGAAAGATTTTATGACGTGGGTATTGCTGAACAGCATGCGGTTACTTTTTCTGCAGCGATGCGATTAAACGGTTTGAAACCTGCGGTGGCGATCTATTCTACGTTTTTACAAAGAGCTTATGATCAACTTATCCATGACGTTGCTATTCAAAAAATCCCTCTGGCGCTCTTCTTAGACCGTAGCGGTCTTGTGGGAGCCGATGGCCCAACCCATCATGGCATTTTCGATATGAGTTATCTAAGGTGCATACCAGGTTTTCATATTATGGCCCCCAAGGATGAAAATGAATTACAGCATATGGTCTTTACGGCCCTGAATTGTGAAAAACTAGTTGCCGTAAGATTTCCTCGAGGAGAAGGCCTTGGCGTTGCTCTTGATTCTCAATTGAAGATGCTTCCTCTAGGAAAATCGGAAAAACTTATCCAACACATCGACCCCGAGGTTTGCATTTGGGCAGCGGGATCTTGCGTCGTCCCAGCACTCAGTGCTGCAAAAGAATTGCGTGCAAAGGGAATTGCCTGTGAAGTTGTTAACGCCAGGTTTATAAAACCCTTAGATACTGAAGCTTTGATTAAAGACGCCATGAGAGTGAAACTCATCGTTAGCGTTGAAGAGGGCTCCGTTGTTGGGGGATTGGGCGCGGCACTTTTAGAGGCCCTCGCCATCAATAATATTTCTATACCCGTATTGAATTTGGGCATTCCCGACGAATTTATTGAACATGGAAATCAAAATCGACTTCGTGAGTATGCTAATATTGATGAAAAAGGAATTGTCTCAGAAGTTCGAAAACGTATGGATAAAATTAAAGCGAAATTTGTTCCTAAGAAATTGGTCCCAGTGGGAACCGTTGCTCCAGCTGCGGGGGCCTCCAAGAATTTAGATTCTATTCCACCCATTCGCCATTAAAAATGAAAGAGCGTGTTGATAAACTTTTGGCCGACCAGGGTATCGCTCGATCCCGAACCCATGCCCAAGCCTTGATCATGGCGGGTCAGGTTTGTATTGGCGATAAACTCGTTAAAAAATCTTCTGAAGAATACCCAATTGAAACTCAATTTAGACTCAAAGAGGGAGCTGCCAATAAATATGTTTCTCGCGGTGGTGAAAAACTTGAAGGGGCGCTTTTAGAATCAAAATTAAGTGTGGAGGGCTTTGAGGCCCTTGATATTGGCATAAGCACTGGCGGCTTTACAGATTGTCTTATTCAAAACGGCGTTAAATCCGTAATTGGCATTGACGTGGGCCATAATCAACTGGCCTGGAAGATTAGAAATGAGCCCAAAGTCAAAGCCTACGAAGGCATCAACGCTAGAGAACCCTTGACGAAATTGGTCTTAACACCTGTGGATCTTGTGGTTATCGATGTCTCATTTATTTCCCTAACCTTAATTTTACCCCAGGCGTTTAAGGTGCTTAAAGATGGGGGGTACCTCCTTGCGTTAGTAAAACCCCAATTTGAAGTCAAAAAAGAAGAGGTGGGAAAAGGCGGAATTGTGAAAGACCCCTTGCTCCACGAGGAAGTTCAAGAGAAAATAAAAAAGTTTTGTACGGGATTGGGTTTAATGCAGGCTAGAACGTTTTCTAGCCCTATTGAAGGAACCGATGGTAACAAAGAATTTTTTATTTTTGGTCATAAGCTTCGTTGGGATTCTTCTCACACTCCCTAGCTGTCAAACGGCAACACATAAAAATAGTGGGCCCCAGGTCGAAGCTCCTCCGCCAAATCTTTCTCCCCAGGATCATTCTTTTCCACAAACTCTACCCCAGACATCTATCCCTCAAATTGGCAAGGTGCTGCCCGTTGGAGTTTTCTTAGGTCCGGGAGCCATGCGTGCGTACGCCCATATCGGAGTTTTAAGAGCGCTCCAACGAGCGCAAATTCCAATCGTAGCCATCGGTGGGATGGAATGGGGAAGTATTATTGGTGCAAGCTTTGCTCTTTCCAAAGCTGCAAACGGCGTTGAATGGGAAATGATGAAATTAAAAAAAGATCAGCTTCCTTCGTCGGGTCTTTTAAATGGAGGTCTTCAACCTAAAGACCCCCAGGAGCTTTTTAATTTTCTGAGTACTTCTTTCGGGACTAAAGATTTGGGCTCAGGAAATATTCCATTTCGTTGTTCTACCACCGACGGGGATCAAGTTGAACTTATTAGTCAAGGAAAAGCGCGGGAACAACTCGTGAAGTGCGCCGTTCTCCCACCACTTTTTTCTTTTTATCAAAGAGCTGGGAAGAATTATATTTCTGGTGCATTAAGCCCCGCCGATTGGCCAACGGAATTTCGTAAACTCGGCGTGCAATTCATTATTTATGTGGATGTCATTAGTAGTGGCCCATTTATGACAGATAAAAACTACAGCGGTAATTCTGAGCTTAAAGCCCTTTGGTTAGCGGTGAGAGGAATTTCAAAACAACAACATCTTTTTGCCAATTTAACAATCGAAGTGCCAATGGATATGGATCTCAGTGACTATGATCATCGTCGAGAAGCTGTAATTCAAGGGGAACAAACAGCTACAAAATTTTTACCCTATTTAGAAAAAACTATTGGAATGCAAAACTAGAAAAGGAACGATATGCAAAAAGGTCCTAGGGGCGGAAAAGAAATTTATAATCGTCGTCGAAAAGAACTTCTCAATAAACTTCAGGGCGGGGTGGCTATAATTCCCTCTGGCCAAGAATTAATAAGAAATAACGACGTCCACTATCCTTTTAGACAAGATAGTTGTTTTTATTACCTCACGGGGTTTATTGAGCCTGAAAGTGTGGTGATTTTAGATCCGTCAAGCCCCAATCCATTTACGATGTTTGTTCGAGAGAGAGACCCCTCCAGAGAAATTTGGGATGGCTTTCGTTATGGTATTGAAGGCGCCGGCGAGTATTTCGGTCCGAACAAAGTTTATCCGATTTCAGAATTTCATACGCGATTACCTGAGATCGTAAAGAATGCCGAGAAAATATTTTATAAAATTGGTGAAAACAAAGAATACGATCAATCCATTTTTGAGGCCATGGAAAAGGCAAGACGTCTAAAAGGGAGAAGCGGCATAGGTGTTGCGGCCCTGGTCGACGTAAAACAAATCATTGGAGAAATGCGACTTTTTAAAACTCCCGAAGAAATAGAATTACTTCGTAAGGCCACTGAAATCAGTGCTCATGGGCATATCGCCGCTATGAAAGTCTGTAAACCGGGGATGTTTGAATACGAAATCGAGGCTGAGGTGGAGCGAGAATTTCGCCGCCGTGGGGCCGATCGATTGGGCTATACAAGTATTGTGGGAAGTGGTGCTAACGCCACTGTTCTACATTATATCAGTAACAGTGATAAAATGGAAAAAGATCAGCTTCTCTTAATCGATGCAGGCGCTGAATTTGGTTACGTTACCGGTGATATTACGCGAACGTTTCCCGTGAATGGAAAATTCTCTGCCTCCCAAAAGAAATTTTATGAAGCCGTCCTTACGGTTCAAAAGGATTGCATCAATTTTGTTAAACCTGGGGGAAAACTTCCCGATATTCATGCCCATGCCATCGAAGGTTTGACCGATGCCATGGTGGAATTAGGTCTACTCAAAGGAAAGAGAAAAGAGCTTATTGAATCAAGAGCATTTTTTAAATACTACCCCCACGGAACCAGTCATTGGCTTGGAATGGACGTTCACGACGCCGGCCTCTACTCTCTAAACGGAGAGCCTCGCAAATTAGAAAAAAATATGTGTTTCACAGTTGAACCGGGGTTGTATGTTTCGGAAAGTGATACTGAAGCCCCCGCCGAATACCGCGGCATGGGAGTGCGGATCGAAGATGATGTTGTTGTCACAGAAAAAGGGTGCGAAGTTTTGACAAAACTTGCTCCTAAAGAAATTTCAGAACTTGAAGGGTTTATCGGAAAATCTGTATAGGCCAGCCCCGTTTTGTGGCTTCAATAAGTAGGCCCTCTTCGCTTTCTTTAATCTCGGGCAGGTGGGGCTCAAAAATAATGGTGAGGGGAAGAGTTGTTGCTAAACCCATCATTTCAAGATCCCCCATAGAATTCCCTGCGACGAGAAGGGGTTTTGCCGGTAATTTTTTTTCTAACCAATATTTCTTGCCGGGTCTGTAAGGGAGGGGCTCAACCACCTTCTTTGTGAGTTTTTTATTTTTATCGAGCTCAACTTCTGCGGCGATTAAAAAGTCTAAATCCAAATCTAAATCAATTAATGCGGGGGCAATGGCCCACTTGATACTTGCCGTACAAATCCAGACTTTGAAATTTCTAGCTCGCAGATTTTGAATGAGTTCCCTTAAATCTTGATTGAGCTTTGAGCGAAACCTAAGGTCATAAAACTTCTTTGACTGCTCTAAGAGCTCATCATTAGAAAGACCAGCGTTAATTTGGGCAAGCCATCCATAAGCTTTAGCCGCATCTCGAACACAGAGGTCACGATAGTGGGCCCATGGGTCTGAGATACTTTTGATTCCCGGGGCCAGCTTATTTTCAATTTGGTATTTAAAAAAAAGACTCACCAAGGTCGTCATGCCAAAGGGTTCCATCGGCATCAAAGACAGCAATTTTTTCTGCTTCTTTTGATTCCATAAGTTGATCGAGGGCTAATTTTATATCTGCTGTCCAGGTCATTTAGGTATTTTTATCTTCAAATGGTTTTTTTACAAGGTTTAGAGACAATTTTTGTGGGACATTTGTAGCTATGAACACGTGGTATTCCATTTTTTGGGCAGCCCCCATGGTTATTGTGGCTGCCGTTGTTGTGGGTTGGGCGGCGGAAGTGGCCCAGCTTTATATTAGTCAAGGCTTGGCCCTTGCGATCTTGGCATGGCTTCAGGTTTCTCCAGAGTTTGCCGTCGAGGCCGTTATTGCCTGGCAACAAAAACAAACCCTCATGGTCGCTAACTTAACTGGATCTTTAAGACTCTTAGTAGGCTTTGGCTGGCCTCTTATTTATTTCACAAACGCCTTTTTTTCTAAAAAGCAAAAAGGGTGGCCCGTGATTCGTCTCAAATGGTTTAACGGCTTAGAGGTGCTCACTCTCTTACTGGGGACAATGTATTTCTGTTTGATTTGGCTAAAGGGATCTTTAACGGTAGTCGATAGTTTCTTTTTATTTGGAATTTATTTTCTCTACCTTTATGAACTCACAAAACTTCCCGTGGGTCTCAAAGAAGACGAGGAGGATCTTCCCTGGGTCGGTCAGAAAATCTCTAGGATGAAGAAACCGTCTCAAAGGTGGCTAGCCCTCATCTTTATATTTTCAATCGGGGGAGTTCTCTTAAGCATTTCAACAAAACCTTTAATAAAAAGCCTTGAAGCTCTTGCTACCGTTCTAGGGATTTCGTCTTTTTATTTTATTCAGTGGTGTGCCCCCTTCGTAAGTGAGTTCCCAGAAAAAGTGACTGCTTTTCAATGGGCAAGAACGGGCCGAAAAGCGCCAATGGCCATGATTAATATGGTTTCTTCAAATGTTGTTCAATGGACTCTTATGGCTGGGATGATTCCCATAGTTTTTAGTATTTCAAAAAACGAGACGACACCCCTTCTTTTCTCAGATCTTCAGCTTAAAGAAATTGGAATCACAGTCATGCAGTCTCTTTTATCTATTTGCTTTCTTATGGATTTAGAGGTGACGGTGGGTGATGCCACCGGACTCTTTGTTCTTTGGGCCGTGCAGTTCTTCTACCCTCCTGGTCGGGAATTTGTCATGGTTCTCTACGGATTTTGGATCTTCATGGAAGTCATTTCTCTAGCCAGAAAGAAAAAGCTCTTTTATGCTCTTAGAGAGTACCGGAGAAATAAAAAATAAAATGCAGCGCCCGATTCGTTTTTCGTTTGTAGAAAGACAAAATAATATTCGCGATATGGTCTCAGATGATTTTGACATCTGTATTATTGGTGGCGGAATCACTGGAGCCGGTGCCGCGCGGGATGCCGCAAGCCGTGGGATGAAAGTTTGCCTCATTGAACAAAACGACTTTGCTTCCGGTACGAGCAGTCGATCAAGCAAACTTATTCATGGGGGCATTCGCTATTTAGAGAATCTAGAGTTTGGCCTCGTCTTTGAAGCCCTTAACGAGCGACATATTTTATTTGATATAGCGCCCCATCTTGTTCATCCCTTAAGTTTTGTTTTACCAGTTTATCGCGGCGGCCGAGTCGGGATGTTTAAAATGGGTCTGGGGATGTGGCTCTACGACGCCTTAGCCCTTCTTCACACTCCAAAATTTCACGAACGTTTGTCTCCCGATGCCACTGTAGAAAAAGTTCCGCAACTTCGTCATGACGGACTTCTTGGTTCCTATATGTACAGCGATGCGTATATGGATGATGATAGACTCGTCATTGAGACCATGCGCTCAGCCCACCGTTATGGAGCAAAATTGGCGAGCTATCTAAAAGCCGGCCAAGGAACCTTCGATGAAATAGGAAAACTGAGATCCCTCGAGGTCGAAGATAAATTTTCTGGGAAGAAGTTTTCAATCAGAGCCAAACATTTTATAAGTACCGTGGGCCCTTGGACTGACCAATTTGCCGAGAGTTTATTTGAATGGAAGAAAATTCTGAGGCCAAGTAAAGGCATTCATCTGACTCTGAGTCGCGATAGACTTCCTCTTCGTGAGGCAGTCGTTATGGCGACGGACAAAGACAGCCGAATTATTTTTGGAATTCCAAGACATGATATGGTTATCGTTGGGACGACAGACACTGATTTTACGGCGAGCCCTGAGACAGTTCATAGTGACAAAGAAGACGTAAAATATCTTTTAAAAATCATTGATGGTTATTTTCCTGAGGCAAAGATCACAGAGAAAGATATTATTGCAAGTTACTCTGGCGTGAGACCTCTGGTGGCCGATGGAAGTTCTTCTGAAAGTAAAACCAGCCGTGAACATGTCATTTTACACACCCCTCGAAATGTGACCTTTGTTGCCGGAGGCAAATACACAACCTATAGGCGGATGGCCCGAGATATAATGGAAGTTGTTTTAAAAGAGGAGTTTACCCTCGAAGACCGTATTAAGTTTGCTCGAAATCAAACGAGGGAAGTTATTAATCCCATAATTACCCCTGAGAAATTATCCGAAGCCATGGGGCAATCTTTGTCGTGGGCCGCAGAATATGGTTTGACCGAAGCCGAAACGTTGAAGCTTGCCGAGCGCCATGGCTTTGAAGCATTAGAAATTTTAGAAGAAGGAGAAAAGGCAGGTCTTCATCGGCCCTGGGAGATGGAAGCACTCTTTGCAAGCCATCATACAATGTGTTTTCACCTCAGAGATTTTATGCTCAGGCGCACACCCCTATTTTTGGCCAATGTCGATCATGGTTTTATTTTGCTCGATGCCATAGCCGAAGTTTTCCGCAAAGAGAGAGATTGGACTGACCGTCAGGTTGAAGAGGAAAAACAGCTCTACAAAGACCATCTAAAATTTGAAATGGGCTGGCGTCAGGGCTGATTTAACTGGCTTTTTTTATACCGATACTGCGCTCTTCCGATTCTACTGGGTCTTTAAAGCCTAATTCAGCAAGTGGTTTTAGATAGGGTGCTCTTAGTTTTTTCCAAAGATGTATGGCGGCCGAAGGCAATTCAAGCTGTTGAAACTGGGAAAATAAGACCTCTAAGTCTTTGGGTCTTTCTAAGGGGTTTTGTGAAATACATTTTCTCAAAAGAAAATAAAAATCTTGTGCATCCACCGATGAAAGCTTGGCCTCCATTTTCTTAAAGGCCCTTGGTTCTTGGTGGAAGTTATGGAAATACTTATTCAAAAATGCCCCGAGAAGCATCCCCATTTCATAAACAATGACTCTTTCCGAAAGGATTGTAGAAAAGTAAAACTCTGGGGCAGCAAGTTCAGGTGTGACCCCCATAATGGTATGAGGATAAAGCCCACTTTGTTCGACCATTACACAGTCATTGTAATCAATAATGAGGGCAGAATCTAAGTTCTTAGAGAGGCGGATGTGATCATGTTTCATATCTGTATAAAGAACCTGACGCCTTCGGAAGGCACAAAGCTGTTCTAAGGTAAAAGCCCAAAGACCCAGAGATTGAGTAGCTGAAAAAATTCTCGCAAAACAGCCGGCCCAGGGAACATTTTCCATAGCAGTGTAACTAAAATTTTTCGATTTAACGAGCTTTGCCACCACTTTTCGGGGAATACGAACTAATTTGGGAACAGCAAGACCTTTGAGTACATATAACGCCACTTTTTCTCGTTCCATACGTTTTTTTTGCCAGGGGTTTTTTCCTATAAAGATTTTTAGGATAATCTCTGTTCCATCTTGAGATTTTAGTTTGTACATGAGTGAGCGTTCTTGACTCCCCATGATTTTTACGGAGCGAAATTTATCAAATTTTTCCACAATTTATATTCGGAATATTGATCAATTCCTAAAGCTGGACTAAGAGCGAGGTTGACCGTGAGGGTTAAACACTTGAATTGTTTTGGCACTGGCTTTAATCTTTAGGCCATGCGAAAAACAACACCTGGTCTTGAGTCTTTGATCGCGCCGTTTTCCCTATCAAAGTTTTTGACCCATCATTGGCCGCGAAAGCACTTCGTCATTCATGGTGGTAGAAAAACGGTTAAACCACTCTTGGAGTTACCTCAACTTCAAAGCATAGACGCTCTTGTAGAATCTTGGCCCGATAAAGTTCTTGTTAATTTGCCAGATTTTGACGACGAAAAAAATTCGATTTCTATGAATCAAAATGATGCTAGAAAACTCTATGATTCAAACCTGAATCTCATCTTTTTAAGTCCTGAAGAGCACTTCCCATCCATAGGGATATGGTTGGACAAAATAAGGAAAGATCTTTCGATGACTTTGGCTGCAAGGCCCCGTTGCATTGTTTATGCTTCTCCCAATGGAAAGGGAGCTAAACCCCATTTTGATCAGAATACAAATTTTATTCTTCAAGTGAAGGGGCAGAAACGGTGGTTTCTAGCACCGAATAAAAATGTAACCTATCCGCTTACCCGCCACGTTATGAATTCGAAAGTCCCCGTTGATCTATTACCCTATAGCCAGTTGCCCTTTCCCAAAAAGATGCCAAAGGATTCGATCGAAATCGTTTTGAAGCCCGGATCTCTCCTCTTCCTCCCTCGAGGTCTTTGGCACACGACCGAGGCCATGGGTGAATCCATTTCACTTAACTTTACATTCACTCCTCCAACGTGGATCCACTATCTGATTTCGGCTCTAACAAATCAGTTGTCCTCCGATGTGCGATGGAGAGATACCGCCGATGGCATTACTTCAGCCAACTCCAAGACAAAAAAAGAAGCTCTACAAAAATTCTCTGGTCTCCTTCGATCTTTAAGCGAAGAGTTAAAAAATGCGGATGCAAAAGATCTTTTGCTAAATTCTGAAAATAGAAAGGTCCGATATAGAAGGAGGCCAACTTCAAAGGTTTCGATTGGAGCTAAAGTCGTATCGGTTCGAAGTCAGGGGGGATTAGTTAAGTTAGAACTCGATAAGCCCTTACGTTCGCTCTTGATCTGGATTTGCCGCAATCGCAGCCTCTTTGACTCTTCAGATATTATCAATCGGTTTCATGAACTTGATACCGAAGAGAGAGTCTCTTATGCCTTAGAGAGCCTCGTTGAGGCTGATATCATCGAGCCCGTCATTGACAGGGTCTAAAGAGGAGAATCCCGTTGCCGCTAGATCAAAATTTTTTACGTAAAGTGGGGCCTCTTTACTCTGCTGAAATGGGAACTGAACTTATAAGCCCTCTTTTATATTCTTTACTCCGCATGACTCGATCCCGGACGGTTCTTGAGATTGGAGCTGGTTATACTACTCCTTTTATTTTACGTGCTCTGAAAGACAATGACACAGACGAAAAAAAGGAAATTGCCCAGATTAAGAGACTGATTAAGGCCCGAGATACTGAAACGGAAATGAATATTGTTCCAGAGTATTATTCATCCCATCTGAGAAAGCCTAGCTTGTTTTCGATCGATAGCCTTACGCATTCTGGAACTACAGCCCATCGAGTGAAAATGATGGCAAAGAAAGCTGGGTTGAATCCTTATTTAAGAATGATTAATGCGGATTTCAAAAACTGCTCTAAAAAACTTAGAAAGGCAGTCAGGTCTTTCGATTTTATTTGGTTTGACTGTGGAGGTTACGACGATTATGTGGATTTTCTCAAAATCTATTGGTCACTTATCAATCCGAAGGGGGGCTTTCTCCTGCTGCATTCCACACTAACCAATCGAGCCATCAGAAAAATTCATGATCAATTAAAAAAACGACAGAAAAGAGAGTTCAATAATTTTGAACTTCTAAGTATTTTGGAGCCTCATAAATTAATTCAAAATAGCGTCACCCTCATTCGTATCACGTCGAAATTCACTGCGCCTATCTATACTGAATGGCCTTAAAGAAAGAATTAAGGGAGCCCCGTAGAGGCTCCCTTAATTTATTATCTGACATTAAATTCAGAGTTACCCTTTCAGTGGGGCACATAGTCCATTCGCAGATTTAATACACGTTGTGGTACAGGTACCTCCGCCTTGGCCACCCTTTAAGGTCTTAATCTTTTTAACACTCAATTTTTTGATCGACATACATACCTCCAATTTTACGTTCATTAATGGACCATCAATCCCTGGCCCTTAGTCTAATTAACTCATCGGCAGGATATTTAAAAACTTTACTAATAGCGAAACGTCAGTAGTATCAATAGGATGAGTATGAAGATACGCCCGAAGAGCAGAGGCCTGAAGGCCCCCTGGAAGCCCATTCTGGAGGGGTCAAATGAACGGCAAGCTTGGCGCTTTATTGAGAAAATAGATCAGAGTACCGCACTCTTTGAAAAAAATTTTCAGAAGGAATCAAATACCCCTTGGTGGATTGACAATACAATTGGGGCCGCCTTGTTTTCCAATCACCTCTATAAGGTGTCTGGTGAAAAACAACATAAAAAAAGGGCAGAATCCTTCCTCCGCCAAGGCGCAGAGCTTTTGTATTCTCGGCCAAGTTTGGACAAACTTTATTCAGGTTTTACAGGATTAGCATGGCTATCGGAACATCTGCGAAGGTCAAATAAATCGACTCGCCATTCATGGGGCCCAGGCCAAGATCCAAACACCGAAATAGATAAATATCTCCTCACTCTTGTCCGCAGCGGTCGAGCCAAGGGGGCTGAACTCGGTAGGTACAGTCTTGTCGATACTTGGGCGGGTTATGGAATATACGCTACAGAACGTTGGCCCTCAGGAAAAGCTAATAAACTACTTGGGGACCTTATTTCTTTCTTTGATAAGAAGGCAAAGCACATGCCCACGGGTTCTGCTTGGTATTCTACTAAGTCGCACCTTCCTTTTCCAGACGCCAAAAGGTTTTTGGCTGGAAACTTCAACTTGGGTGTAGCCCACGGCGTTCCCGGTGTTATTGGTTTTCTAACGGAAGCTTTCAGTTTAGGAATTAAATCCCCTGCACTTGAAAGGCTTCTTAATGATTCTATTCGGTGGCTTCTCGCTCAAGATAAGGGCGAATCTTTTCGCTTCTACGTTCCTCCTCGAAGTTTTCCTAAGGCGTCGCCTCCCCCTCGCTTGGCCTGGTGTTACGGAGATCTTGGCATTTCGATGGTTCTCTTAAATGCGGCGGAAGTGTTGAAAGACCCTTTGGTTAAAAAAAGCGCTCTTCATATTGCAAAAAGAGCCGCAGGATTTTCCCGGTCAAAATCTAAGGTCGGTGACCCATATATATGCCATGGGGCCGCAGGAGCCTTTCATATTTTCAATCACCTATTCCAACGAACAAAAGACCCTCATTTTTTGGATCGCGCTCTTTTTTGGGTTACAGATATGTTTGAACAGTTAGAAGGTCCCCTTGAGGTCGGAGAAGACAAATTTGGAATATTATTAGGAGATACGGGGATCGCCCTAAGTCTTCTTGCAGGGGTCTCAGATGTTTCCCCCGAATGGGATAGGCTCCTGTTATTGAGTCGCCAATTATGAGAGATGTTCTTGAAGATCTAGGGCGGAAAGTCCTGAAAATCAAACCTTGGGTTGTGTTCCGACCCCTTCAATTTAAACGAAAACTTGGCCTGCTCGTAAAAAATCTCAACGATAATTCTCATTATGAACTAAAAGGGCGCGCTGCCTATCTGTGGCTTTTAATTGATGGAAGTCGAACCGTTGATGAGATCATTCTAAGCTGTAGAAAGACGGAAAAAGTTAAAGACCCCAAGTTCACATCTTTATCCCGAAAATTCTTAAAAGATATTTTAGATGCAAGTTTGGTTTTCGAAAATTCTAGTTTTAAAAGGGACGAGCGAGCCGAAGATATGAAGGAGTTTTTTCGGCACATCAGATCAGGGCCCTCAGAAAAATCTTCTTTAGTGAGAAAGAAGAGATTACGATCAGAGGTCGGCGACAAGGCTGCCATTTTAGCTGTTCGTAAGAGATTCTCCAAACTTCTTCAAGGCAAAATCAAACTTCAAATCAAGAGAACGACAGCCCCTTTTTCTGGAGCTAAAGTTCACGTCTTCGAGGCAGAACTTAAAATTTTAGACCAGGTAAAGATGAATATTCAGGGCCTTGGCGCTTCTTTAACTCTTGAGAGCGCGGCTATTGGAGCCATCGGAGAAGCCGTTGAGAGGGCCTCGATCGAAAATATTGAGCCTATGATTAATATAAGAAAAAAATCCTATGATGAGCTTACTAAATCCGGGCAGAGAGCTTTGGATCCAGAAAGTTATAGATTCTATGACGGTAAGCAAGAGCCACTATTAAATGGGGAAATTATCAATTTATCAAGGGAGTCAAAGGCCGATTGGGGCGTATTCGAGGACAGTGATCCTGAAAATGGAAAAATTCTAGTCCCCATTTGGGGGGAGGGCTCTGAGAATACGCTCTTCCCCCAACTATTGACATGGACCAGTAGCGGTTGTGCTGCTCACACTGATCAAAACTTGGCGAAGTTGAGTGGAGCTCTTGAACTTATAGAAAGAGACAATGTCCTTTTTTACTGGAGAACAAAAAACACGCCACAACAGATTGATCATTCCACCTTGCCTGAGCACCTTCGGAAATTATTAGCCAGCCTCAATGGATTAGAAAAAAGAATAAAACTTTTTTACCTTAAATCAGAATTGGCTCCGGTCACCGTGCAGGCCGTTTTACTCGGAAAACCTTCTGTAAAAGAGCCGTACTTTCTAGATACGGCGGCCACGCGATTCAATCCCGCCGACAGTGTTGAAAAGGCTATAGTTGAGCTTCTCTACGTTTTACACGGATACCGACCAGAGAACAAAAATTACTATGGAAAAGACTTCGACAATTCCATTTGGGATTTTGATGACCGCATCTCCTTTTATGGCGAGAAGTCAAGACCAGGGGCCTATGAGTTCCTCTTCCCTTCTTCTGTCCCACCGATTTCTTTTAGTGATATTTCTAGTGCCGATAAAGGTAATCCGGAAAAAAATCTCAAATTTCTTAACGATGAATTTAAGCGCAACGATCTTCGACTCTTTTATAAAAATGTCACTTTGAAGGCTCTCGACAAGTCAGGCTTTTTTGTCTACCGAGCGTTTTCCCCTGACCTTATTCCCGTTGACCCCATTCATCGCTACCGAGCTCTCGGCCACGAACGCTACCAGAAGTTGTCGAAGCTCTTAAATTTGAAAAATAAGCCATCGACGATTGAAGAACTTAATAAGTGGCCCAACCCCATTTGTTGATCAAGAACTAAGTTGCTTCCAGATTTGTCTTACAAGGGAAATATTTTTTTTGTTTGGATTAAAAGATCTTGGCCCGCGATGCTTAAGGGTCACGTTTAATTTTTCAATAATTAATTTTGTATTATTATCCATTTTTTTGTTGGCCTTGATGATGCCTTCTTCTATGGCCCACCTATAATACCCCCAACTAACGCCCTTAAGAAAAGCCGGGTCAGTCCCTACAAATAAGCCTGAGCCTTTTTTTTCTAAACCGCTTTGGACGGTGCTTGATGCAGATTGAAGGCCGTGAAAATGTTTTCCCTTCAGCCTGGGTCGCAGAATACGAATTATTCTTTTTAGGTCTTTAAGATCTACGGGATAAATAACGATTTTATCGGGCCTGGCAAAAAATTTAAAATTCTTGCAAAACTTCCAAGTGAGTTTTTCTTCCCTGGTTATTGAAATGAGGTCACCCACAACACTCCAGAAATCTTGCGGAGCGACGCAGACATAAAGTTTAGGCGTCCACCCCTTTGGGCGGCTTGAAGTCGGGTTGACGAAAACCCAATGTCCGTCTTCAAGATGACGGACCCTCTTCAAAAGTGTATCCCTTATAAAAGGCAAAAGTAATTTTGACTTATTCAGAAAATTTTTATTTTGAAAGTTTTTTAAGAGGGGCCGTGTATAAAGAGCATACTGAGCTTTAGCCATTCTAATTTTGCCCTACTTTCTTAAACTCTGAATTACGTCTTTGATTTTTCCAAGACCCGTAACGCCATGGCTAGCTAAAAATTTTGCAAAAGACATTCCGCCAGATTTTATAACGCCCAAGTAACCGTTAGTAAGAAGCCCGATCATTGAACCTTTTACTCTAATGTGGATTGACCCTGCTAAATAGTTTTTTGCAACGATGATCCCGATTTCGCCGATATCATCACTTTTATTTTCAATTAGGCTTTTTATTGCTTCGGGTTTCATGTAGAAAACCACATCGGGCCTTTTTGCTTCGCGAACCTCGAAGCGGGGGTTTTCACCGCTTTTAAAAAAGGTGCAATTGAGTGAATCATTGATGACGATTCCGATTTCGACGCTACTCCTTAGGGAGTCGGCCGCCTGACGACAGACCGGTCGGTTTTCGAAAAAATCTCTAAGTTCTTCGAATGCTTGCTGATCTGACATAGTTGAAATAGTATTTAACCCGAGGTAAGTTAAGCAATAGCAAAAATGGTTAATAGTTAATGAAGGCAACCAGAAAGTAGATTGAGAGATGACCACCGTTTCACATGACGCATCTGATAAGCAGAGAACTTGGAACAATCCAAAAAAGCTAGCCATTGCACGAAATATGCTCGAGCGCTACACGGGTTCTCTCGCTAAGGATTTTAACAAGCATATCATTCTCACAAATTTTGAATACTACATGGAGCGATTTAGCAAACGTTACAACGCTCCACTTAGATCCGGTTCCGCCATGAGGGCCGCCCACTCAAAAGCTCTTGGCGTAAGTATCGTCGATTTTAAAATCGGAAGCCCCACAGCGGCCCTTGTTATTGAAATGTTGTCGGCCATTAAACCCGATGCTGTCTTGATGTTGGGGATGTGTGGCGGGTTACATCGCGACCTTAAGATTGGAGATTTTCTACTCCCTATGGCCGCCATAAGAGATGAGGGAACAAGTATTCACTTTATGCCCCCTCAGGTGCCGGCCCTTCCTGCTTTTAAGATACAAAAATTTATTAGCCAGATTATTTTGGAAAAGAACCTGAAATACCAAGCCGGTGTTGTTCATACGACCGACTATCGTTTCTGGGAGTTTGACGATGAGTTTAAGTCGACCATCAGGCGAGAAAAAGTCGCTGCCGTTGAAATGGAATGCGCCACACTTTTTGTCACGGCCTTTGCGAGCAAAGTCCCTTGTGGGGCTTTGCTCTTGGTCAGTGATTTACCCCTTAAGAAAGTGAAGACTAAGTCCTCTGCCAATCGCGTTTTCAGAGATTATGCCGATGTCCATTTGGAGATCGGTGTTCAAGCCATGAGCGAGATCGATGAGCGCGGTGACAAGGTGCGCCATTTTGAATGGTAAAAAATAATTATCATTATTACTTCCAAATGCTTCGATCACTTGACTTAAACTCCGTAACCCACGTTAAATGAGAGAATAACAATGGGCTTTTTTGACAAATTCTCAGACTATTTTGCTAACGATATAGCCATCGATCTTGGAACGGCCAATACCCTCGTGTATGCCAGGGGCCGCGGTATCATTTTAAATGAGCCGTCGGTAGTCGCTGTTCAGAAAAACTATCGCGGGATGCAAAATCGTGTTCTTGCCGTGGGTAAAGAAGCTAAAGAAATGTTGGGCCGTACGCCGGGCTCCATCGTAGCCATAAGACCCATCAAAGATGGCGTCATTGCCGACTTCGAAGTCACCCAAAGTATGCTCAAATATTTTATTTCAAAATCTAT
>Ga0206917_1137_pt1 | contig 18757 bp, 16 predicted proteins | sample Alteio_BWOrgHeat_68_FD_152931 | JGI IMG/M metagenome (GOLD analysis project Ga0206917, IMG submission 152931) | Enriched cells from forest soil in Barre Woods Harvard Forest LTER site, Petersham, Massachusetts, United States -... | ecosystem: Environmental > Terrestrial > Soil > Temperate forest >...
TAGGTTCACGTACTCCGTCAAATCACTCGATGAATAAGTGACCGTGTGACTCACGAGAGCAGAGGTCTGGACCACGGTCAACGAGGTCATCAAAGCCACCCCGACGTAGGCCCCAACACCCACACGAAAATCCTTTTTACTAATCGGATCCCAAATGATTCCGGCCAGGATTGGAAGGCTGTGATATGCCAAGGTCTGACTCGTGCTCGCTGAAACCACTTGTGCACTCGAGCCCTTATAATATTCCAATCTTCCGGCCCAATGGAACTGATCGCTCAGTTTGAATTGCACTTCCGCAGTTCCACCGTAACTCGTTTTCGAACCAGTGATCGGAATCGCCGCAGGAATTCCACCGTTATTCAAAATCTGCATCCCGCCGGAAATCATGATTCGCGTATGATCGGTGACGTCGTCTGGATTTTTCTTTTTCTCTATTTTCTTTTGAGCAACTGGCTTCTGACTCGCCTTTACTGGCTTAATCGGCGTCGGCTCCGGAGCCACTGCCGCTTCCGGAGTTGGTGCCGGTGTAGCGTCCGTACTTGGTGCCGTCGCTGCGGCTCCCGTGACAATATCATTGCCGGAAATCCATCCCACGACTCCACCCGGAATCCGCGACTTGAAAAAACCGTTGGTAGGAGCATTACTCACCGCAATCGTTGTATCTTTGGGTACGGTGCCCACCACAAAACCAGTGATCTGAGGCTGATCAAATACGCTTGCCGAGTCGACCACCACTTTTGCCGTTTGAGCGGCGAGCGAGACTCCGGAAAACAGCGGGTTAAAGAAAATGCAAAAAAACGCGTTCGTGAACAGAATTACTTTTTTCATTCCGATTTTACCTTTACCTCTCCATCCGCAAATCGCAGATGAAGTACTTGTTGGGACTTCACTTGTTTTGAACTTCGAATCAACTTTTGTTTTTCGTCTTGAACCAGGGTGTAACCGCGAGACAAAACCGCGAGCGGAGAAAGAGCATCGAGTTGGGTGGCTACTCTTTCTAGCCCCATTCGTTTTCTCTCGAGCATTTGCTTAATCAGACGATCGAGCCGCATCGAGAGTTCATCCACTCGCTGCGCTTTTTCACGTAACTGATCTTTCGGATTTTTTAATTTCGCCGCAAGGGCTTCAAGTGTGCGTCTCTTGATGAGAATTTCTCTACGCAAAGATTGAGCGAGACGCTGTTGCAACTGTTGGGAACGTTCACGCAATTCAACCCAGTGTTGGGTGATGATTTCCGCTCCCGCCGACGGTGTGGGCGCGCGCAGATCGGCGACGAAATCCGCGATCGTAAAATCTACCTCGTGACCAACCGCCGAAATCACCGGAATCGCGCTTTGAGCAATCGTGCGAGCGAGTTCTTCATTGTTGAAAGACCAGAGGTCTTCCATACTGCCGCCACCACGACTCAGTAAGATCACCTCACCCAGTTGATAATGATTGGCAACTTTCAGGGCCTGAATAATTTTTGCGGACGCGCTTTCACCTTGAACCAGAGACGGAACGATGGTCACTTCAACAAAAGGAGCGCGGCGTTTGAGAACGGTAAGGATGTCGTGCAAGGCTGCTGCTTGAGGTGAAGTGATCACCACGATTTTGCGCGGATACTTTGGGATTTCACGTTTGCGTTCGACCGAAAAAAGCCCCTCTTTAGAAAGCTTTTCTTTCAATTGCTCGAAGGCTAATTGAAGAGCGCCCGCTCCCATGGGTTCAATCGTATCTACAAGAAGCTGATAATTTCCGCGAGGCGCATAAACCGAAACGTTCCCCCGACACAATACCTGCAAGCCATCTTTGAGATTGAAGCCTGGTTTCTTTTTTCGTCCCCACCCAAAGGCCGCAACGCTGATCGTGGCATCTTCATCTTTGAGAGAAAAATATGAGTGTCCGCTGGAGGCTTCTTTGAGATTACTGATTTCTCCCTGAACCCAAATCTCGCTGAACTCTCCCTCGAGGTTGCGCTTGATCTTCGAGGTCAGCGCACTCACCGTCATCGCATTCGTGGTGGCACCCGGAGATTCGTTCTGCGTTTGAAATAGAGGAAGATCGCGATTATTCATTCCGTGCGCTTGCTACTCATTCTTTTTGATTTTTTTGAACACATCAAACGACTTCAGGTATTTCAAAGCCTGTGCAACTTGAACGTCGTCTCGGGAGTTGAACTGAACTGGCGCCATGTCACTCATGTCGTCTTCTTCAATTTTCTTCCCAGCTGCCTTATTTTTTTCCTGATCCGCGAACTCCTGAACACTGAATTCGTCTTTATTGGTTGCTGCCGTTTGATTATTGATCAGGTGACCACGAAGATCGCGCTCACGGGTGGCATCGTGTTTGATCTTCGCTTTGGCGAGTAACTTCGGATCATATTCTTCCAAAAAGATATCGGGAACAACACCCTTCTCTTGGATGCTGTTTCCGTTCGGAGTGTAGTAACGCGCGATCGTGAGTTTCAACCCAAGATCGTTACCAAGATCAATGATTGTTTGCACGGAACCTTTTCCGAAAGTGGTGTCGCCCAAAATCATGGCACGATGATGTTCTTGCAAGGCTGCCGCTACAATTTCTGCTGCAGACGCCGTACTGCTATTCACGAGCACCACGACCGGCAGATCTTTTCTGGCCTGCCCTTTTTTCGCATAACGAATATCTTTTTGAGTGGGGTCGCGTCCGACGGTAGAAACGATCACGCCTTCATCAATGAATAAGGATGCCACATCGACCGCCTGGTCGAGGAGTCCGCCTGGATTCGTACGAAGATCGAATACAATTCCCTTGAGTCCGTCTTTGCCATTCACTTTTTCTAATTTAGCGAGAGCTGCGCCGACTTCTTTCGCCGCCGTTTCATTGAATTGAGCGAGGCGAATGTATCCGTAACCTGCTTCCAGTTCATCCGACTTTACGGTTTTCACTTTCACCATCTCGCGCTTCACCGTGATGTTTTTAAATTTGTTCCAACCTTTGCGATAGATCGTGAATACCACTGGTGATCCATCTTTCCCGCGCATTTTGAGTACAGCTTCAGAAAGAGTAAAACCCTTGGTGCTCTCGCCGTTGATTTTTACAATTTTATCGCCGGGCTGAATGCCCGCCTTCCACGCCGGAGAATCTTCCATCGGTGCGAGCACCGTGAGGATGTCGTCTTTCACCACGACTTCAATTCCGACGCCTGCAAATTTTCCGCTTGTATCGATTTTCACATCGCGGAAAACTTCCGGAGTCAAAAAGTTTGAGTGGGGATCCAAGGTCTCGAGCATGCCCTTGATCGCACCATTCATGAGTTCTTCATTCTTCACCGGGTCGACATAATTTTTCTCTACAAACTGAAGAACTTTTTGGAAGAGTTCCAAGTTCTTGTAGCGATCATTCATGCCGGTGCTATTACTGGCGTTCGCGGTGGCGGCCTGAGCGGATGGGGAAAAACTAGCGAGTGAAAGAAGAGTGATCAGAACTGTATTCATGCATACTATTGTAACCATTTCACAGGGTCGATTGCTACGTTTCTCACGCGGATTTCGAAGTATAGCGAGGTCTCAAGCGGAATGGTGCCCAAGTTTTCTGACACTTTGACTTCTTGCCCCGTTTGTTTTTCGACGTTTTGCAGCCCGCCATATACGGTGTAGATCAATCCCGGATGCTCAAGAATCACGACATTCCCCTTCCCGGGCACATTACCCGAGAACTGCACAATTCCATCGGCAACAGCTTGAATGGACGTGGTGCCTTGAAGGGTTTGAATCTCGATCCCCTTTTTGAAAATATTGAGGCCCGATTTTTCATCCTTTTGCTGTCCGTAGGTGGAAACCACTTTTCCCTTCATCGGCCACGGGAGACTCTTCGGGCGAATGCGCACCTGAACCATGCGCTTCTTTTCATCCATCTGTTGTTCCATTTTTTTACGACCTTGGAACTGACCGATCATTTTTTCAATTTCAACTTCAGCTACCTTGATCTTGCGATACTCTTCTAGCTGCTGCATGTGCTCAGCGTGCTTTTCGCTGGTGATGTCTTGGCGAAGTTTTTGATGAAAGTGGATCAATGATTCTTGTTCAGAAATATCCTGTAAAAGACTGGTGATTTGCTGTTTTTCCTGTTCAATCCGACCTTGAAGATCGTCCACATCCTGCAAATCCGCATGCATGATTTCGAGTTCTTTCAATTCAGAGAGAACCACGCTCGATAAAATTTCTTCTTCAACCCGAGCCTCACCCGCTCCCTGATCACCACGCATCAGGCGATCATGTTGAGACAAGATCGGGTGGATCAGTTTTGAAAACTTCACTCGCAACAGCCCTTGGGCCTGATCAATTCTCTTTTGAACTTCTTCACGACGATCTTTCAGTTCACCCATGTACTTTTCCAGATCGGCTAAGCGCTTGGTCGTGAGTTCTTTTTCCTGGGCCTGCAACTTTTGAAGGGTCTTCAGCCGCGTGAGCTGGGCTTCAGTATTTTTCTTTGTTTTTTCCGCGTCAATGAGGGCTTTTTCGATCGCGAGTTTTTGAGTTTTTACCTGATCGAGTTTTTGATCCAACTGCTGCGCGTGGGTCTGATTCGGAGTCGGTCCCGATTCAGGTGTGCCGGCAAAAGCGAGAGTGGAAAAAAGCAGGAAAAAAATCATGATTCGGATTGGCTCCCCATCACGGAGAAACTCAGTACGATTCCGATTCCGGAAATCACGATGAGTCCCATGAAAAACCAATTGGTGGGAAAGCTAAGGCTACGATTGAGACTCAACTCTCCTAAGAACGAGTTATATTTCCACACAAATTTCTGAAACCCGATCCATTCAATCCCGGAAACCAGGAAGGAGAGTCCGCTCAAGAACAAGAGGGAGAAGAATGCTGGAAGTTTGGATTGAATTCCATCCACTCCCCAAGCGGATAAATTGCGATTCACTTCCGAAAGGTCACGACGCTGCAGACGTTGGAACGCGAGCAATTGAACCAAAATCAAGAACATGATTAAGAACACCACGAGACGAAGCTCCAGGTGGAGATGTTCAAAAAATTGAAGGAGACGAGCATGGTGTACCGGGCTCACGTCCGCCTTGTACACGTCGGTCATCATCTTCACTTTTTCCACGAGTGCCTCTGGAAAAACTCCACGAATGGCGAGCAAGCGAGGCATGAGCTGAAGCCCTTCGTTCCCGATGGCCCGCACCGTTTGAGCGATTTCCGGCTCTTCCGCTTCCATTTTCTGGAGTACGTCTTCGGTTTTCAATTCTTCGAAACTCACTTGGTAGTCTTGAAACAATTCCCGGATCGGATCGAGAGAAGAATTCGCGTCTTTCATTTGGATCGTGAGAAAGCGCGCGTCGCGAGCGTAGTCGCGAGTATTTTTAATTTCGTTTTGGATCGCCCCGCAAAACCAAAGACCAAGAAGAACTTGGGCGAAAGATAAAACCATGAGTCCGAGGAGTCCCCAAGAACGTTTGAGTGGCAGAACAGCGAGCTTACTGACGAGGCGTAGATTTAACTGATTCATGGGCGGTCCTCCACCTTGAATGTTCCATCTCGTAAAATCGCACAACGCTTACGAAGACGACGAACCATTTCCAGATCGTGTGTGGCGAGCAACATCGTGGTTCCTGATAGATTGATCTTCACAAAGAGATCCATGAGCTTCCAAGTCATCTCGAAATCCTGAGCGCCAGTAGGCTCATCAGCGATTAAGAGATCACATTTCTTACAAAGTGCACGCAAAATTGCCACGCGCTGTTTTTCTCCGCCGGAGAAGGTCACGATCGGCTTATTCCATTTTTCTTTCAGCCCCATCAACTGGAGATAGTTCTGCATCGTCGCGTTGTCTACCCGATCAATGAGTGGAAGTGAAAGCTGGGTGATCTCAATATGGTCTCGAAGCGTGAGATCCGGGATCAGGCCCAAGTTCTGTGGGATGTAGGAAATTCGTTTGCGAGAACGCATGAGGTCGGCGTTGCTCGAATTCTGGAAATTCACCCCCTGGCAGTAAACATTGCCGGTGGTGGGTTGTTCAAAACTGGCGAGGGTACGAAGAAGTGAGCTTTTTCCAGCGCCGCTACCACCTAGGATGTAGAGGAAGTCACCTTGCGCCAAATCGAAACTCACGTTCTGCCAAACCATTTCGCCTGGGGTGAACGCCTTTGCCAAATTTTCAACTTTCAGGAGTATGTTTTTCATGATGTACTTTTGACAGTCTAATCTATGTGGAAGGCAAAGCTCAATCAACATTTTGCAAAATTTGCGTTTCTGCTATGGAATTTAATTTTTCATTCGTTGTGGCTTTCCGCGCTTTTTTACCTCTCGAGCGCCGACAGCTTCAATGCCCTCTGGGCCGAAAACCAAATCCTCTTTGCCACCTTGAGCATCAGTCTGTTCGCATTCGTGTTTCGAGATGAATGGAGCAACAAATTACGGGAGCCGACCCATGCCCGAAATCTGGTGCTGTTTGGCTTTGCACAGGCACTGGTGGTAGTGGCCTTCGCCACCTTCGAAGCAATTTTGTCGAAAAAGATCGAGTTTTTAGGCTTTTCTTCACAACTCGGAGTGAATTTTTTATCGTCGTATTCTTGGGTGCTTCGAGCCTTCCTTCTCTTCGTTTTGTCGTTTTCGCTGAATGGAATCACTAAAAACCTCAGTCCTCACTGGGCGGGGCTCATCCTTCAATGCTTCTTCTTTTGGATCTGGTTTCAACCCACCATCGTTGATTTTACTTTCATCACCCTTTTCTATTTTATGAACTCGTCTTTCCTGTTTTCGACAGGATTGATGGCGGGTATCTTCATCATGACTCATGCAGTCTTTGGTTCCTCGCTCATGGGAAGTGAGTTTTCCGGCCTACTGCAATTCAAGTGGCTACAGGACGAGGGCTCTCTCCTTCACAGTCCCACACTCATTCTCGGTTTGTTTTTCATCTTCTTCGCGAATAAACTAAAGACGTTTTTGAAAAGACGAAAGGAACACCCCGCTCTATGAACAACATCGCGAACCCCACCGCTACACTCAGTGCTTGGACTTTGATCTTGGACGCAAGCCCACTCGTGAAGCTCATCCTTCTCACTCTCCTTTTTGCCTCGGTGCTCACCTGGGCGATCATCTTCTCCAAATCAAAAATGTTGGCCGCGACTAAAGTCGCGGATCAGAAGTTTTTAGACGCATTTTGGTCGGCGCAATCCTTGGAAGAGATTTCCGACAAGATCGCGGAGTTCTCACCGTCCGCGGTCGCGAGAGTGTTCACCTCGGGATACCTCGAACTTCGTAAAATGCAATTCCCCGAAATTTCAAATCTGGAACGCGCCCTTCATCGCGCTCACTCCGTCCAACTCGACGAGATGGAAAAAAATGTAGACTGGTTGGCCACCACCGCGAGCGCCGCTCCCTTTGTCGGTCTCTTCGGAACCGTTTGGGGGATCATGAGCTCGTTTCAAAATATCGGAGCCTCGGGATCGGCGAGTCTTTCAGTGGTTGCTCCCGGAATTTCCGAAGCCTTGATCGCCACCGCAGTGGGGCTAGCTGCTGCGATTCCGGCGGCCGTAGCATACAACTCAATTTTGGGCAAAATTCGCCGGGTTTCTCTCGAGATGGAAACCTTCTCCCAAGAATTCTTGAACATGATCCAGAGAAATCTTTCTACATCGACTAAGGTAAATCCTCATGGCAATGAACCCCAACAAATCGTTTAGTTCCGGCTCCAGAAGCGGCAAGACTTCTCTTTCCGAAATCAACGTCACTCCGATGGTGGATGTGATGCTGGTGCTACTCATCGTTTTCATGGTGTCGGCGCCGCTCATGCAACAAGGCGTGGAAGTGAATCTTCCAAAAGCGGACGCGGGAAGTTTACATCAAACGGACGATCCGATTGTGATCTCCATTGAAAAAAATCAGAACATTGTATTCGAGAAAAAAAATTACTCCGTCGCTAGCTTGGCTGCGCGTCTCACTTCACTCGCTAATTCCAAACCAAACTCCCAGATTCTCGTTCAAGCGGATCAATCGGTCAGCTACGGGGTGGTAGCAAAGGTAATGGCGGAACTGAAGAAATCCCATTTTACTCGCGTCGGACTCGTCACTGATCCAGAGAAATGACTTCCACAGAAAATCTCGCACCACGCATTCCCCATACCCGGCCTTCCTCCGACAACCTTTCCCGCGCGGTCAAAATCTCTCTCGGTATTCACGTTGTATTTCTTGCACTACTCTATCTCAAAAGTATCGTCATGCCCGGTCCTCTCAACACGAAGGAATACATTCCCTCGCTCCGAGTAGATCTCGTGGCACTCCCCGATCAAAAAATCAGTGATCAGATCACTCCACCCACTCCCACGGTGACCGAGCCCGCTAAAGAAAAAGAATCCAAAATTACGAAAGAAGCGAAAGACAAGGGCGACTACTCCACTTCCAAGAAAAAGAAGAAAGAACGATTAAAGAGCGCGCTCGAGCGGATCAAGGCCTTGGAACGCATCAAGGCGGGCGAAGAAATTCGAGGAAATAAAATTTCTAAAGGATCTTCTGCAAAAGGGGTCGCCACCGACTCTCTCGAGACCACCTACTTTGATTCCGTATTGGAAAAAGTTCAAAACGAATGGGAACTTCCTCAGTGGTTACAGGAAAAAAACCTGTCGGCGAAAGTACTGATCCAGATCGATCGTCGCGGGATGGTTACCCACACTCAATTTGTTCAGTCTTCCGGCAACGAACAGTTCGATGCAGCTGTGAAACATGCAATTCAGGCGTCCGTGCCCTTTCCGGTGCCACCTGTCTCCATTCTTGCCGGAGTTTCGCAGGATGGGATCCTACTCAAGTTTCCACTCTAGGAAAAAATTGCCTAGAAAGACCCTCTGATCTTGTCAATAATCCCACTCATTGTGCGCCCTCGCGCTGCTATGAGAATATGTTTATTGCACAAGGGGACCCTACGATATGGCAAATTTCAAAAAGTTTTTTTTCAAAAACCGTTACCCGATCATCATCACGATCTTTACCGCGGGTTCGATGTTCGCGTTTCAAAACTTTATGTCGATGCAACAGGTTCCTGCCACGGTGATGGAAGTTAAAGCGATCAAGCTCAAAGTCTGTAACCAAGATTTTCAACGCATCGTCATCGACGGACAAAACGACATCAAAGTTTCTTACTCCCATAAGAAAATCGGCGGATTCAGCGTTAATCTTCCCGATCATTTTTATCAAACTGGATCGTCGAGCAGTGCTTCCATTGTTCTCCGGCACTCCAGTGTGGATGCCTACCAACCCTCGATTCCAATTTTGCCACTTTTACCGACGAAAGATGGAACCCCTTCGGCGCTCAAACCTGGCCTTTGCGACATGATTAAAAATTACGTCACTAACTATCAAAAATTTCTTAATGCCCAAACGCCCCTCCTCGAATTTAGTTCCATCAATGGCCACGGATCCATCGAACTCACTCCGGGAAGAATCTCCCCTGTTGCCATCAAAGCGAACGCGAGTGCAAAAATCCTTTCTCCATCGAATGCTCATCAAGCTAATTCCGCTGTTAACAGCGGAAAAATCGACTATTTAATCATCGCCCAAGATCTCTATCGTCATGAGGCCGATCAGCTTGCCGCATTCAGAAACAGCAAGGGAATTACTACGGTGGTGACTTCACTTTCCGAGTTGCCGGGATACAACGCAAAGGATGAAACGCCCGCTCAATGTCAGGCGCCATACGACCATGAATGTTATCACTACTGGGGGGATCCGATCGATAACGTGAGCCAGCTTGCGGTACCTTCGATGATTGGCTTTCACCAAGAGACGAGCTTTGCAGAACCATACACACGCGTTTCTTATATTCCGGGGTTGATTCGCGCCTACCTCCGACAAATGAAAACGGATCACGCGATCAGTGCCGTTCTCCTCATCGGTGATCCCGAACAAGTTCCACCGATCTTCACCCCTAAATTAGACATGAGTGACTACGGACGAAATCCGGGATGCGCCAACTATAACTGGGTGAACGAAGACAATGCGTACTGTGAAGGTGGTTCGATGTTTTCTCTCGGGACTGATCTCTTCTACGCACTTCCATCTGTTCATTTAAATGATCAACACCAGGTGAACATGGCCCAAATTGTTCCGGGAATGCTGACCTGTCAGTACACCGATTCAAACAATGTAATGCATAAACAAATGAAATACTGGTGCGAAGGAAATGAAGGACGCTACTGGGGCGACATGAGCGCCTATGGTTGGGCTCCATTCTATCCACTGACGAGAATTTTCGATGATCCGGTCACCGCGGGAATTAATCCGGATGACTTCACCTCGATCCCCGCTTCAGACTATCTTGCTGTCGGACGAATTCTGACTCAAACTCGTTATCGCCAGCAACGAATGGTTCCGATTCCGAGCACACGCCAGATCGCCTCCATCGGTTATCCGATCAACAAAGATCCGGCCGTTCAAAACTACGTGAACAAACTCATCTACTGGGAAAACCACTTACCGGGTTTTTACAACAATTCGATCGCCACGCTCGGCGGTAACGAAGGCTGGTTGTGGAACGATGGCAGTAGCGACAATGATGCGGACGAGCTTTTCCAAACCTATAACAACGCCCGTTTTGGCGGTTCTTCCCAGGTTTATGCATCGACTGATTATGTTTCCGATCTCGCATCGGCTTCCAGCTCATGCAATTCATCGACCTGCAAATACGACACGAATGAAAACATCATGAGCGCCTTTACCACTAAGACTCACACCGCTTGGACTATTGCGGGCCACGGCGGACACGATGCTGTTCTCGGAACATTCAACTCTTCGAACCCCAACATCAGCACCGTATTCGGGATGTTCGAATCCTTTGGTCAAGCTCCCAATGATCACATCGCCGAGAGCACTCCGAGCAGTACGGCTTACATCAACCAACTCCTGGGCACCAAGAATCATCTCATCGGTCACGTGATCGCCAACTCTTGCGATGCCTCCAGCTATCTCATCTATAGCTCTGCAACCGACATGTTCCGAAAAATGGACTCACGGCTCGAGCCCGCCAGTTTTGCAGAAAACTTGATTCGTCAGCCGGGTGGTGGAGCGATCAACACTTATCTCAACTTTTTTGCAGGTTGGGGTGGTAGCGACAACGAATACAACTATATGTTCATGGCTTACGTTAAAGCGGCCTATTCTTCGAATGAACCGATCGGTAGCGCACTCGTGAACTTGCAGCACGACATTCTCACCAATCCGAACGATATCTATTACGATCACCAACTGGTGAACCGTGTTTTCTTAGGAGATCCGTTTGCAAGCATTGCCGGATCGGAGTCCATCAACCAAAGTGGCCAAAATAACGGAGAGAGTAACTTATGAAAACTCTGATTTTACTGATTCTCACCATCCAAGCGCATGCCCTTCTCACGCCGCTCGCTCATGCAACCGCAATCGCGAACACCGGGATTCAAGCAAATATCCATCCCATCATGGATCAAGAAGCCTATGTGAAATTAAATTGTGTGGGTATCACTACTCCGGGTGGAAATGGTGATCCGGTGGTGTTCACCACCCTTCTCAGCGTTTACTTTCCGGCGTCGGTGAACGCGCCTTTCCCGAGTATCTATGAACTTCGAAACGCCAATCCGGATCGTTTTACCTACATCCTCGAAGAGTGCAACAAGCGCCGTTACGCTCGCACCACTTTTCCATCCGGAAAACCGGCGATTTGGCCCGACTGGACGAACGATCGTAAATATCAAAAAATACAAATCTCGGAAGCACTCTACACTGCTCGTTTACCACGAGGCACGGGAGAAGGCTGCGTAGCAAATAGTCAGTGCCAATCCAATTCCTGCGACATTGCCTACACCAATTCTTGCTTGCAGGGACGAATCAACCCAGTCAATAACGGAGTTCCGTCCAACCTTTGATGAAAAAAGTTTCGGTTTCGATTCTTTTGCCTTTTTTCTTGGTCGTCATCGGTGATCAACTCTCCAAGAGCTATGCCTCCGAGCATGCGTCGGCGATCCTGAATTATGGTGTGATTTCAGGATTTTTAGAGACGGCACCAGAAGTGTATCGCCGCGTTTTCGTTTCCACGGTTTACGGCCTCCTCTTTTTTATTTTTGTTTTCACCCAATCCATTTTGTTCAGACGAAGTTCAAAGTTGAGTGCCGCGCTTTCTATCTTTTTTGCGGGGGTGACCGGCAATGCCCTCGATCGAATTCTCCACGGCGCCGCAGTAGACTTCATCCGCGTAGGAAATGTGATGATGAATTTCGCCGACTTCGCCCAATGGGTCGGCGTCTTCGCGGCATCACTCATTTTGATGCTAGAGCGTGACTCCATTTTTCATCCCAACGACGCTCGCGCGCGGTTTCTCATCGATTCGAAGTTTCAGCTAAGAATTGCCGCTAAATTTTCTTTTGCCTCTTTGGCAACGGCATTCATCTCCGGAATTTTTTCCTACACGTTTATCCTCAGTACGCATTCGGCCAGCAATACGAACCTGAGCTTTTTTTTAATCGCGTACTCCACGATCGCACTTCTCTTTAGCTTGATCGTATTCCTTGCCGCTTTGTTTATTACCCAAAAAACTGCGGGCCCGATCTATGCTTTCGATCGTTTCATTCACGCGTTGATGAAAGGTGAGGCGAAACCCCTTCACCTTCGATCCACGGACGATTTTTATTATTTGGAAGAAACCGCGAAGAAGGCACTGGAAACACTCAGCAGTGCCAAATAAATGCCACTCTCGCACGTGACGTGGATTGACAGACCTCAATTTCACTTCGCTTTCATCTTTAATATCGATATTCTATACCCATGTTCAAATCATCCATGCTCCTCGTTTTGTTTCTTTGCTGGTCCACGGGCGCGCACGCTCAAACCACCTCGCTTGCCGTCGGTGAAGCAAAATTAAAAAAACCGGTGATCGTACTCGCTCCACCGAGCTCTGTTTCGCCATCACTCACGGCAACGATCGCTCAGATTCAAAAAACGATCGAAAATGATTTGAACTTCGTGGATCAATTCCGAGTGTCTCCGGGTGCCGATAAAAGCACTGCAGATTACACTTCTACTGGAAGCATCAAGAACGAAGGCGACCATCTCAGTTATGAATTTCATTTCGCCCAAGCCGGTGGCAAAGAAATTCTGGCAAAAAGATATACGAGCGACAGTGATGAATACAAAACGCTCGCCCACTCCATCGCAAACGACATCGTTTTTGCCATCACTGGTAAAAAGGGGATTTTCCTCACCAAAATTGCTTGTTCTTGCGATAAGTCCGGCAAAAAAGAAATCTATACCATGAACTTTGATGGCAGCGAGGTCCATCAAATCACCAAGCTCCGCTCCATCTCCATGGGAGCAGCATGGAGTCCGGATGGCAGCAAACTCGCTTTTTCAGTTTTCAATCGTCACTCCGACAATACGAAAAATATCGATCTCTTCGATTACAACTTTAGAACTGGTGGAATGCGACTCTTGAGCAATCGCAAGGGCATCAACTCGGGTGCGAGCTATCATCCGAACGGGCGTCAGGCCGCGGTTACCTTGAGCTATGCCGGCAATCCGGATATTTACTTACTCGATCTCGATTCAAGATCTACCACCCAACTCACGAAATCGATCGGCTTTGATGTCGATCCGAGCTTCAGTCCCGATGGTAGCAAAATCGCATTCGTCTCTTCGCGCGGCGGAAAGCCGATGGTCTACACCCTGAGCACTGCAAATCCTTCCGATGTAAAACGAATCACCTATGCCGGACAATACAACGCTACCCCCAACTGGTCGCCCGATGGTCGAAAGATCGTGTTTGCCGGTTGGATCGATTCCCACTTTGATATCTTCACCGTTACTGCCGACGGCTCTAAAATCGATCGATACACCAAGAACGAAGGCAACAATGAAGACCCGTCCTTCAGTCCGGATGGAAGCATGATCGCGTTCAGCTCTAACCGTGCGAACCGAGAAAAAGCGATCTACATCATGAATGCCGACGGAACCAACGTCAAGCGCTTGACATTCGGAATGGGAAATTGCTCCGGTTCAAAATGGAGTCCGTATCTTTAAAAGTTACCGCCGTCTTGTGGTAAAATTGATGTAAATCAAAGTTTTCAATCAACGAGGAGAACTCTCATGAGTCAGGAAAGAATTGCAATCATTGGTGGCGTCCGCACTCCATTTGCACGTGCCCGCAGTGTTTATCAAAAGATGTCTGCCGCAAATTTGGGTGGTGTCGTCCTTCGTGAAACGGTTAGCCGCACGGGCATTGATCCTAAACTCATTGATGAAGTTTATTTCGGTATTGTGAGCGCGCCGGCCGAAGGCTCCAACGTTTCCCGCGAAGCCCTTTTCGACTCCGGACTCCCTCCGACCATCCCTTGCACCACCGTGAATCGTTATTGTGCATCGGCGATGGAAGCAGCCGCTGGAATTGCGGCAAAGATTCAATCCGGACAAATTCAAATTGGTCTCGCGGGTGGCGTAGAATCGATCAGTTCCGTGCGTGCCCTGTTCAGTGCTGAGGCGACCGATTTCTTCCAAGACATCGCCAAAGCGAAAACCATGGGCCAACGTCTCGCCCTTCTTTCCAAATTCAAAGCAAACTTTTTAGCGCCGAATGCACCGGGGATCAAGGAAGCAACAACCGGACTCACCATGGGTCAGTCCGCGGATCTCATGGCTCGTGAATACAAAGTGGGCCGTGCGGAACAAGATGCCTTCGCGCTTCAGAGTCACCAACGGGCAAACGCCGCCTGGGACAAAGGCTTCTTCCAATCTCACGTTTGCAAAGTCGCAACACCCGACGGAAAAGTGATCGAACGTGATACCGATGTTCGCGCGGATTCCAGTATCGAAAAACTCGCCAAGTTAAAACCAGTATTTTACAAAGATGGAACCATCACTGCCGGAAATGCAAGTCCTCTCACGGATGGCGCATCGGCGATGCTCCTGATGACGGAGAGCAAAGCGAAGGAATTGGGACTCACCCCACTCGGCTTCATCAAGAGCTATGCTGCGGCGGCGGTCGATATTCTTACTGAGCCTCTGTTGATTGGCCCGGTGTACGCGATTCCGAAAGCCCTGAAAATGGCGGGTCTTCAATGGAACGATTTAGAGTTGATTGAAATTCATGAAGCCTTTGCAGGCCAAGTGTTGGCAACGATTCGGGCAATCGAATCCGATAAATTCAACATCGGCAAAGTAGACATGTCGAAGGTGAACCCGAACGGCGGAAGTATTTCCATGGGACACCCCTTCGGTGCTACCGGCGGCCGCATGATGCTTCAAACACTTCATGAGATGAAAACCCTGAACAAGAAAAATGCATTGATCTCGATCTGCGCAGCGGGCGGACTCGGTTCCGTGATGATTCTTGAGCGTGACTAAAAATAAAACATGTCTGATATGAAAGATGTCGTCGCAGTCGGACTAGACCTCAAGCCAAGCACCCTCGTGAGTGCTTACTCTCAAGGTGTCTTTCCATGGCCCTGCGAAGATCTGCCCCTTCTCTGGCATTGTCCGATGAAGCGCGGAGTGCTCTTGTTCGAAAACTTTCATTATTCGCGACGACTCAAACAATACATTAAAAAGGCTCCCTGGCACTACACCATCAATCGTGCGTTTGATCGGGTGATCGACCTTTGTCAGGATCGAGGTCTCGAAGGCACTTGGATCACGCCAGAGATGAAAAACGCCTACCGCGAATTGCATCGACTGGGTCACACTCACAGTGTGGAAGTATGGAATGGTGAAGAGCTGGTGGGTGGTCTTTACGGCGTTGATATCGCTGGATATTTCGCTGGCGAAAGCATGTTTCATCGGGAAGACAACGCCTCAAAAGCGGCCGTCCTGTGTACGATCAGTTTATTAAAAAAAGTGGGTCGTACTTGGATGGACATCCAGATGCTCACCCCTCACATGGAACAAATGGGTGCGAGCGAAATCACGAAAAAGAAATTTTTGTCACTGTTAGAAAGATCGAGAGAAGCACAGAAAATGGGTTCAGGTCTCAAGCCATTCACCCACGAGGGACTGAAGCCCCAATTCACTTACGATTATTTCGAAACGTTCATTGAGAATGAAAGTTCGCTGGCTACGAAAGGCTGAGAGTTCAGAGTGGAAGTCGGCCAATCTTGGTTGATCGTCTGAACATTCGCTCTGTTGAAGGTCAATCCTGATCCGGAGATCAATTGATAAGCGGTTCCCACTTTTTGATAAACCATTTCTACTTTTACGTCGGTCAACAACTGACCCTGAACATTTTGATTTGGCATCAAGAGGGTGACCACCATCTCGTTATTGTTGCCCACCATCTCGTTCTTCACTTCAGCGGAAGTGGGAATCATTTTTAAACTCACGGGAGTGTTCACTGGAGCTCCGGCGGTAGGAGTCGCGCCCGTTCCGGTTCCTGCTGTCGCGGCACCTGTATCTTGAATCGTAAATTGTACGTCTACTTCAACACTCGCGCCGGACTTCACCATACTGAGATGCGCACTGCTGTTATCGATCCCGGAAGTAGTTCCCCAACGAAGAGGGTAAACTGTTTGGCCGCTTACCGAATAAGGGGCATCCGAAAATGAAGCACTGGAAATAGTGGTTGCAACTAAAACTCCAATTTCAGTAGCGGTGATCGCCGTGACACCACTCGAAGGAGAACTGCCAACGCCGCCGCCGTAAGACGAACCGTTATTATTGGAGCTGCTTGGAAAACGATCCGGAAGCAAGGGAAGATCCGGAGATTTTTGATCTGAGGCGGTATTATTCGACGCGGTCGTATTCGCGTTCGGGTTTTGGAGGCTTGGATCATTCGGATTCTGGTAATATTGAGAAAGTACGGCCTCCGGAACGAGAGTAGGAGGAACTCCTGCCTCTTCAGTCCCTTCTTTCTTTTCGCCAGCCGCTACTTCTGTACATTCTTTTCCATCTTTGTCTTTTCCATCTTTACATTCTTTTGGTGGCTCAGGTGTCTTTTCATCGTTAGCCAATGCAGGAGCAGCGGGTCCGGCAGCTGCCTTGATTTCCGCGACGATCGATCCAAGACCATCGTTTGGCTGTACGTAAGAAAATTCTTGTGGTTCAGACGAAGGAGACGCTGGTGCCTCGGCCATCTGAGCAAGGGGAGCAGAGACTTGTTCCATCACCACTGTTTTGGTCTCGCCATGAGCAATCCAGCCGATCGCCGTCGCGAGCCCTAGAAAAAAGCAGGACTTGTAGAACAGGTTTTTAGCAAATTTAAACATAGGAACACTCTCTCTCAACCCTTCTATAAGCAGAGGTCGTGCCATCTTTTTTCTTTCATGTTTTCAGTCTCTTAAAAGGCTCACTGTCTAAACTACCGACAATACACAATTCAGGTGTAAAAACATTGGGCAGGTGCTTTTTATTGTTAAACTAATTTTATTTACAAATTAGTCGATTCTTGGTACTTAGAAGGGATGAAACGGCTGATTCTCACACTCTTATTGCTCGCACCTTTTGCGCACGCCGATACCCCAACTCAGCCACTTTCCCGCACTCTCATCAGCGGAAACGCACTCGCCACCCCTGAAAGTATTCAGAAAATCGTGAAGGCGATCATCGCTAAAAGCCTCGGAAAAAGCGTCGGTGCGGAAAGTAATTCAGCCGGACTCAGCCTTCAAACCGAAGGTGCCGACTACCAACTGAAAATTCCCGCAAAACCTGCCCTTCTGCACGACATCTTGGATACCCTCGGCATTGCTGAAAAAATGCAGGTCAGAATCGATCCAATTCAAACTACGATCAATTTCGCGCCTGATTCATTGAAAATAAAGGTCACCAAAACCGCCACCAATCTTTTTAAGGTAACGGCGCACTGGCAAGTCGACGATTTGCTTGCAACCAGTAAGTCTCTCAACATTTTAGTTCCTAAGGGCGCTTTCGATCAGGATTTCACCATTTCCTCCGCTCCGGTGAGTATTTCCATCAAACCAAAAACTGGCCCGATCACCGCGGACATTGCATTCACTGCTTCGCTCACGGACCTCGGTTCCAAGGTTACCCTCGACAGTTTCGACACAAATTTGGATAGCGACCTGACCCGCCTTCAACTCCAACTCGGCACCTTGACGGTCAATGGAAGCCCTTTGGAAGTTCAAGTGACCAGTAACGGCGAGAGTATTTTAACGGATGAACCGACGATCCGTACCCAATTTCAATCCTTCGAACCGCAGCTGATGAAAAACGTTCAAGCTCAGCTCGCCGGTATCATCCACAAATTGTTCGCTGGTATCGAAACCAAATTACAAAGCGAAGCGCCTTTCAGACTTTCTTTTGATAGTACGAAGATCATCGATCAATATTCAATGAGCAATTCTCCTTATGCTCCGCTCATCAAAGGGATCTCGGCTGATTTCGAATTTAGCTATATCCAAGGTTTGCCGTCCCAAAATATGTTCGCCACGCAGATCTCATCCCAAGTTTGCATCGACTCCAGTTGCCTCGATAATATCTGGGGAAACAGCAAGGTCGGAAGCACCGACACTAAACTTCTCAAGGGCGACGACGGTGGCGTGATTCTATATGAATCCTGGGTTCAGAACGTCGTCAATTCCGACGTATTTCAAGAACGCGTTCAACAATATTATACTGCCAATCTCGCATCACCAGGTGTGACCCTCGGCAAGGACGGAATCAAAATTCACTTTAATCCAGCGAAAGACGCTCTGGTGGCTGTACTCAATCTCGTGATTGACATCAAAGCAACTGCAAGTCCCAAAGGTGCTTGGAGTTCCTGGTCTTCTTTCAAAAACTACTACAAAGATCAGCTGGCGGGAACCTGGGAAAATATCGCTGGTTCTGGC
>Ga0206917_1138_pt1 | contig 18747 bp, 18 predicted proteins | sample Alteio_BWOrgHeat_68_FD_152931 | JGI IMG/M metagenome (GOLD analysis project Ga0206917, IMG submission 152931) | Enriched cells from forest soil in Barre Woods Harvard Forest LTER site, Petersham, Massachusetts, United States -... | ecosystem: Environmental > Terrestrial > Soil > Temperate forest >...
GGCGTGTGCAGCGAAATGAAATCCGCACGTTTCAGTAATTCGTCCAGCTCCACTTTTTCCACTTGGATGGACTCCGCCTTCTCGCGCGACAGGAACGGGTCATAGGCGATGACGCGCATCTTCAGGCCCTGCGCGCGGTCGGCCACGATAGAGCCGATATTGCCGCAGCCGATCAGGCCCAGCGTTTTACCGGCCAGCTCGACGCCCATAAACGCGTTCTTCTCCCACTTGCCGGCTTGCGTCGAGGCATTCGCTTGCGGAATCTGGCGGGCGAGCGCCATCATGAGCGACAGCGCATGTTCAGCGGTGGTGACGGAATTTCCGAACGGCGTGTTCATTACCACGATGCCGGCTTTAGTGGCAGCGGGCACGTCGACATTGTCCACGCCAATGCCGGCGCGGCCGATGACTTTCAGTTTTTTCGCCGCCGTAATCACGTCCTTCGTCGCCTTGGTGGCAGAACGCACGGCCAGGCCGTCATACTCGCCGATGATTTTCAGCAGCTCTTCGGGCGTCAAACCCGTTTTCACATCCGCCTCCACCCCGCGCTCTTTAAAAATGGCGACGGCGGCGGGCGAGAGTTTATCGGCGATCAGGACTTTGGGCATATTCCTCACAAAATTGTCACAAAATGTTCACACACGGGAATATGCAGCCATTGTAATGAAGACTTCAAGTCATTTTATACCAAAAAAAGGAGAATATTATGGGAGATCCAGTACCGGTCCAAGTGCCCGATGAAGTCAAAAAAGCGCTGTATGCACGGGCGGTTGCCGACGCGAGCGACATCATGACCGATGAGAAGAAAAGCATCCGGGCCCGCTTGAAGGACCTGCGAAAAGTAGAGCTGGACGCGCTCAAAGACGTCGATGCGCTTGCCGGGCAGGCACTTGATGACAGGTATAAGGCCGCCGCGGCTAAGAAGCCGAATTTTGACGCGCAAGGCGTGAACGCGCGGAGCGTCCCCGAAATTATGGAGTTGATGTCGCGCCAGGTGCACCAAGAAGCAGATAAAGTGCTTATCGTCGTTTACACGGCAAAAAGCGAATTGAAGGAAGGGCATAAAGCCGACGAACAACTCCGCGAGATGCATATATTGCAGGATAATTTTATAGACCGGCTCATTAAAGCAGCCGCAAATAAGGATACCACCCAGGACGTGAAAGACGCGTATGACCGGGACGCTAAAATCTTGAGCGACGAGAATGCACTCAGAGACAGAATCGACCACCAGAAAGAACAGGAACAAAAGAAAATAAAGCAGCAGGAGGCGCCGAAAGATAAGTCGCTGGCAGACGCGCTACGCGGCGCGATGGGCGCGCAGGCGGTTGAGCCTTCCGCACCGGAGCTGGGTTATCTGCCAAGTCCGCCGGAGTTTGCCCGCGCAACCGGAGGCCAAGATGCACCGAAGCCGTTTCAAGGCAAAAAGCAGGCGGGCAGCATCGCCGCTTAGCGCTGCTTGCATTCAACGCCGATTTTTTCGTCGTAGAGCGTTTCCCAGGCGTGGGCGAGCACGCGTTGCACTTGCGGCTGCGCGGCGTAGTGATCGGAAAGATTTTTTGCGTCGCAGGGCAGCGTTTCACAATAGTTTTCTTGCATGCCTTTGGTAATTTCCTTCTGGCGAGCCTTATCGGTCGCTTCCTCACCCGCCCAATGGGTGCATCGCGCGGCGCGCTGCACCACGCCCGTTACATCCGCCGGGCAGCCGGTAGTGGGGTGGTCGTTATCAAGCAGCTCGGCGGCCAGGGTGCAGGCGTAGGCTTGGGGGGAAAGGAAAAACAGGAGGAGGATGAGGTGTTTCATATAGGCTTCCGTGCTTAATTACTGGCGCTGCCGTACCGGCCGAACCGGCGGGACCTCAATAAAACCGTCAACCGGTTTTTCCAGATCAATATGATCTTCAATATCTTCACCGGTCAATTCTTTATAACGGGCACCGAGCGCAGCATCTATTTTTGCCCTGTCCGCGCTATGAAACGTCAGTGTTATAGACTTAGCCGCAGCAGGCTCCTGCTTATCCACTCCCTTTATTGACTTTTTAAATGCACTGCCACCGATAGTGTACCAACCCGGTTTAGACCTTACTTCCACTTCATTCCCGCTGATACCCTCTATGTTTCTTAACCCTGCTTGCCCCGCCGCCGTAGCGAGAATATGGGTAAAAGGGCCGTCCCCGCTCAGCATATCGTTTATAGCACCCCAGCGGACAACAGCGCACTGTCCGTCTCGCAAAGGGTGTTGTTTATCTGTGTAGGTTAGGTCGATCGCTTCCTGATTATACCTGGGTCGTTCAGGGGGATCTTCTGGCGATTCCATCCGCTGGTTTTGAAACACAACCTCCAATCCGATCGGCGCACCGGGAATGGTGGCTAAATAGGACGGCGCGACATAAGCCTCTCGCTTAATTGTCTTCCACGGACCATCCGCCGGTGTCTCCCAGCGCTCAATCACTATATCGGTTTCATTCGGCATGGCGCGTATGAGCTTTACGATCTGGCGGATGAGCTTCTCTTCAAAAGTGGGATGTATGTTATAATTTAACATTGTGCATTTGCGCGCACGCTATGCCGCCTTGCTCGCGCCCGCCTTCACTTCGGCATAGGCCCAGTCGAGCCAGGGGAAGAGGAGTTCGAGATCCGCGGTTTCCACCGTGCCGCCGCCCCAGATGCGCAGGCCCGGCGGGGCGTCGCGGTAGGCGCCGATGTCATAGGCGGCGCCTTCTTTTTCGAGCAGCGTGGCGAGTTGTTTGGCCGCCTCAGCTTGTGCATCCGCGGACAGGCTTTGGAACCAGGAATCGGTGATTTTCAAGCACACAGAGGTGCAGGAGCGCGTGCGGATGTCTTCAGCCAGGAAATCCACCCAACCGGCGCGCGCGACCCATTTGCTGATCGCATCGAGATTTGCCTCAGCGCGTTTGATAAGCGCGCTCAGGCCGCCGATGCTCTCGGCCCATTTCAATCCGTCGAGCGCGTCTTCCACGGCGAGCATGGAGGGCGTGTTAATCGTCTCGCCTTTGAAAATGCCGTCGATGAGTTTTCCGCCCTTGGTCATTTGGAAAATTTTGGGTAGCGGCCAGGCGGGGATGTAAGATTCCAGGCGCGCGACGGCGCGGGGGCTGAGGGCGAGCATGCCGTGCGCCGCTTCACCGCCGAGCACTTTTTGCCACGACCAGGTGACGACGTCGAGCTTGTCCCACGGCAGGTCCATCGCGAAGGCGGCGGAGGTGGCGTCGCAAATGGCGAGGCCCGCGCGGTCGGGCTTGATCCAGTTGCCATCGGGCGCGCGCACGCCCGAGGTGGTGCCGTTCCAGGTGAACACCACGTCGCGGTCCCATTCGACTTTGGAGAGGTCGGGCAGTTTGCCGTAATCGGCTTTCATGATGCGCAGATCATTCAGCTGCAATTGCGATTTGGCATCCGACGCCCAGCCAGCGCCGAAGCTTTCCCAGGCCAGCACATCCACCCCGCGCGCGCCGAGCATGGACCATAGAACCATTTCCACCGCGCCGGTGTCAGACGCGGGAACGATGCCGAGTTTCCAATCCGCGGGCATGCCAAGCACTTTGCCGCTGCGGGTGATGACCTCAGCGAGCTTGGCCTTGCCGCGCCGCGCGCGGTGCGACTGGCCGATCACGGCGTCTTGCAAAGCATTAAGCGTCCAGCCGGGGCGTTTGGTGCACGGGCCGGAGGAAAAACAGGGATTATTGGGTTTTTGAGTCGGTTTCATGGCGCTATCATGCAAGACTTGCGGCCAAAGGCAACCGATTTTTCTATCTCTATTTCATAAACACTCCTTGTTTTTATTAGTCTAAGCGCCCTCACCCTACCCTCTCCCGCAAGCGGGAGAGGGAAAGAGGGATAGGTGGCCGGCCACATTTTCGCGGATTTCGCCATGCGCTGCAAACGCCGCGCTGCCCATGGTGTGGGAACGTGCGGGCGAAATGCCCCGCGCTCCGGTTGGGCAGCGGTTTAGCGTTCAGGGTGCGCGGAAGCACCCCGCCGGCGCGCGCTTTAGGCATATGCAACATATGCGCAGCCTGTTCTTGTTCGAGCGCGCCGGGCAGACATAGCGTGAACGTCGACGATCACACAGCATATTATGTGGAGGACGCGGCTGCCCTGGAAGGGTAAAAATCATCTTTGTTGCGCGAAGCGGAATTTATGCCATGTATCGGCAACGTGTATTTATAACTTATTTATACCATGACCGAAAAAGCTCCCAACAAACGCCCCGTCATTCTGCAAGTGCTGCCTTCCTTGCGCACGGGCGGCGTGGAGCGCGGGACGATTGAGGTGGCGCGAGCGATTACCAAGGCGGGCTGGCGGGCGATTGTGGCTTCGGGCGGCGGGCCGCTGGTGCCAGCGCTGACGCATGCGGGCGCGGAGCATATTCAGCTGCCGCTGGACACCAAGAACCCGTTTCGCATCAACGCCAATTCCAAACGTATTGAGGCGCTGATCAAGGCGCATAAGGTGGATATCGTGCATGCGCGCTCGCGGGCGCCGGCGTGGAGCGCCCATCTGGCGGCCAAGCGCACGGACGCGCATTTCGTGACGACGTTCCACGGCATTTACGGCCTGCAGAATGATTTCAAGCGGCGCTATAATGCCATCATGACGCGCGGCGAGCGGGTGATCGCGGTGTCGCATTTCGTGGCACGGCATATTAAAGAGAATTATTTCGTCGACCCGGAAAATGTGCGGGTGATTCACCGCGGCGTGGATTTGCGCGTGTTCAACCCCGGCGGCACCAACCCGCAACGCATGATCGAGCTGATGCGTGCCTGGCATTTGCCGGAACACCTGCCGGTAATTTTATTTCCCGGGCGCATCACGCGCTGGAAGGGGCAGCATATATTCATCCGCGCGCTGGCCGGCGTGCCGCACCGCAATTTCATGGCGCTGCTGATGGGCGACGACACGGGGCATGAGCGCTATCACCAGGAGCTGGAGGATTTGATTAAAGAATGCGGCCTGGAGGGCCATGTGCGCATGGTGGAGCCGACGCAGAGCATGCCGGAGGCGTATACGTTGGCGCGGTTTGTCGTTTCCACGAGTGTGGAGCCGGAAGCGTTCGGCCGCGTGGTGCTGGAAGCGCAGGCGATGGGGCGGCCGGTGATCGCGACGAACCATGGCGGCCCGCGCGAGACGGTGGTGCCGGAGGTCACGGGCTGGCTGATCGAGCCGGGCAGCGTGACCCACCTCACCCACGCGCTCACCCAGGCACTCTCCATGAGTGACGAAGCACACACCTATATCGGCGCGCAGGCGATCGCACAGGCACGGCAGTTTTCATCCGATGTAATGTGCGACCGCACGCTGGCGGTGTATCAGGAGCTGCTGAATTAGCATTTTGTCATCCCGGCGACGATAGCTTTTCCCCTCACCCTGGAGGGTGAGGGCGGATTTTCTTAGCGAGCAAAGCGAGGTTAGAAAATCCGGGAGGGGGTGAAAAGCCTCGCGGATTTTTCTCATCAGCGCGGCACCCCCTCCCTAACCCTCCCCCGCGATGCGGGAGAGGGAATAACTGCCCATCTGTGCGCACCTCTGTGGGTGCATCTGTGGATAACATTTTTTTTCTTCTGATAGGTTGTTTTGCAGCGCGCGCTCACGCTCTGTTTTTATTCTGCGAAAATGCTGTAATCCGCTCTCAGAGCCAATTTTACGCGATGAGGAAAAATTTGCAGTGTTCGCGTATTTTTTGCTTGTGGTGGGCAAAAATATTTTGCATAGATGTCTTCGTCGAGGGATAAACAACCCATAAAAAACGTCCACCTCGGCAAAAATTTCCTGCATTAACGGATTATCAATAAGTCTGTGGCAAGATCGCTTCAGACACGGAGGAGTATTGCCTTATGGCGCAACTGACAGACACGTTACGCGGTTTTGGGCAAATCAAGCTGGCGCTGATGGCGATGGTCGCTATGGCACTGATCGCCGCGTTCGCCGTGCTCACCATGCGCATCACGTCACCGGCACTCTCTCCTTTATATAACGGCCTGGCGCCGGAAGACAGTGCCAAGATCGTCACTGAGCTCGGCAAGCTGGGCGTTCCCTATGATATGCAGAACAACGGTGCGACGATTATGGTGCCGGCTGAACGGGTACTGCGCCTGCGCATGACGATGGCGGAGGCGGGTCTGCCCTCCAACGGTTCGGTGGTGGGATATGAGATTTTCGATAAATCGGAGACGTTCGGTAGCTCCAATTTCGTGATGACGGTGAATCTAGAACGCGCGCTGGAAGGCGAGTTGTCGCGCACTATCGGTTCGTTCCAGCAAGTGGAATCGGCGCGCGTGCATTTGGTGATGCCCAAGCGCGAGTTGTTTACGTCGGAGCGCAATGAACCGAGCGCCTCGGTAGCGCTGAAACTGCGCGGCGGGCAAGAGCTTTCCAAACAGGAAGTGGCGAGTATCACGCATTTTGTGGCGGCGGCGGTACCGGGCCTGAAAGTATCGCGGGTGACGGTGGTGGATAGCTACGGCCGCCTACTGGCACGCGGCGAAGGCGAGCAGGAAGTGGGTGCGGTGGCGGCAGCGTCGGAAGAATATCGCGCCTCTTATGAAAATCATATGCGCGAGCGGCTGGAGGATATGCTGGAGAAAATCGTCGGCCCGGGCAAAGCCAAGGTGCAAGTCGCGGCGGACATCAATTTTGACCGCCTGGTAACGGATTCCGAAAAATTCGATCCGGAAGGCCAGGTGGTGCGCTCCACGCAATCCACCAATGAAAAAGATACGGCGCAGGATAAGGCATCGGGCGGCGCGGTGAGCGTGGCAGGCCAAGTGCCGGGCGGACAGGCGGCGGGCGGCGGCGCGGGCGGCAACAGCCACAACACCGAAAAGGCCGATGAAACGACCAATTACGAAATCTCCAAAACGACCAGCAAGCAGATTAAAGAGGGTGGTACAGTTAATAAGGTGTCAGTAGCCGTGCTGGTGGACGGAGTATATAATGCCGATGACAAGGGCAACAAAACCTATGCGCCGCGCACCGAGGAGGATTTGAAACGCATCGACCAGATCGTGCGTTCGGCAATCGGCTTCAATGAAAAACGCGGTGACACAGTGAATGTGGTGAATATGCAATTCACCAAATTCGAGGAGCAGACGGTGGCGGAATCGTTCCTGTCGGACTTCAAGAATGTCGCGCCGGGTATTGTGCAGACGTTGATCATTGCGGGTGTGGTGGTGCTGGCCATTCTGGTCGTGCTGCGCCCGGCGGCGATCTATATGATGAAGCAGGCTTCGCGCGATGCGGTACCCGCCGACGACCCGATGGCTTCGCTTTCCGCACCGATGTCCGCGCCGCGCCTGCCCGCAGGGGCCGGGCCGATGAGCGCCACGCAGGCGGCCAATGAATATGCCGAAGCCGCCGAGGATGATGCCATGGTCGACCTGCAAAATATCAAGGGCAGCGTACGCTCCTCGACACTGCGCCGCGTGGTGAATGTGGTGGATAAGAATCCCACGGAAGCCATGAACGTGATGCGCCAATGGCTGGTGAAGGAGGCAACATGAGTACGATGAGAGATGAGCGATTAGAGGTGAGGAAGCGTGTGGCATATTTACATTTCGCCACTCATCGCTCATCGCTCATCGCTCATCCTGCTTCTGGAGAAAACGCATGAGCGCCAAAGACGATTATCGCAAACTTACCGGCTTGCAAAAAGCCGCCATTTTCCTGATCGCCATCGGCGAGGAGCAGGCTACCAAGCTGTTCAACGTGATGGAGGATGACGAGATTAAAGACATCTCCGCCACGATGTCTAACCTCGGTCAGGTGAGCTCGGATGTGGTGGAGCGTCTGTTCACCGAATTCTCCGAGCAGATGAGCGCCGCCGGCGTGGTGGTGGGTACGTTTGATTCGACCGAGCGCTTGCTCACCAAAGCACTGGGCAAAGGCAAGGTGGATTCCATCATGGAAGAAATCCGCGGCCCCGCCGGCCGCACGACGTGGGACAAGCTGGGCAATGTGAGCGAAGAAGTGCTGGCGAGCTTCCTCAAAAACGAATACCCGCAAACGATCGCGCTGGTGCTGTCGAAAATCAAATCAGACCATGCGTCCAAGGTGATTATGTCACTGCCGGAGGACCTCTCCACGGAAGTGATCATGCGCATGCTGACTATGGAGGCGATTAAGAAAGACGTGCTCGACGGCGTGGAAAAAACGCTCAAGCGCGAGTTCATGAGCAACCTCGCTAAAACGCAACGCCGCGACAGCTATCAGATGCTGGCTGAAATCTTCAACAATTTCGACCGCGCGACGGAAACCAAATATATGGGCAAGCTGGAAGAGCGCAGCGCCGAGGCCGCCGAGCGCATCCGCAAGCTGATGTTCACCTTCGAGGACCTGGTGAAGATCGACTCCTTCGGCATCCAGGCATTGCTGCGCGTGTGCGACAAGGAAAAACTTTCGGTGGCGCTCAAAGGCGCATCGGAAGATATCAAGAATTTGTTCTTCGGCAACCTCTCCGAGCGTGCCGCGAAGATCATGAAGGAAGACATGGCCAACAAAGGCCCCGTGCGCCTCAAAGAGGTGGACGAAGCGCAGCAATATATCGTGAATATCGCCAAAGACCTGGCCGCCAAAGGCGAGATCGTTATTTCCGAAGGCAACCCCGAAGATCAGATGGTGTATTAAAGTAGGATGAGGGATGAGCGATGAGAGATGAGAGAAAAAAGCTAGAGCTAATGGGGACGCGAGCGCAATTGCACTTGCTGCTTACCGCTTATTTTATATCGCTCATCGCTCATCTCTCATCTCTCATCGGCCGGAGGCATCATGCGCTTTGAAAAATTCAACCCCCAGCAACTGGCCGCGCCGCGCGGGGCGATTATTGAGGGTATTGATATTGGCGCACGTTTTGTTCCGCCGTCGCTAGGGCCAGAACGCGAGCATAAATCCGCCGCGCCAGCACCCGCCGCCGCGCCCACCTTCACCGAAGCGCAGATGAAAGAAGCCGAGCAAACTGGCTACCGCAAAGGGTTTTTGGAAGGCGAAAAAGAAGGTCGCGCGCAGGCAGAAGCGGCGCATGGCAAGCAGACGGAAGAGCTGGTCGCGCTGGTGGGCGTGTTGTCGGGAAAGATCGAAGAACTGATCGACATGCATAACGCCTATGTGGAGAAAAAACGCATCGAGCTGCCGCAACTGGCGCTGATCATCGCGCGGAAAGTCGCGGGCGCTGCGCTGAACGACAATGCGCTGCACCTAATCGACCAGACGGTGAAAGATTGCCTTGAGCGAGTGTTGCCGGCGGCGCATATTGTGGTGAGCGTACACGAATCGCTGGTGAGTGCGCTAGAGGTTCGGCTGGTGACGCATTTCGCGCAGAACCACGACCCCGGTGTTATCACCATCCAGGCCGACCCGGCGATGACCATCGGCGATTGCCGCATCGAATGGGACCAAGGCTCCGCCAGCCGCGACACGGCGACATTATGGAACGACATCGAAGCGGTGATTGCCCGCCTGAGCGCGCCTGCGGAAACCGCGCCCAAGCCCGCCGCTATCCCTACCCCGCCCACATCTGACCCCACGCAAGAAGGAGCTTAAGTTATGGCCGAAACAGAAACCCTCCCCGATATTTCCGATTCCGGGCCGCAAGAGCAAGTGAGCCTGGAGACGGTATATGATATACCGGTGCAAATCTCCGTCGTGCTGGGCAAGACCAGCATGCAGGTCAACCAATTGCTCAAGCTTGGCCGCGGCGCGGTGATCGAGCTGGACCGTAAAGTCGGTGAGCCGATCGATATTTTCGTCAATAACCGCCTGGTGGCACGCGGCGAAGTGGTGGTGGTGGAAGACCGCGTCGGCGTGACCATGACGGAGATTATCAAAGGAGATAAATAAGCATGCGCTTACTCATCATCGGCGAACTCTACGGTCAGATTGGCGCGGCAAGCGCGATTGCCCGCACCCGGGGGGCGCGCGTGACGCATGTGGACGATTTCGAGTCGGCCATACTGGCGTTGCGCTCAGGCCAGGGGGCGGATCTACTACTGGTGGAGGTGAAGCAAGACATTGAGAAATTATGCTCGATGCTGATGCGCGAGCGGTTCAACCTGCCCGTCATCGCCTGCGGCGTGCAGAGCGACAAGGAAGCCGCCGTGCGTGCCATTCGCGCCGGGGCGAAGGAATATCTGCCGTTGCCGCCGAACGAGGAATTGATCGCGGCGGTGCTGGAGGCGATTACGGAGGAAACGTCGTCCGTCATTTACGCCTCCAAGGAAATGGGCGATGTGATTAAGATGGCGGAACAAATCGCAGGGTCGGACGCCAGCATTCTCATTACTGGCGAGTCCGGTACGGGCAAGGAAGTGATCGCGCGGTTTTTGCACCAGAAATCCAAGCGAGCGGGCGCGCCGATGATTTCGGTGAATTGCGCGGCGATTCCGGAGAATCTGCTGGAGTCGGAATTATTCGGTTATGAAAAAGGCGCGTTCACCGGCGCGGTGGCGCGGCGCATCGGTAAGTTCGAGGAGGCCGAGGGCGGCAGCATGTTCTTGGACGAGATCAGCGAGATGGATTTGCGCCTGCAGGCGAAATTGCTGCGCGTGCTGCAGGAGCGCGAGGTGGACCGCGTGGGCGGCTCCAAGCCCATCAAGGTGAATATCCGTGTGCTGGCGACCTCCAACCGCAACCTCACGGAAGAAGTGAAGGCCGGGCGTTTCCGCGAGGATTTGTATTTCCGGCTCAACGTGATCAACCTGCACCTGCCGGCGCTGCGTGAGCGCAAGGACGACATCCTGCCGCTGGCGAATTATTTCATCGGTAAATATTCCAAAGCGAACGGTTTGGCGACAAAAAAACTTAGCGACAAGGGACTTGCTAAATTGCAGAATTATCGCTGGCCGGGCAATGTGCGCGAATTGGAAAACGCCATGCACCGTGCAGTGCTGATGGCCAGCGGCGATGCGATTGACGAAAACGCGATTCTGCTCTCTGGCCAGAATGAACCGGCGCAGGCCCCTGCCCCACCGCAGCTGGTGAAAAGCGCTGGGGGCACGGAAGGCGGCACCGGCGGCCTAGTGGGCAAGACGGTGGAGAATGTGGAGCGCGATCTGATCATCGACACGCTCTCGCACTGCCTGGGTAACCGCACGCATGCGGCGAATATTCTGGGCATTTCGATCCGCACATTGCGCAACAAGCTGAAGGCGTATGGCGAGCAGGGTTATTCCGTGCCGCCGGCGCCGACGGGGAGTGAGGGATGAGCGGCAAATGGCAAATGGCAAATAGCAAATGTCAAAAGAAGAATTTGACATTTGAACTTTGTCATTTGACCGCTGGCAACGCGGAGCGTTGCCATGGCTGACGCCGCAGCCGCAGCCCCCGCTCCTACGCCCGCCGCAACGCCGGGCTTTACCATCAGCATGGCCGATGTGCGCCATGCACTTGGGCGCAGTGACATTTTCTTTGCGCTGGGCGTGGTGGCGATTCTGGTGGTGCTTATTTTGCCGCTGCCGCCGGCGGTGCTCGATTTCATGCTCGGCATTTCGATCACCATTTCGGTGCTCATTTTGATGACAGCGCTGTTTGTGGACAAGCCGCTGCACCTGAGTTCATTCCCAACCATTCTGCTGATCGCTACCATGCTTCGGTTGTCACTGAACATTGCCTCGGTGCGTTTGATTTTGAGCCATGGGCATGAGGGAACGGCGGCAGCGGGCCATGTGATTCAAGCCTTCGGCAGTTTCGTGATGACCGGCTCGGTCGTGATCGGGGCGATTATTTTCGGCATTTTGACCATCATCAATTTCGTGGTGATCACCAAAGGTTCCGGCCGCATCGCCGAGGTGAGCGCGCGGTTCAGCTTGGACGCCATGCCCGGCAAACAGATGGCTATCGACGCCGATCTTTCGGCGGGGCTGATCACGGAAGATATCGCGCGTTCGCGCCGCAAGGAGCTGGAGGACGAAAGCAATTTCTACGGCGCGATGGACGGCGCCAGCAAATTCGTGCGCGGCGACGCGGTGGCGGGTTTGATGATCACGTTCATCAACTTTATCGGCGGCCTAGTAATCGGCGTGGTGCAAAAAGGCGTGTCGTTTAACGAAGCGCTGGCGACGTATACCACGCTCACCATCGGTGACGGGTTAGTGTCGCAGATTCCGGCACTGGTGGTTTCCACCGCAGCGGGTATTTTGGTGACCAAATCCGGCATTACCGGCTCGGCGGAAAAGGCCGTGCTGGGCCAGCTCGGGCGCTACCCGACAGCGATGGGTATCACATCGGCGTTCTTGTTTGCCATGTCGCTGCTGCCGGGCATTCCGGCGGTGCCGTTCTGGATCATTTCCGGCATGACGGGGTATGCGGCGTGGTATCTGTTCCAACACCCCGGCTCGCTGCAACCCGGCGGTCAAAAGGGCGCTGAAGCGGCGGCAAACGCGGCCAAGCAATTACCCGGCCCGGAAGGCGGCGCCAAGCCGGAGGAAAGCCCGGCCGATTTCCTGCATTTGGACGTGCTGCGGCTGGAGCTGGGGTATGGATTGCTGCCGCTCATCAATTATCAGCGCGGCCACCGCCTGACCGAGCAGATCAAGGCGCTGCGGCGGCAGATGGCGCGCGAATTGGGTTTTGTAATTCCCGCGGTGCGCATTCAGGACAATATGCAGCTGCCCGCCAGCACGTATGTAATCAAGGTGAAAGAGATCGAGGCCGGGCGCGGCGAAGTGCGGCCCGAAATGCTGTTGGTAATGAACCCGGCGGGCGGCAAGATCGGCCTGCCCGGCGAGGAGACGACCGAACCCACATTCGGCCTGCCCGCCATGTGGATCGCCGAGACATACCGCGAAGAAGCGCTGTTCCGCAATTATACGGTGGTCGACCCGCCCACCGTCATCACCACGCACCTCACCGAAATCATCAAAGACAATCTGGGCGAGCTGCTGTCCTATACCGAAACGCAGAAACTGCTCGACGATCTAGGCAAGACGCAGCAAAAGCTCATCACCGAGACCATTCCGTCGCTCATCTCCGTCTCGGGTGTGCAGCGCGTGTTGCAGAATTTGCTGCGCGAGATGGTGTCGATCCGCGATTTGTCGACCATTCTGGAGGCGATCGCCGAGGGCACGCGGGTTACGCAGAATATGCTACTCATCACTGAGCATGTGCGCGCGCGCCTAGCCCGCCAGATCAGCGCCGCCAACACTGCGCCGGGCGGGTTTATTCCGCTGCTTACGCTATCGCCGGCATGGGAGCAAAGTTTCGCCGAGGCGATTTCCGGCGACAAGGACGAGCGAACGCTTTCTCTGGCGCCCAGCCGCATTCAGGAATTCATCAACGCCGTACGTACCAAATTCGACCAGGTGGCGATTCAAGGCGACACGCCGGTGCTGCTCACCAGCCCAGGGGTGCGGCCGTATGTACGCTCCATCGTCGAGCGGTTCCGGCCGCATACGGTGGTAATGTCGCAGAACGAGATTTTCCCACGGGCAAAGATTAAGACGTTGGGGCAGATATGATTCAAATATCAAAGTGCAAATTGCAAAAAGCATCTTGTTTTCTTTTGCAATTTGATATCTGCAATTTGATATCCTGTTTTATTGCAGAACTATGAAATTAAGAACCTTCACCGCCTCCGATATGCCTGGCATCATGGCGCAGGTACGGGCGGCGCTGGGGGAGGATGCGGTGATTCTCTCGCAAACGGCGGACCGCGCGACGCGGCAAATCACGGTTACGGCGGCGGTGGAGGATGAGGATGATTTTCCCGCGCCGCCGCCCCTGATTCCTGTTTCCAGCACGAAAACCGGCGGCGGGGAATTGCTGGCCAGCAATGCGCAGGAGCGGGCATGGCTAGACGAGCTGTCGTTTTTGCTGCGCTATCACGGCGTGCCGGAGGCGCTGGCGGGGCGCATGACGTATAAGGCGCAAGGACTGGAGCTGGACAAATTATTCGCGCTGGAAAAATTGGCGGCGGGCGAGGCCTCGCCGCTGGCAGCGAAGGCACTGACGCGGCTACTCAGCGCGGCGTTCCGTTTCCAGCCGCTGGCGCTTGGCGCGGGCGGGCGCATCATGCTGGTCGGGCCGCCGGGCGTGGGCAAGACGCTGGCGGTGGCCAAACTGGCGGCGCAGGCGGCGATTGACCGCGTGCCGCTTGCGGTCATCACTACCGATAATAAACGCGCGGGCGGCGTGGAGCAGCTTTCTGCCTTTACCGATATTTTGAAGCTACAATTGCAGGTGGCGGAAAGCCCGGCACAGCTGGCGGCGTATTTACGCGACGTTCCCACGGACGCGCTAGCGCTGATCGACACGGCGGGCTGCAACCCGTATGAGAAACAGGATATGCAGGCGTTTGCAGCGCTGGCGGCGGCCGTCAATGCCGAGCCGGTGCTCACCTTGCCGGCGGGTATGGACCCGTATGAGGCGGCGGATATTGCCCGCGCCTTCCACCACCCCAGCGTGCGGCGGCTGCTGGTGACGCGGGCGGATGCGGCGCGGCGCTTCGGCGGCGTGCTGGCGGCGGCGGATGCCCGGAACCTCGCCTTCGCCGCCACCAGCATGAGCGCCCGGGTGGTGGGCGAAGTCGCCCCGCTGGAGCCCGCCCGCTTGGCGCGGATGTTGCTAGAATCTCATAGTCAAACGAGGTAGAACTATTCCCATGTTTATTCCCGCACTCAAAAAATCGCCATGCCTTGGCACCATCCTCACCCTCGCCTCGCCCGATGTGGCAGAGGTGATCGCGCTGGCCGGCGCGGGGTGGATGATGGTGGATCTGGAACATTCCACGCTCTCGGCGGCCGACTTAAAATCGTTTTGTCAGGCGGCGGGCGGCCGCTGCCCGGTGGTGGCGCGCGTGCCATGGAACGATGTGGTGTGGATCAAGCAGGCGGTAGATGCGGGTGCGGACGGCGTCATCGTGCCGCAAATCAATTCCGCGGAAGAAGCAACGCGCGTGGTGGAGCTGGTGAAATACCGCCCGCTGGGCGCGCGGGGCGTAGGGCTTGGGCGGGCGCATGGATATGGGCTGCATTTCAAGGAATATATCGCGGGGGCCAACGCAGCGGTGGCGGCGATTATTCAGATTGAGCATATCGACGGCGTAGAGGCGATTGATTCCATCCTCGCCGTGCCGGGTTTGGACGGCGTGTTTATCGGACCGTATGATTTGTCGGATAGTTTGGGCCTGCGCGGTGAAGTGGAGCACCCGAAAGTGGCGGCAGCGATTGCGCGAGTGAAAAAGGCGTGCGACGCGAAAGGCATGCCGGTGGGAATTTTTGCGGGCACGGCGGAGGCGGCGCAAAAGCGTTTGAATGAAGGGTACCGGTTCCTGGCGCTGGGCACGGATGTGGCCTATCTGGCGGAGGCCGTGCGCGGTTCGTTCGCGGCACTTAAAACAGCGGAGGCCGCATGAGCACGAATGCAAATCCGATTATTGCGATTGCCTCGGGCAAAGGCGGCGTGGGCAAGACGTGGCTGTCGATTACGCTGGCACATTTGATCGCGCGGTCGGGCCGCAAAGTGCTGCTTGTGGATGGCGATATTGGCCTGGCCAATGTAGATGTGCAGCTGGGGCTGACACCGCAGAAAGACATCGCCTCGGCGCTGTCGGGGCGGCATTCGCTGGCGGAGGCGGTGCTGCACTATGAGGCGGGCGGGTTTGATATTATCGCCGGACGTTCCGGTTCGGCGAGCCTGGCCTCGCTGGCGCCCGACAAGCTGAATCAATTCATCGCCAGCCTGGTCGATCTGCAAAAAAATTACGATGCCGTGCTGCTGGATTTAGGCGCTGGTGTGGAGACGCAGGTACGGCATCTGGCGGCGCAAGCCGGGCGCTGCATCGTGGTTGTGACCGACGAGCCGACTTCGCTCACGGACGCCTACGCGTTCATCAAGCTCATGCAAGGCGAAGCGAAAGCGCCGCTAATGGAAATCGCGGTGAATCAAGCAGCGACGCAGAAAGAGGGCGAGACTACATTCCAGGCGCTAAACCGCGCGTGCATGAATTTCCTGAACATCTCACCGCGCCTGCTCGGCGTAATCCGCCGCGACGGCAAGGTGAAGGATTCGATCCGCAGGCAAACCTCGCTGGTTGCGCACGCGCCCGGCTCCACTGCAGCGACGGATGCGGCGGCGATTGCCATCAAGCTTATGCAAAGGTGACGTGGCCGATATTACCATCACCCCTGTAGTAAATGCCGGGGCGCTGACACCGGTGCCGGCAGAGAGTGCTGCGCTTTCTTCGACGCAGGAACAAGTGCAAACGCTGCTCGCGTCGCTGCCCAGCGGCACGTTGTTGCAGGGGTTTGTGCTCAACCGCGACGCCTCCGGCAACCCGATATTGCGCACCGACCAAGGCGATTTTTCGTTGCAGAGCCCGTTTTTTCTCAAAATCGGCAGTGATGTGGTGGTACGCGTAAGCGGCAGTGGCGCGCAGGCGCAGGCCAGTATTGTAACCGTGGATGGGCTGCCGCCCGAGCAAGCGGCGCTGCTGCCGGCGCATGCGGAAGTGGCGGATGTGATCGGCACGCAGACACCAACCGCGCCCAGCGGCAATGCTTCAGTGCAAGCAGCCGTCAGCGCGCCGGTGCAGGAAAGTCCTGCGCAATTGCCGGTGCTGGAGGGCACAGTGGTGCGCGCGCTAGCTTCGCTGCCGCAAGGCATGGCGGCTTCGGCGACCAATCAAGCGGGCAATGCTTCGCTGCTTTCCAACGCGCCGCCAGCCGCGGGGACGCAGCTTCGGCTGCAGTTGGTGAGTATTACGCCGGCAACAAACGTGCCTACCACGCCAGCGGCGGTAGCGGGGCAGCCTAGCACTTCGCAAGGAACATCGGCAACGGCGACGACGCAAGCACTCCCCTCCTCTCCTGCCCCCGCAACCGGCGCGCAGCCCGCGGCACAAGCGGCGCAATATAGCGCGTATCTCACCGTGCCGGCGGCGGAGGCGCAGGCGGTCGCGGCGGCAACGCCCGCTGAAACGCAGGCCGCGCAGGCGCAGCAAACGCCCGTGCTCACCGCCACGCTGCTGCATACGCTGCCTACGGGCGAAGCGGTGCTGGCGACGCCGCTGGGGGATGTGCAGGTGATGCTACCGGCGGCATTACCGGAAGGTAGCCAGGTGAATGTGCGCGTGCTGGGCGCGTTGCCGCAAGTGGCGCAGGCGCAGGTGGCGGCGCCCGCAACGCCCGCCGCGGTGCTGCCCGCTCTGGCGCAAAGCTGGGATTCGCTTGGCGAGATCGTGACGCAGCTGACGCAGCTCAATGACGTCGCGGCGCAGGAATTTGTGAATACTTCGTTGCCCAATGCAGTGCAAAACACGCTTACGTCGGCGGGAAATGCGCCGGAGACCAGCGGCGGCAAACCACTGCTTCAAAACCTGGTGCAGGCAATGGCGAATTTTTCAGCAGCGGTGGTGAAGGATGATTTCCGCGGCTGGCTGGGGCAGAAGAACGTAAATTTGCTGGAGAGCGCAGGGCACGGCACGCTGATCGCGCGGGCGGAGGGCGAATTTTCGGCGCTGCGCCAGGCGTTCCTGATGCCGCAGGAGCGCGGCTGGCAGCCGTTTTTCCTGCCGATGATGACCGACGAAGGCGTGCGCACGGCGCGGTTTTACACCCGCCGCGATAAGCGTGAAAAACAGGAGCAGCGCAGCCGCGCCACCAAGACCGATACGCGTTTTGTGGTGGAGACGGAGCTGTCGGCGCTGGGGCCGTTGCAACTCGACGGGCTGTTCAAACCGCGCGAGGGAGCTGCGCAATTCGACCTCATCGTGCGCAGCCATACGCCGTTTGCCGAGGAAGACAAAAACGCCATCCGCGCGCTGTATGAACAGGCGAATCAGGCGGCGGGGTATACGGGCATGCTGATGTTCCAAGAAACGCCGGAATTCCCGGTGCACCCGCTGGAGGAGATTTTGGGGACACAGAATGAGGGTGTGGTGGCATAAATAATAGTTGATATTCTTATACTATTGCGTATACCAGCTTTATTATGCAAGAAAACGCCCGAGGAAAACATTCCGATTACCCCGAAAGCGCTTCCCGCCAGGATTTTCTGGAAGGATTGGGTGTTAAACCGGAATTCTATGAAAAATTGGAAGAATTATATCCCAATTTATCCGATCTTATCGTGGCATTTACCAACGCGGCAGGCACCAATTTAAATAGCGCCAGCATAGGGATTGGCAAAAGGCAAACATGGCTTGCCACTGCATTCGGTCATGCCGACCCATTGGGTCGTAATATAAATGCCGGCACTGGGTTTTCCTTTTTTAAAGAAGGCGAGGCGTGCGCGCTGGGCCAATTTTTGAGGAAACAACCCGGCCTAAAAATATACGCGAAGCTTGGTGTTCCTTTGGAACAATTTCATACAGCAGACGCTCCTAACCTCAATACGATTCGTAGGCGCTTCCTACAAGCTGCGGGCCTTGAAGAAAGCCAAGCATATTTAGGTAGAAAATTGGATTGCATTATGCGCGCGGCGATTCTTACCGCATCAGAAAGCGGACCAATCGATTATACTTCTATTTTACCTGCTTCGGAAAAGGGCTCTGGTGATACGCATAGGGACCTGACGGACTGTATCAACAACCCTACTTTAGAATTCGCTGAGCAATTAGGTGCGTTGTTAAGGGAGCCGCTGGCCGAACAACAGAAAAAAGCAGGCACTCCCACCCCTATTATTCCCAAGCACGCTATTTTAGCCAGCACAAATAAAGTTTTAAGGTCGTAGAAAAAAGGCGTGGCAGCTTAATTCTTCGATTTCTTCTTGATCACCTGCTGGCCTCGCGCCAGGGCCAGGG
>Ga0206917_1070_pt4 | contig 18663 bp, 11 predicted proteins | sample Alteio_BWOrgHeat_68_FD_152931 | JGI IMG/M metagenome (GOLD analysis project Ga0206917, IMG submission 152931) | Enriched cells from forest soil in Barre Woods Harvard Forest LTER site, Petersham, Massachusetts, United States -... | ecosystem: Environmental > Terrestrial > Soil > Temperate forest >...
ATGCGTGTTCCAGATACGTTTTGCTCCGGGGGAAAAAGGCTGGACCGCGGTTGAATCCTGGGTGAATCATGATCCGAATAACTATACTAAAAGCCTTAACGCGCAGCATAGGCAACTTGTCACAAATGTAATATCCCTTCGTCTTCTGGATAAAAAAAGAACTCATAAAATTAATGAGGATAATATAGCTCTTCTAATCCCGGCAATTGGGGAAGAACCTAAAGCTTATAAAAAAGATGTTCCCGAAATGCCCCAAGAAGTGAATGCGGACACTTGGAAACATTTCCCCATGTCGGAGACAAAAGCCCCTCTTGGCTTTTCCGGCCGATATTCCGGCGCGGATTTTACCAAGATCCGCGCAGGGTATTTTATAAAAGATATGGATGAGAAATGGTTCATCTATTATGAGGAGCCTTGGCTCTATTTTCACCGCAGCTGGACGGGGATATGCATTTACCAAATCCACTTTGCTTCAGATGGAGAAGGATGGAATGCTGTCGAATCCTGGGCGGCCCACGATCCCGACAATTATACCCAGGAGCAAAACGAACATGATAAGCATCTGGTCGGCAAATTAATAACGTCTCGTCTTCTCAACAAGGAAGATTTTCTCCTAAAATTTAAGAGACTGTCGTAGATTAGTAGTGATGAATTGAAGGATGCAGAACCGGAAGCGTATTTTGTTTCTAAGGGGGAGAAACAATACTGCCAAGATTATAACCCTATGGGGGTTGAGTCGCTACTCCTGAAGAAGCGCCAGAAGTTGAAAAATGGGCTCACGATCACAGACTCGCACTTCTTTACCGCCAGGATTATGGGGACCATAGAGATCACTTATGCTCAGTATTTGCGAAGAAAAATTATCAAGCTTAAAGAACAAGTCAATTTTAAGCATATCAGAAAGCAGCGGGTATTGTGATGCCTCTGTAACATTAGCCCTTACTGGAGGAGGAAAAATTCGGGCCGATTATTGGCGTTTAATTAAAGACGGAAAGGCATTTGTTAGTAGTTTTGATCACAACCAACAATATGGATTATCCTTTCCAATTAATGCCGCAAGGAAATTGCAGGAAGAATTAAAAAATAAGAATATAACTGATATTCAGTTAGATAAAGAAACTGGGGATATACTCTGTTCTTTTTACGGGGGCACTAAATTTCAAGTGCTTAATTTTACTGGATATGAAGTTTGGGAGATTAACTTTGCAGATGGGACTAAGGAATATTCAAACTATATTTATCGAAAGTAAGTACATCAGCGGATTCTGCTCTCAAGCGATTGGATATGCGTGTTCCAGATACGTTTTGCTCCGGGGGAAAAAGGCTGGACCGCGGTTGAATCCTGGGTGAATCATGATCCGAATAACTATACTAAAAGCCTTAACGCGCAGCATACCTGAATTACAAATGGAAGTAACCGAGGAGCCATCTTCCGGCAGTAATGTTTCTCAAACGTGATGCAACTAATGTATCCCCTTGCTTGCACTCTTGCCTCTCCAGCGGTGCGAATGTGACGTACATCCGCGCCTTGATCGAACACGCCCAGTAATAGCAATCATGCAATGGGCAAAAAATACAACAGTCGCCTGATCAAGGATGACTACAGCTATACCGTTGAGGAAGTCGCGGATTTGCTTGGCAATGATATAGCCACTGTCCGGCGGTGGATACGGGAAGAAGGATTGGAGCGCGTTCTCCATTCCCGCCCGCACCTGATCCATAGCAGTAAGCTGAAGCCGTTTATTGAAAAACGGCAGGTAGAACGGAAAAAACCCTGTGCATCTCATGAAGTATTTTGTTTCCGATGCCAGGTGCCGCGTGCACCACGGGCAGGCAGTGCATCCATTGCCCGTATTCCAAATGGCAGCCTTCGCTATAAAGCGCTCTGCGATGATTGTGGGGGTAAAATGAACAGGGGCATTGCATCTGCGGATTGGACGGAAAATCACCCTTTGGCAGTGTATTTAAGTGATGCCACTAGGGAACATATAGGTGTGCAGCCAACGCACCGTGAATGTGCACTTCAGCAGGAGGCTATGACATGCTCGAATATAATGCCCTAAATGAGCGCCTGAAAAAGCAGTATGAGGACAGATTGCTGCATGAAGAACACCGCGATCCGCGCACGGCGGATACCACATGGAAAGCTATAAACCTGTTCGAGAATTTTTCGGGCCGCAAAGACCTGATCACCCTCAACATGGAACAGGCAAAGGCATTCAAACGCTGGCTGCTAAAAGAGGAAAATGGCAACGGTGAATTACTGAGCGTGTCCACGGTACGCTCCACCATGAAAAATCTGCGGAGTTTTTTTGGCTGGCTTATGCTGCATCCGCAATATAACCGCAAAATTGACGGGCGGGCCGTTGGCTGTTTTCATCTTTCCAACAACGAAGAACGCGCCGGACGCGCCACACGGGAATTGCCTGTTCCCAGCATAGAAGAGGTGCATAAAGCACTGGAAGCCATGCCGCACGGCACGCCCCTAGAAAAACGGGATAGGGCAATCATGGCATTTACGGCACTGACCGGCGTGCGCGATGCCGCCCTTATCAGCCTGAAGATGAAGGATGTGGACAGGCAGAATAATGAGATATGGCAAGACCCCAAACATGTAAAAACCAAAGCGCGCAAGGCTATTTCTACCTTTTTCATGCCGTTTGATCGGCTATGGCTGACTATCACTCTGGAGTGGCTGGACTATGCCGAGCAGGTGTTGGGGTTCCAACCAAATGATCCGATATTTCCCAAGCAGGCAGTGGTATGCAATTTAACGACAATGCAGTTTGCGGCGGAAAGTCTTTCCCGCGAACACTGGGCAAATGCAGGGCCGGTGCGTGATGTATTCCATGATGGATTCATGCATGCGGGCCTGCCCTACTACAATCCGCACTCTTTCCGCAAAATGCTGATTATCTGGGCTATGGAACACTGCACACAAATGGAATTCAAGGCGATCAGCCAGAACATTGGGCATGAACACGCCATAACCAGCTACAACCATTACGGCAAACTGCCCGACCATAAGCGGCAAAGCCTTATTCGCGCCATAGGCACGGGAAATACAGAAATAAGCCATGTGCCGCATGATGTATTAATGGCGGAAATGCAGCGAAGAATACGGCCATAATAATTGCTTTGAAAAAGTGCTTAAAGAACAATCTATGATAGAATTAGCTCTTTTGCAGATGGTAATTTACGATTATTCTAAAGCCTAAGGTTGTTCTCCAGTTTAGAGTTATTATATGCCAAATTATAATCTTTACGGATTGGATCCGCGCACATTTCAACAAATGGTTCAGGCACTGGCCGTGCAGGCTTTTGGTGCAGGAGTAATTGTTTATGGAGATGGCAAAGATGGCGGCAGAGATGCATCGTTCGAAGGGAAAGTAAATTATCCAAGTAATGCAGAAGCATGGAATGGCTATATACTTATTCAGGCAAAATATAGGCAAAAACCCATAGATGATATTTCTAAAGCTGGGGATTGGGTACTTGAGCAATTAAAAATTGAATTAGAAAAAATAAAGAAAGCACAAAAAACGCTAGATTATTATTTATTAATTACAAATATTGATCTTACACCTGCACCCAATGTTGGCACTGAAGCAAAAGTTCGAAAACTACTTACCAAATACAAAAAGGCGCTGAAATTTAAAAATTTTGACGTATGGGACGGAAATAAAATACGCCGCCTTTTAGATGCGAATCGCAATATAGCAATCACCTACGGTGGATATGTTATGGCAGGCGATGTACTCGCCAAAATGCTTACTTATCTCACCTTGGAAGCGCCTAATTTTGAAGAAGTAATATCTGATTATTTGCAAGCTGAGATTGCTGGTCCAGAAAGATTGGCTCGGTTAACTGAAGCAGGAAGTGCTTCAGAAAGGAAGACGGTTTTAGCTGATGTCTTTGTTGATCTGCCAGTTGCAGATAAACAAATTATCAATCCAGTTAGAAAAAAGGATGATGAATCTTTAATAGGGTTTTTGAATTTAGTATTGCTTGCAGGTGCTCTATCTCATGACCGCAAAAGCATGCTTCAACGCGCTTCAATAAGAGCAGAAAGCGAGGAATCTTACTCCATTGATGGCCACTTTGTCCTTATAGGGGGGCCTGGACAGGGGAAAAGCACTTTAGGGCAATTTATTTGTCAGCTTTATAGATCCGCCATTTTGCAAGATCGCCCTGCAGAAAAAATCAGTGCGGATGCCAACCTAGCTATAAATTATATTATAAAAAAATGGCAAGAAAATGGCCATGAATTACCAACAACCCGTAGATTTCCCGTAAGAGTAGAATTGAAAGCCTTTGCTGACGAGTTGGCTAAAGAAAAGTGTTTATCTTTAATAGACTATATTGCACAGCGTATAAATAAATGCGCTGCCCAAGAAGTACATAGGAAAGATCTTCAACTATGGCTAAGTAGCTATCCTTGGTTGTTAGTATTGGATGGCTTAGACGAGGTGCCAGCCTCTGGAAATCGCACTGAAGTAATGGACGCCATAAAGCAATTTTCTATGCAATGTGCCACACGTAACGCCGATATCCTTATTATAGCCACTTCACGTCCTCAAGGTTATTCGGAAGAATTTTCATCAGAAGAATACAAACATTATTATCTGGTACCCCTCTCAAAGGAGCGTGCCCTCTACTACGCAAAACGGTTAGTGGAAGCATGTCATAGAGATAATATAGAATTGGGTAACGATATTTTTGGTCGTTTAGAACGCTCTGCTTCTCGTCCAACTACAACGCGATTAATGCATAGTCCCTTACAGATCACTATATTAGCTGTTCTTGCCGCCTTAAAGGGGGAATTGCCTGATGACAGATGGCAACTTTTCGAAGATTATTATCAGATCATTTGTAATAGAGAGACCCAAAGAAATCAGGCCCTATCATCTATCATTCGTGAATATACAAACGAAGTGGGCAAAGTTCACGAAAATGTTGGTCTTAAACTTCAAGTTGCCAGTGAAACTGAAGGTGAAAATGACGCACTCTTGGATCCTAATCAGCTATATATTATAGCTTATAATAGCATCAAAGAATGCTTCTCGGATGGGCAAGAAAGTCTTCGTATAGAATTAACGAACAAGATACAGAAAGCGGCTTTAGAGAGATTGGTTTTTTTGGTTTCTCCTCAGGATAATAAGATAGGTTTCGAAATACGCTCTCTTCAGGAGTTCATGGCTGCAAGAGCCTTAATGTCTGGGAGCGACCCACAAATAAGCGGGCGCCTAAAAGCAATTGGCCAATACCCATTTTGGAGAAACGTGTTTCTTTTTTCTGCGGGGAAATGTGCTAAGGACCGCTCATATCTAGCTGATCATATTCTTGCCATATGCATCGAGTTGAACACAAGTCCTGATTTCGCATGCTCCCTAACACTTGCTGGCTCACGTTTAGCCCTTGATCTTCTCGAAGACGAAACTTTTAGGCGCCATAGGCCATTAACACGCTCTCTTTTAGATATTGCGCTAAAACTTTTGGAGCTTCCGATCTTCGATTGGCAATATCGACTTGCTGCCATCTATCGTCCCAACTCTGATTCTGAGCACTTATTTACGACTGCTATTTTAAATAGATTCTCGATGACTAATTTTATTGATAGATTAAGTGCATGGTCAATATTGTTGGGCTTAATCGAAGCAGGGAATGAATGGGCTGAAGAAATTGCCGATAGTTATTGGCCTATTGATATAGAGCAACAATATAAAATTATTGATCTGCTCCCTTCATTACATAGTAAATGGCTTACGACAAAGTTCATAGCGTTAGTACCAAAACTTTCTTCGCTCACCATTTTGCATATGATTGATGTCCCTGAATTAAATGGGGTTCCGAATTGGTTTAAGGCGGCACTGGCTTTAGGAAGCGGTGCTTATGATTGTAGTTCTATGAAATTTAATCTTGGGAATGATTCGATTAGTCCTTTGCATTTTACGTTTACCGGAATCAAAACCGATAATATCAAAAAATGGAAAGATATTATTGAAATGCCGGATCCAAACGATACATGGGCATGTATTATTTCAGTAATACGCTTTATTTTAACCCCAACAAAAGAAGTATTAAGTGAAGAGCTCTGTTCGCTTTATAAATTTGGAGTACAAGAGACTGGCGATTGGATGGTAAAAATTATAATGCCATGGCCGCTATGTTTATGCTTAGACGCAGTCAAAAATGGCGAAGACATTCAGAGCCTTTCATTGAGAATTAAATCAGGTGAATTTGGAGACTCAGTAGATTGGTTCGCTTTAGAAGAGCTCTGGACATCTAAAGGAATAAATGAAAACGATGTTTTGAGTTTAAATTCAAATTCTCATTTATTTGAAACTGGATGGAGTTTATTCAAGCGCAACACAAGCATCCTATCGCAAAACCCTTATATTGACTGCGTGAATTCTCTTACTCGATTATTTGATAAAGCTGATACTATTGAATCTCAAAGTTTTATAGCTTCATTTGTTGTAAATATTTTGGCTCAAATGAGTTCAAAATATCTTGCCCATACCCCGGAAGTATTTACCCATTTTCCTGATGCAGATAAATATCACCAATGGATGACACTTGCCTATACACCGGACAGACTTTTTTATGGTTCTTTCAGGACTTTATTGGCTTTCCCTTTAGACAGCGAAATTCCGCGCGACTGGATTGCCCTATTTAACAAAATAGGAAGCCAAAAATTTGCTTATTTTATGGATCGCACACATCTATTCCGCACTAAACGGAATGAAATTCCAAAAAATTTCATAACACAAGTTGTTAATGAATATACTCAGGAACCTGATAAAAAGGGCCTACTAATTTGGCTCGCATTATTTGCCCTTAATGGAGAAAAAATTGGAGTTAAAGTAGATTTTAATGTGCTTTCAAATTTTACACGCCAAGAAAAATTTGCGCTTCTAATAATACGCCTTACTCAAGGTGATATTGCTGATGATGAATATAACAAATTGATAAGCCTAGCCGTGGAATTAGTTGAGAGCACGGATTGTGAAATAGCAATACATCTTATTCACTGTGTAGACGATTATCCAAATGAAGCTTGGGCGATCAAGTATATTACTGACCTACAATCACTTCTAAAGACAAAGAAACCATATGTGGTAAGATTGTGCATACGTTGGATGGAAAGGCGCGTGTCGTCGCGTTGTAGTTCTTTACATAATGAATGCTCCATTAGTGAATTGGGACTAGGAAATATTCTTCATTAAATCGATATCCATAAGAAACGAGCCCAAATTAGACCTGCTTATTTAATTAATATCTTTAAAATTTTGAGCCAGAGAGCATTGCTTGTGGGTAAAATTGTGGGTGAAAATATAATCCACAGTGGCTATAGACTATATATTACAGATTATTAATTGCTAATCATGAATGCTGGCACCGCTTAGATTACGATGCATCGTTGCCCAAAATACTATTAAGCCACCATTTTCACCCATCAATTATGAGTGAATTTTAATCTTACACTCATGGCGTTTTCATCTTGGGGGCATAGGATAGCCGCATAATAGAGGAAATTATGCGTATCCTGATCGTCGAAGACGAGGAGAAACTTGCCGATATTATCGCACGAAGCCTGAAGGCCGAGGGCTTTGCGGTTGATGTCGCCGGTGACGGAGCGCAGGGGCTTGAGCTTGCCATTGCTTACGCCTACGACGTCATCATCCTTGATATCATGCTGCCCAGGCTCAGCGGCACGGAAGTATTGGAAGCCATCCGGCAAAAGAACCGGCAGGTGCCTATCCTGATGCTGACCGCCAGGGATGCCGTTGCAGACAAGGTAAAGCATTTGAGTGCGGGAGCGGATGATTACCTGACCAAGCCTTTCGCGTTCTTAGAACTTCTGGTGCGGGTGCGGGCGCTTCTTCGCCGTGCACCGGTGCAGCAGCGTGCCGATACCATCACGGTAGCGGATATGGAAATCGACCGGCTCAGCCGGCAGGTAAAGCGTGCGGGCAGGCGCATCGACTTAAGCGCCAAGGAATATGCGTTGATGGAATACCTGGCGCTTAATGCGGGCCGGGTACTCTCGCGCAACATGATTATTGAGCATGTATGGGATCAAAGCTTTGAGGGGCTTACGAATATCGTCGATGTGTATATCCGCCAGCTGCGCGGCAAGATCGATGACGGATACGACTTGAAGCTCATAAAAACGATGCGCGGGGCAGGGTATGTACTCAATGACGAGGCCGGGTGATGAATACGCGCTCGCTCTATTTCCGGCTTATTCTCTGGTATAGCGGGCTGGTCATCGTCGTGTTGCTGGCCTTTGCGGCCTATACCTATGAAGGCGTGCGCGGGCGACTATACGGGGAGATGGAGAGAACGCTTGCGCGCCGCGCCCAGCAGATCGCCGACAATGTTCTGATCCATGAAGGCAGCGAACCCGATCAGGAAATCGCCCGGCAGATTCGCGAGGTCTATTCGCCTGCCGCCAATAACCGTTTCATCCGTATTCTTAAATCGGATGGTTCGTTGCTTTATGTCTCGCAAAAGCCCAAGGACGGGAGCTTCGATCCGCTCACCGTTCCCCTGCCTTCGCCTCACGCGTCTGCGCAGCGAATGGAAACGCTTCCCTCGGGCGTCACCCTGCTGATGGTTGACTTGCCGGTGACCGTGGCAGGCAAGGGATTCCGAATCGAAATGGGCGCCCCCACGCGCGAAATGCAGACGGCGTTGCACGGGCTGCTGGTGACATTGCTTTTCGGTCTGCCCATTGTGGTTGTCACCGTGTCAGCGGGCGGCTACGTGCTGGTGCGGCGTTCGCTCAAGCCTGTGGAAGACATACGGGCCACCGCCGAGCAGATTACCTTCGGCAATCTCAGCAATCGCCTGCCCGTGGCCGCCACGGGGGATGAACTGGAACACTTGTCCGTCACCCTGAATCAGATGCTGGAGCGGCTGGAGAGTGCGTATCAGCAGGTCAGCCGCTTTTCCGCCGATGCTTCGCATGAGCTGCGTACGCCGCTTACCATCATGCGCGGCGAGCTTGAATCGGTGGTCCAGCGCGAAGCGGGGCTGACGGAAGAACTGCGGGGACGTATCGGCAGCGTCCTTGAGGAGGCGGAGCGCCTGTCGCATATTGCCGAAAGCCTTTTCACCATCTCCCGGCTGGATGCGGGCGAAGCCAGGATTGAACATGTTACGTTTGATCTGGTCGATCTGATAAAGACGACTGCCGAGCAGATGTCGCTCATGGCGGAGGAAAAATCCATCTCCGTCGTCATTAAGGCGGAACAGGCCCTGAGCGTGGACGGCGATCCTGCGCGGCTCAAGCAGGTCATCGTCAACCTCCTCGACAATGCGATCAAATACACCCCCAGGGGCGGAAGCATCACCGTGGCGTTAAGCAAAGCCGTACATAAGGCGGTATTGGCCATCGCCGATACCGGCATCGGCATTGCCCCAGAAGCGTTGCCTCACATATTCGAACGGTTCTACCGCGCAGATAAGGTGCGTTCGCGCGAACAGGGCGGCGCAGGGCTGGGGCTGTCCATCGTGCGCTCCATCTGCCAGGCGCATGGCGGCACGGTGGAAATCGAAAGTGCGGAGAACAAAGGCACGATCTGCCGGGTGCTCCTGCCGCTGGCCGAGGGGGAGGGATAATCCATGTCTTTCGTGCATTACATCCTCAGGCATCCTTATACGGTCATCTCGGTGCTTATTCTGGTGACCCTGCTGGGCATCGGGGCCGGATTGCGCATGCCCGTCGATATCTTTCCGGAAATCGATATCCCGGTTGTAAGCGTGGTCTGGACGTATAACGGCATGAACGCCATGGATATACAGAACCGGATACTCACCCTGCATGAACGCCAGATGGCGTCGCTTGTGGACGATATCGGCCATATCGAGGCTACCAGTTATAACGGCGTCGGTGTCGAAAAAGTCTTCCTGCATGAAGGTGCGGACGTCACCCGCGCGGTGTCGCAGCTGGCCAGTTCCGCGCTCGTGGTACTCAAATACATGCCTCCCGGCATTACGCCCCCGCTTGTCATACGTTACGGCGCGACCGACGTTCCCATCATCCAGCTCAGCCTTTCAAGCAACTCCTTGCCGGACACGAAACTGAACGATCTGGGCCAGAATATCATCCGCCCGGATCTGGCGGTCGTGCATGGCGCGGAAGTACCCTATCCGTACGGTGGCAAGCCGCGCGTTATCATGGCGGATATCGACCAGCAGGCCTTGCAGTCACGCGGGCTTTCCCCGTCCGACGTAAGTCAGGCCCTGCAGCGCCAGAACGTCATTCTTCCGTCAGGCGACGTCAAAATCGGCTCCAGGGACTATACGCTGTCGATGAATAACAGCCCCAGCGTCATCGAATCCATCAATTCCTTTCCCATCAAGGAGGTGGACGGAAAAACCGTGTTCATGCGCGACGTGGCGCATGTGCATGACGGGTTTCAGGTGCAGACCAATTCCGTCTCGGTGAACGGCACGCCGGGCGCCCTCATGACCATCCGCAAAACGGGAGGCGTTTCCACTCTCGCGGTTATCGACGGCGTCCGCGATGTATTACCCGAAATCAGCAAAATAGTGCCAAGCAGCGTATCCATTAAGGCTATTTTTGATCAATCGTTGTTCGTCAAGGCGGCGCTCAACAGCGTTATCATGGGCGGGGCCATGGCGGCGGGACTTACCGCCCTGATGATTCTCCTGTTCCTCGGCAACTGGCGTCTCACGCTTATCATTCTTGCTTCCATTCCCCTTTCGATCATTGCCGCTGTCCTGATCATGTATTGCGGCGGACAGACGCTCAATACCATGACATTGGGCGGCTTTGCCCTGGCCGTGGGTATCCTTGTCGATAACGGCACGGTAGTCATTGAGAATATAGAGCGCCGCCTGCATGAGGGTTCGCCGCTGGAAACTGCGATTATCGAAGGCGCAGGCGAAGTCGGCGTTCCCACCATGCTGTCGACATTGTGCATCTGCATCGTCTTCGTACCGATCTTCCTGCTTGAAGGCACCGCGAAATATCTGTTTTCGCCGTTGTCGCTCTCGGTATGCGTCTCGCTCATCGCCAGTCTTGTGCTCTCTTTCACACTGGTGCCGATATTGTTCAGATCCCTGATGCGCTCTGCTGCGGTTTCGCATGGCGACAATGACTGGCTGGAAACCGATCCTACGAAAAAGAAAAATATTTTCAGCGCCATACACCGCAGCTTCGAGCGGGGCTTTGAATCTTTTCGGCAAACGTATCGCAACACATTGAATTGGACATTAATGCAGCCGATGCAAACAATTGGGTTTTTCGCGATGCTGATGTTGATTTCCCTCTTGCTGTTCCCGGCATTGGGAAGGGATTTTTTTCCCGAAGTCGATGCCGGTCAGATGCGCCTGCATGTGCGCACACCACCCGGAACAAGGCTGGAGAAGACGCAGGAGGATTTCGCCCGTGTCGAGAAAGCCATACGTGAAATCGTGGGCGATCAGCAGATTGACGTGATTCTCGACAATATAGGATTGCCCTACAGCGGCATCAACATCGCGTTGAGCGACTCCGCCACCATCGGGCCGATGGACGGCGAGATTCTTGTTTCGCTTAATGAGAATCATTCCGCAACCGCCGGGCTTATCGCAAGGCTGCGCGGCGAACTGCCTAAACGATTCGCCGGCCTGCAATTCTTCTTCCAGCCCGCCGATATTGTCGATCAGGTGCTGAATTTTGGCCAGCCTGCGCCGATCGATATTCGCATCTCCGGGCCTAAAAGCGATGAAGCCTACGCACTTGCCGTCAAGCTGTCACATGACCTCGGCTCCGTACCCGGCATCGTCGATTCCCATGTGTTTCAGGTGCCGGATGCGCCCTCGATTACGGTGGATATCGACCGCTCGCTTGCCACCGGGTTCGGCCTGAACCAGCAGGCGACCGCCAGCAACGTGCTGGTGACGACCAATTCCAGCGCCCAGACTTCGCCCAATTTCTGGATCGATCCGCGCAACAACGTCAGCTATCCGCTGGTCGTGCAGTCACCGGCCTACCGCATCGATTCCACGCAGGACCTATGGGCCATGCCGGTCACGGCAGGCGATGCCCATGCCAAAAATCAGTTGCTGATGAACGTCGCGCAGTTCAACCGCGGCACCGTTCCGGTGGTCGTATCGCAATACAACATTCGCCCCGTGTTCGACGTCAATGCCAGCGTGCAGGGCCGCGATCTCAATTCCGTCGCCACGGATATCGACAAGGTAATCGCCGCCGACAAACCCGATGCCTCCAGGGCGATGACGGTTGCCTTAAGCGGTCAGGTCGAGACGATGCGCAACAGCTACAGCGGCCTGTTTTCAGGCATGGCCTTCGCGGTGGTACTGGTCTACCTCTTCCTCGTCATCAACTTCCAGAGTTGGATAGACCCGCTCATCGTGCTGCTGGCGGTTCCCTTCGCCCTGGGCGGCGTCATGTGGATGTTGTACCTCACTCAGACCCACCTCAGCGTTCCCGCGCTGATGGGGACATTGATGTGCATCGGACTTACCACCGCCAACAGCATTCTCGTGGTGACCTTCGCCAATCAACGCATGGACGCCGGGGATGATGCGTGGACGGCGGCGGAAATAGCAGGTTTCACCCGTTTGCGCCCGGTGCTGATGACAGCGGGTGCGATGATCCTTGGCATGATTCCTATGGCACTGGGCGTTGGTGAAGGCGGCGAGCAAAACGCGCCGCTGGCTCGCGCAGTTATCGGCGGGCTTACCTTCGCTACCTTCGCCACGCTGATATTCGTTCCCGTCATGTACCGTCTGTTGCCGCACAAACCCCGCTTGCCAGTTGGCATGGCAGAAGGAGGCTCTCATGCAGTCGCATAACGTTCACACCCCGCAGGCCTATGCATTGCTGATGCAGGCGACAGGGCGAAAAATACGCCGGTCGGTATGGATACTGGCCGGAATGCTTGTCGCGGGATTCCTGATAATACATGTCATCAAATCCTTTCATGAAAGCGGGCTGAAGGAGGCGACGGACGCGGCGGCATTAGCGCCACCGCTGGTCAATGTCGTCACTGTCAGGGAAGCCCCCGCCACGCTGGCGCTCAAATTGCCCGGCGAGACGGCGGCGTGGTATGAAAGCACCATTTATGCCCGCGTGGATGGATATGTAGGTACATGGAACGTGGATATCGGCGATACGGTAAAAAAAGGCGAAGTGCTGGCCATTATCGAAACGCCCGAGCTTGACGCGCAGCTGGCCGCTTCTCTCGCAAAACTGAAGGCCGTCGAGGCGACGGTGATAGCGCGGCAGGCGGATGCGGACTTCGCTGAAACCACCTATGCGCGCTGGCGCGACTCCCCCAAGGGCGTGGTTTCCGATCAGGAGCGCGAGGCAAAGAAGGCGGGGCATGAAAGCGCCGTCGCCCAGCTCAACGAAGCCAGGGCGCAGGTGGCGCTCGATAAGGCGGAGGTGGACCGTTATACGGTGCTTGCGAAGTTCAAGCAGGTCACGGCGCCGTATGACGGTAAAATTACCGAGCGCCATATCGACATCGGCAATCTGGTGATGGCGGGCAGTGCCGCCAGCACGACACCGCTCTACAAAATAGTCCAGAATGACCCGATGCGCATTTTCGTCAATGCGCCGCAAAGCGCTGCAGCGGATATGAAAGTGGGCGTGAATGTCAGGATACGTGCCAGCAGTGTTCCGGGCCATGTCTTTGAAGGCAAAATCACACGCACGGCGGATGCCATCAATCCGCAGGCGCGCACCCTCAGGGTGGAAGTCGATATCCCGAACCCCGACCAGCTTCTGGTGTCGGGCATGTATGTCGATGCCAGTTTCGACATCGAGGCCAAGGGGCTTCTGGAAGTTCCGGCGGCGGCGCTGATATTCCGCTCCAGCGGGCCGCAGGTGGCGGTGGTTGGCAAAGACGGGCGCATAACTTTCCATACACTCACTATCGCCCGCGACAATGGCAACACCGTGGAAATCACAGACGGAATCAAAGCGGGTGATCGCGTTGCGCTCAATATCAGCAGTCAGATTGCAGACGGCCAACAGGTCCAGATAGGCGAATCCGGAGAAGGTGCAAATGCGACAAGCATTCAGAAATAACGTCAGACCGCGGCTACTGGGCATACTGCTTTGCACGGCGCTCAGCAGTTGCAAGGTCGGGCCGGACTATCACGCACCGGAGATGAAATTGCCTGCCGCCTTCGCCGCGGAGGTGGTTGGCCCGCAACTGCCTGCGCATGGCAAGCCTGTACCCGGACAATGGTGGAAGCGGCTGAACGACGACATACTCAACGGCCTGATCGAACGGGCTATCAAGGCGAATCCGGAGCTTGAAATCGCGTTAAGCCATCTGCAGGAAGCCCGGCAGCAGGAAGCCGTCGTCATGGGCGAAGCGCTGCCGGAGGTTGCTGCCAGCGGCGGCACGGCGAAGGGCACCGGAAACAACCTGGTGCGCGGGCGTGCCGACCAGCCGCTCGTCTCTGCCGACACCACCAGCGGGTACCGGCATATCACCCAGATTTACGGATTCGACGCGGGCTGGGAGCTTGATCTGTTCGGCAAGTACCGCCGGGAGATGGAAGCGGCCCATTACGACGAGCAGGCCGCAAAAGCGGCGCGCGACGACGTACTCGTCAGCCTCATCGCAGATGTAGCACATGCCTATGTCGACATGCGCGGGCTGCAGATGCAGCAGGCCGTGCTGGAGCAGAATGTCGGCGTGGCGAAACAGTATGTCGATTTCGTCCAGCAACGTTATGACCGGGGCATCACCAACGGGCTCGATCTGACGCTGGCGCAGCGTCAGTTTTCCGCGTTGCAGGCGCAAAGCGCGCCGATTCAATCCAGAATCGATGCGGCAAAATACACCATCGCCGTATTATGCGGAGAGTTTCCTGAAAATATGGCCAGGGAGCTTGAAAAGCCGGGGCAGATCCCGCAGATGCCGGAAAAGCTGGATACGGGCGTTCCGCTCGATCTGCTGCGCCGCCGTCCGGATATACAGGAAGCGGAGCGCCAACTAGCCGGGGCCACCGCACGGGTGGGCGTCGCCACCGCCAATCTTTTTCCGCATTTTTCGCTTACCGGCGCCGCAGGCTACCAGGGGCAGGGGCTGGGAACCACCCCCGCCATGCAGAGCTTCATCTGGGCGCTCGGGCCGTCCGTCAGTGGGCCGCTACTGGATTTCGGCACGCTGGATGCCGTGGTGAATATTGCCGATCTGCATACCCATGCGATGCTGATGAATTATAAGCAGACCGTGCTGGGTGCGGTAAGAGAGGTCGATAGTGCTTCCAGCGCATATGCCGCGCAGCAGGATCGCCTGAAGAACCTTCATCAGGCGCTGGATGCGAGCCAGCAGGCGGTAATGATTGCCTCAAAGCGTTTCAATCGCGGGCTGGCGGATTCGCTCAACGTCATCGACGCGCAGCGGCAGCAATTCGATCTGGAACAGCAATATGTCATCGCACAGCAAAGTGCCGCCGGGCAGTTCATTACCCTCTACAGGGCGCTGGGCGGGGGTTGGGAGCAGTATCAGAAGATTCCGCCGATCCGTCGGCCTTTACCTGCCGTCATCGCAGCCCTGCGTCGCTCCGTCGAATCGGATGACATGGGGCAAAAAATGACACCCTTGCAAGGACAGTGAATCGACAGCATTAAACACCTTGGACGACAGAAAGCGAAGAAGCGGCGACGGCGATAAGCTTCCGTTTCTGTTCCCTGCGGAGGGATTTGATTTCCGCCTCCCGTTTCAAGGCGCGGCTTCTGGTCTTATGGGACTCGGTATAGACAACGTTGTACGGCCCACGCCCTCGTGTGTATTTGGCGCCCGTTCCCCTGGCGTGTTTGACCATACGAGCCGCCAGATCATTGGTGATCCCCGTATAAAGAGTTTTATCAGAACACTCCAGAATGTAGACGATCCAGGCCATGAGTTAAACTCGATTCGGATGGGGAGTACGCCAAGGTCACCTTATCGATGCCACAATGCCCGATAGCCGCACGCTTCTCAAGAAATGCGTTGAAGCATTTTACGGATAGCCATAGTTCGGGAGTAATGATAGTTACGGTTCCCAACAGAAAGCTTTACACACATGAAACTCCTCATCCTCGGCGCCAACGGCTTCATCGGCAGCAACCTCATCGCGCACATCGTGGCGCATAAACCGGACTGGAAAATCGTCGGGCTGGACCTGGCCACCGACAAACTGGGGCCGCTGGTGGGCCACAGGCAGGTGACGTTCCGCCAGGCGGACATGCTGGCCTCGCGCGAATGGATTGAGGCGCAGGTGAAGGAGGCGGACGTGGTGCTGCCGCTGGTGGCGATTGCCACGCCCGCGACCTATGTCAGCAACCCCATCGCCGTGTTCGAGCTGGACTTCGAGGCCAACCTCGCCGTGGTGCGCGACTGCGTGAAACATAAGACACGCCTCATCTTCCCCTCGACCTCCGAAGTATACGGCATGAGCGAGGATCTGCCCTACGACGAGGAGGAAAGCCGCCTCGTCACCGGTCCCATCCACAAGCAGCGCTGGATTTACTCCTGCTCCAAACAGATGATGGACCGGGTGATCTACGCCTACGGCGTGCGCGGCGATCTGCGCTTCACCCTCTTCCGCCCGTTCAACTGGATGGGCCCGAAGCTGGACGACGTGTGGTCCAACAAAGGCACCAGCAGCCGCGTGGTCTCGCAATTTTTAAGTGACATCGTTCACGGGCGGGACATCCAGCTCGTCGACGGCGGCACGTCGCGCCGCTGCTTCCTCTATATCGACGATGCGATCGACGCGCTCATGCGCATCCTGGAGAATAAGGACGGCTGCGCGGATAACGGCATCTTCAACATCGGCCATCCGGGCAACGAGGCGTCCATCCGCCAGCTGGCCGAGCAGCTTCTGGCCGTGGTGAAGTCCTATCCTGACTATAAGGACACCCCCACACGCATCCGCGACACGACGGCCGACACGTATTACGGCAAAGGCTACCAGGACGTAGATCGGCGCATACCCGCCATTGTCCAGGCGGAGCGGAAACTCGGCTGGAAGCCGGTTACGGATTTCCCGTCTTCGCTGCAAAAGACGGTGGAATACTACATGCGCGTCCGGCCTGCTTTGCAGGAATGTCACAATGCAAGCGGTGGATGACAAAAAATTAGTCTGTCCGTCACACGAACCCTCCCTATACGCTGATAATGCGTTTTTTATACAGATCGCTGTATTTTTTAGGGAATCCAAATGTTATCCACAGGTTTTTCCCGATCCGCGCACGGGGTTATCCACTATATATAGTGGTAGCATCCTTCCTCTTGACTAGATGTTGACACTATCTATAGACTCCGTATTCAGCCTCATCACTCAGGCAGGCGACAAAAGGCGACGGTTAAGCGACCCTTTCGACAACAATAAACAACAAAATACGAGCTCAGGGAGATCCATCATGCAGCCCATTTCGATTGATCGCACACGCGACGCCAACCTCACCCACTTCGGCAAGGCGACGTTGCAGGACCGCTACCTGCTGGAAGGAGAGAGTTTCCAGGACATGTTCGCCCGCGTCGCCACCCATTACGCGGATAATGCGGGGCACGCGCAGCGCCTGTACGACTATATCAGCAATCTCTGGTTCATGCCGTCCACGCCCATCCTGTCCAACGGCGGCAGCAACCGCGGGCTGCCCATCTCCTGCTTCCTGAACGAAACGCAGGATAACCTCGAAGGCATCGTGAACCTCTGGAACGAGAACGTCTGGCTGGCCGCACGCGGCGGCGGCATCGGCAGCTACTGGGGCAACCTGCGCTCCATCGGTGAGAAGGTGCGCGGCAACGGCAAGACGTCCGGCGTGGTGCCCTTCATGCGCGTGCAGGATTCGCTGACACTGGCCATCTCGCAAGGGTCGCTCCGGCGCGGCAGCTCGGCAGTGTACATGCCGATCGACCATCCCGAGATCGAGGAATTCATCGACATCCGCCGCCCCACCGGCGGCGACCCCAACCGCAAGGCGCTCAACATCCACCACGGCGTCGCTATCACGGACGCGTTCATGGAAGCGGTGGAGAAAGGCGAAGACTGGGATCTCGTGAGCCCCAAGGGCAAGCGCGTGATCAGCACCGTCAAGGCCCGCGACCTCTGGATCAAGCTGCTCACCGCCCGCGTCGAGACCGGCGAGCCGTACCTGCTGTTCATCGACAACGTCAACCGCGCCATCCCCGAGCATCACCGCGAGCTGGGGCTGCTGGTCAAGACCTCCAACCTGTGCAGCGAAATCACCCTGCCTACTGGCCCGGATCACACCGGCTCGGAACGCACCGCCGTCTGCTGCCTCTCCTCGCTCAATCTCGAAACCTACGACGAATGGGTGAAGGAGCCGCAGTTCATCGAGGACGTGATGCGCTTCCTCGACAATGTGCTTCAGGACTTCATCGACACCGCACCCGACAGCATGATCCGCGCCAAATACTCCGCCATGCGGGAACGCAGCATCGGCCTGGGCGTCATGGGCTTCCATTCCTACCTGCAATGCCACATGATCCCCTTCGAGTCCGTCATGGCCAAGGTCTGGAACAAGCGTATGTTCGCCCATATACGCACGGCGGCGGACGCGGCGTCCAAAAGGCTGGCGCAGGAGCGCGGCCCCTGCCCCGACGCGAAGGAATGCGGCAAGATGGAGCGTTTCAGCAACAAGATGGC
>Ga0206917_1109_pt1 | contig 18187 bp, 21 predicted proteins | sample Alteio_BWOrgHeat_68_FD_152931 | JGI IMG/M metagenome (GOLD analysis project Ga0206917, IMG submission 152931) | Enriched cells from forest soil in Barre Woods Harvard Forest LTER site, Petersham, Massachusetts, United States -... | ecosystem: Environmental > Terrestrial > Soil > Temperate forest >...
CGCGAAGCCGTATGGTGAATTTTGCTTCTGAGTTAACGTTACAGTTGGGCGTTGGTTTACCCCCTCCCTAACCCTCCCCGCAAGTGGGAGGGGACCGGAAAGGCTAGGCATTTAACAGCTATCGAAAAGAGTTGGAACGCCAGGGTAGGTTACTTGGGCGTCGACGATCTTGGCGAACGGCGGTAGTTCGTGGGGCTTGGTGTTGTGTGGGCCGATGATGTCGAAGACTTGCCAGCCGGTGGCGAGGAACTGGTCGGCGATGAGGCGGCGGTGGCACTGCCAAGGGAGGGCTTCGGCGCACATGATCGCGGTACGCGAGCGCTCGGCTAGGCTGCGGAGTTCGGCGAAGGCGGATTTGAAATCGTCGGTGAGCATGTAGTCGGCGTACGCGGCGAAGGCAGCCACGCGCCAGGCGGAGTTGGGCGACGCATTGCTCAAGGCACCCTCAACCCGGCCCTCTCCCGAAGGGCGAGGGAGAGATTTGCGACGGCCGCCGAGGGCGGGGAAGTGCGTGTAGGCGATGGTGGCCTCGGCGAGCGAGGCCGGGAGGGTATCGCGGCCGAAGTGTGGATAGCGGCGCGAACCGGGGAAGCGGCGGACATCGGCGAGATGTTCGATGCCGTTTTCGGCGAGCAGCGCGAGGAAATCGGCCAGCGGGCGGTTGGAGTGGCCGACGGTAAATACTGACGGCATCGGAGTGGGGGCGCGCAAGCAACCGCGTTTACGTCGCCGCTAAATGGCCACGGCGCACGCGACCAGCGGTCGCGGCTTGGTGTGAGTGGTTAATCAACTTCTTTCGAGTTGATCCAACTCATGAGCTTGCGAAGCTTTTTGCCGACGACTTCGACGGGGTGGTTCTTGTCCTTCTCTCGGAAGGCTTTGAATTTCGCGCCGCCGCTCTTGGCTTCGTCGATCCACTCTTTGGCGAACTTGCCTTCCTGAATTTCCGTCAGGATCTTTTTCATTTCCTTCTTTGTTTCGGCGGTGACGATGCGCGGGCCGCGGGTGTAATCGCCGTATTCGGCGGTGTTGCTGACGCTGTAGCGCATGTAGTTGAGGCCGCCTTGATAGAAGAGGTCGACGATGAGCTTGAGCTCATGCATGCACTCGAAATAAGCCATCTCGGGTTGGTAGCCGGCTTCGACGAGCGTTTCGAAACCTGCCTTCACGAGCGCGGCAGCGCCGCCGCAGAGGACGGCTTGTTCGCCGAAGAGGTCGGTTTCGGTTTCTTCTTTGATCGAGGTTTGGATCACGCCGCCGCGGGTGCCGCCGATGGCTTTGGCGTAGGCCATGCCGATTTTGAAGGTTTCATCGCTCGCGCCTTCGCTCGTGGCAATGAGGCAGGGGACGCCGCCGCCGGCGACGAATTCGCTGCGGACGAGGTGACCTGGGCCTTTCGGGGCGACGAGCAGGGCGTCGTGTCCTTGCGGCGGCTTGATGAAGCCGAAGTGGATGTTGAAGCCGTGGCTGCACATGAGGATCGCGCCGGGCTTGAGATTCGGCTTGATTTCTTTTTCGTAGAGGTCACCCTGCAGTTCATCGGGGACGAGGATGTTGATGACGTCAGCCTGTTTGGTAGCGTCGGCGGCGCTCATGGGCTTGAAGCCGTGGCTGATGGCGAGGTCGTAGTTCTTCCCGCCGGGGCGCTGACCGATGATGACGTTGACGCCGGAGTCTCGGAGGTTCTGAGCTTGGGCGTGACCTTGGGAGCCGTAGCCGATGATGGCGACGGTCTTGCCTTTGAGAGCATTGAGATCGGCGTCTTTGTCGTAATAAATCGTGGCTGCCATTTTATCTCCGAAGGATTTTAACCACGGAGACACGGAGGGCACAGAGAAAAGATGAAGTGAATATCGCTTCTCAATTCGTCTCTGTGCGCTCCGTGTCTCTGTGGTTAACTAATTGATTTTTTGTTTAAGCTTCGCCCGCATATTTACGCAGTCCGCCGCCGGCGTTTTGGCTGCGGTCGATGCTGCGGACGATCGCGATGCGACCGGAGCGGACAAGCTCGACGATGCCGAACGGCCGCATGAGATCGATGAACGCTTCGATCTTCCTTTCCTGGCCGGCGATCTCGACCGTCATTTGGTCGGGCGACACATCGACGATGCGGCCGCGGAAGATATCGGTGAGCTCGCGAATTTCCGAACGCTGGCCGGGCTTCATGCGGACCTTGATCAACATGAGATCGCGTTCGACGTGATCGTGTCCGCTCACGTCGTCGACGTGTACGACGGTGACGATCTTCTCGAGCTGCTTGCGGACCTGCTCGAGCACGTTGTCGTCGCCGACGACGACGAACGTCATCCGTGAAAGTCGAGGATCTTCGGTTTCGCCGACGGCGAGGCTATCGATGTTGTAGCCGCGCGAAGCGAACATGCCGGCCACATGGGCGAGCACGCCGGGGACGTTTTGAACGGTGGCAGAGAGGACGTGACGCATGGGCAAACAGTCGGGGGGACAGGAAACGGCGAACAGGTCGAGGCCCCTGGGTCCGCCGTTCTCTCGGTGGGAGAGAATATATGAGAATCCTCGATAATATCTGTCGAAAGACCCCAGAGCAACCGCCGCGGTTCGGGGAAAACCGCTGCAGGCAGCGGGATTCGAGATTTGGCCGCATTCCGGCAAATTTCGGCCAGCGAGGCAATTGCTTTGACGCCCGGCGAGAACGTCGACTATTCTGAATTGCTACATCATTTGAGGGGGCTTCTCGTGATTCGACGGCTTTGCTTTATTCTCGTGGCGGCGCTGCTGCCGGCCGCTGGCGTGCACGGTCAAGTCGTGCGGTTTCAGACATCCGTCGGCGATTTTGATTTGGTGCTCAATCCGACGAGCAACCCGGAGCTGCAGGGGCATGTCGATAACATGCTGCACTACGTTCTTAGCGGCTTATACGACGACACCGTGATCAACCGAGCGGCGAAGGAGGTAGATGGGATTACGCCGTTCGTGTTGCAAATGGGCAATTTTGAAACGCTGGGACCCACCGCGCCAGCGACGGTGAATGGTTTCCAAATGATTCCGATGTTCGATTCTATTGAAGGCGCTCCAGCGCAGCGGCTTGGACTTTCGAACACAATCGGCACCGTGGGGCTGGCGTTGCGGGGAGATGGTTCCGGAGGGACTGATCAGAATTCCGGCCAAAGCAGTTTTTACATCAACCTAAATGAGAACTCTTTTCTCGATCCAGATTTTGCCGTATTTGCTCAGGTCGCGAATTTGAAGACGGTCAATACGATCATGGCTTTACCTTCGGTCAACTTAACGCAGAATCCGACCTTCGGTGCGGACTCTGGCAACCTCGCATTTACAGAAGTGCCCGAGTTGCCGAACGGTAACCTGGTGTTTATTAAAAAAGCGTTCGTGGTCGTAAATAGCATGAACCCGAAAGGCGACTACAACGGGAACGGCAGAGTGGACGCCGCCGACTACGTAGCTTGGCGGAATTCACAATCGACAGAAGTCATCGGCGGCGGATTGATCGGAGATGGCAATGACAATGGCATCGTCGACGGCAGTGACTACAACACTTGGCGCGCTCACTTCGGAGCAGTCGCCGTTAGCGGTGCGGGTGCGGCGAACGTTCCGGAACCATCTGCGTTTGCGCTCACGCTCCTGATCGCCAGTGCCTGCGCCGCACAGCGATTTGAGCGAAGTGTGTAGGCGATTGCGCCCTATTCACGCGGAGGTGGGCCGTCGCCTGGAGGCGGCGGTGGGCCATCTCCGGGCGGGCCGCGGCGGCCGCCCCGACGTCGCGGTGGACCTTCGCCCGGAGGCGGGCCATCCGGGCCGCCCGGGCCTCCCGGTGGTGGACCCATCTGTTTTTCGAACGACGAGTCGGGCTTGCCGTGGAAGTAGCGCGGCACGAAGGGAAAGGTCGAGGTGGCGACGTAATAGTAGGTGCCATCGGGAAATTCGGGTGTCACGCCGGTGCGGCCATTCGCGCGGTCGAGGTCGCCGCTGCCTTCGACGAACTCGTAGTCTTGCACGAACGTGCCGTCGTATTTGCCGCCGGGGCCGGCGTCGCCGGTGGGGCGTTTGTCTTTCTTCAGGTGGTAACTCGACTGTAGTTTTTTGAGGGGTGAGGTGGCGTCGTCGGCTTTCGAGTGGCCGAACTCGGCGTACATCGGGTAGCCGTCGGCGGCGTAGGCGATGAGGAGCATCTTGTCTTTGCCGGCGTCTTTCTGCAGTCGCGTGATGAGGCCGGTGGGGAGGCCGTGGTAGTGATACGCGCCGGTGGGTTGCACGTGCGCGTGATTCTGATCGATGCCGAGATTCATCTTGCCCATGCCGTCGTAATTCCAGATGCGGTCGCGATCGACGCCGGGGCCCATGCGTGTCTCGCGACTTGGATGGCTGACGATCTTGTCGCCAGGATTCCACACTTCGGCAGTGCCAGGGTCGAACACGACACCGTTGAGCGCGACGCCGAAAAGATATCGCCGCAGCGGCATCGGCTCATCGAGCGGCGTTGGCTTGAGCGGCACTTCGAAGTGGTAGTGCTGCTCGCTGATCGAGTTCGGATTGCCGCGGTTTGGGAATTCGCCGGGTTTGTGATCGGGCAGGCCGTTGGCGTCGATGATTCGCTTGTCACCCTTTGTGGTGATCGTCGCTTTGCTGCGATCAGCATAGTCGTCGTGGTCGCCTTCGTGAGCAAACGCCGGCGCTGCGATCGCCAGCGCGGACAGAAGTATCATCAAACGCATGATGTGTTCCTGACGAATAGAAGAGAGCAGGGGACGAGTTCCAATCGCCGAGGGGAATGTCGCATCCCGGGCGGCTGGAGTCAATGAACCCCGATGACCGATAAGCGGTCCGCTAAATTCTGAATCTGCCGCTAGAAAAGTCGCAACTGGCCGCTCGTCGGTGGCGGCGGCTGGAAGGCCGCGGCATTCAGCGGCCAACGGTGCTCGTTGAAGCCAAGCTTCTTGGCCCACAGATCAAATGTGTTCGCGATGAGTTCTGCCATGTTACCCGTGCCCACTTGCCGACGACCGAACTCGGAGTCGCTCATTTGACCGGACCGGACCGAACGGATGAGCGATTTCACACGCTCGGCTTTGTCCGGGTAACACCGCTCGAGCCAATCGACGAACACCGGTCGCACGGTCGTTGGCAGGCGAAGCATTACGTAGCTTGCGTGGTCGGCCCCCGCCTCCCGAGCCGCAGTAAGAATTGCCGGGATCTCGCTATCGTTGATCCCTGGAACTATCGGCGAAGTCATCACGTTGGTCGAGATGCCGGCTGCAGAGAGTTCGCGAATTGCGCGCAGCCGCGATTCCGGCGAGCTCGTTCGCGGCTCCATCGTGCGGGCGAGTTTGGCATCGAGCGTCGTGATTGATATCGACACGCGTACTGCATGGTGGCCGGCCAGCTTCTGCAGCAAGTCGATATCGCGGCAAACGAGCGCGTTTTTGGTCACGATGCCGATCGGCTGGTTACACTCGGCGGCAACAGCGACGCAACCGCGCGTGATGCGAAATTCGCGCTCCGCTGGTTGGTAGCAGTCCGTGACGCCGGAGAAGGCGATCGTTTCCGGCGTCCAGCTTGGCTTCGCCAAAAACTCGCGCAGCAGTTCGGGCGCGCGGTGCTTCACGAGCACCTTCGTTTCGAAATCGAGGCCGGCGCTCATGCCGAGGTATTCGTGTCCTGGGCGGGCGTAGCAGTAGCTGCAACCGTGCGAGCAACCGCGATAGGGATTCACGCTGTAGCGGAAGCCGATGTCGGGGCTGTCGTTTTCAGCGACGATCGATTGCGATTCATCAACGAGGTACTGCGTCGGCGGGCGGCCGAGCTCGGCCAGATATTCCTCATCCCCCTCGACGTGTTCCAGATCTTTTTCGATCTGCACCTTGAGATAAGGATTCGCCGTTTGAATCGCTGCGCCGCGGCCTTTGATCGAGCCAGACATAACAGATAGTGTACGTTCTTACACGTCTATGTCAATCGCGGATGAGGTTGGCAATTTTACGGCCCGTGGTGCTTAACGGCAGTTGCGGCAGCGTAGATCGAGCTTGCCAGCGAACTTCCGCGGACTCGTTTGCTCGCACGCGGCCTTCGAGATAAGCGGCGTCGTAGCAATCGAGCGTGATGCGGAACCGAGTAACGCCATGCCGAAGTGTTTTGAAAAGCGAGCCGGGCGCGCACGCGATGCCGGTTTGGGCTGCGACTTTCTCCGCGATTTCGCGTTTGGCGAAGAGGGGCCCGCTGGCTTCGAGTTCGAAGCGTGGAAAATCCCACAGGCCGGCCCAGCGCTCTTTTTCGCCGCAACGGCGCAGTAGGACGCTGCCGTTTTTACGCACGACGACGGCAGCTTCGCGGAGTTCGGTGAAGGTTTGCTTTGGCTTAGCCGCGGGTATTTCGCGTTGAAGTCCGGCGGCGTTCGCAGCACACACGCTTGCGAGTGGGCATTCGTGGCATTTCGGTTCGGCTGGCGTACAAACTAGCGAACCTAGCTCCATGAGCGCTTGGTTGAAGCGGGCAACGTCTTTTTGCGGCAGGATTTCTTCGGCGAATTGCCACAGCGTGCGTTGCCCGGCCGCAGAAGTGGTCTCGCCAGTGTAGCCAATGAGGCGACTGAAGAGTCGGACTGTATTCGCTTCCACAATCGGGGCACGCTTGTTGAATGCGATCGACGCGATCGCGCCGGCCGTGTAACGGCCGATGCCGGGTAGAGACTGCAGCGCATCGAGCTCATGCGGAAACTCGCCGGAATGCTCTTCAACGACTTTCATTGCGGCGGCGTGAAGTTGCCGAGCCCGACGGTAGTAACCGAGGCCTTCCCACAAACGTAAAACCTCAGTTTCGTTCGAAGTGGCGAGACTCTCTACATTCGGAAACGCGGCCACGAAGCGCGTGAAGTAGTCGCGCACCGTGGCGACCTGCGTTTGCTGCAGCATGATCTCGCTGATCCACACACGGTAGGGATCCTGCGATTTACGCCACGGCAGATCGCGGGCGTTTTTTGCGTACCACGCGAGAAGGCGTCGCCGCAGCGATTGCTTTTGTGCCGACGAGAAGTGGGAAGTTGATTGCCGTGGTTTACGAGAGCGATCCGTCGCGGTGGCCATGCGCTCAATTCTCACGCAAAGGCGCGAAGGCGCAAAGGGTTGGCAGGTTTAGTTTGCGACTTCTTCGCGCCTTGGCGCCTTTGCGTGAGACACGATCGGCGCGATGGTGACGAGATTCGCTGGTGTCGCGGCGGAATTCGACGGGCAATTCGAGCACGCACCGCAGGCTCCGGCTTTGCGGCGAGTGAAGTGCAGCCAGCCACGGCGAGCCAGAAATGCTCCGGCGGCGACGGCGATCAGGATGGCCACAATGTCTTGCATCGTTTGATCGTCAGCTAATGATGCGTATGCCGATTTGGTATGTCAGCAACGCGCCGACGTACGCCAATATCGTCATGTAGGCGAACGTGAAAATTGGCCAGCGCCAGCTGTTGGTTTCTCGGCGGATCACGGCGAGCGTCGCGGCGCATTGGGCGCACAGCGCGAAGAACACCATGATCGACAGCGCTACTGGTAAATTATAGACCGGCTTGCCGGTGTCGTCCCACTTGGCGGCTTTCAACTGCGAGGCGAGGCGGTTCTGGTCTTCTGCGTTGTCGACATCGACTTTCGGGCCGAGTTGGTAGATGACGCCCAATACACCCATCACGACCTCGCGTGCTGGGAAGGATGCGATCGCAGCGCAGCCGATCCGCCAATCCCAGCCGAGCGGCCGGACGGCAGGCTCGATAAATTGGCCCGCCCGACCTAAGAAGCTGTACCGCTGGTGCAGGCTCGCTTCTAGGTCGTCGATGTTTTCCTGTTTGTCGAACTCGGCGAGAGCGGCAGCATCGTTTTGAACGGCGGCACGTTGGGCAGCGACGTCGGCCGCCACCTGCTCTTTGGCTCGCGGATAGTAGGCAAGCGCCCAAACAACGATCGTGACGGCGAAAATCACGGTGCCGGCCCGCACCAAGAATGCCCAGCCGCGTTCCCACATGCGGTGAAACACCGTGCGGAACGACGGCATTTTGTAACTCGGCAGCTCCATGACGAACGGCGGTGTTTGGCCGCGGAGCAGCGACTTCTTGAGTACCCACGCCACGCCAATGGCAACGATCGCCCCGACGCTATACATCGCGAGTAGCACCATCCCCTGCAAGCCGAGCAGGCCGCCGAGGAAATACTGCGCGGGAACGAACGCGCCGATCAAAATCACGTACACCGGCAAGCGGGCCGAACAGCTCATCAGAGGTGCGATGAGTATCGTGGCCAATCGGTCGCGGCGATTTTCTATCACGCGCGTTGCCATGATGCCCGGCACCGCACAAGCAAACGACGACAGCAGCGGAATAAACGATTTGCCGCTGAGGCCGACGCCGGCCATGAGGCGGTCCATCAAAAACGCAGCCCGGGCCATGTAGCCGCAATCTTCGAGCAAGGCGATGAAGAAAAACAAAATGAGGATCTGCGGTAGGAAGACGACGACCGCACCTAGGCCGCCGATCACTCCATCAACGATGAGCGAACGCAGCGCACCCTCGGACATTAATCCTTCGACGTATCCGCCAAACGCATCGACGACGTTTTTGATCGCGTCCATGATTGGCTGCGCAACGTTAAAAATCGACGAAAAAATCACCGCCATCGTGGCGATGAAAATCAGCGTGCCCCACACTTTGTGCGTTAGGACCGCGTCGATGCGATCAGTCGTTGTGTGTTGGTGCCCGTCTGGTCGGCGCGTGACGCCGTTCACCACTCGCGCGACCCAGTCGTAGCGGGACATCGCTTCGACGGCCGGGACCGGCATGCCGGCCGCGGCAAGCGACTCACGCGCGGCCCGCAATTTCTGCGAACCAGCCGTCGCGGTGCCGTTTAGCAATTCGCCTTCCAGGTAGCCGTCGCCATCGAGCAGAAGTCGCTCGACGAGGAACGTCGGCACTGGCCGCGACGAATTCTCATTGAGCCAAGTGCTTAGTTCGGTGGCGTGTTTTTGGAACGCGGGCGGAAACGGATTCTCGCGTTCGCGAGGTGCCTGCTCGGCCTCGGCGGCCAATGCGGCTTGTAGTTTTTCTAGCCCGACGCGTCGATTGGCTTGCACTTCGACCACCGGAACACCGAGACGCTGCGAGAGCGCTTCGGCATCAATTTCGATCTGCCGATCTTTCGCCACGTCGACCATGTTGAGCGCGACGACCGTCGGCAGGCCAAGTGACAACACCTGGCTCAGCAGATACAGATTGCGCTCAAGATTGCTCGCATCAATGATCGAAAGCACAACGTCTGGCGATTCGGTATGCTCACGGCGACCGAGCAGGACGTCGACCGTCACCATTTCGTCCGGCGACCGGGGCGCGAGGCTGTACGTGCCGGGCAGATCGATGAGCTCAAAATGCTTGTCGCCGCACCGCATCGCGCCGGTCTTCTTCTCGACCGTCACGCCGGGGTAATTACCCACCCTTTGCCGCACGCCAGCGAGCGCAGTGAACAGCGTCGACTTGCCCGTGTTAGGATTGCCGACGAGGGCAACGCGAATCGTTTTAGGCGGGGCGGCAGTTTTCACGGGAAGAAATCAACCACGGTGGCACGGAGAACACGGAGGAAACAAAATACAATTTTAATTTGCTTTCTTCTCCGTGATCTCCGTGCCTCCGTGGTCAAAAAAATGCCTTGTTGTTTATTACTATGTCGATTCGATCTCAATTTGCTGCGCTTCGTGCTTCCGCAGGCTTAGTCGGTAGCCGCGGATTTCGAATTCGAGCGGGTCGCCGAGCGGGGCGGTGCCGATGCGGCGGATTTCGGCGCCGGGCGTGATGCCCATCTCCAAAATGCGGCGGCCGATTTCGTCGACTCCGACGACGCGTGCGACTCGTCCGGCCTGGCCGACTTCAAGCTCGGCCGCCACGCGTGTCATGCGGGCATCCTTGTGCGGACCAGCACGCGCGAATTCGCGTCTTCGCGGAAGCAGAGCTTACTGCCTTCGACGCGGATGATGCACGGCGCTCCGTTGCGAATCATCTCGAGGCGGGCGCCGGTGCGCAGACCGAGTTCTTCGAGCCGGCGAACTTGTTCGGGAGCGCCGATCAATTGACCAACTTCGGCAACTTGTCCGCGGCGAAGAACGGCGAGAGGCATCAAATCGGGCATTGAACGGCTCTCAACGCAGAGGCGTGGATTGAGAACGATTCTCAATAACTTCTATCGACCGATTGTAGGGCGGCGGAGCGGCTTTTTCAACAGGGCTGAGGCACCAGGTTGCCGTAGATTGGGGGAGTTTGCGGTGGCGGCAGGGTAGGGCGGTTGATTTGCGGCCGATTTTGATAGTTTAGACCGGAGGGCACGACCCTCCGGATATACCAAGGTTTGAAGGGTTTGTCGCTTTATGAGGCGGCTTTCATGGCGGCGACCATATCCACCACGGCTTTCTTGCCATCCTCGAAGAGCATGAGCGTGTTGTCGGCGGCAAAGAGGGGGTTTGGGATACCGGCAAACCCCGGACTGAGACTTCGTTTCACTACCACGACCGTGCGAGCGTCGCCGACATTGAGAATCGGCATGCCGGCGATCGGGCTCTTGGGGTCGGTGTTCGCGAGCGGGTTCACGACGTCGTTCGCGCCGATGACGATCACCACGTCGGTTTGCGCGAAGCTCGGATTGATCTCGTCCATCTCCTTCAATTTGTCGTACGGGATGTCGGCTTCGGCGAGGAGAACGTTCATGTGGCCGGGCATGCGGCCAGCGACGGGATGAATGGCGAACTCTACTTCGGTGCCACGCTCTTCGAGCATGTGGAAGAGCTCGCGGACGGCGTGCTGCGCTTGCGACACGGCCATGCCGTAGCCCGGGACGACGACGACGCGGCGAACGCCGTCCAGCAGCATGGCCACATCCTCTGCCGTGGCGGACTTCACCTTGCCGCCGTACACATCGTCGGCCGCTGCGACTTTGCTCGCATCCATGCGACCGAATAGCACGTTGGTGAAGGACCGGTTCATCGCCTTGCACATGATGATCGACAGGATGAGGCCCGACGAACCATCGAGCGCGCCGGCTACGATCAGCAAGTAGTTGTTGAGGACGAATCCCATCAAGCTGGCCGACAGACCGGCGTAGGAATTGAGTAGCGAGATCACCGTGGGCATGTCGGCGCCGCCGATGGGAATCACCAGGCATAAACCGAACGCGAGGCCGAGCAGGATCAGAACCGGAAAGAGGACGTGCGTCAGCGGGCTGACGGCGAGCCAAATGGCGACGAGGATCGCCGCGCCTAGCAGCGAGAAGTTGATCACGTTCTGATTCGGGAGGCCTTTGATCGAGCTCGGAATCAGATCTTGCAGTTTGCCGAACGCGACAAGGCTGCCGGTGAATGTAAGGCAGCCGAGCAGAACTTCGATGGCCAAAACCGCGGTCTCGAAATGGTCAGGGGTGAACTTTATGCCGGACTCTTCGCTCCATAGACCGTATAGCCAGTAGTAATGAGCGGTGCCAACCAGGGCTGCGGCGAGCGCGCCGAACGCGTGTGATAACGCCGTCCGTTGCGGCACTGCGGTCATCGGCATCCAAATCGCCATGGGCGCGCCGATCAGGGAGCCGAGGACCACTCCGATCAGTACCCACTTAATCGAAACGGCCTGAAAAATGAGAAGGGTTCCGACGATCGCGACGACCATGCCGACTTCGCCCGCGCGAACACCCTTCCGCGCAGTCCGCGGATGGCTCAGCCATTTCAGGGAGAGTATGAAAAGTGCAGCAGCGGTAAGGTACGATGCGCCACCGACCAAGCTATTGGCGGCGGCCGACGATTCGAGCGCATAATTTGCAACTGCCTGGGGCGTAACTTCCGCTAGGAGCAGTGGAATGGCCGAAAGACCGTCATTTACCATCGGGTGTCTCCCGACGGAACATTTTTAGCATGCGATCGGTAATCCAAAACCCGCCGACGATGTTCGTTGTCGCGGCGATAACACCGAGCGTGCAAAGGAACGTAATCCAACCCGATCCACCAGTCGTGATGCCTTCGGCCATCACTTGAATGGCGGCGACGATCGAGATGGCGGAAATCGCGTTCGTCAGTGACATCAGCGGCGTGTGCAACAGTGGCGACACGCGACGAATCACTTCCAGCCCCAAAAATGTGGAGAGGAGGAAGACGAATAACTTGGCTTCGAGGTTGTACATGAGGGCACATGATACGGGATTGGACGAGTGAGTGCAGACATTAAACCATGCGCGCTTCAGCTGTGCCACCTCGACGCCACACCGCAAGTGCATAGAACAGTTGACAGCCCCCGGCTCCGCCGGGGGTTCTTACGACGTTGTGTCATGCAATGCGGTACCATTCCGGTTATTGGCCAGCGCATAAAAAACCCCCGGCAGAGCCGGGGGCTGATGTGCGAGTATTACAGCGGGCCGTCGAAGCGAAATTAGCGCTTCGAGAACTGCGTTCCACGGCGGGCGCCGCGGAGACCTGGCTTCTTACGTTCCTTCATACGGGCATCGCGAGTGAGGAAGCTCTTCTCGCGGAGCTTGGCGTCCAGATCGCTGTCGTACTTCATCAGGGCCCGGGCAATGCCTTGCATGCAAGCGCCAGCCTGGCCCGTGCTGCCACCACCGTGGACGAGAATTCGCACGTCCACGTTGCTCAGGACGCCGGCGTGTTCCAGCGGCGAGAGGACTGCTTTGCGGTCCTGCTGAACCTTGAAAAAATCATCCAACTCGCGATCGTTGATCGTGATCTTGCCGTTGCCGGCGCGAATTCGCACGCGGGCGACCGAGGTCTTGCGGCGGCCAGTTCCGAGAGCATCGACGACTTTTTCTGCGGTGGGCATGGCGAATACTTACTGAATCGGTTGTAGCTGGACTCGTGAGAATCCGGCTGGTGTAGTTGCGTTGTCTCCGGATTCTTGCGAATCCAGCTACGTAGTTATTCGTTACTTTGCGACCAGCTCCAACGCTTCCGGCTGTTGAGCCTGGTGCGGGTGCTCGGCGCCTTTGTAAATCTTGAGCTTCGTGATCATCTTGAACGCGAGCTTGTTCTTCGGCAGCATGCGGCGAACGGCCTCGTGCAGAATCATTTCCGGCTTGCGTTCCAATCGCGTGGTGGCCGAAACGGTTCGCTGGCCCGGGTAGCCGGTGTACCAAGCGTACTCCTTCTGCTCCCACTTCTTGCCGGTGAACTTCACCTTCTCGGCATTGATGACGACGACGAAATCGCCCGTATCAATATGCGGCGTGTACTGCGGACGATGCTTGCCCATGAGCAGCACAGCAATGCGGCTCGCGAGCCGGCCGACGACCTGATCCGTGGCATCAATAATGTGCCACTTCTGTTCGACTTCGCCCGGCTTGGCCATGTAAGTTTTATTCATCATTCGTTCGTCGCCCGTATGCGTAGGTCAGGCGGTAGCCTGACGATCGAGATTCCGCGGAACTTCAGGCTGAAAGCCCGGCCTACGGAGAGTCACCAATTATTGGGAATCCAACAGTTTACCGCAGGCCGAATGGGGCTACAAGGGCGGGAAAAACGCCATGTAACCGATTGATTTCCCATTGCCCGCGGCGCCGCCAAAATCGACGTCTTGCGGCGATCCCACAACATCCCGCGGATGCCAATAGGTATGGAGATGGCTCCGGAATCGGCTGCACAAACAAATTGGGACCCAGCTCCACGCCTTTGACTAGGAAACTGAAGTCGGGTTCGTGAAAGCCATCCGCGCTGGAGTGTCCGGCAAGATAATTCAAGTATATTCGAGAATCAGTGCCAAAGTTTGCGGTGAATTGATTAGCGAACTTTACTGGATCAGTTGAGTTCGCATTATTTTCGCCGCCGAGCAGGTAATCTCCGACTGGTAATACCAGCGGACCACCGGGAATCGCGGTCTTTCGCCAAGGGCCATCAAGTACCGCCGATGTGCCGGATGGAACTACAACGCCCTGTCCAAGTGAACCAAGTAAATTTAGGTCGGACGGCCCTGGGTCTCCAATCGGGGAAATAATTTTCCAGAGACCGATTCGATGTGCGTGCGACAACCCGTCGCCATTTGCGTCGTACCAAGCAACATCGGTCACGGTAATTGGGGATGACACGTGGAATCCCCACCCCCATGTCTGATTTGTACTTGGCTCATTGAAACCGGTAGGATACTTACTCGGAATGTCATCGGGATTAATCCCGAGCAAAGACACGGGCTGTGCATCCACAGTTAATCCCGTAATTAACACCAATAAGACAGCTGCAAATAGCGGGAACTTCATTTGTGATTCTCCGAGACAAAGCGAACTTGTCTTCTTGCAAACCCTAGCATACCCCCCTCTACTTGGCCTATTTGCCATGCTAACAAAGAGGGGCCATGAATCAAGAGAAAATGGTCCGAAGCTAATGTTGCTTTGACTACGCTTTACTGCGCAACCGCTCCTCCAACTCCTTTATCTGCCCCTGCAACTTCTCAATCAGCGGCCCCACAATCGCCTGCGGAAACCGCCGATGAATATGCTGCGAGCAGTTCATGTCCCAGGCTTCCACATCGAACACAATCGCCCGCTGCACTTTGCCCGGCTTGTAGTCCTTATCGCGTAGCCGTTCGACGAGCGCAGGATCGTCCTCGACCACGCGGGCCCGACCCCAAATCTTCACCCGCCGCTGGTCGACGTAGTCCATCAAGTAGATGAGCGCCTTCGGGTTCTCCGACAGGTTGCCGAGCGAGATGTACTGCTGATTGCCGGCGAAGTCGTCCCAACCGAGCGTGTGCTCGTCGATGACCTTCAAGAACCCCGGCCGGCCACCTTTATATTGCACGTACGGCTGACCATCGGCACTCGCCGTGGCGAAGTAGAACATATCGAGCTCCCCAATGAACGCCGCCAGCTCATCGGTTACGGTGGTCTCCCAGCCCTGACCGCCCTCAACCTTCGCATACAGGTCGCGAGAATGCTTCGCCGTCTGAACGGCCTTCACCGCGGGCGAGAAAGCGACATCGCTGGGATAATGGGGCGTAGTCATATTTCAAGCCATGGAAAAATCACACTTGCAGCCCCCGGCTTTGCCGGGGGTTTTTGAGACTTCACAAAACCGAGCAGTTGTTCAAACCCCCGGCAGAGCCGGGGGCTGCCTAACTTTTATTTCCCGAATGCTCATTCTTAATTGTTTCGTCGCGAACGCTTCCACAGCGCGACTCCCCACACACCCAAAAAAGCCGCCATGCAGCCCATAATAATTAGCGGCTTCCGCAAATCATGCTTGGGCGCGTCGGCCCCCAGCTGAAGGTAGGCGCCCGTGGCAAACATCCCCGCCCAAGCCACAAGCACCACGGCCAGTACGCCGAGCGGCAACCATTTTTTTCGCGTGTTATCGTTCATATCAGAAATGAATGACCAATGACCAAATCCCAATGACCAGTGTTCGGTACACGATCTTTTTTGGTCATTGGTGCTTGGTCATTGGTCATTACTCGCTTGTGCCTTAAACTAGTGCAATTCTAGAAAAGTGAGTCAAGTCGCCGTAATTTCCGCCAGGAGCCAGTGTCATGATCGTGGGTGTGCCGAAGGAAGTAAAGCTGGATGAGTACCGCGTTGCCATGTTGCCCGTGGGCGTGGAAGAACTCACCCGCCGCGGTCATAAGGTACTCATCGAAGCTGGCTCTGGCACCGGTTCGGGCCTGCCCGATCAAGACTACAAAGACGCCGGCGCCGAGATGATCGGAGGCCCCGAAGAGATCTTCGCCCGGGCAGACATGATTGTGAAGGTAAAGGAACCGCAGAAGGAAGAGATCGCTAAAATCCGCAAAGGCCAAGTCGTCTTCACGTATTTCCACCTTGCCGCTGACAAAGAGCTCACCGATGGCCTCCTCGCTAGTGGCTCGACGTGTGTTGCCTACGAAACGCTCGCCGACGACCAAGGCCGCCTGCCGCTGCTCACGCCGATGAGCGAAGTCGCCGGCCGGATGAGCATTCAGGAAGGCGCGAAGTATTTGGAGCGCCCGCAACAAGGCCGCGGCATCTTGCTCGCCGGCGTGCCGGGCGTCGCGCCGGCTCACATCACGATCCTCGGTGGCGGCATCGTCGGTGCGAACGCGGCCAAGATCGCCGCCGGCTTCGCGGCCGACGTCGCGATCCTCGACATCAACATGGAACGCCTTCGCTACCTCGATGACGTCATGCCACCGAACGTCGATTGCCTCTTCAGCGATCGCCACACGATCCGAGAGCAGCTAACGCGTGCCGACCTCGTCATCGGCGCGGTGCTGATTCCCGGCGCGAAGGCCCCGATGCTGGTCAGCCGCGAAGACCTCGGCCGCATGAAACCAGGCAGCGTGATCATCGACGTCGCCATCGACCAAGGCGGCTGCATCGCCACGAGCAAGCCCACGTCGCACAGCAAACCGACGTACATGGTCGACGAAATTCTGCACTATTGCGTCACCAACATGCCGGGCGCCGTTGGCCGGACAAGTACGTTCGCCCTTTGCAACGTCACGCTTCCATGGGTCATCGAGATCGCTCAGCGCGGCATCGAAAACGCGGCCAAAGACCTCCGACCGGTCGCCCGCGCCATTAACTTGGCCGGCAATGAAGTCACGAACAAGCCGGTGGCCGATACGTTCGGCTACAACTGCTCGCAGCGGTACAAGGTGGCTTAGTGATGTGGAGGAGTTTCAGCAGATCGCCTTTTGAACTTTCGTAGAATATGCTTGTAGTATGAAGATCACGCAAGCCAAAGCGTTAGCAAACCATCGCCTCGAACTACGATATGATAGTGGCGAGACTGGAAGTGTCGACCTTTCTGCGCTCGTCGGCCGGGGTGTGTTCGCAGTATGGAGCGATCCAATTGTGTTTAACTCAGTTCGAGTGACCGCCGAGGGCGCGCTCGAATGGCCTGGCGAAATCGATCTGTGTCCCGATGCACTTTACTTGCAAATGACGGGCAAACCGGCTCAAGATGTTTTCCCTTCACTGAATCAGCAACCTGCGCATGCCTGAAATCTCACGGTTTTACGGCATTGTGATTCGCATATTCTTCGGCGACCATCTGCCGCCACACTTCCACGCCGTCTACGGCGAACACTCCGCAAAGATAGATATCACGACACTGGCCGTATTCGACGGCCGACTGCCGGCACGTGCATTAGCACTCGTGATGGAATGGGCAGCGCTCCATCAGGCCGAATTGCTCGAAGCATTCAACCGAGCCGCCAACATGCAGCCGCCGGGAAAGATTGAACCTTTGCCATGACAAAGCACTTCGAAACACTTCGCTGGCATGGTGACACCGGCGGCCACCTCGTGCTGCTCGATCAAACGCGATTGCCGACGGAAGCAGTGTATCTCGACTGCCGCACGGTGGAAGATGTGTGGCAAGCCATCAAGCAGCTGAGCGTGCGCGGCGCACCGGCCATCGGCGTTGCCGCGGCGTACGGCGTTTGCGTTGGCGTTCAAGCCGGTCGCGAAGTGAATGAAGTATGCGATTATCTCGCAACAAGCCGGCCCACAGCCGTGAATCTGTTCGCCGCGCTCGATCGGATGCGCGCCGCAGCCGGCCGCGACCATCAGCGAATCGGTTCGCTACTTGAAGTGTTGCTGGCCGAATCGCGTGCAGTCGACGCCGAAGATCGCCAAATGTGTGAGCGCATGGCGAATCACGGCGCGGATTTGCTGGGGGATCTGCCGATCGGCTCGGGCATCCTCACCCACTGCAACGCCGGCGCGCTCGTCTCCGGCAGCGGCGACGGCACGGCGCTGGCCGTCATCTTCGAACTCGCCCGCCGCGGCAAACAGCCTCGCGTGTTTTCAGATGAAACCCGTCCGCTGCTGCAAGGCGCCCGGCTCACGATGTGGGAGCTCATGCAGCGTGGCATCGATTGCACGCTGATCTGCGATTCGGTCGCAGCCCAAGTCATGCGCGAGGGCCGCATCCAAGCCGTAATCACGGGCGCCGATCGCATCGCGGCCAATGGTGACACGGCCAACAAAATCGGCACATACAGCGTCGCAACCCTTGCCCGTGCTCACAACATCCCGTTCTACGTCGCGGCACCAGTCACTACGTTCGACCTATCGATCGCGACTGGTGATGAAATCCCCATCGAGCAGCGCGCCGCCGAAGAAATCACACGCGGCTTTGGCAAACAAACAACGCCAGACAATGCGAAAGTGTACAACCCCGCGTTCGACGTGACGCCAGCCGAACTCATCGCCGCAATCAT
>Ga0206917_1140_pt1 | contig 18128 bp, 25 predicted proteins | sample Alteio_BWOrgHeat_68_FD_152931 | JGI IMG/M metagenome (GOLD analysis project Ga0206917, IMG submission 152931) | Enriched cells from forest soil in Barre Woods Harvard Forest LTER site, Petersham, Massachusetts, United States -... | ecosystem: Environmental > Terrestrial > Soil > Temperate forest >...
AATCCTATCCTGTTCGTCGGCAGCTCGACGATTCGCATGTGGCAGTCGGCCGACGGCTTCCCCGGCCTGCCGATCCTCAACCGCGGCTTCGGCGGCAGCACGACCGACGACGTCAACCACTTCGCCGACCGTATCGTCTTCAAATACAAGCCGAGCTTGATCGTCTTCTATTGCGGCGATAACGACCTCGCCGGCGGCCGCACGCCCGATCGCGTTTTCAACGACATCCACACATTTCTTTTAAGCGTGAACGAACGCCTTCCAAATACACCAATTATTTTTCTCGCGATCAAGCCCAGCATCGCCCGCTGGAAGCTCTGGCCGCAAATGCAGGAAGTAAACGCCCGCGTCAAAGAGCTCACGCACGAGACCAAGCAACTCACGTACATTGATACGGCCCCGCCGCTTCTCGGCGCCGATGGCCAACCGCAAAAGGAGCTCTTCCGCGACGACGGCCTCCACATGAACGACAAAGGCTACGCGCTGTGGAACAAATTGCTCGCCCCGGTCCTCATGCATTAGCAATCGCCGGTCGTTCCGGCTGTATACTTTGCCACACATCGACACTACTTCCGTTATCCAACAGGTCTTCCCGTATCTGATCATCCGGGATGTCCCGGCCGCGATCGAGTTCTACAAGCGTGTGTTTAACGCCGAGGAGATGATGCGTCTTGCAGAACCCAGCGGCCGCATTGGCCACGCCGAACTAAAACTCGGTGTCGCGATGGTGATGCTTGCCGAAGAATTTCCGGAGCGCGGCATCCTGAGCCCGCTATCGTACGGCGGCTCCGGCTCATTTTTGCATCTGCACGTGGCCAATGTCGACGAGATAACGCAAACCGCAGCTAATGTCGGCGCAAAAATTCTTGCCGAGCCTAAAACGCAGTTTTACGGCGAGCGCTCCTCAAAAGTCCAAGACCCGTTCGGCCACATTTGGATGCTCGGTCAGCACATCGAAGAAGTTACGCCAGAAGAAATGCAACGCCGCTATTCAGAGTTGCTTTCGAAGAGTTCGAAAGAATAGAACCGGCAGATTGCTGACGCGCCCGCCACTGTCAGCGGCTGCGACGTCGCTTCGGCAGCAGACTCACCGCACCAAAGACGGCCAGCAAAATCGCAGTCGGCTCAGGCACTTCGCCGCTTTCAAGCGTACCGCTGCCACTCCCCGGCTTGTTGAAGTTGGATCGCCACAAGTCGTATAGCGATTGCCCGATCGGCGTTCCGAGCCCGTTGTCGTTCGGCAACGCGGTGTTGGACCCAACATTATTACGCCACAACACGTAGTCCGCCGCATCCACTCGGCCGTTGTTGTTGAAGTCCCCCTTCACGCCGGAAAGAGGCACTGTCAACGTAATTTGGCTGTTCGTTCCTGTGCCGTAGCTCACCGTGTAACCCGTAGTCACGTGATTAAACGTTCCGGTGAGAGTTCCCGCGTAAGTGGCAATGACCCAACTCACGCCCGAAGGCGATCCGTTGATATCGAGAAACTCGTTATTGGACAGGTCGAGATTGCCGCCCACGGCGAGCTGGTCGCCAAGATCCATCAAGAGATGGGAGTTTGCAGCCATCGTCACATTGCCGGTCGCCGTCAATGTGCCCACTCCGTTCCCCGGTGCAAGGGTGCCGTTGTTCGTGATCGCGCCTGCGACAGTTCCACTGCCGCCGAGCGTGCCACTCGTGTTGATCGTGATCGCACCAGTGCCGGTTTTCGAACCGTTCACCAACAATTTACTGCCCGTGCCCGTGATCAAAGTCGTCCCAGCGAAATCGTTCGCCGCGTTATTCAGCTGCACGACAGCGCCACCCTGCACAGTCAGACCACCTGCCCCGGTAAGTTTGTCATTGATGATGGTCGAGCCAGCTCCAGCCACCTGCGACTGAATCGTAATCGTGCTGCCAATCGTGAATGTCGAAGGCGCTGCGGCAGCACCCAACACGAGGTTCGCCGCAGTAGGAATGTTGTTTGAAATAATTCGACTCGTCGCGCCGAGCGTAATCGGCCCCGCGAGCGTCAGGCTAACTGGCGTGACATTGACATTCGACGCGGTGAAACCGCTCGTTAACGTAATCGGATTCGAAATCGAGCGATCCGCCCCGACCGGTTGGAGCACGGGTGCAGTCGACGTGTTGTTTAGAATCAGAGTTCCAGTGCCCAAAGGACCAGCTGTAAAACTGGCGCCCGGCAACGCATTCGAACTCGCTCCGAATCGAACGCTCTCGGCCAGGCCGGTAGCCGTTGTATCTCCGGCGTAAGTGTTCAAAGCGTTGAATGCCACCGATCCCGTGCTTCCCAAAGAGATGGCGGTGGCCGGCGTCGCGCCGCCCGCGGCATCTTTAATAACATCGTTGATCACCGTAGGTCCGCTGCCGATGATCGACACCGTTTGCCCACCCGTTGTCGGCAGCGTCCACGTCGAAGGGCTCGCCGCGGAGCCCAGCGTCAGCGTTCCTATCATATTGTTTGCGAGCGTGCGGCCGCCGGTGTCCATCGTAATAGGTCCGCTCAACGTCAATCCGCTAGAGTCCGCTGCGTTCGCGAACTTTATGCCGAACGTCATCGACACTGGGTTTGAAATGACTCGATCGCCGCCGATCGGCTCGAGCGTGCTATTCGTCGAGCTGCTGGCGATGAGCGTGCCCCGCCCAAACGGCCCCGATGTATCTCCGACGTTGTAGTCCGTCGAGAACCGTATCGTATTTCCTCCGTTCAACACTGTGTCGCCCAGGTAAGCGTTGTGGGCGTTCAGTGTCACGATCCCGGAGCCGGTAAAAGCAACGGTCGGCTTCGGGCTAGGGATAATCGCAGCATCTTGGATGACGTCGTTTACCACCGTGTTGCCCGTACCAAAAAACGATACGGTCTGCCCGGTGCCACTCGCTAAAGTAATCGTCGACGGACTCGCCGCGAGCCCGAGTGTCAACGTTCCGGTCATGTTATTAGTAAACGTGCGACCGGTTGCCCCTTGGGTAATTGGTCCCGCCAGGGTCAACCCACTTGAGTCTGCCGGGGCATTCGCCGTTGTGATCCCGAACGTCATCGAGACGGGGTTGGCAACGACACGGTCGCCGCCGATCGGTTCCAAAATATTGTTCGTCGAACTATTCGCGATGATTTTTCCCAAACCGAGCGGACCGGACGTATCGCCCGTATGAAAGTCGGTGGCAACTCGCACAGTCGAAACACCGTTGAGCAAATTATCGCCCGTGTAGGTGTTGTGACCGGCAAGCGTAACTGAACCGGTTCCAGTAAACGCGATAGTGGTAGCCGGGCTCGTCGCACCTGGCGAGTCTTGAATGACGTCATTGACCACGGTTGCGCCCCCGCCGGTGAAACCTACGCTTTGACCCGCACTTGTCGGCAGCGTAAGAGTTGAGGGGCTGGCCGCCAGGCCAAGTGTCAAAGTCCCCGCCATGTTGTTTGTGATCGAGCGGCCCGTTGCGCCTTGCGTGATCGGACCGCTTAAAGTCAATCCGCTTGTGTCGCCCACGACGCTCCCCACAGTCAGGCCGAACCCCATCGAAATCGGATTGGCGACCTCGCGATTGCCGCCGACGGGTTCCAAGATGTTATTCGCCGCGTTGTTGAGTGAAAGAGACCCCGTTCCGAATGGCCCGGCCGTACCTCCGACGTGGAAATCCGATCCGATTTGAACGGTTGAATTGCCGTTGAATTGCGTACCGCCAGAGTACGTGTTAAGGCCGTTGATTCTCGTAATGCCGTTGAGGCTGCCCGCAAATTGCACGTTGCTGCTCGCAGTTCCGCCTCCGGCCGCCGCATCTTGAATCACATCGTTCACGACAGTGGTTGAAACGGACGCCGGCGCGAGGATCAACCCTTTTCCGATCCCGTCATCGCCGCCCAACTTGATCGTCGACGAATTCGGCGTTGCACCAAATGTCACCGTTTTGCCCGCCGCAGAGATCTGATTCGTTATCGTACGCACGCCTCCAGCCGAGTTCGTAATCGTGATCGGCCCATTAAACGACAAGCTATTGGCGCCGATATACGTCATGCCCGAATCGAGCGAAAGCGCATTGGAAACCAAATGGTCTGCGCCAATCGCGCTAAATTGCGGTGCTGTGGTAGCCAATGAAACCGCAACCAACCCCGTGCCGAATGCCGAGTCACTGCCAATTTGAATTGCCCCCGCGGTCCCGGTGTTTACCGAGATTGTCGTCCCACCCGTATACGTGTTCACGCCTCCTAATGTGAAGACTACGCCAGTGTTCGAAGCGCTGGGTGCGTTGAGAGCCAACGACGCGGGCTGACCGCTCACCTCAGTGATATTGCCGTTAAGCACTGTTTGAGAGGTCGTTCCTGAATTCGACAAAGTCAGGTTGCCACTTGCAACAATGTTTCCCTTCAACGTGAGCGTTGCGTTGTTCGACGCGTTGCTCATGTTCTGAATCGAAGCGTTGGGAAGTTGCAAGTCGGCGCCAATCACTTGCGGCTGGGCGACTGTCTGCGTCACTAGGATCGATCCGCCAGTGTCGAAAATGAACTTGTCGCCCGACCCCGCCGCTCCCAGTGTGTACGACGGCGTAATCCCGTTGTCGAACTCAATCGTATTGATCGGCTGGGCCGCGCCGCCCAAACTCACCTGCCAATTGATGCTGCCGTTGTTGTTGAAGAACGCGGTGTCACCGCTGCCGGGGACGCTGCCATTCCAATTGCCGGCCGTCGTCCACTTGTTATCGGGGACGGCGCTGCCGGTCCAAATTCGATTGTTTTGAGCGTGCGCGAGAGACGCGAGCAACAGCACGACCACGGCCGCAGAAGCGGACAGACGGCGAGCGACGAACATTAGGGAGATACCTCCAACCCAGAAAGCAGGAGCTTCAACTCCCCATCTATCGATGCTAAACCCGGCCTATTAATCGGTCAACAAAATCGCTGCCAATGGCGGATAATCGGCCCCAGTCGGAGGATCACAAAGCTAAGTTGTCGCACTGCAATTCGAGGCTTTTGACGCTCGATCGCGAATTCTTTCCGCATTCGCTCAACGCGATTTCGACAATTCGCCTGGTTGACCAAGAATGTTAGAATCGAGCCTTTCGCCCTCGTAGCTCAGGGGATAGAGCAGTGGTTTCCTAAACCATTGGTCGCATGTTCGAATCATGCCGGGGGCGCTTACACTTACGTCGATTGCGATGATCGACTGTACCTAGGTACGCTTTTATGGAACTACGGCAATTTATCAGCGATGTGCTTGAATCGATCATTGTAGGTGTAAAGGAGGCAGAGTCAGTCGCGGTAGATCACGGCGCGATAATCAATCCGTATAAAATCCAAACGGAATTTGGCGGAAATAACCTGGGCAGGAAAACCAGCACTAAAATCCACGGCTCGCAACTCGTTGAATTTGACATCGCGCTGACCGTCGAGGATTCCAGCGGTAAAGATGGTGGAGCTCAAATTTCAGTATTGAGTGTCGGGTTAGGCGGCAAACTCTCATCGTCGTCTCACAACTCGACTGTTTCTCGTGTCAAATTTGCTATTCCGGTCGTCCTGCAGTCGGTTGGGGGCCTGAAAGGCGATGGCGAGTCATCGCTGTAAGCCTTCTGCGAATGATGACGGCGGATTCTTGCACGGTCCCTGGGGCATAATGCTTGCGGGTCGTCTCTGTACTCGCATGACGTAGCACGCGGGAGACTTCACGCTCGGGTACGCCCGCCGATACCAGCCGCTCTGCGCACGTCCGGCGCAAATCGTGGCTGCTCGCAAACTTCTCTTTGCGGCTGCCCTTAGCGGGCTCTACGACGATGCCAGCGGCCTTGCCGATGCGACTGATGACTTTGCCAACCCATTCTGCATCCGGTCGCTGGTGACGCACGCCGCGACCTAGCTTCGTTTGCAGGCTCATCGGATTAACGACCCAGCCGAACCGTTGCACCTTTGGCGTAATCGTCAGTAGGCGATCGAACGATGGCAGCAGCGGAATCGATTCTTCCGTATCGTTCTTTTGCATTGCAGCAGGAACGACCAGCACCGGCTCTTGCCGCCGCGGCCATTGCGGAGTGATATACCGCTCATCTGACCAATGCAGGCTCATAATCTCTTCGAGACGCAAACCACTATGGAGAATTGCCCGCAGCAGATACCGCCACGACGGACCGGCTTCCTTACCGACAACGGCGCCAACCGCCTTTAGCATTGCCCGCACTTCCTTACGGGTAAGTGCCCTGCCCTTCATGTGCTTTAACTTCGCGACTTTGATTTTCTTCAACTTCGGCACAGCCGGCAGCCATTGCATGTACTCGGCCCAACTGAGCGCGGCAACAACGGCTGCCATGTAGTTTCGGACGGTGTACTTCGCGCGAGGACCGTGCCCCTCATCGCCTCGCAGGAGCTTGCTTTGCAGTTCGTGCAATGCTTCGCTGTTGGCGACGTCGGACAAATACCGCGGCTTCAGGATCCGCTCGGCAATATCCAGCCGGCACTCCGCCGAGGTGACCGTCTTATCTCGCAGCGTCGACAACTGCAGTTCGGTGTACCGCTCTCGGAACTCCTCCCAGCCCATCGACGGGCCACCCTTGCGCCGTTTCGGCTTTGCATCGATGCCCAGCAGCAGCTTCGCCTCGAGTTGCTTTTTGAGCTCGATCGCCGTCTCGGCGTCGTATGTCTCGGTCGTGATCCGCACTTCCTTCCCGGTTTGCGGGTCGGTGTAGCGCAGTTGAATCGGTCGACCTGTCGGCTTCGCGATTCGCACTCTTGGAATCTTTGGTTTGGTCATTGTGTCCTCGAATATTTCAGAATGCAGGTGTGATGGTGTATTCCCAATCGGCGGCCAGTTCGCCAAATATGCGGGCAACGTCTCGGCGGGCGGCGTCAAACCGCAACTCGATTTCGCGGGGGTCTTCTGGCAAAAGTAGGTCGAAGTGAATCTGTCCCTTACCGGTTCCGCCGCCCATGCACGTTCCAGCGCTGCAGTCCTCTAGCGCCGCCACGAGCTTCGCGAGGACCGCAAGGCCCTTGCTTGGAGTGAATGCCCCATTGGTGCAATCCGCGGTAACACAAACTATTGCTTCCATCTCATCATCTCTTTCATAAAGCCCCGCGCTGCCCCGCGCGGGTTCTCGCCAAGAAACTAAACCGGTACGCCGTCACGCAAATACTTACGCGCTGCCATCGCGGACAGCGTGAAGCGTTCGGATTCGGTCAACAGCGCGCGGTATGACTCTTCAACGTGCTTAAGAGCCTTGGCCGCAATCTCCGGCGCCGTCGCTGCAACTTCCGCTAGAATCTCGCGTGCGGTTTCGACGTTCAGGAATTGCACGTTGGCAATATCGCTACGCTTCATCGGCTTGGCCCACCGGCGACTTCGCACTTCCTCAGTCTTTGCCGGCAGTGGTGCAATGGGTGGCAACTCGTAGTTGCCATCTGCGTTGTGAAGCCCCAACTCGGCAGCACCGTGAAATCTCTCCGCTAGCTCGGGCGGTTTCGTTCCCGCGCGAAGTGCTGCAGCGCGTGCTGCAATGTTGGGGTCGAGCGCATTTTCATTCCGTTCAAGACAAACTGCCATGTTTCGTACTCCCCGCGCGCGGCGGAAAGGTGCCGGGCCGATTAGCGCTTCTGTAAAGATTACAGAACCGCTCTCGTACCCGGCGGACAATCCGATGCGCGCATACAAAAGCCAGTAGGCCGAGCACCTCGGTTAGTAAGGTGTCTAAGACACCCGCGCGTACCCCGCTCCCCGGCTACCCGGATCAATGCTGTTGTACGTGCCCAAGCTGCTCGGCCTACTGGCCTGATGGTCAACATCGAATTGTCCTTAGACGGGTTACTACGCCCGGCCGGCAGTAATGCCGACACGGTTATTCTGCGCTGGCTCCAAATCAAAAGTCAATCCCGTTAGAATTAGTCGTATGTGGCCGTTCAGAAGAAGGCGAAGCAAAATCCTTGATACCTGCAACTTTGCCGTTGCGCGCGACGAACTTGGAGATTTCTTTCGCGCCGCGAATCAACATGCAAAGGCGGATGACAAAGTAGTTATTTTTAAAAAGCATTTTGCCGAGGGGTGGGAGCGCTTCGCGGCCAATCCATGCCGAGAAACAGCCAGTCGATGGCTCAAAGACGCTCCCGATTACGATGATTTGATTCTGGGCTACTTCGAGCAGTGCTGTCCCGGGGGATATCTGCTCGAGATTAGGTTGAAGCTGGAACGGCATCTCCGGTCGTGAGTTTTGACGTTGCCCCGTTGTAAATCGATCGCACCAAATGCCCCAGGAATTGCGCCGAGGCGTCGGGTCGTGGTTTGATACCTCGGGTGCTGGATTGCATAATGCTATCTCTATCGCGTCCACCACCGACCGGAGGGTGACAGTGACCGCAAAACGTTCCGCTACCGTTCTGGTTCTACTATTCATTGCTGTGTGGGCGCTTAACACCCGCGGCAAGGATGTCGTGAGTAAGGCGAAATACAACGCAATTCAAAGCGGAATGTCATACAACGAAGTGGTCGAAATTATTGGCAAACAGGGCGATGAAAATGCCAGTAGCGTTGTCCCTGGTGTTAGCGGCGTCATGCCATCCATAAACACGCAAATGTATTCCTGGATTAACTGGGATGGCTCAAACATGAATGCGATGTTCCAGAACGGAAAACTAATTAACAAAGCCCAGTTTGGTTTGAAGTGACTTCGCTACAATTCGACCATGGCCATCCTCTCTGAATTGCTCGAACTGCTTTCACCCTTCCCGGCGGAACAAATGGAAGCGTGGCCCGGTTCGACGCAGGTTAATAGTCCGCAGTTCGACTTGCCGCAGTGCGCGGAACCGATCGACTAATATATTGAGCAGCGCGAATCCAAAGTCAGAACAGACCAACGGCTGACGTTTGGACGATCAAACAACTGATTCAGTGTCCGTACAATGAATACATCTGCAAAATGCGATAAGTGCGGGGGCGGTAATCTCGAGCCCGGCAGGGTCCAGGGGCACTTTCCGCTTGAGTTCTACCCTACCAAGAAGAAGCCGGGCAAATGGCTACCGGCCCACGTGCCGGTTACTGGCATCGCGTGCTTGGATTGCGGAGCAATAACACTAAGCGCAGATCCTGATAAACTCAAATCATCAGTGTCGGCTGAACTATTCTCTCCCGAGCAATGAGTCATTCCCCGCCCCTCGTGGCGGGCTTTTTCGTGCGCGGTAGAATTGGGGCATGAGATTTAGCTTGGCTAATCTACTTTGGCTGACTTTTTGGGCGGCAATCCTGATTTCATTCCCGCGATTTGTCGCTACCCTTAATTCCAACCGCTCTCCGCAGGCACACTTTGAGCAGAATTCCATTTCTTACGTCATCATGCTGTCGATTGCGGCGGTAGGCGCGATAGCAGGACGGGCAAAAACTGGTGCCGCAGTTGGCGTTCTCGTTGCAATGCTGGTCGTTTCTTGTTTGGCGATGTTTATCTACGCAGATCAAAATTAATTTCCTAGCAACACAGTCTTCCGCCAGTGCCGTAGAATCGGGGCCGTGAGCGACGCGACTAAACATTTGGAGCTACTCGCCCAATACAGTGGCATAACCGATAGGGTCATGCTCGTGATCAGGCTTGGCATCGTCCCTGCGTGCCTCGTCGCGTTTATCGTCGGGCTAATGTTTTTGTCGGACAGGTGGCAGCGACGGAAGTAGCCGAGTGCGCGGTAGGATGGTGGGCATGGTGCGCCACGCCGAATTACTCTTTGCTCATATTTCTGACGAGGGCATGAAGTCCGTCGGCTGGTTCATTTTGTTGTTTGTAGGCGGCTCCTTTTTCTCAATATGTTTCGGAATCCTCGCCTTAGTCAGATCGACGGACAAAAGCTCACCCTTATACAAGAGACTCAGAATAATCGGGCTCTTGCTTACGTTCGCGATGCCGCCAATCGTATTTGTTTTGGCTCTTTTGGTGGCGATGCTGGTCGATTGGCACTGGCGACAGACTCTTAGATAAGGCTCCCCATCAGCGCATTACTAGGACCGATGAAACACCGCAAGTTGCGAATCGCGTGGTCGGTGGCGTGGGGAGTGGTGGCGGTGCTACTGATTGCGTTGTGGATTCATGGTCATTGGTACCAAGACTCATCCACCGTGTGGGTATCAAAGTCGACAATGGTATATAGCGAGTCGTATAACGGCTGGATCGAATTTGGCTATTCGCAGTTTGACACGCGTCTAGAAGATATGAGCCGCCATCCGAACACGGGGATTAACTTTCACTATGTCGATCACTCAAGCCCAGACGTGTCGCCAGGCGGACGGTGGAGTCATTACCTAATTAGGGAGCCTAGCGCCTTTGCCTTCGGAGTAGTCGCCCCATTTTGGCTACCAATTCTCGTCAGCATTACAATTTCCGGGCTGTCGTGGCTTCCGTTTCGTTTCTCACTCCGCACGCTCCTAATCGCCACGACGTTCGCTGCCGTTGGGCTGGGGCTGATCGTGTGGCTGCGACATTAGGCCGCCGAGCTTAAGGGCTCGCTACGCCCCAAATGGTTGCAAGGTCGTCTAGATAAGTCGCCGGCAGTGCCAAGTCCCACTTTTCGCGGAGTTGCGGTGGGTTGCTTTCCAACCGTTCGAAGATTGCGATGCTCTCAGGCTGAAACAACAAGGGGCTACATCGTTCATCATTCGCATATGTTTGAAATATCTCATCTAGCTTCTCTTCATTTTGCGCGACGAAGTCATGGAGCAAAGTCGGGTACTGACTTAATTCGTCCGCGCTAAACGCTCCCTTAATGGTGGCCAATATTAGGAGAGACAGCGCCTTGTCGCATCGGCGAGCCGCGAATCTGTAGAAAGCCTTTTCAAGCTCATATAGCATCGCTGCCTCCTGGAAGTTTGGAAGTTGTCGAACGTCGTTCTGAATGATCTGAAGCTCTCTGTCGAACAGCTCAACGAGCGCAACCAGTCGGTTAACGTTTCGCAGTAGCTCTCGCGGTGGTTCCTGAGCAGGCTTGTACGTGAGATCATGCGCTACGTCAGACCATAGGTTCTGAGCGCGTGTATGTACCTGAATTTCGCAACCGAGGCCGATGCACTTGCGACTACATTTCGTCATTTCCGGAATAGTCACTTGGTAGTGCTTACCGGCATAGCCGAATTGATCAGCAGCCAAAAGCGACTCTTTGTCTTCGTACTCGTTGACCTTAAATAGGCGGAGAACAGCTTCATCTATGGCCGCGACATCCTCCGGGTACCATACAATCACTCGAACTCCGGCCTTATCTCCGATTTTGTCGTAATCTGTATAACCCTTTCGAATTACCTTGGTTAGTAAGCTAGCAATCTCTTTCGCTCTTCCGGAAACGTCGCACAAGACGCCATTGCGTCTAAGCTCCTCACTTAGCAGACTCACAACGGCCTCCGCGAGTTCAACATACGTAGGCCTATCGGCGATCCATCGGGTTCTGAAGTCATCTAAGTGCATTTGTCACCTGCCCTTAACCTTCACCACCCTGTCTGTGATCTCCACCTTCGTGTCGCCGCCCTCAAGGTCCACTACTTTAATGTGATCGGCAAATTTGTCTGGCGGCGCCAGAACCGCGATGCCACTAACAAAATCCATCTCAACGCGTCGCAGATGAGTTTTTACGAGTGCCGTATCTTTGGCGAATTGCGCGCCATCGATCTGAACAGACGTAAGAAACTCATTTTGTTTTTCGGTCGGAAAAGTCTGCTTTGCAAACTCTTTCGGGTTGATGAACCGCTTGTTACTCGACATCTCCGCTAATAGCGCGATTTGGTACCTGGCCTTTTCATCGGGGCTCGTAATTGCGTCATTGATGAATGCCTGCGTCGCCTCAAAAAAACGCTTCGTACTTACATCTGATGCTTCAATGAGCGTACAACCGAGAAAGTCCGTTAGAAAAAAGCCAGCGACCTCAGTCGTCGGGGTATACGATCGCTGCGCGTCGCTCACCCTTCCGGCAATCGACGAATGGGTTTTGCCGTTTTGAACAAATAACCCCGTCTTAAATACTCGCGTGCGAGCGGTCAGCATCAAGTCCTTAAGGTGTTGAAGGCTAAATGTCTTTTTCCCGTCTGAGGTGGATTGTTGAACACGGACGCCAGCCTCCTTTTCTAGCTTTAGAATTGCGACGGCTTCTTTCGCCGCCACCCTGGCGAGCGCAACAACAAGCAGGCTGTCTGGATTCACGCCCGTTTGACATGAATGGAGATGCTTTGCAATCTCGACCGAGCGCTCCACAAAGCGGGTTCTGCGCGTCTTCAACAGCTTCGCAGTGATGGCAGGAACAGGAGAAGCGGAAGTTGGGTCGAAACGCACCTGATACGCGGCGTGCGCCAGCGACGCAACAACCCGCTCCCTAAAATAGTTCAATACTTCAGCGCTCGCCGGACTCTCGGTTTCACTTAATACAATGTCGTCTCCCTTGCCTGAGATCATCCGCTGTGGAATCTCATGCACAATGATTTTGGAAATGGCCAAACGGCCGAGATCAAACGCCATCGGAGCCTCAACGAGCTAAAGTTAGCGACTGGGCAACGCCCCCCATACTAACTACGACGCTACGCCTCCCTCAAGCCAGGTTTTGAGCGTGCATCAGGGCAGCCGACTTTCTGGCGCCCGCCGGCTCGCGACTTCCGGCGGGCTAGTTAAGTTGTCAATGAACGTCTCGCCACGACTCCTGCGCGGCGATTGGTTGCTTACAGTCGGGACTCGCGAACGAACGTCGCCACGTACTCGCGGTCAGCCTTCCCTAGCTTTTCAACGTTGAACTCGAACTTCTTGCCGTCGCGGCGGGTGATCGTAACGGTTCCATCGTTCTTGTAGTCCGTGATGCGGGCCATGCTCGCCGCGGTGTTGCCGAGGACAACCCATTTGTGCAATGGCGAGTTAGCGAGCGCCAGTTTCGCGGCGTCGGCACGCTGCTTTTCCTTGCGGGCCTGGATCTTGTTCTCGATGTTTATTTGCTGCTGATCCCAGTCCTTCGGCTTCGCGTTGTCGCGCGCTAAAGCTGCGGCTTGCTGCTCGGCATTTACCTTGCGAAGATTCGCCAGCTTCTCGCCGGCGTGCGGGTCGTTGCCAATCGTGAACGCGGTCGCTGCGAAACTAAAGACGATTGCGACAAAGGTATTCATGGCGTCCCTTTCGTTTCACGTAGTCTAACACGCCTGGTTGGGGAGTAAAAATTATTATGTATTCAGGATGGTTAGCAGGTTAAAGTCAGCTTGCTTGCGAGTTGGCCATGCACGGGTAAGAACTTGCTGCCCATCGGGGAGTCTTGTTCCATCGGCCGCCAGTGGAACCGACCGGCCCGCAGAAGTGATCTTTCGTAGGCCAGTGGCGGGGTCGACGTCGTAGTTTCCGCCGGTTTTGGTGAAGTGCGTTTGGCTCATTTCGGGCAAGACGTCATCCCAGTTGCTTCCAATATCCGCGAACGCGATTCTGAATTGAGTCGGAATGAATGTGAACGCGCCTTCGTTCTGTACCTGACCGCTGACAACTTCGCGAATCAGTGCGGCACGTGGTTCGATGACTACGCCCTGAAACGTCCACGCGATTGAATTCACGGCATTCGCATATTTACGCTCGAGATTAATCGCTGCGGCAATGCTGGATGAATTGATTTCGCCGACGAGAATGGCCTTTGTCCGGTCGTGCTCAATTAGGTCGTCGTGCAGCGTGTTGGTATAGTTGAGAATTACATAGTTATTCGTGTCGGTATGCTGCAGCGAGGAAGTCACCTGTCGCTCCCAGTGAAACCGTGGTTTGCGCTCAGTGGGTACCGGATGCGAATCAATGGGCGCGCCACCGTCCCCCGGCGGTTCACCCGGCTCCAGTGGCTCCCAGGTTACCGTCACGTAGTAATGCCGCTTGCTTTTCGGCTCGCGATCTATTTCGTGGTGCTTCACGTACGAATTGGGATCGCTGTCGCCCTCGAAACTATACGTGTCCCAGATCTTCGGTAGCCGGTCAGGCGCACCAGCCGTGGTGGCCTGCTCGATGAGTTCCTTCGGACCCACCGGCCCGGCCATTTCGATTTTGTACTTTAATCGGTACGCACCCACCGTACCGTTGTTGGTGCGGACGCGAAAATCGGCAAGCCGTGTTTCATCGCGTGTTAGATTGCAGCTGATAATTGAGGTGGGCATTACTTCTCCGTGTTACGCTCCAAGATTATGTAGTTGGATGGCATGTTTTGATGGATCTTTTGGGGTGGCACCCCGCGATCCCGCTCGATCGTCTGCGACAGTTGCACCAGTTCGCTTTCGCTGAGAATCACGTGCGACATGAGCACTACCGGCGCACCAGGCAGACGGCTTATCGTCGCGATCTGCCTACCGTTAAGAATCACCTGATCGAGGTTGCGTGCGATTGTGTGCACGACGTCAAGTCGATCGCGATGCTTGCCAACGAGTTGTCGTAATTCGATTTGGGCCATACCTATGCTTCGCTATGCGGCGTGTACGTGAGCGGTCCGGCCCACTTGAACTTCGCGCTGCCTGCCATGATCTGGCCGGTCTTCGCCTCGGGCGCGTTGTATTCCGTCATGTAGCCATTTCCTGAAATTGTCGGCGCCGTTACCCACGACGTAGCAAGCCCGTAAACAATCGCGATGTCCTCGGGGATTTTGGTGATCGGCGGCCCGGCGTCGTCGTCATCCTCGGCTGTTCCGTTGTCGCCGTTGTCGTAGAACTCGACCTCGAAACCGCCCGGGTCGACCAGGTCGGCTGGCTGCGATACCTGCGCTGTTTCGGTGTGGTAGTTCGTCCAGTCGAACGATTCGCGAGCAACTGAGTCCGGCTTTATCGCCGTGATCACTGTGCCTACGGGCCAGTGACTTGTGGCCAGCACGATCGAAGCACCGTGTCCGTCTTTAGCTACCGTCATTCCGCTGCCTCCACGCTCTCTGCTCTCGGCCCTAGTTGGGTGTTAGTCAGCTCAAACTTCACGCGGCGTTCCATCAGCTGCTCGTCGAACTCGAGATCTGGCGACAATTCGTGGCAATGAAAAAACACGTCGTTGGTGAGTTTGGTTCGAATGAATCCGTAACCCTTTTCAAGTTGCAAACTGCAAACTGTTCCGGTTTCCATCATTCAATCCGTGTTATTAAAACGCCGCGGCCGCCAAGGAACAGGCCACTACGAGTGGCTTGAAGTTAAGATCAGTCTTTTGCCATGCACTCGGCGGCGTGCTTCCACTTTTGAAACTGGATTCGATACTTCAGGAAGTTTTTGCTTTCTCGCTCACGCCATGCCGCCGGCTTGAATTCCTGCACCGAACGATCAATCTGATCTCGGGTCGCGACCGTTGCGTTCGGATCAACGTAATCCGCAAGGCCGGCAAGCACGGCGTCGTATCCTACGAATTCCTGCTCGTCGTCCATCGCCTTAATGAGTTCTTGGACGGTCCCACTCCAACGCGGCGTGTAGTGGTTCACGAGCTCGCCTTCCATTGCCCGCATTTTTTTCGCTGCAAGCTCCAGGTCCTCGGCTGTTCGACTGGCTTTGAGCGTGACCCGCACGAAGTGCAGCATGAGGTATCCGTTTTCTCCAATTCCAATTGGGTTGCAACGCATGGCCACAATGGACGCGCCGCTCGCACACGTGCCGTCGATGACCGCGCGGGTTTCCCCGGTCCGCTTGCTCACCGCCTCGGCAATCTCAAGGCTGTTTTTGTAACAGCCGCCAGGAGAGTTGAATCGAATTGTGAGCGACTCATCGTCAGGAACGTCCCACAAAGTTTCGGCGAATGCGTCGCTCGAAATTTCGCCCTGGTCCTTGCCGATGCTGCCGTAAAACCTGACGACGTGTCGCCCCTGTTCGCGGATGTGGGACAGACCAAATTTCTCGCCAGAGTAGCATGGCCTGTAGAGGTATTCGCGATCCGGCACTTTCTTCCCGATGGCCAGCGCGGTGAGTTTGTACATTTCCGCTCGCGTACCGAAGTTGCGAATATCTTTGTCAAATTGCTCACGCGCACTATCTGGAATAAAGCCCTGGAACTTCTCGTACGCCTCAAGCTGAGCGAGGGCAGAAGTCGACACGCTTTCAATCCATTCGCGGCTTTGACGATGTAGTTTCTCGCTCACTTCACTTCCCTTTGTTGTTCAGATGCTGCACCAATGCCTCGCACTGTTCGCCGTCAAAGTGCGGGATGTAGTTAATCCGGCACGACGGCGAGAGTTGCAGTTCATCGGCTGCCCGCTCGAGTGCGCGAACCGTAACCCGCGCGTGACTAGCGAGCGTGCCGATGGAAACAAAATCCTTAGTTGGTGCGACAGTCATAGTGTTCTCATTTTCGCACACGGGTTTTGTCCTACTTCCAACCGTTGGAACTACTCTGCAACAACCACAAAGTTTTCTTCACATTCGTTGCAGACTGAATAGCGGAACATCGAGCCGTCGCCTTGGTTGATACTCCGGCGGGACCGGATCTTCATACTGCCGCACTTCGGACACCGCGGTCGCATGTAGCGCACGATTTCCAATCCGCGCTCTGTTGTGCCAAAGTCATCGATGTGGCAGTCCTCGGTCACAGCAGCGCCAACTCCGCGTCGGTCAACAATCCAAGACGGATTACGTACTGTTTTTCACTCTCGAACGCCGCCTTGCTGTCGCGACTGTCGTCTTCGATCCCCAGCAGGCGGTTGATTCCTAGAAAACAGTGCTGGCGAAAGTGGTTATGGGCGCCGGTCCACTCGTGCGCTTCCGCTGCAGCCTCGCCACTGACGGGCAGACGTGGCTCCGTGGCTTCGAATAACAGCCACGCAAACGGTCGCGTGAATGGATGTTCGGCAACCCATTCGCCTAGCAACTCGTCGCGTAGTTCGCTCCATAAGGCTCGCAATCCTTCCCGGTCGCGGAGCTTGATGGCGATGCCAAACCGCGTGGTTAGCGACACGCCGTGCGTCAGCAGCTTGATCTCTTGCGGGTCGCGGGTTTTACGGAACCTGGTTCGTCTTAAATTGCGTGGCATTTGATGTCCCTTAGTGAATTGAATCTTCCGGCAAGAGCAGATTGCAACGGACTAAATATTCCCACGTCGACTCGTACATTTCGGCTTTCAGACCGTCATCAAAGGGCGGGATAATTGCAGCCGGGTATCCCCAAAACAATCCGTAGGCCGCCTTCCAAAGGCCTGGATTGTCTGACTTGGCAACGTGGAGCGTTCGCTGCTTATCGTCGAATGGGTGCGGCCGGCCGTCGCCGTGGGCCAGCTCCCTGCGTCCAGGCGCGTCAAACGCCCACCATGCCCATGGTCGCTCGCCGGGATGTTCTTTGATGAACTGCGGCAGCAACACGTCGCGCCGCTTCTCCCATTCGGGGCGCAGTGCATCGCCATCGTGGTCTACCTGCCGAAGCATACACGGGAAGCAACTGCCGTTCAGCTGGTGGTAGTCATCGCTGTCACCGTCGCCCCTTGGACGTCGCTTGGATTGTCGATAATTTCGAGGCATGATCAGCGCCCTCCAATTGCCGGCGGACGGTTTTCTGCAGGTGGCTCAAGGTCGAGGCACAGCTCGCGCAGCATCCGAGCGAACGCAATGCGGCTGTCGCGCTCTATCGCAATCTCTGGCCGTGCGTGCGGTGCGCCGAACCGGTCCACAAACGTCAAACCGTTTGCCTCGATACCTTCACGCGCTTGCTGTCCGCGGTCCCACGCTTCACCGGCGAGAGACAGGAGGCGAATGTGGTGATCTTGCAATTTGTAATCTTTAATCACGGCTGCAAACCACTCTTTTGTGGCTGGTTTTAGGTGCTCTGGTGGCTTCATTTCAAAAATCCTGGTTCAACCGGAGACGAAAAATGTGCACGCGCTTGACGCAACGGCACGTGGAAACGCGCGTTTTAGACGCAACCTCCCCCCCGTCCCATTGTGAGAATTTCCGCTGTTTTTGGTGGTTCGGCATGCTCACCACTCCCTTCCCGCTTGCACGCCATAACACACACGCTCGAGCTCAGCATTGAAGTCTGCCAATGCTTCGGCGTCGCGCTGTCGGTCGGTGCAATCGGTGGTTGAGATGCCGATGGCTTGATGGTGCTGGCCACCGGATTCCCGAAGGGGTCGGTTATTTCTGAACCCCCACTCCACCGTCCTCTTCGTGCCGAAGGGGTCGGTTTGGAAAATCCGTACTCTTCATAAAACACCTATATATGTGTGAAGGGGACGTTTAACTTGTTATC
>Ga0206917_1139_pt2 | contig 18061 bp, 16 predicted proteins | sample Alteio_BWOrgHeat_68_FD_152931 | JGI IMG/M metagenome (GOLD analysis project Ga0206917, IMG submission 152931) | Enriched cells from forest soil in Barre Woods Harvard Forest LTER site, Petersham, Massachusetts, United States -... | ecosystem: Environmental > Terrestrial > Soil > Temperate forest >...
ACAGATTCGCGGGGGCAGCGCGTGCGCACGGCAATTCGTTCCTTGAACGGACAAAAACGCCGATGGCTGCCGGCTCGACGCCTTCCGATAAGACAGCCCGAATAAGGGCTGCAACCTTATCCACCTCTTCCTGCTCGCTGCTTGCAAGTAGAACCTCGGGTGGCGGTCCGTTGAATACGGAGACGGACTGTTTTGGCGTCGCTTCCATCTCAATATGCTTAATGCTTACTAATAATTTATAATTTACGCGCATCATTTCCAGCAATTACATTGGGCTCCCAATATGTTTGATACATTTTTGATCTTTCGTTCATCAATCTGCGCGCCAATGTCTCTGCGATAAGGACGTGTGCGAAATACGTTTCGTCTTTCGAAGTAATTCTTGGCAAGAAATCGGTGGCAAATTTAAAACCGGCAAGAAAACTATGGAATGGTACATAGCTCCGATGGTCCGCAATTTAAAGAAACGCTTTTGGCATGGCGTAGGAAAGCTTTGCCGTCTTCACTCCGCACGTGATGGTGCAACAGCCGTTGAATTTGCCTTGATTGCTCCGGTCTTTTTAGCGGTGCTCTTTGCCATTCTTGAAGTAGCTTTCTTTTTGGTAGCTCAGCAGACGCTGCAAACAGCGGCTGCATCGGCAGGCCGCCTTATCATGACGGGGCAAGCGCAGAATAGTGGAATGACACAAAGTCAATTTGCAGCCGCCGTCTGCCCAATGGTAACAGCGCTAATCAATTGCAATAATTTGATGATCAATGTGCAGAATTACTCGTCATTTATCGGCGCCGGCGCATCAGCGCCGACGTTGACTTACAATGCTCAAGGGCAAGTCACAAATAACTGGTCTTTTAATCCTGGCGTTCCCGGCGATGTCGTCGTCGTGCAACTCATTTATCAGGCGCCAGTTATTAGTGGACCCTTGGGATTTACACTTGCCAATCTTACAAACGGTACTGCCTTGATGATGGGGGTCACTGCGTTTCGGGTTGAGCCCTACTAGTGCTTCTCACAATGAAATGGCCAGCAAACATATATCGTCGTTTTATTGCATCGACGCGCGGCGTCGCCGCCGTTGAATTCGCATTGATTCTGCCAATGATGTTGCTCTTATTGCTTGCATCATTTGACGCCGGAAACGGAATTGCCATCTACATGAAAGTGCGATCCGCAACAGCAGTCCTGGCTGATATTTCCAACCAATATAAAACGATACACGATTCAGATATGCAACAAATACTGGGGGCAACCTCTGTAGTGCTCACTCCATATTCGAGCTCGCCGGTCGTCGTCGTCGTTTCGCAGCTAAAGATAACCGCCTTAGGCACCGCCACGGTTAGCTGGAGTGATACGCTCAATGGCGCCGCCCGCTCGGTTGGGTCTTCTTTGACTATTCCAAATGCTTTTACTCCTATAAACAGCTATCTGATCTTTTCCGAGGTTAGCTATACATTCACGCCGTTATTCGGCTTTTTTACAAAAGCGCCAATCACTCTTAAGGATAGTTTGTACTCTGTTCCACGGAGCAGTGCTTCGATTTCGCGGGTATCACCCTAAGTCACTTGTGCCCGCTCGCACTACGGCGGGCTACTGCAGCGTGTTAGCGGTTCGTCGCGCGAATCTAGCGACATATACTTTGCGCTTGCAGCGCATCTTTTCAGACATGCCTGCATCCGCAGATAGCAGCACCCTATTGTGATATGTGAGCGGTATTTACTACCTGATTGAACATCGTAATCATCGTGTTTGTAATGGCTGTAGGAGAACTTGCGGTGAAATAGAAATTTGGTGAAGCACAAGACTGAAGCGCGCCTGGAATATTCGGAATGATTGCGTTGACTGCGCCATCCTCATTATTGAAGTTGGTTGTTGGATTCTGGATCGTTTGATACGGAACGTAAAGAACTGCAATGGTGATTCCTCGGTTCTTGAGCGTGGTACAAAGCGAAGTATCGATAACGGTCGCATTATTGCTTCCTGACCAATTTCCATTCCATTGAACTTGCGAGTCTTGCGTACCATCAGTGATAAGAAACACATAAGGCAGAGGACTGGACGAACTGCTTCCGTCACCGACCGACGAAATAATTGTGTTCATTGAGGGCAAAGCATTTTCGAAATGCGTACCACCAGAGCCAAGATTGGAATTATTGCCGGTGTCTATTAGACTCGCGAGATTCGCGGCTGCATAGTTGATCGTGCTTGAATTGGTGGGCGACCCGGTAAGATTGGTCGTCAGTGGAAAATAGGAATAAAGATACCGGATGAACGGGTAGAGCCCAACCTGGTATTGATTTGCAACTACTTCTTTGCTGGCTGCGGTAGATAACAATTGGTCTACAGCATAGCCGACAGCATCAACCTGCAATTGGATGCAAGCGCTGGTTCCGGCCGTGGGGCAGGATGTGACCGGCGTGTTGAAGTAATTTCCACCATTACGCGACACAATATATCCCTGGCAATATTGGGACCAATTCGCGGGAGCGCCCGCGGGCGCAGGAAGTCTCATCTCCGACGCGGCGCAAGCCCCCTGCGCCGAAAAATGGCAAGCGAACGTGCAACCGCCCGGATTGATCGTGTATTGGTCGGGATTGACGGCCTCCAGTCTTGTTTGCTCGCTGCTCGTCGAAGGGAAGCCCATGGAGCCGGAGACGTCGAGCATCAAATAGAAGTTGATATAAGTCGGCAGAGTGAAGCTGGATGTGGATGAACCCGATATTGCAATGTTTTTGTAGCCCATGACCCCCATGACGAATGTAGGGACATTAGCCGTAAAGGACACCGTTGAGGTTATTGTTGTTCCGGATTTTGTGACAGTGGCCGTTGGAGTAAGGCTCGAATACCCTGTCGTCGTGGTCAGATTTGCATTAAAAAAATTCGTCGCGTAAGTCGCCCCACCTGAAACTGCGCCATTGCTCGTCATATTGGTGGCGGTAGTCATGGGGGGTGAATCAAGGGAGACTGCTGCAAGGCTGGCCTGGTCAGCCGCCGATTGCAGTTTGGTTTTGATCATCGCCGCCATCGAATAGTCGACGACGCAACCAACCGCGCCAATCAGCGGAAGGGCCAAAATTGCAAAGAATATCGCTACGTTTCCACGCGCATTGAACCGGAAAACAGAAATGAGTGTGCGCAGCCGCCTGAATTGCTGTCCCATCCGAATCAAATCTACTTTCATCCTGTGTACCACAGGTAAGTGGCATCATTGTTAGAATGATGTGAGCGAATCACCAATCTTATGCGTACTTTAATATTAAATGATTGCTCGTATACTTGGCAAACTTTGGCCGACATGTTTGGCCCAATATTCACCGTGCTGAGCGAACGAACGCAGGTCACGCAAAAGAAGACGCTTGCGATGGAGGATCACCGAACGATTCCTGAATTGCCTTGAACGACGTGACGCCGCGGGCGCGATGCTGACGCATATCGTTCACGCCGAGATCAAATTGCTTAGAGCGACCGGCTCTCAGGCCAAACGGAAAAGCAAAAGCTCAAAAGCGAGAAGGAAGTAAACCCGCTACGGAATCAGCAAGCGGCTTCACCTGCGACGGCACTCCTCCCAAACTTGCCCCGCTTCGACGCGGGTTTTCTTTAATTGCCGGATGAATATCCCGCCAAAGATAGCTTTTCCTATAATGCAACTTTATCGAGGAAACCCACTACCTTTTCACGCAACTGATTTGCTGTTGTTTCGACGGACTCCGAAGCGGCGAGCACAATCTTGGCCGAATTCCGGGTCTCGGTGGCGGCGCGGTCAACTTCCGATAAGGTTGCACGAATGCTCTGAGTTCCCGCATTAGCGCTCGTCACATTGCGCGAAATATCCTTCGTGGCAGCGTTTTGTTGCTCGACACAGGCGGCAACCGCTGAGGTGTGTCGGCTAATCTCTTGCATGCGATGAGCATTCCGATGGATGGCATCGATCGCAGTTTTTGATGATGTCCGTACATTTGAGATTTGAGCAGCGACTTGTTCGGTTGCCTTCGCAGTCTGAATCGCCAGCGATTTTACTTCTGAAGCCACCACAGCAAAACCTTTTCCGGTTTCCCCTGCCCGGGCCGCTTCGATCGTCGCATTGAGCGCGAGGAGATTAGTTTTCCCGGCAATCTCTTGGATTGCTTTGACAATATCACCGATCTTCGCGACGGATTCAGTTAGCTCCGAAATTTCAGCGTTAGCAGTATTTGCTTCCATGACCACCGTCTCGACCAAACCAGTCGTTGAATGCAATTGTGTGGCAATAGAATCAATTGAAGTCGACAACTCTTCCGCCGCCCCCGATGCCGCTTCGACACTGTCCGACGCATCGTTCGATACCTGAAGTGCGCCTTCAGTATGTTGTGACGTCTGAATAGACGACGCTGACAGCAACGTTGCTGTTTCCTTCAGGGCAATCGCGTCTTCGCCAAAATTCTGCAATACTGTTTCAACCGTTTCGCGGAATGATTCAATCGCTTCATCGATAACCATGCGGCGCTTTTCTTGCTCGACCACAGTCGTGCGCTGCCGCTCCTCAATCTGTCGCGTCGTTATGTCCTCGTGCGTGGCAACATACCCGCCTTCCGCAACTGGTTGATGGCGAATCTCAATGATACGGCCATTCGTCAGTTCGACGATGGTTTCGTGTTGTCTGTCTGAGGAATTGATGCCGGCGCGCCATTTGCCGTACTCTTCCTTGCTCATCTTCGGGCCGCTCCCGGCCTTGTAACGAAGATCGACGATCTCAGCGAGCGCGGTCCCGGGACCAACGCGCTCGTGTTGGATGTCATACAATTCGAGGTAACGATTGTTGCAGAAGACAAGCCGCCTCTCGCGATTGAACATACAAATCCCTTGGGACATATTGTTGAGCATCGATGCATATTGCCGAACTATGCGGTCCCCTCGACTCGACCGTCGAATGCAAAGAACAGCTGATGAAAACATGACGAATATCGAAAAGCCTACTAGCAAAGAGTCATATTCGCCAGCGAGGCGGATCATGAGCTCAAGCATGAATTATTTTCTCACCAAAAGGCGAACGTGGATCCAAAGGTGGCACGTGGTTGACAAACTCAACGCAAACGACGGCGAGCAACAAAGATGCCGAAAAATGCAGCAAAACAGTTAACCGCTCGTTAAAAATTGTGAATGTCATCGAAGCCGGCGGACCGAAAGATCTGGCTTTGGAACTGCCGAAATTAGTTCTTGAGTATAGGCTTGCATGGGATTTTCGCAGATTTTCCTTGCCGACCCTATCTCAACGATCTTGCCTCGGTTCATCACCGCGATGCGATCGCAGAAATAGCGGACAACCCCAATATCGTGGCTGATGAATACGAAGGACAAGCCGAGCCGTTCCCGCAGTGCAAGCAATAGGTCGAGGACCTGCGCTCGCACCGACACATCCAACGCCGAGGTCGGTTCGTCCGCGATAATAAGCTTCGGATCCAAAGCAAGAGCGCGTGCAATGCCGATGCGCTGACGCTCCCCGCCGGAGAAGGCATGAGGGTAGCGCTCCATCATATTGGGCTTGAGTTCGACCATCTCGAGTAGGCTGGCCACCCGGTCTTTGAGTGCCGCGCCCGAAGCTATCCCGTAGTTCAGCAGAGGCTCACCGATGATCTGCGCCACTGTCATTCGCGGGTTTAGCGAGCCGAACGGATCCTGGAACACGAAGCGGATGTCCTTGCGCAAATCACGCCAGCCGCGCTTATCAAGTGACAATAGATCGACTGGATTCGAGCCGCCCCGATAGCTTGCCTCTCCAGTGGCGGCGACGGCGCCGAGCAGCGCCCGCCCCAGCGTGGTCTTGCCGGACCCGGATTCGCCGACAATGCCGAGCGACTCTCCCGCGCAAAGCTCAAACGAGACCCCATCGACGGCGAAGAACGGTTCAGACCGCCGGAAGATCGAACGAGAGGCAACACTATAGGCAACACGAAGCTCCTTGACGGCGAGCAGCGTTTCTCCGAGCGCGCGACTCTCGCGCACGCGTATCTCTTTAGCGTTCCAGCCCTTGAACAGCCGCTGCGCGGTGTCCACCAGCATGCGGGCATAGGGATGCCGCGCCCGTTCGAAAATATGATCAACGGAACCTTGCTCGACCACGCGCCCTTTCTGCATCACGACGACGCGATCGGCGATAGCGGCGACGACGCCCATGTCGTGGGTGATGAACAACACACCCATGCCACGCTCGATCTGGATCCGCTTGATGAGCTTTAGAATCTCGGCCTGGATCGTTACATCAAGCGCCGTCGTCGGTTCGTCGGCAATGAGCAAGCGAGGATTGCAAGCGAGCGCGATGGCGATCATCGCACGCTGGCGCATGCCGCCTGAGTATTCGAAAGCGTAGCGGTCAATCGCCTTTTCCGGCTCTCGAATCTCCACGAGCCGCAACAAATCGATGGCCCGGGCACGCGCCGCGCGCTTGCCAATCGACTCATGCAGGCGAATCGCTTCGACGATCTGGTTGCCGATTGAGTGAACCGGCGAGAGCGCGCTCATAGGCTCCTGGAAGATCATCGCGATGTCGCGCCCGCGAATGCCGCGCATCATACGCGAGCCTGGCGACAGTGCAGCAATGTCCAGCGCATCCCCCTTCTTCGCAGGATGCAGCAGGATACGCCCGCTCTCGATCCGGCCAGGCCGATCGACGATCTGGAGGATCGAACGCGCGGTGACGCTTTTGCCGGAACCGGATTCTCCGACAAGACAAACCGTTTCTCCCTCCGTAACTTTAAAGCTAACGGCGTCAACCGCTCGGAAATCGCCCCTCCGGGTGGGAAATACAGTAACCAGATCATCAACACTGAGTAACGGCCGTCCTACCTGTGGTTCCGACTCCAAACTCGATAAGGCTCCTCCGGCAGATGAGTTTTCATTGGCCAGCATTATCGAAGGTCTCCATAGGGATCCGCGGCATCGCGCAAACCATCGCCCAGAAAATTAAGGGCGAGGACCGAGATCACTACGGCGGCGCCGGGCACGAATAGCCAGGGTGCCGCTGCGATGGATCGTACGTTTTGTGCTTCCTTGAGCAGGACGCCCCATGAAATCGTTGGCGGTTGCAAGCCGAGCCCCAGAAACGAAAGCGCCGATTCCGCCAGTATCATCACCGGTACCGCCAGCGTTGCTGACGCGATAATGTGACTCGTGAGCGAGGGGAGCATGTGACGGAAAATGATCCGTTTCTCGCTGGCTCCGTCAAACTTTGCCGCCATCACAAAGTCTTCGGTCCGAAGTCCAAGGAAGCGTCCCCGCACCACGCGCGCCAGTTCGGTCCAACCCAAGAACGAGAGCAGCGTGACGATGGCGAAATAGTTCAACGTCGGGGGCCAGTCACGCGGTAGAGCGGCCGACAGACCGAGCCAGATCGGGATGGTCGGCAAGCTGATTTTCAATTCGACAATGCGCTGGATTAGGCTGTCGATCCAGCCGCCGAAATATCCTGACACGCCGCCGAGCAGAAGACCAAGCGTGAGCGAGATCGTGACGCCGATGAGTCCGACAGACATCGAAATACGCGTGCCGTAGATGACGCGGCTTAGCATGTCTCGCCCAAGTCTATCGGCGCCGAACAGATAGAAGTGTTCTCCGGGCGTTTCAGCAGTCAGCAGCTTGCGGTCCAATGGGACAAGACCCCAGAGTTTGTAAGGCATGGTCTTGCCGAAGAATCTGATCCCTATTGTTCGATCACCGTCGCGAGCAAAGGATATTGCGAGTGTGCCTGGATCACGGGTCACCCGATAGGCATTGACGTGTGGACGAAAGCGCCAGCCCTGAGCCGTAGCCTCGAACAACTTGATCATCTGCGGGGGGGTGATACACCGCAGCGCGGTCTGGCGCCTCGGGGTCAAACGGCGCTAGAGGCTCGACAAATAATGCAACGAGATAAACGAAAAGGATAACGATGAGGCCTGCAACCGCGAGCTTGTGCTTACGGAAACGCCACCACATCAACCGCCACTGTGAGGCGACCGCTTCGTCTTTGGGCGATGATGTAAGCGCGGCACCAATCGGCTCAGTAGTACCGGTCATGATGTCACCGGTAGCGAATGCGCGGGTCGAGGATGACCAGAAGGATGTCGGAGATCAGCATTCCGACGATGGTGAGCGAGCACATGAGCAGTATGAACGCGCCCGCAAGGTACATGTCTCGCGCCAGCAGCGCTTCCAGCAGCATGGGGCCGGCTGTCGGCAGGTTGAGAACGAACGCAGTCACAACGGCTCCCGAAACCGTCTGCGGTAGCACCCAACCGATCGTGCTGACGAACGGATTGAGTGCCACGCGCACCGGGTATTTCAGGATGAGCCGCCATTCGGGCATGCCGCGTGCGCGAGCCGTTGTAACGTAGGGTTTGGCGAGTTCGTCAAGCAAGTTGGCGCGCATGACGCGGATCATGCTCGCCGTGCCAGACGCCCCCAGGATGATCATCGGCACCCAAAGATGAGAGAGGAGGTCCCCGAACTTTGCCCAACTCCAGGGGGCGTTTATGTAATCGGGCGAGAACAGGCCGCTGACGTCGCTGCCGAAATACACGATAGCGACATACATCAGCACAAGCGCGATCAGAAAATTCGGCGTGGCCAAGCCTATAAAGCCAAAAAAGGTCGCGACGTAGTCGAGTGTCGAATATTTTCTGACGGCCGAATAAATGCCGATGGGCAGAGCTACCGTCCAGGTCAAAAGAATCGTCGAGAACGCGAGCAAGACTGAGAGAAACATGCGCTCGCCGATGAGCTCGGAAACCGGCTTGTCCCACTCGTAGGACATTCCGAAATCGCCCCTGATCACGTTTGATATCCACAGCCAGTACTGGACGATGAAAGGCCGGTCGAGACCGAGTTTGCTGCGCAGAATTTCCAGCCGGTCCTGGTCGAGCAAGTCGCCTGATGCCGCGAGTTTTGCGGCATAGCTCGTCACGAAATCGCCTGGCGGCGCTTGAATGAGCGCGAAGGCAACGAGTGAAATCGCAAAAAAGAACGGAATAGCCCACAGAATGCGACGCACGATGTAGATCAGCATATTGCGGCCCTCAAGCGATTGGCTTCGCGCCGTCGCGTCCAAAACGAAGCGCCCGACGAAGCCGCAACTGGGTGTAGGAATAGGCAAGTTCGGTACCCGGCTCGAACGCCCCGGTGCCTTTTCCTGGAGCTTCGCGAACGTTTCGTTCGCTGGGATATTTCAAAATCTCCGTCTCGACGAGGTCGATGCCGAGCCCCGGAGTGTTCGGCACTGACATCAAGCCGTCTTTGGCGCGAAAGACCGGGGTCACGACCTCGTATCGGCCACGCCAATCCTCGGCGAACGTCTCCAGCATAAGGGCATTGGGAATGGTGGCGAGCACATGGAGAGCGGCCACTTCCGCAATCGGTCCGAGCGACCCCGAATGCGGCGCCACCATGATATCATGCGCCTCGGCCATTGCCGCAATCTTGCGCATCTGGCTGATGCCGCCGGCTCGCCCCGTATCGGGTTGCACGACGGCGACGAGCTCGCGCTCGATCAGCGGCCGAAAACCCCAAATCGTGGCGAGCCGCTCACCGGCGGCGAGTGGGATTGTCGTCATCTGCCGCAGCCGCTCATATTGCTCCCATTGCTCTGGCGGCAGCGGGTCCTCAAAAAATAGGATCTCAAGCGGCTCCAGCGCGCGTGCGGTACGGACAGCGTCTGCAAATGTCATCCAGGACGGGCCGTGGCAATCGACCATCAAATCGATCTCGGGACCGACGGCCTCGCGGATCGCGGCAACGATGGCGGGATCGGCAAAGCCAGTGAAGCTAACTTTAAGGGCGCCATATCCGAGACCCTTTAGCCGGCGCGCTTCATCGGCCGTCTTGGCGTGAGTGTAGACGGGAATTCGGTCGCGGAAGCGGCCGCCGAGCAGTTGCCACACCGGCGCGCCCAGCGCCTTTCCCTTGATGTCCCACAGCGCCATCTCGATGGCAGTCAGCGCGCCGCCGCCCACAGTGCCGAGTTGGCCATGACCCATCGAGGCCAGGAACAGCTTGTGCCAGAGCCTGTCAATGTCGCAGGGGTCTTCGCCGATGAGTAACGGCGCATAGTCCTTAACCGCCGTCTCGACCACCCGAGGCCAACCTGATCCTTCGCCGACACCATACACGCCTTCGTCGGTTTCGACCCGCACGAAAAGCCAGTTACGACTGCCGCCGAAGCTCGCCGAATTGGGGCGCCCAAGCCCGGGTGCTCCAACCTGCATGAGAAAAGTCTTGATTGCGGAAATTTTCATGTTGTTTCTTTTCGGCCGCGCAGGCGGCTGCATTCCAACAAGAGAATGGAGGCTGCCCCGCATACGCGAGGCAGCCTCCAGATTTAGTTTTTGGTCGCTCAGGACGCCCAGAAGTACGTTTGAAGCAAGGTGGGACCGGGCGTCGGATAGGACCAATAGTTAGGCATTTCCGCTGGAGCGTTGACAAGCTTACGCTTGCGGATGCCGTAACGCGGCGGAATCGTCGAGATACCGATGGTCTCGAACTCAGTCGCCGAGGCCTCAATTAGCCGTTTGAGGATGGCGTTGCGTTTGTCGGGCTGGGCCTCTGCCCGCGCCTGATCCCATAACTTGTAGCGTTCAATCATGCTTGCCGGGGGCTTCTCCCCCTTGGTCCCGCCGCTCTGGTACCAGTCGGCCCACGGGATGCCTTGCCGAGAATCGTGCGTCGACGCCATGTAGACGCTGGGTATGTCGCCGGGCGTTATAGCCGTTGCAGCTGTCCAGACGGCGAAGTCATGGTCGTTGTTCTCCGACGTTTGGGAGAAAAAAAGCGAGCGCTCCATCGACAAGATCTGCATATCGATGCCGACCTTGACGAGTTGACGCTTGATGACCTCAAGCGCCTCGACCCAGACGGGACGAAAGGTCGGAATGACGGAGACCTGGATCGTCAGCCGCTTGCCGTCCGCCATCAAGCGGAAGCCGGAGCCATCCCTCTTGTCTAGCCCAAGCTCGTCGAGCAGCTTGTTCGCCTTGGCAGGATCGTAGTCCAAATACTGTTTGGCAGCCCAATCGACGTATAGCGGATCACCCGGTGGCGGGGCCGGCTGCGAGGGCTCGCTCTGGCCGAGATAAGCGAGTTCGATCACCTCGGCCCGGTCGATGGCGTGAGACAGGGCGATCCGAAATTTCTTCTGGACATAAAGCGCACGTTTCACCGGATTCTTGTTCGTCAAGTTAGGAAACAGAACCAAGTCGTTCCCGGCGGCTGCAAGCTTGACGAAATCGATCTGTGCCTTGTCCTTGTATTGGGAGAACAGCGGCAAATTAGCCGGCTCGTCGACGTGGCGCACCTGAAAATCGATATTCCCCGCAATGACCTGCAAGTTCAAACTTTCTACATCTTGCGCGATCGCAAGCGTTATTCGATCGATGTAGGGAAGTTGCTGGCCTTGCGGATCGACTTCCCAGAAATAGGGATTGCGCTCCATGACCACGCGGCTCGCGCCCCCTGCATAAGGTTCGGTGATGACCCAAGGGTCAAGCGTGGGCCGTTGCGGGTTGGCCCAGCGGGCGGGACTCTCGATATCGCCGCACTTTTTCAGGAGCAGAGCTTTCCAGTCTGGCACATTTTCTGCCTTCGCTAAACTGGCAACGTCATTATTGTAGCGTGGGTGGAACTGGCTGCAGTAATGCTTCGCCATAAAGACGGGATGCTGGCCCAGGGGCGTCGCGAGGATGCCGAGAAACTCGGCATTCGGCGAAGCAAAGGAAAACCGGACAGTCAGGTCGTCGATCTTTTCGACTTTTACAAGTTCTCCCGAGACGCGATAGCGTGCGGCAGGCGAGGCGTATTCCGGGTTGAGGTATACGTCGTTCATACTGAACAACACATCATCGGCTGTCATCGGCTTGCCGTCCGACCAGCGCAACCCTGCCCGTAGTTTGAAAGTGAAGACCTTTGCGTCTGGTGAGGCCTCCCAGCTTTCAGCAACATTGGGAAGGATTTTGGTGAACCCGGGATCCCACCGTGTCAGGCCTTGGCTGCTCATGAGCCGGAGGATGTTGTTTTGATCGGCGGATCCGCGCAGCGCGCTGCGTATTTGGCCGCCGTAACTGCCGATGCGTTCGAGCGGCTTAACGACTTCCGGCCGCGATGGGAGCCGCTTCGCTACAGGGGGTAGTTCGCCCTTTGCGACCTTGGCAGCAAGTTCGGGCGCTTCAGTGTATGTCTGGCTCTGGGCGACTGCGGTAACTGAAACCATAGCGCTGAGGCAGAACGCTGCGGCACAGACATTGATCTTAGCGGCACAGACATTGATCTTAGTTGTCAGGCTTTTCCGGGTTGTCGACATTATGTTTATCCTCCACAGCGAGATTAAGGATCGACACGCCTCTTATCGGGCATTCATCCCTCGCTCGGCAGCAATGAAACGCAGTTGCAAATATTTGTCAAATATGTTTTTACAACATAGGACGGATCGTTACAGACCCAACACGACGGATGCCGATGTGGTGAGAGCGCTACCAGTCTCTAGGCATCTTCGGATTCCGACAGCGGATCGCGGCCGGAGCCTCAGCGGTGTCGTCTATGAGCGAATTTTAGCCAATATCGTTTCCGGCGACTTTGTCGTGAATAGCCGTTTGCCGACCGAAGCCGAATTGGCAAAGCGATTTGGTGTATCGCGGCCGGTGGTGCGGGAAGCCTTGGCGCGCTTGCGTGATGACGATGTCATCGTGTCCCAGCAGGGATCCGGATCCTACGTTAAGGCCAAGCCGGCCCCAGTTCTGCTGTCGTTTGGACCACCGACCAGTATAGCAGACATGCAGCGCTGTTTTGAGTTCCGCATAAGCACTGAAAGCGAAGCAGCGTTCCAGGCTGCGAATCGCAGAACGAAAGCTGATCTCCAAGCTCTTTCAGCATCATTCGAGGCGCGGGAGGCTGTTATTGCCCGCAATGACACCGGCGTCGAGGAGGATTTTGCCTTCCACCGTACGATATGCGTGGCGACGCAGAACCGCTTCTTCGTTGAGGCGATGGATTTTCTCCACGACAACATCACAACAGGCATCAATTTCACCCGCAATCTGTTGCTTCCGCCTGCGGAATATCGGCTGGGCAAGATCCAGTCCGAGCACGCCGCCATCTTGCGCGCGATCGAAGTCGGCGATGGCGAAGCGGCGCGGCGGGCCATGCGCACCCATCTTGGCAGCGCCAAGAACCGCTTGTTCGAGGGGACCGACACCAATCCAAGTCCCTGAGCATCGCCACCCACGGTCCACTCAACGACGCGCCGGACGTCGCCAAGCTACCGGCGAATATTGATGATCTCGACCCAGTTGGGGTTCTTGCCCATCAGATAATCCTTGAGCATGGTGAGCTTGCCGGATGTCTTGTCGATCAAATAGCTAGTCATGCTATTGGAAAGCTGGCCGACCGCCAGCAGATAGCGGCCGGACGCATCGATGTTGAAGGCGCGCGGCTGCTTCTCGGTCGGATAGGAACCGATCGAGCTCAGCATGCCGGTGTTCGCGTCAACGCGGAACGCCGCCAGCGTGCTTGTCGTGCGCTCGGAGGCATAGAGGAACTTACCATTTGGGGTGAGGTGGATGTCCGACGCCCAGGGCTTGCCACTGAACCCCTCCGGCAACGACGTGGTGACCTGCATTTCCGCGTTCATCGTGCCGGTTACGGCATTCCAGGAAAATACGTGGATCGCGCCATCGAGTTCGCCGATGAGATAGACGAATTTATTATTCGGCGAAAATACCAGATGGCGTGGTCCACTCTTGGCTTTGACGCTGACGGTCGGCGGTGCGTTGGGTGTTAGCTTACCGGTCCCTGCATCGAATTTTTGCTGGTAGACGAGGTCGCCGCCGAGGCTGGTGTGCAGCAAATAACGGTTGGTTGGATCGAACACGACGCAATGGGCGTTTGGCTGGGTAGCTACAATCTGTTTGGCGGTCTGCACAACGCCATCCGAGCCGATCGAGCTGATCGCGATTATGTGGTCGAAATAAGCAGCGCTTGCGAGATATTTTCCGGTGCCATCAACACTCAGATAGGCCATCGAAGCGGGCAACGGGCCACTGCCGATGCGCGTGAGCTTGCCGGTCCTGCCGTCGATGGTGAAAGTCGTCACGGAAAACGGTTCGTTGCGCAGGCCGACAAACAGCCGTGTCTTGTCCGGGCTTACCGCCATTGGCAGCGAGTTACCGGGCTTGTTCGGCCCGGGCACGACCACGGTCTCAACCGGTGTCAGATCGCCATTAGATTTAAGCGCCAGAACGGTAATGTCCTGGCTGTCCGAATTTCCAACATAGACGAACGCTTCGGCACTGGCAGACGACATGGAACCCCGCAGAGGCGTCTCCTTGCTCACGAGAGAAATCTGTGGCGGCAAACGAGTTTTCAAAACGGAAATGGATAAAATCTATCGTTGCATAAATTGTAGACTATGAAAACGCTGTCTCGCGCAATGCGCCTGCCGCATCAACCGACAACCATCTTGCGCCAGGCGCCGGGGCTTAGCCCGACATGACGCTTGAACATGCGAGTGAGGTGGCTTCGGTCCGCGAAACCGCAGGAATGAGCGATCATGGACAGCGACATATCTCAGGTTCGCTCGCTACCTTTACTTCCCGAACGATCCTGCCCGTGTCATCCACAATGCAGACGCTGGTCTCCTTGACTGAAACATCTAGTCCAGCAAAATGGTCCATGGCTCACGCTTCTCCTTCTGATGCTTGAGGCCGTGTCAACGGACCTCGTTTCACCATCAGCCTGAAGCGCAGCACCCAAAATCTTCAGCTATCCACAAGCTGCCGGCCGATTACCCCATCTATTGGACAAGAGCGGACATTGAGCGCCCGTCGTGCTCCGATCTTAATTTATGAATACACGGCCTAGGTCTGCAAAAATATTTGCAACGCCGGTAAACTAATAGGCTCAGCCGGTGTTGTTGTATTGGGCGGACAGTTTTTTGGAGCAATTAGTATGCTGACCCGGTCTGTAGAATTGCTGGCCGTCGCAATATCGGCGGCGATGTTAATGGTCGCCTCGCCTGCTCGCGCGGAGGTCTTTTATCCTTGGTGCGCCGGGTACAGCGGGGGAAGAGCCGCTGGCGGAACCAATTGCGGCTTCGTCACCAGAAGCCAGTGCATGGCGACCATCAGTGGGGTCGGCGGCTGGTGCTACGAAAATCCGGCCAGCCCTGATCCAGTCCAAACTCGCAAGCGGCACCGAAAAAAGGACTGACGGAAAGCGTCGCTTCGACGCTGCCCTCCAGCGGCCTGTCAGGCCGCGACCCGAACCTCGGGCGCGGGTGTTTGCGGATTGGCTTTGAGCCAATCGCGCGCGGCGCGCTGGGCGCAACCGATTTCGGCGTCCGCCATCTGCTCGGCGATTTCGCGGCGCAGCTGCGCGCCTTCCTTGTGGCCGCGCATGGCCGCGATATTGAACCACTTGTGTGCCTGCACCAGGTCGACTGCAACCCCAGCGCCTGACGAATAACTCATGCCGAGGACAAAGCAGTCTTCGGCATTCGTGGGCTCGCGCAACGTCATCTCGATGTCAGCCATTTTTTGGCTCCCCATTTATCGCGGCTGATCCGCCCCAGCGTCCAGCAGCTTGTCCCTGTTGCCCGGCCAAAGCATTCCGTCCGAGCATCGCGATCATCGGGATAAAATTTGAATGACAGTTTAAGTGTTGCGATGAAGAGATCATGAATTCGCGCGGCCCCCTCCGACGCGGCCTTACGGAAAACACCGTATTGCCGCCACGAATCGACTATTCCGGGCATAAGTTGACGAACTGCTAACCGCGCTGCTTTAGCGAGAACTAACCACCCGGAAATCTAATTGTCATAATGCAGACAAGCCGCCGTCAGCGGTCAAACGAGACAGGGAATGGCTCGATGAAATTCGTAAGTCTGGCAGTATTTGGAGCTCTCGTGATGTCGAGCGCGGCATTGGCCGGCGCGCCGGAAGGAACCTGGTTGTCCCAGGATGGCGGCACCAAAGTCCATATCGCCAATTGCGGCGGCAAGCTCTGCGGCACCGTAGTCTGGCTCAAAGAGCCCAATGATCCCAAATCCGGCAAGGCGAAGACCGACCAGCACAATTCCGACGAGGCCAAGCGTTCGCGTCCGCTGCTCGGTCTGCAGGTGGTGCAAGGCCTGAGCCCGGACGGCTCCGACACTTGGTCGGGCCAGATCTACAATGCCGACGACGGCAACACCTATCAGGCGCACATGAAGGTGCCCGATTCCAGCACCGCGCACGTGCAAGGCTGCGTGCTGGGGATCTTGTGCAAATCGCAAATCTGGACGCGGGCTAACTAGCTTGCCCTTGCGCGTTGGCCAAACAGCACCGCCTGCACTTTCGGGTCCTTCATATCGATGCCTTGGCGCAGCTCCATGCCGAGCGCCATGCCGCGCTTGACCGCGGGACGCGCTTTCATGCGTTCGAGCCAAGCCTTGAGGTTCGGGAATTCTTCGATGTCCTGACCCTGCCGCGCCCAGCCATTGACCCAGCCGACGATCGCCATGTCGGCGATCGAATATTTGCCGGCGATGAAATCGCGGTCCTTGAGCCGCAGGTTCATCACGCCATAGAGCCGGTTCACTTCATTGACGTAGCGGTTGATCGCATATGTCAGCGTCTCGACAGCGTAATTCTTGAAGTGATGCACCTGACCCGCCATCGGGCCGATGCCGCCCATCTGCCAGAACAGCCACTGATCGACTTCGACGCGCCCGCGCTCGTCGCTTGGATAAAATTTGCCGGTCTTGCGGCCGAGATATTGCAGGATCGCGCCGGACTCGAAGATCGAGATGGGCTTGCCGCCCGGGCCGTCGGGATCGACGATCGCCGGCATGCGGTTGTTGGGAGAAATTTTCAAAAAGTCGGGCTTGAACTGCTCGCCCTTGGAAATGTTCACCGGAATGAAATTGTACGGCAGGCCGCACTCTTGCAGCATGATCGAAATCTTAAAGCCGTTTGGCGTCGCCCAGTAATAAAGATCGATCGGCTTTGCGGATTTTTTGGCAGACTTATCCTTGGCCGATTTGGCTTTGCTCTTGGTCTTGGTCTTGGTCTTGACCGTTTTCTTGCCGCTTTTGGCTTTGGATTTCCCTTTTGCCGATTTCGTCTTCGACTTTGCCCGCGCCATCTCGCTGGTCCTCGCCCGTAAAACCTCGATGAATTGACCTCTGACCTAGGTCCGCCTTGGGCAATCCGCAACAGCCCAAAAAAGCATCGCAGGAGGCGATTTGCGCCCCAACCTATCCGATCATACTACACGAATACAATCATAGATGGTTCTTCTATAAACGGGTTGCGGCGACGGCCGTACCTCAAGAGACACACCAAGGGGGCACCAATGACCAAATTGCTATTCGCTGCTGTGCTGGCCGCAGGCCTGATTGCGGCGCCGTCGCCGAAGCTGACGCAAACCGCCGCTGCGCAAGCGCAAACCGACAAGAAGGAAACCAAGAAAGAAACCAAGAAAGAAACCAAGAAAGAAACAAAGGCCAAGAAGGAACCGAGCGCCGGCATGCTGGCGATGCGCGAGCGTCAGAAAAAACGCGGCGCCGAATGGAAAGAGGCCAAGGCCGCCGGCAAAATAGATAAAGGGCAGAAGTGGCCGCAATTCTGGAGCGCGTGCAACAAGCGCTTGAAGACGGCTGGCTGATCCGAAACGCTACGCGCTTTAAAAAACTGAGGGCGTCGGCGAAACGTGAAGTCTCGCCGACGCCCTCTGTCGTCATTGAACCGGGGCGTCTCGGGGTAACCGCGATGCGCTCGTCACTCGAGTCGCGCACCGGTCCGTATGACGCAATCTTCGGCCTCTATGGCCGAAGACCCAGCAAGTGAATCAGAAGACTAGAGCCTCTTCTTCCGGCCCTTTTTCTTCGTCTTCGCTGCCGCTTTCTTTCTACGTTTAGCCATTTGCTGCCCTCCTAGCCATGTAACATGGCGGGTGTCGCATCAGTGCGATCGGGAATCGAAGCGCACTGTCATTCGGTTTACTACAGAGCAATGAAAAAAACACTGACTCCACTTGCCGATGTGTATATGCGAGCGCTGCTTCACATGCAGCGGCCATACGACGACATGTTTA
>Ga0206917_1141_pt1 | contig 18040 bp, 21 predicted proteins | sample Alteio_BWOrgHeat_68_FD_152931 | JGI IMG/M metagenome (GOLD analysis project Ga0206917, IMG submission 152931) | Enriched cells from forest soil in Barre Woods Harvard Forest LTER site, Petersham, Massachusetts, United States -... | ecosystem: Environmental > Terrestrial > Soil > Temperate forest >...
GGCAGGACGATGAATTGCGGGTTGGCAATCGAGATTCCGTTAGCGGTCAACGATTTGAATCTGTGCCCAAACCGCCGGTCGTTGTTGGACGTGTCGTCGCTTTGCATGTCGGCGGTGGGCGTTGATTCCGTCGATGCACCGGCTTCCACGCCGAACATCTCTTTCGCAACGGACGCACTCAAGTAGGAACTGCTGCTTCCGGTGTCGATCTTTGCGCGCATGGCTTTGCCGTCCAGCATCATGTCGAGTTGGATATGCAGGTTATCCGGAGATTGGAACGGGATTTCCGCCCAGTCTCTTGCCCAGTAAACCGCTTTTCCAGGGCAATGGTCCTGCGAGAACAAATTCATTTTCTTCTGCGCGAAATCGAATTCGATGTCGAAATTGGCGAGAATATCCGGCGCGATAGTCCCATCCATGTCTTTCGGCCCGACCACGCCATCGGGAAGCACCAGAAACAGAAACTCGTGGATTGTCATGTCGCCGAGCGCAAAGGGGCGGATATGCGCGATCTCTTTGAGTTCGCGATTGTTGATGAGGGTGAACCCTCCGTGCGCAATTCGGCTCGTGTCGGGTTTGAGAAGATCGACGACATGCTGTCCCACCATGCTGAATGTGCCGCCGGTGTCGACCAGCATTGTCGTCTTGCGGTCACCGAGCGTTGCCGGGACCATGATTCCGCCGGACCTGTCCCAGGTCATGGGAAGGGATGCGATCATATTCAGCTTGCATTCGGACCCGTGCGCTGCGGAGGCAGCGAAGGCTAAGGCCAGAACAGCCCAGATCTTCCTCACAGCGGCTCGCCCGAACCCGGCAATCCCAGGCGAGGCCATTTCTCCGTGACGGTGCGCACGACATCTTCGTCCATCTTGATGAGGCGGCCCCATTCACGCTTGGTCTCGGGCGGCAGCTTGTTTGTGGCGTCGAGTCCGATCTTGGAGCCGAGACCGTTCTCGGGCGAGGCGAAGTCGAGATAGTCGATAGGTGTGTTTTCTATGAGCGTGATATCGCGCGCGGGATCCATGCGGGTCGAGATCGCCCACATAACGTCCTTCCAGTTCCGCGCATCTATGTCGTCGTCCACGACGATGACCCATTTCGTGTACATAAATTGGCGCAGATAGGACCACACGGCCATCATCACGCGCTTGGCGTGACCGGGATAGGCTTTCTTCATCGCCACCACGGCGATGCGATAGGAGCAGCCTTCGGGCGGGAGCCAGAAATCGATGATCTCCGGAAATTGCTGGCGCAGTAACGGCACGAAGACTTCGTTCAGCGCTTCGCCGAGAACAGAGGGCTCATCGGGTGGCCGCCCCGTATAGGTCGAAAGATAGATCGGCCTCGACCGCATGGTGATCGCTGTGGCTGTGAAAACAGGGAACTGCTCGACCGAATTGTAGTAGCCGGTATGGTCGCCATAGGGACCTTCGTCGCGATAATCGGTGAGCGAAACCTCGCCCTCGATGACGATCTCCGCTTCGGCGGGGACTTTCAGCGGCTGCGTCAGGCAATCGACGAGCTCCACACGCTGGCCACGCAGGAGGCCGGCGAACTGATATTCCGACAGCGTATCCGGCACCGGCGTCACAGCGGCGAGGATCGTTCCCGGATCGGCACCCAGCACGATCGCAGCGGGCAGGGGAGCGGCCTTTTCCTTCGCCCAGCGCGCGTGGTGCTGTGCGCCGCCGCGATGGCGGAGCCAGCGCATGATGGTCTGGCTCTTGTTGAGCAGTTGCATTCGGTAAATGCCGAGATTGAAATTGTCCTCGCGCTTGTCCGATGGGCCTTTGGTCACCACCAGCGGCCACGTGATCAGCGGCGCGGGCTCGCCCGGCCAGCAGGTCTGGACCGGAAGTGCGTTCAGATCGATGTCGTTGCCCCTGAGAACGATCTCCTGACACGCCGCGCGTGAAATCGTTTTCGGTTTCATCGCCATAACGGTCTTGGCGAGCGGCAGCAGATCGAGCGCTTCACCGAAGCTGCGCGGTGGTTCTGGCTGGCGCAGTTGCGCGAGCAGCTCGCCGACTTCGCGCAAAGACTGTGCGGTCGTGCGTTCGACGCCGCCCATCGTCACGCCCATCGCGACGCGCTTCACGGTGCCGAAGAGATTGACGAGTACCGGAATGTCAGACGACGTTCCATCCGCCTTGACCGGCTTTTCGAACAGCACGGCAGGGCCTTCGCGCGCGATCATGCGGCGCTGGATTTCGGTCATCTCCAGCACTGTCGAAACCGGCTCGCGCACGCGCACGAGCTCGCCCTGGGATTCGAGCTTGGCTATGAAGTCGCGCAGGGAGCGGTAGGTCATGGGCGAAAGCTATCAGCTTTCGTTGGTGACCTTCCACTTCGATGGCGCGGCATGCCAGACGCCGTAGACGAAATAGATGACAACGCCGATCGCCGTCCAGACGACCAGACGAACCCAGGTGCCGTCGGACAAGCTGAACATCATCAAACCACAGGTGGCGATGCCCGCCGGCGCCACGAACCACACCCAAGGTGTCTTGAAGGGCCGTTTTGCCCTCGGTGCGGTGCGTCGAAGGATCAGGATGCCGCCACACACCGCGACAAAAGCCAGCAGCGTTCCGATCGACACGAGGTCGGCGAGAATATCCAGCGGAAATATCGCGGCGAGAAGCGCTGCAAACACACCGGTAATGATTGTTCCGCGATGCGGCGTCCGGAACCGCTTGTGAACGGCCGAGAACGCCGGCGGCAGGAAGCCGTCGCGCGCCATGCAATAGAAGATGCGCGACTGGCCGTAGAGCCCGATGAAGACCACCGAAGCCAGTCCAACCATTGCCCCGATATTGATTGGCAGGACCATCCATTCGAGCGACGGGATTTTGCCGAGTGCGAAGGAGACCGGGTTGGGCACGTCGAGTGTCCGCCAGTCCGTGATGCCGGTCAGCACCAGCGCCATGCCCATGTAAAGCACGGTACACACGGCAAGCGAGCCGAGGATGCCGATGGGCAGGTCGCGCCGTGGATTCCTCGATTCCTGCGCTGCCACAGAGACTGCTTCGAAACCGATATAAGCAAAGAAAATCAGACCGGAGGCCGCGAGAATTCCGGTCACGCCGAAGTGACCGAAGGTACCGGTGTTGGGGGGAATGAACGGATGAAGATTCGCCGAATTTATATGCGGCAGTCCGAATAGAATGACGAGAATCACGATGCCGGTCTTGATCATCACCATCAGTGCGTTGAAGCGCGCGGATTCGCTGACGCCCACGACCAGGAACACTGTGAGGAAGACGATGAGCAGGACGGCGGGAAGGTTGATGATTGCGCCCGTCAGATGCAGCTCGTGAAAACCCGTGCCCGTGACCGGCGCATTGGCGAGGGCTGCGGGAAATGTATAACCGAGATTGCCGAGGAAGCTCACGAGGTAGCCCGACCAGCCGACCGCAACTGTGGACGACGAAACCAGGTATTCGAGCACCATGTTCCAGCCGATGAACCACGCCATAAATCGACCCATCGTGGCATAGGCATAAGTATAGGCGCTGCCCGATTCCGGAATCATCGAGGCGAACTCGGCGTAACAGAGCCCGGCGAACAGGCAGCCGAAGCCGGCGATGACGAAAGAAATCATCACCGCGGGCCCGGCGTGTTGCGCCGCCGCCGTGCCCGCGATCACGAAGATGCCGGCGCCAATAATCGCGCCGATCCCCATCATGATGAGGCTCACCGGTCCCAGAGAGCGCTTGAGCTCATTGTCTTCGACGAGAAGCGGGTTCGGCTCACGAAGTGCTGTGTCGCTCATTGTTCCGCCCTCACGCGTCCTCGAGCTTCCAGCGTGGTGGCTTGGCGTGCCGGATGCTGTAGGCGAGATAGATGATCAAGCCGATCACAGTCCAGACGCCCAGCCGGATCCAGGTATCGACCGGCAGGAACGCCATCATGAACAGGCACATGCCGATGCCCGCGGGGGCCACGAACCAGACCAGGGGCGTACGGAACGGCCGCTTCACTTTCGGCCGCGCGACGCGCAGCACCATGATGCCGGCACAGACGATGACGAAGGCAGCCAGGGTGCCGATAGAGACCAGTTCGCCGAGGATATCGAGCGGCAGCACGCCGGCACCGAGCGCGCAGAACGCTCCGGTGATGAGCGAGCCGCGCCACGGCGTCCTGAAGCGCGGATGGATGTCCGCGAACAGGGGCGGGATCATGCCGTCCTTCGCCATCGCGTAGAAAATGCGCGATTGTCCGAGCAACAGCACCAGCACGACGGACGCGAGGCCGACCACGGCGCCGACATTTACGAAAGGCGCGAGCCACGCAGTTGCCGGCATGGCTTCGACGGCCTGCGACACGGGATGGGCGACGTTCAGCGTCTGATAGGGCGCGATGCCGGTCAGCACCCACGACATCAGCATGTACAGAACGGTGCAGATCACCAGAGAGCCCAGAATTCCGATCGGGACGTCGCGTTGCGGGTTGCGCGCTTCCTGTGCAGCGACGCTGACCGCATCGAATCCGATATAGGCGAAGAAAATCACGCCGGTCGCGCGGAACACTCCGGTCCAGCCGAAATTTCCGAATGTGCCGGTATTGTCCGGAATGAACGGGACGTGATTGGCAGGCACGACCTGCGAGAAGCACACGAAGATGACGACAAGCACGATTGTAAGCTTGATCGCGACCATCAGGTTGTTGAAGTTGGCGCTCATGTTCACGCCGACGATCAGCACAAAAGTCACCAGCGCGACGAGGGCAACTGCGGGCAGGTTGAAGTAAGTGCCGGTTGCGACAAGATTGTGGAAGCCTTCGAGCTTGAACGGTGCGCCGTCGAACGCGGCCGGGATCGGCATGCCCAGTTGTTTGGCCATGAAATCGCTGAAGTAGCCGGACCAGCCGACTGCCACCGTCGATCCGGCGGCAAGATATTCCAGGACCAGATTCCAGCCGATAATCCAGGCAAGGAACCGGCCCATCGTCGCGTAAGTGTAGGTATAGGCGCTGCCGGCGACGGGGATCATTGCGGCATATTCGGCGTAGCACAGACCGGCGAAGAGGCAGCCCAATCCTGCAATTGCGAAGGAAATCACGACGCCCGAACCGGCGTAACTCGCGGCGGCATGACCGGTCAGCACGAAAATGCCGGCACCGATGATCGCTCCGATTCCCAGGGCGATCAGATGGATCGGTCCCAGTGTGCGCTTGAGATCGTGGATTTCGGCAACAGGATCTTCCGGAATTCCGGCCATAAGAACGTCCCCCTCGGAATTGCTTCTAGCCTGCGAAGCAGGCCCTTCTTGCAAATACTGTGACATGGGCTGGCGCGGGCGCCAAATCGGTCAGGCCGCGCGTTCCAAGCCACGCAAATGCGCACGGCAAATTGAAAACGGTGCCGTTGCAGCGCAGCAACAGGGACTACGCGTGGCTAAGGCGCTTTCGTCCAGACTGCGATCTCGTTGCCGTTCGGATCGCGGAAGTGGAAACGTCGTCCACCTTCAAACGTCTCGCGTGAGACGATCTCTGCGCCTGCGGCTTTCACCTTCGCTTCCATGCCGTCGAGATCGGCGGCGTAGAGCACAATCAGCGGTCCGCCGGCGGTCACGACTTTGCGTTCTGCGTTGAAGCCGCCCTGGCGACCGGCGCTGTCGAACGCGGCGTAGTCCGGGCCGTAATCCGTGAAGCTCCAACCGAAAACGGAGCCATAGAATTTTTTGGTCGCGGCAATGTCCGCGCCGGGCAATTCGATGTAGTCGATATAACCATCCGCTGGCATTGTATAAGTTCCCTGTTTGTTCTAGTAGATCACTGCGGGCAGCTTTGGTCAACGGCCATATCAATTTCTGATTTCACGTAATTTTATTTTCCACCCAACTGATTCGTTGACATTAACCAATTTCTGTGGATATTAACCATCTGTTAACCTCAAGGCCTCGCCGGATCGATTGTTCGCGACCGGTTAGAAAGCCAGAGGTTGGGCGTGTGGGGCGCCTGAAAAGGGAAGCAGAGTCACACTCCGAAAGGATGTCGCTATGCGTTCCTTCAGACAGCCGGTTTCGACCGGATCATACACATCGTCATTCTCTGAAACGGCGTTGCATGCGCGCCATGTCGATCTGACGCAGCAGCACCACGATCTCGATTACATGATTTGCGCCCTGTCGGGCAGCACGAGCTGCGACGAGCTGCTCGTCGCGCGGCTGAAGAAGCGCAAGCTTCACCTCAAGGACGAGATCGCGCGGGTCGAAAACGACCTTCACGTCACAGGAGACATCGCCGCCCATCCGTGAGGCGTATGTCTTGCGGACAATTTCACGGCTTGAAGGGGACAACCATGCGCGCGCTGCACTGGAACATGCACTGGCCGAATGAAGCCGAAATCGCGGACTACCTGCGGCGGCTGGGGTCGAAGGACATTGAGATCGGGCTGGGAGCCTCGGTTTGGGCCGGCCTGATCTTCGTGGTTGTCCATTTCGGAGGCGGTACGGTCTGATACCGTTCAGGCGTCAGTTCGAACATTTTGCGGCCGTCCCGTGATAACAGGCTTGCACTCGAAGTGCAGCGGGCTCGACCAATGTGTCGCGAGGATCACAACAATCGATAGACGCTGGTCTCGCGAATTTCGCGGTCTTCGAGTTCTCGCGTTGTCTGCACATGATAGGTCGCAAGCTTCTCGACGCCGGATTTCGGAAAATAGGAGCGGCCGGGATCGCCGAGGAGAACGAGCGCGCCTTTTTGAGCCAATTCGCGCAGCCAAATCAGCAGACGTTCGGCCAGCGGACGCTCGTAACACATGTCGCCAACAAGGATTGTTTGCCAATCGCCAGCGCTGCCAATGATGTCGCTGGCGGTGATGGCTAAATGGATGTTGTTGGCCCTGGCATTCGCCGACATCGCGGCTCCCGCGAAAGCATCGATGTCTGCGGCCAGAACCTGGGAAGCGTTCGCTTTCATTGCCGCGATTGCGACCAGGCCAGAACCGGAGCCGAAGTCGAGCACGCTTTTTCCGAAAACAGTTTCGGGATGGTCGAGCACATAACGCGATAGCGCCTGTCCGCCGGCCCAGGCAAAGGCCCAGTAGGGCGGGGGCACGCCTTCGGCTTCCAGCTCCTCTTCCGTCTTGCGCCACAGCGGCACAACTTCGGTTGCGAGATGCAGCCGGATTTCCGGCACCAGCGGCGGTGCGATCAGGGATGTATTGGCGAGAATGAATTTCCCTGGATCGGTCACGCGGCCTGCGCGACCGGCTGTTCCGGTTTCGACATCGCGAGCGTGAGAATCTCGCGATAGTTCTTCCTGATTTCCATGCGTGGCCCAAATCCTTTTGCAAGCAGCAATGCGTGAAGCTTCGGCAGATTGTAGCAGGGCACATAGAACAGGAGATGATGATCGACGTGGTAGTTGACCCAATAAGGTGCAACCAGCGCACGGACCCACCATGATGCGTAAGTTGTGCGTGCGTTGCGGAAGACATCGTTGTTGTCGGGCACGACGGCGTGCTCGGCAATGTTGCGGATGCGCGTAATCACCATCTGCCAGGTCATGTTCGGCAGCAGCCAGAACATCGGATAATAATGCGGCTTGCCGAAGGCGGTCAGGATCGCGAGCAGGACGAAATTGGCAGTGAGAACGCCGCCGAGCTTATTCCAGAAACTCGCGATGTGTTGTCCGAAGCTCAGGCCCTTTTCGCCCCAGGCACGCTGGAACTGGAATTTGCGTTGCTTGAATCCCGTCTGGCCCGAGATGTCGCGAATGAATTTGCGGCGATAGCTGGTCCTGGTGATCGGGAAGGGCGCTGACAGGCCAAGATCGGGATCGTCCGGCTGCTGCGTCGAGCGGTGATGCTTCAGGTGATAGTGACGGTATGAGATCGTATCGGCGCCGACGGGATAGGCACAGAACCACTGGCTTATCCATTCGTTCAGCCAATGCGTGCGCATGAGCACGCCATGCGCGGCGTCATGCATCAGGATGGCGAGACCGAGTTGCCGGCTTCCAATGAGCAATACGGCGGCGGCGAACGTCAAGGGGTTCGGCCAGATCGCGAAAAGCGCCATCGAGGCACCGATGACAACCCACGCGTGGGCCACGCAAAGTAAGCCCGTCAGATCCGAACGCGCACGTACCGCAGCCATTTCTTCGGCCGTGAAGCAGGCGGTGGGATCGAAGCGCTCGATATTCATGGCACGATTATAGGCCTCGCCACCCCCTGGGAACAACGCTGCGTCCCTGCACAAAGCGAGTGGCGGCCATTTTGCATCGAAATGTTGCCAAATGGCGCGAGCGGCAAGCCCCGCAGAATTCGGTATTCATCCCGCCGTCCCTAGGCGCTTGTGGAGGGCGGCTCGGAGGACGATTTTGTCTTTCCGTAGGGTGCGCCATTGCGAGGCTGCGACACAGCGGCATTCCACACGGCGTCGAGCACATCGACCACCATGTCGAAATATTCCTTGCTGCCGGGTTCCCAAATGAGAGGGGGCGCGAACTGAGTCAATTCCGGGAAAAGAGGCGCGCTGTCGCGGTAGTAGTCTCTAATGAGAATCTGATTGCCTGGCGCGAATTCCTGGATCAGCGCGGCACATTCATCATGGTTCAAAATATCAGCTGTGCGGATGTACGACTTGCTTCGGGTCATTATCGAGTAGAAGAACTTGTTGCGGTCCACATCGACGTTCAGCTGATTGAAGGCCCGGAGTAGCTCCATCAGCTCCCGACGCGGCGTAGGATTGTGATTCCCCCGCTTTTTCTTCTTCGTCACCGTTTCGACCTTGGTGCCAAGAACCCGCATGAAGTCAGCCACGACATCAATCGTTTGGCCTTCGCGTTCGTATGGCCGTATCAGAAGCGAATCCTTGCCGAACTGGTCGGCCCATTTCTGCACGACAGAAAGATAGTCGCCGCGAAATCCGAAACGCCGGCGCCATTCGTCAAAACTGATCTTGCGGCCGCCGGCGATCGTCTGTTTGTAAAGAGATTGCAGAAATTTGTCCTAGCGTCGAAGATACATGACAACCCGAATATCCATTTCGCCGCCGAGCTGGGCTTTCACATCGGCGGGGTCGCAAAACCAAAAGGCTTCAGAACTCATGACCTGGGTCTGGGCGGGGTCTGATCGGAGCTCCGCGCGCACTTTTGCCCATGCTGTTGGATCTGCATCCTTGACCTCACGAACAGCCCAAGCCAGTTCGTGATGCCCGCGGCTTGTGGCGCGGCCAGACTGAAGATAATGAATCCCGTTGGGTTCGAGCTTTTCGCTTTGGCGCGCAAGAAACGTCTGCAACGCAGTTGTGCCGGTCTTGTGCGTTCCCACATGCAAGAAGAGCATGCGTCTCCTTAAACGTCGCTTCGGAAGGCCGTTGCGACCGTTATTTGTCTCGGTGTGGTTGCAGGTTCCAGATTTCGCAACATACAAGCATGCCGCGCTTCGGGCAAGTTGAGCGTTGTGGGGGATCGCAATGTTGCACGGCAATCAACGCCAGGTGCCGCAGCTCCGGGATTGCACAAGGCGATGAGAAAATCGAACGCAACGACGTTCGAGGTATTGGACTGCGGAAACCTGTCCCGGCGATATCACACGATCCATGTCGAAAGCAGAAATGCTGCAGCGAACAGGGCGCCGGTTTCGCGATTGCTGCGAAACAGCCGCAGGCATTTGCCGGCGTCGCCGATATCGAGTGACGCGATCTGCCAGAGAAGGTGCGCGCCGGCGGCGAGCATCAGCAACACGAACGGCCAGCCGGCATGTTCGGTGAACCCGGCGGCGAGGATGAGTGTGAAAGCTGCAGCGTAGAAGCCAAGGATCCAAAATCGGGAACGCTCGCCCAACAGAAGCGCAGTGGATTTCACGCCGATCAGCGCGTCGTCGTCCTTGTCTTGATGGGCGTAGATCGTGTCGTAACCAAGCGTCCAGAAGAACAGACCCGCATAGAGCATGATATCGCCGAGATCGAGGCTGCCGGTTTGTGCCGCGAAGCCCAGGAGTGCTCCCCAATTGAAGGTGAGACCAAGCCACGCCTGCGGCCACCAGGTGATACGCTTCATGAAGGGATAGAGAGCAATGAGAAGGAGCGAGGCCGCGCCGATTTCGATGGCGAAAAAATTGAACTGGAGCAGGATGAGAAGCCCCGCAAAGCACTGCGCCGCAAGAAAAATCCAGGCTTCCTTAAGACCTATCGCGCCCGACGGGAGCGGTCGGTCGCGCGTACGCGCGACTTTGGCATCGATGTTGCGGTCGACGATGTCATTATAAGTGCAGCCTGCGCCGCGCATGATGATACTGCCGAGGCCAAACAGCAGGATCAGCCACCAGTCGCGCAAGCTCGAGAACGGCCTGTCGCCTGCCGTTGCGCCCAGGATCAGCCCACACACGCAGGGCCAGAACAGCAACCAGGTGCCGATCGGACGGTCGAGCCGCATCAGCCGGAGATATGGCTGAATGCGCGCTGGCACGTGATCGACCCAGTTGCGGGCCACAGCGTCTGCGGGCTTGGGGGCTTGCGGTTTTGCGCTCATTGCGGATCAAGTGTGTCATGGGTGATGAGCTAACGGAACCCGGCGGCGGGCTGCGCCTCTATGTCGAGGCGCCTCTGGGTGATGGCGAATCCGTCGTACCCGATAGTGGCCAGACGCACTACCTCCTGCATGTGATGCGCGCCAAGGTTGGCGACCGTCTGTCTCTTTTCAACGGACGCGATGGGGAATGGCGCGCACGGATCGCGCAGACCGCAAAGCGCAGTTGCCGGCTGGAGTGCGAGGCCCGGACGTCGCCGCAACACGAAGTTCCCGATCTGTGGCTCGTGTTTGCGCCCGTGAAGAAGACGCCCGCCGACTATTTGGCCCAGAAAGCAACCGAGCTCGGTGTTCGCGTGCTTCAGCCCATGTTGACGCGGCGCACGATCGTGCGGCGCGTAAATGTGGAACGTATGCGCGCCAACGCGATTGAAGCCGCAGAACAATCGGGCAGGGTGAGCGTCCCCGAAGCGCGCCAGCCCATCGAGTTCGAAAAGCTGCTGGAGCGCTGGCCCGACGACCGCAGCATTCTCTTCTGCGATGAAGCCGGCGAAGCGCCCCCGATCCTCGATGCATTGCGCAATACGCCCGGTAGCTCGTGTGCGGTTTTCACCGGTCCCGAAGGAGGCTTTGATCCGGCGGAACGTGCGGCGCTCCGTGCTCTGCCGAATGTCATTCCGGTCTCGCTGGGACGTCGCATTCTGCGTGCCGACACGGCCGCACTTGCGGCGCTGGCCGTATGGCAATCGATCAAGGGAGATTGGCAACCTTAGGTGCGGGCTGCCTCCAAAAGGGTCCTTCGGAAGGTATGACGCTATTGCGCGGGCGCGGCGGCGGGCTGGACCGGCTTCGGCAGTTCGAAGTGAATTTTCACCGAGGTCCATGCCGATGTCGTGTCGCCGCCTTCGACCGCCGGAATAAAGCGCCACTGCGCAACGGCTTCGGCGGCTGCATTGTCGAGATCGGTGAATCCGCTCGAACGGTCGATACGTAGCCGACGCGGCTTTCCGCTGGCGCTCACACTGACGCCCACGAAAACGTCGCCCTGTTCCCCGTTTAGCTGCGCATTGTCGGGATAGGCGGGTTGCGGCGTTGGAAAGGAGCGATCGATCTTGGGAGGTGAATCGGCGCTGGCATTCGAAGCGCCGCCCGCAATGACCACCAAGGCTGCAGCCATACCCAACAAGACCTGCCGGGGGCGACTCGAAATCGAATTATGCACCATGCGACCCTCCCATATGATTGGTGAACTATACCAGTTCAGCGCGGCATGGCTATTTTTCCAAGACCCGCTTCAAACGATTGTGAACGGTGCCCAGGCTACGCCCTCCACCCAGGCCGATCAGGCGTTTGAGCTTCGCCCAACGCAATCTGCGCTTTTGCGCCAGTTTGGGCCCGAGCAATTTTTCGTTGAGCGGTGCTTGGTCGTCGACCCTCGTTCCGTCAGCCAGCACGCCGTAAAGAGTGTGACGGCTCAGATCGGTGACCGAGAATCTGTCAAACAGTTCGCGCAGTTCCTGATCCTTTGTTTTTCCGCTCGCGCGTCGCGCTGCCTTGTATTGAGTGCCGCCTTCCATCGGGCGCGTGTGATACATGGCGCACGCATCCACGATCACGAGCTTCCTCCCCTCGCGGCACGCCTTGATGCGCCACAGATAATCCAACCCGATACTCGACTGGTTGTAGCGCCAGGTGGGGATGATCTCGCGCAGAAAGTCGCGCCGGACGATCGGCGCCATCAACTCCACAAAGTCGGTGACGCGATATTCGTACTGCGGCCTGCGCAGGACGATGTCGTGGTAATAATATGACCGCCAGTCGAGCGACGGCTGTCCCATCGCGGCGCCAAGGCGGTCGAGCGTCGAGAAGGCGGTGTTCCAGCAGGCAGTATCGGCGTCGAGATCGTCGTCTGGCAGGCCGATATACTCATAGCGCTCCAGGAATTCGGGATGCCTGTCCATGCAATCGGCCAGACCGATGAATTTGGTGCCGGGTTCCCGCGAAAGCGAAACGCCAGGGGGCAATGTACCAAAGGGGTTCTCGCGCTTGCCGAAATAGCTCAGATGCAGATCCCACAGCCGCGGTACCGACGGGCTCAGCCAGCGCGGATGCAGCGAATTATCGCCCGCCCGCAACAGGAGAAGATAGCGCGCCGTCATCTTATCATTGTAACGGCGGCGCGGCGCCTTGCCCAGACGAAGGGGGGCCACTACATAGCTACCGCTAAACAGGCGGTTCACAATTCACGTCGCCGGATGGGCATACCCGCACCAAGCGGGAAGAGAGGATCGTGTATGTCGATACCGCAATCTGCCGGCGGCCCGATTGGGTCGCGCGACGATCTGGTGCGGCATCTGGCCGAAGGCTCCAAGCCGAAAGCCGATTGGCGCATCGGCACCGAGCACGAAAAGTTCGTCTACGATCCGCGCACGCTCAAGCCGCTGGCCTATGCCACAAAGCCAGGTATCCGCAGCCTGCTTGAGGGTATGCGCCGGTTCGGCTGGGAGGATGTGAAGGAAGGCGAGAACATCATCGGCCTCATCCAGAACGGAGCGTCGCTCAGTCTCGAGCCGGGCGGACAGTTTGAACTATCGGGCGCTCCGCTCAAGACCGTTCACGAAACCTGCGCGGAGGTGAATACGCATCTTGCGCAGGTACGCGAGGTCGCCGGCGAGATAGGGGCTGGCGTCATTGGTCTTGGGTTCGCGCCCAATTGGCGGATGGACGAAACGCACCAGATGCCGAAGGGCCGTTACAAGATCATGCGCAATTACATGCCCAAGGTCGGCGGCTACGGGCATGAGATGATGTTCCGCACCTGCACGGTGCAGGTGAATCTCGATTTCTCCTCCGAAGCCGACATGGTGAAGAAGTTTCGGGTCGGCCTGGCGCTGCAGCCTGTAGCGACGGCGCTGTTCGCCAATTCGCCGTTCCGCGAAGGCAGGCCGAGCGGCTTTCTTTCGTACCGCTCGCAGGTTTGGACCGATGTCGACAACGCCCGGGCCGGGATGCTGCCCTGGGTGTTCGAGGACGGTATGTCCTTTGAGCGCTACGTGGATTACGCGCTCGATGTGCCGATGTACTTCATCTATCGCAACGGAAATTATATCGACGTCTCCGGCAAGAGCTTCAAGGATTTTCTCGCCCGCAGGATTTCTGCGGTGAAGGACATCGAACCGACGATGGCCGATTGGGCGGATCATCTGACGACGATCTTTCCGGAAGTGCGCCTGAAGAAATTCCTGGAAATGCGCGGCGCCGATGGCGGCAGCTGGCGGCGTATCTGCGGCCTGCCCGCGCTATGGACCGGCATCTATTACGACCAGTCCGCGCTCGATGCGGCCTGGGATCTCGTCAAGGATTGGACCGCGGAAGAGCGCCAGTCCATGCGCAGCGCGGTGCCGGTACTCGGATTCCAGACGCCCTTCCGCAAAACCACCGTGGGCGCGTTGGCGCACCAGATGCTCGAAATATCCTCGGCCGGATTGAAGAGTCGTGCGGCCGAAGATTCGGCTGGCATGACCGAGGACGGTTTCCTCAATCCGCTGCGCGAACTTGTGAACCGCGGTTACACACGCGCCGAGGAACTGCTTCGCCATTACTATGGCGATTGGAATCGCGATCTCGAGCCCTTGTTCAAGGAGTATAATTTCCTCTGAGGGCTTGAGCGTCCGGTCCTGTCGGTCCGAACCGGTGTTCGTGCGAACCCTGCGCGGTCAGCGCCGCGAGTAGGCGATGAGACCGATGCCTATGACCGCCGTCGCAAGGCCGTAATAGGTCCAGCGCATGTCGCCGAGCATAAAGCTGCTGGCTGGCCAATGGATGTAACCGGCGCCCTGGCCGATCCACAGGAGCCCAAACGCCAGCGCAACGACGCCGACGATCAACATCAAGGTCTTCATGAAACGCCCTCCGCGAGTCGGGGGGAACCTAGCAGCTATTTCGGCTGGGGCCTACGTTCCGCGCCCTGTCGGGCCAGCATCCAGCCGGGATATTCGGCCGGCAAAGCGCTGATCTCGTCGAGCTTTTTCATCTCCTCAGCGGTGAGGCTGAGTTTTGCAGCTTCCAGATTGTCGTCCAGCTGCTCCATCGTCTTTGCGCCGATGATGACAGTCGTCACGAAGGGCTTTGCAAGCACATAGGCGAGCGCCACGCGGGCGACCGACACACCCCTGGCGCTGCCGATCTCGCGCATTGCGTCGATGCATTTCCAAGCGCGATCCTTGTCGACAGGCGGGAAGTCGAACGCCACGCGACGCGCACCTTCCGGCCCGTTGCTGCCGGGACCGAATTTGCCGGACAACAGCCCGCCTGCAAGCGGGCTCCAGACCATCAGTCCGATCTTCTGATCGTCGAGGAGGGGGGCGATTTCCCGTTCGAGATCGCGGCCGGCAATGGAGTAGTAAGCCTGGAGCGTTTCGAAACGCGCCCATCCCCGATGGTGCGCCACACCCTGCGCTTTCATGATCTTCCACGCCTGCCAGTTGGAGACGCCGGCATAGCGCACCATGCCCTGGCGCGTGAGATCGTCGAGTGCGCGCATCGTCTCCTCGACGGGAGTGACGCTGTCGGTCGCGTGGATCTGATAGAGGTCGATGTGATCGGTCTGCAGGCGATCGAGGCTGCGCGACACGGAATCCATGATGTGCCCGCGTGAGGCGCCGATGTCATTCGGCCCTTTGCCGACCCGCCCGTAACACTTCGTGGCGAGAACGACGTCAGAGCGTTTCACGCCGATATCCTTCAACGCCTGTCCGGTGATCGTTTCTGACTGTCCTTCCGAATAGACGTCCGCGGTATCGATGAAATTCACGCCGGCTTCCAGTGAGCGTGTGACCAGCGCGGTCGCATTCTTTTGATCGAGTTCGCCGACGACTTTCCAGAAACCGCCGCCGCCGAAGGTCATCGTGCCGAGGCATATTTCAGACACGAACATGCCGGTATTGCCGAGCTGGTTGTATTCCATTGTGCTTCTCCGATGCTGAACTGGAGAGATGGTATGCGTGTGCGGCGCCGTCGCGCAATTGCGCCAAGGCCATGTGCGCGGCATGGTCATTCGGGATTCACGGAGTCGCGCGCATGCCGTTTGTGACAGTTGTTGGATTGGTCGCGGGCTTTCTCACGACGGTATCGTTTCTTCCGCAGGTGTTGCGAACCTGGAAGAGCCGCTCGACGCGGGACATTTCGCTTGGAACCTATCTGATTTACGTCAGCGGTATTGTCCTTTGGCTGATCTACGGTTTGATGCTGCGTGACATTGCGCTGATCGGATCGAACGCCGTGACGCTATTGTTGGCAGCGACAATTCTCGGGCTCAAGCTCAAGCACGGCTAATCCGGCAACGGGATGAACTCCCTGTCGTCGCCGGGGATCGTGCCGAAGCGCATGGCCCGCCAATCCGCCTTCGCCTGTTCGAGACGTTCGCGCGAGCTGGCGACGAAATTCCACCAGACATGACGCTGGCCATCGAGCGGCGCGCCGCCGAGCAGCATCACCCGCGCATCGCCGATTGCCTTGATCTCCGATCGCTCACCTTTGTCGAGCAGGATCATCGCGCCCTCTTCGTGACGGGTGCCTCCGGCCTCGACAACGCCGCCAACAACCATCGCGCCGCGCTCTTCATATTCATCCGGGAGCGCAAGCGTACTTCCGGTTCCCATCTGGGCATCGACGTAGAAGATTTCCATCGGAGCGCGGACGGGCGACGCCAAACCGTAAGCCTTGCCTGCAACCACCCGCATCGTGACGCCGCCGTCCTCACGGGTCGGAAGCTTGTCCTTCGCCACATGTTCGAAGCTCGGCGGGTCGTCCTCGTTCCTGAGCGGGAGGCCGACCCAGCTCTGGATGCCATGCATGCGATGGCCATGTGCGCGGACGTCCGGTCCGGTGCGCTCGGAATGCACGATACCGCGTCCCGCCGTCATCCAGTTCACATCACCGGGCACGATCTCCTGCACATTGCCGAGGCTGTCGCGATGCACCTGCGAGCCCTCGAAGAGGTAGGTGACGGTGGCCAGTCCGATATGCGGATGAGGGCGCACATCGATGCCGTGCCCGGGCTTGAATTCGACGGGGCCGAAATAATCGAAGAACACGAACGGTCCGACAGTGCGCTGGTGCGCCTGCGGCAGTACCCGCGCCACACTGAAGCCGTCGCCAAGTTCGCGTTTCAGGCCGGTCAGGTCGCGCATGGGTATCTCCTTCAGATGCCCGTGAAGACAAGGTCAATGGTGGCGATGATCCGATAACGCTCGGATTCGAGATTCAAAATGGGCGCCGGTATCTCTCGAACCGGAATGGTGCCCAAATTCGATACATCGATCATCAAGGTTCTTCCGTCGACGGACACAAGCGGCATCAATCGCTCGAAGCCCCGAACTGCGGACGGCGGCACCAACGGCGCGACGATGCGCGTGTTGAGATGCGCAATCGCGTTCGATTGTAGAACGACAAAATAGGGGTGAGAAGCTGCGCTGTCCCGATCGGGATTTGGAAAAACATCGAATTGCAATGTCACGAGTCATCACCAGGTGCGGTACTTTTTGCTCCAAATGCCGTGCTTCTCGATGAATCGATTGTGGGCCTCGAATGCCTCGCGGTGCTCTTCCTGGAACTGTCGGATGCGCTCCTCCTTGGTGAGGTTGCGCAGCGTTTCTTCGAACGCTCGAGAGAGATTGATGTTCATCCCGCGCGCGACGGCGAGAAGCTCGGCGTCGACTGAGAGGTTCACGGCCCGCTTCTGTTTGGGCGGACCGTCGAAGCGGCGAGGTGGGTCAGAGAGGCCTTTGCTCATGCGCATAGGCTATGCGCATCCACTCTGCGCATCAAGGGTTGGGCTTATGCCCGCCATCGTCCTCGGCGACCATGCCCGTTCGATCGACAAATTCGCGGATGCCTGAGAAGTCCCTTTCCGCAAGACTGAGATAGGACGCGACTATGGTCTTGCGAACAGCATCTGGTGTCAGCTGGCCATATAGATGCGGAAACAAATCGCCATTGCGCGACTGTTCCCATTTCAGATTTTCGCCGATCATGTCGGTATCAACGGACGAAATCGCAAGCATCCGCCGATACTCGTCGTCCGGGTAGTGAAGCTTGAGCGTTTCGATCAATTGTTCTCCCGTTGAGAAGTGTATGAAACCGTCTTCCTTATCCTTCGCCGTGCCTTCATAAGGTCCGTCGCGAAATGCATTCAGCCAATCATCGGCATAGACAATCTTGTAGATCAGCACATTACGCCGCCGTGCCGCCGACGGTGAGGCCGTCGAGCCGCAGGGTCGGCTGGCCGACGCCGACCGGCACCGACTGTCCGTTCTTGCCGCAGACGCCGATGCCGGTGTCGAGTTTCATGTCGTTGCCGATCATCGACACGCGCGTGAGTGCGTCCGGTCCGTTTCCGATCAGGGTCGCGCCCTTGATCGCCGGGCCAAGCCTGCCGTCCTCGATCAGGTAGGCCTCCGTGCAGGAGAACACGAACTTGCCATTCGTAATGTCGACCTGTCCGCCGCCGAAATTGGTCGCGTAGATTCCCTTCTTCACGCTTGCCAGTATCTCGCCCGGGTCC
>Ga0206917_1135_pt1 | contig 17973 bp, 18 predicted proteins | sample Alteio_BWOrgHeat_68_FD_152931 | JGI IMG/M metagenome (GOLD analysis project Ga0206917, IMG submission 152931) | Enriched cells from forest soil in Barre Woods Harvard Forest LTER site, Petersham, Massachusetts, United States -... | ecosystem: Environmental > Terrestrial > Soil > Temperate forest >...
GCCCGAGTCATTGAAGCTTGGCCGAATCTTCTCCCGGCTTTACGAAGGGCCATTTTAGCCATCATCGAATCTAAATGATTCCAAGTATGATTCTGGCAGAGACGACACAGGAAAAGCTGGTCGCGTCCAAATGATTCGCATTATGGTGAGTCGGAAATGAAAGTTCTGCAACTCAGCACCGATGATGGCCGGGGAGGAGCTGGAGTTGCTGCGCGGAGACTTCATCTTTTGTTGCGCAACGCAGGCGAGGATAGTCAACTTCTTGTCAAGGACCTGGTAGCCGGAACCCACGCCGCACAAAGTCTCGTCACCAATCTGCCGACTAAACTTCGGGAAGGAACGCGCGAAATCCTCGACCAACTCCCTTTGCGCCTCTACCCCCGGCGGAAGCACGACTATTTCTCCCCAGGCATCTATTCCGCGAATCTCACGACACAACTGCGAGAGATAAAGCCCGACGTTGTTCATCTCCACTGGGGATTACGCGGTTTTGTCTCCGCCGAAACATTGACTAAAATTCCCCAACCCATTGTTTGGACCCTCCATGACATGTGGGCTTTGACGGGAGGCTGTCACTATTCGGCGGATTGTCTTCGGTATCGGATCGGATGTGGAAAATGTCCGGCACTTGGCAGTCGCGCCCTATGGGATTTAAGTCGCTGGAATTGGCGTAGAAAATTCAAGTCCTACAAACGCAAGCCCCTACATATTATCAGTCCCAGTCGATGGTTGGCGGGGTTGGTGCGTCAAAGTTCCCTGCTTGGTCATGCCACGGTCGACGTTCTGCCCAATCCCATCGACACGGGGATTTTTCGTCCTTGGGATCGGGCCTTTGCCAAATCGTGCCTGCGCCTTCCCAGCGATCTCCCGCTGGTGGTTTGCGGGGCCGTCAGTCAGAATGAACCTCGCAAAGGATTTGATTTGCTGGTCAAAGCTCTCGATCATTACACGCAACGAGCTGGCAATCTGGAAATAGCGTTGATTCTTTTTGGTCCAACCAGCAATTTGAGGTTCCCACCCCCAAAGAAGATTCGCGTCATTTATCTCGGAGTACTGGAAGATGAAATCACCTTGAGCATGCTATTCAATTCTGCTGATGCGCTTGTCCTCCCGAGCCGGGAAGAAAATCTTTCGCTCACGCTGACCGAGGCCCTTTGCTGCGGAGCCCGGTGCGTTGCCTTTGACGTGGGGGGAAACGGCGACTTGGTTTTGCATCAAAACAACGGGTATCTGGCAAAACCGTTTGACAGCGAGGATTTGTCCAACGGCTTGGCTTGGACTCTTGCAGATGCTGCTTCGGCCTCAAGAGATGTTATTGCCAGGGAAGCACAGGCGCTGGTATCCCCGGAAGTGCTAATTCCGCGATTCATCGATATTTACCAGAAATGCTTGCGGCAAAATCCATAAGTTGGTTGCTGATATGGTGAGCGCTATCAGGCTTTTTCTTCGAGAATCGATTAAAGGCGCGATTTTTTATCCGAGAGCATGGTCTCTGAGAAGAACCGTTCGATGCTTTTCAAGATGGCGAAGATCTCAAGATATCTCCTTGTTTGAGACTAATCTTCCTTGGATCACTTTTGATGCCTGTGAATTTTTACAGAAGATTATCCGGTCGAATTGGACGGTTTTTGAATATGGCATGGGGGGGTCCACAACTTTTTTTTTGTCCAGAGTTCATAACCTTCACTCGGTGGAAAGCTCATCCGAATGGTATAATAAGGTTGTCGACCAGATTAAGAACTCGAAGGATGTCGGCAAATGGACTTCGTTTTTTGAGATTGCTTCACTAGCAAGCCGGCCAGTGGAGGAACAAAGCAAATCGGAACCGGGGAGCTATATTTCCAGCGACGGCTTCGATTATAAGAAATACGTTGAAGTAATAAGCCAATATCCCGACGGCTACTTTGATTGTGTTTTTATTGATGGTCGCGCACGGCCAAGCTGCTTAATCAAAAGCCGTTTTAAGATTCGTCCGGGAGGTTGGCTCATCTTGGATGATGCAGAGAGAAGCCATTATCAACCAGCATGCGATGTTCTTGAGGCGTTGAAATGGAAACGCTGGAGCTTTTATGGTCCCGGTCCCGCTTGCAATATTTTTTGGATGACCACTTTTTGGCAAAAGCCGAAAAATTAAATGGCTGTTAAAATCAAAAACTTGACGAATATCGCGTGGCTTTCGGTTGATACCGGCGGTCAGCTCATTGTCGGCTTTTTGATCGGGGGGCTTGTGGCCCGATATCTCGGGCCCTCCGCCCTGGGTGATTTGAGTTTTGCGATTGCGTTGATGGCTATCTTCAGTTCCTTTTCAGACTTGGGAACGAACAGCATTGCCGTCCGCGAAATTCTCGCTACCCGTCACGCAGGCGAAGTTCTTGGCACCCTATTTTCGATCAAATTATTTGGAAGCATCATCGCCATACTCTTGACGTTAGCTTTCATCTCGGTGCTGCCCTTTTCAATCAAGGGCGAACCCGCTGTTGTTATCGTCGTTGCACTGACGACCTTATTCCAAGGCTGGGAAATCATTGATTTTTGGTTTCAGGCTCAAGTGTCTTCCAAATGGACCGTATGGGCGCGGTTGATTGCCCTGCTGATTTCGGCCGCGTTAAATGTGACCTTTGTCTGTTTTCGTTTTCCGCTCATTTACTTTGCTTGGGCTATTCCGTTAGCCGCAGCGGTAAAAGCCCTGTGTTTATCCGTGTCTTATCGGTTGGCCGGTGGAGGAAGCTATCCGTGGCGTTTTTCTTTCAAAATGGCAAAGGGATTGGTTCAGAGCGGGATATTGCTTATGTTTTGTTCAGTCATGAAAATGGCTCATCTTCGTTTTGATCAAATCTTGCTGCCTTACCTCAGTGATTCAAATCAGCTGGGTATTTATTCGGTGGCGGTCAGATTGAGCGAGGCCCTTTACTTTGTTCCCGCAATTCTTTACATGACCTATGCACCTGCTGTCCTAACAGCACGTCAGGAATCCCTGGAGGCCTACGAGCATGAAATGAAGCGACTTTATTCCAAACTGATTTTGGGTTCTTACCTGGCTATCCTGCCTTCGATTATTCTGGTTGGCCCGATCACTTCCCTGATCTTCGGCGCGCAATATCAGGGAGCAACGCCCGCCGCGATCATACGGATTATTTCGCTGATATTTGTTTCGCTGGGATTGGGCCGATCGGCCGCTCTTATTGCGGAAAACAGACTGTGGGAGTATTTTTTTTGCATCCTGCAAGGCGCTATCTGTAACGTGATTTTGGATGTGATCTTGATTCCCGCGTGGGGTGGTACCGGCGCGGCCTGGGCATCGTTGGTTTCATTGGCCGTAACTGGATATTTTTCCTCATTTCTCAATCCCAAATTGTGGAACCATGCCAGACTCCAAACTGAAGCTCTGCTCTGGCCCCGTTTATGATGACCATGGTCCAAATCATGCGGGCGCGCTTCAAGCGCGGCCTGGTTCTTTTTCAGATAAGGTCGGGCAGACGGATGCCGCCGACCCGCCTGAATCTCGCCTGCGGACCGAAGCATCTTTGCGGTTATTTGAACATCGATATTACCAGCGACGCCGATCTGCCGTTGGACTTGGCAAAATCCAATCTCCCTTTTTCCGACAACAGCATTGAGACAGTGGTCTGCATGTCCGCCATCAATTACTTCTCCCGCTCGCGTGCGGTTGAAATAATTCACGAAATCTACAGGATCCTTGGCGAAGGAGGAGTAACCCGGTTCGGCGTACAGGACATGCGCCTGTTGGCTCAGCACTACCTTGATCGCGATGAAGTTTTTTATTTGCAGATCTTAAATTCCGGTAAGCAGCGCTTCGAGGGTGAAACCCTGGGGGATAAATTCGCCTCATGGTTTTATGGGTATTGTACGGCAGGTGGCCCGGTGCGGTACATGTATGATTATGAGTCTCTGGCGCTTCTGTTTCAAAAGGCCGGGTTCAGGATAGTTGAACAAAAATCGTATCTGGAGAGCCGATTACCCGATGTCGTTGAAATCGATAATCGTCCCGACCAAATGTTTTTTCTGGAGGCGGCAAAATGATCTTCCATCCTGTCCTCAGGGGCAAGACACTCGCCCAAACACCATCCAGACTCGGAGTTTCCCGTGAATCATTGTCCTTGGCATTAAAATGGTCCACGGGCGGGCTATTCTCTCGCGGAGACGACCGGAAAGCTTTTCTACACGCAATCTCATGGCTGGCCTTAGCCCAGGATGCCTGTTCAGGAGCGGGTATTTCAGCCGAATATTCTCTCAAATTCGGCTGGGATCCGCCTTATCCCGAAACGTCGGGCTATATAATTGCAACCTTTCTGGCTTATGCCAAATTTGTCGGTCAGGCGACGTTTAGAGATCGGGCGTTACAACTGGGGCATTGGTTACTCTCCATCCAGGCGGAAAATGGCGGCGTTCCTTCCCGGTTGGGTTTTCCGCAACTGCACGTCTTCAATACCGGACAGGTCATTTTAGGTTGGTGCACTTTATTTCGAGAAACCGGCGATGAACGATTCCTCTCTGGCGCGAAAAAAGCAGCGAACTTTATTCTGGATGGCCAGGAAGCCGATGGTTCTTGGATAAAGAACACCTATTGCGGACCGCGCACCTACCATGCACGGGTCAGTTGGTCCTTGCTGGAGCTATCGCGGCTTCTTTCCGAAGAGCGTCTCGCGCAGGCAGCCGAAAAGAATCTCTCGTGGGTAGTTAACCAACAGCACCGCAACGGTTGGTTTGATTGTTGCGGCTTTAACCGTGATCTTCCCAACATGCATGTCATCAGCTATACGCTAAGGGGGTTGCTGGAATCCCATCTGCTGTTTCCTGAACGATTGGAACCTCTTCGCCTTCCGGAACGAGTCAATCTAGCGCTCGAGGCGTTGCTGCAAAGCTCGCACGATCATCCAGCGCCTGGATTCAAGCGCATGCTGAGAACAAGTTTCGATCAGGATTGGGGTTCGCGTGACGGGCATGCATGCCTCACGGGGAACGCGCAACTCGTCAATGTCCTCAGCCGCTATGGAAGGCATTTTGACCGGGCCGACTACGCCGAATTCGCCATCGCACTGATTCATGACCTCCATTTGACCGTGAATCAGGAGACCTCGTTTGCGGCCGTTCGCGGGGCATTGCCGGGCAGTCATCCCTTTTACCACGGATACAAGGCCAATTCGTTTCCAAACTGGGCAACCAAATTCTGGGCCGATGCGCTGTTCTTTCGTTTGAACCCCGAGGTCGAGTTTAACATACCCGCCTGAAGTGCCATGAATATTGCAACATTGCTCCATAAGCCCCTCAATTTTGCGGTTGAAGCCGTCTTGCATCGCCAATATCTTCGTCAAAAACCGATACTATTTAACGAACGTCCCGTCGAATATCAGTACGTCTTTCGACAGTTGATTCGATTATGCCCCAAAACCATCCTTGATGCAGGCACGGGAAAGTCCGCGCTTCCCAGTCTTTTGAAAACGTGCGGCTTCGCTGTGACGGCCATCGATAACAAAAGCGCCTATTGGAAAAACGGTTTTTCCAACTGGCACTATCATATCATCCAGGATGACATTCTCAGACCGGCCCTGCAGGGCCCATTTGATCTCGTTCTTTGCATCAGCGTCCTGGAACACATCCCGGAACATGCGCTGGCGGTCGCCAATCTCATGCGACTGGCCCGGCCCGGCGGTCACGTCATCTTGACGTTTCCGTATCACGAATACCGATATTGCCCGAATGTTTACGAGGCCCGGGACAGTGATGTGAAGACCAAGCCGAATTTTATCACTCAGGCTTTTTCCCGAAAGGAAGTCGATTTGTGGCTGCGCCAGACGGGTTCCACGCTTATCGATCAGGAATATTGGCGCTTCTACACGGGAGAATACTGGACTACGGGCGCAAAATTGACCAGACCAGAAAGAGCCACTGACGCTACGCCTCATCAAATCGCGTGCATGCTCTTCGAAACCAAAAACAGCGGGATATGAAGGTTCTTTTTATTGGAGTGGGGTTGGTCCATTACTACAATTCTTTTCTCAATAAACTTCAAAAAAACTACGACATTGAGGTTCTTAACCTCGTTGCGCGGAACGAGGGCCATGCGGAAGCTGGAGTCTTTCAGACTCAAAAAGATGTCGCTTTTAAAATTATTCAAAGTGACGAGATATCCTCCCTCCACTTTCGCAGATATCCCAGATTGGCCAGCATACTTCGGCAGGAAAAACCCAAGATTATAGTTGTCACCGAGCCCTATCTTGTCAGCCTGCTTTTTGATCCTCGAGTAGTCTGGACTCTCAAACGACTCCGAATCCGCCTCATCATGAAATCAATTCCCTTTCGGGTCCCAACCGATCAGGAGGTCCGCGAAAGAATCGCGGCCGATACGCATTATTTGGGAAATTTATCCAGGATGCCACGATGGACCAGAAAGATACTTAGGGGACTTCATCTGCGATTCATGCGATGGCTCTACAATCGTCCTGACGCGCACGTTTGCTATGTTGACGAAGGCAAGGTCATCTATGGTAGCTACGGCGTAGCTTCACCAAAAATCTTTATTACGCGCAATTCGCCCGATACCGATCTATTGGCCGAGGTGCGAACGAAACTCGAACGCAAAAAAAAGCCGGTACGCAGGCCTTACCGAATAATTCACGTCGGACGGCTTGTCGAATGGAAGCGCGTCGACATGCTTATCGAGTGTATACCCTCCGTTCGTGAATTTTTTCCGGAAACGGAACTGGTCATAATTGGAGAGGGTCCGCAGAAGGAGGCGTTGCAAGAGCTCGTAAAGCGCCTTGGGCTGGATTCTGTCACTCAATTTGCCGGTGGAGTGTACGAACCGGAAGCCTTGGGGGAATTCCTGCTCGGCGCCAGTTTGTTTGTGATTGCAGGAATGGGAGGCTTGGCCATCAACGATGCGATGGCTTTTGGCCTCCCGATCATTTGCTCTATCTGCGACGGAACGGAAAAGGCGTTGGTGCGGAATGGAGAGAACGGATATCTTTTCCAGGATGGCGATTCGCATGATTTGGCCAGGGTGATAAAAGCCGTTTTTTCCCATCCCCAACAAATGCGTTTGATGAGCGACCGTTCCTCCGATATTATCCTTAACAACATCAATATTAACACTGTAACGGCTGAATATAATAGGGCCTTTCGCTTTGTTCTCACGTGAGCCTCCCTCGCAAAAATCTGGTTTTCGTTTTGGGCACACGCCCTGAAGCGATTAAATTGGCCCCGGTCATCCTTGGGGCCAAAGAGCGCGAAAGTTTCAACTGTGCCGTCTGGTCCACCGGTCAGCATCGGGAGTTGCTTGACCCCATGCTAGCCTATTTTCAGATCAACCCCGACTTCGAATTAAATTTGATGCAGGCCGGGCAAAGCCTCAACCTGTTTGCCTCCCGGGCCATCGCTGAGCTTGATCAATTATTCGTCCGGCAAAAGCCCGATATCGTTATCGTACAGGGCGACACGACTACGGTTTTGGCCACTGCTCTCACGGCTTTTCACCGTAAAATTAAAATCGCGCATATTGAAGCTGGCCTTCGGACCTTTGATTTAGAATCTCCCTGGCCAGAGGAGGCCAATCGAGTCATTGTCTCGCGCCTGGCCCATTGCCATTTTGCCGCAACGGCTCACGCCCGCGATAATCTTCTCCGCGAAGGCGTTGAACCTGGCCGAATTTACTTGACCGGTAATCCCGTGGTCGATGCCTTGATGATGGCATCCGTCCATATAGAAAAATATCCGCCAATTGTGCCGCAAGTACCCGAGATTATTTGGACAAATTCTGAGATTCCGGTTGTGCTGGTCACCTGTCATCGCCGGGAAAACGTCTCCGAACGCATCGCTCAAGTTTGCCAGGCTATAAACCAACTCGCACACGATTTTTCTCGAGTGCATTTTGTCTTTCCCGTCCATCCTAATCCGGCCGTTTCCGCGATTGTCCGGTCCACCCTGTTTTCAGCCGAAAATGTCCATGCCATTTCGCCTCTTGATTATCTTCCTTTCATCCGCCTCATGGGCCGCAGTCGATTAATTTTGACCGATTCGGGGGGAGTTCAGGAAGAAGCGCCGACATTCCACGTGCCCGTCTTGGTCATGAGAAATAAGACCGAGCGCCCCGAAGCTATTGAAGTCGGAATTTCCAAGCTGATTGGCCCCGAGGCCCAGACTATCATCGAAGAAACAAGTCGTCTCTTGTCGGATTCATCGACTTACGCAAGCATGATCCGCAAGGAAAATCCCTTTGGAGACGGTAAAGCCTCCGAACGAATTTTGAACGCCCTGGAAGCTTTATGAAAAAATTCGATGTCTGTGTTTTAGGATTGGGTTATATCGGCCTGCCAACCGCTTCCGTGCTCGCAACTAAAGGTAAATCGGTTCTTGGAGTCGATACTTCCCCTACGGTCTTGAAATCCATTCAGGAAGGGCGGATCGATTTGCTTGAACCCGATCTCGATATTATTGTGAAAGCAGCTGTTCAGAGCGGCAATTTGCAGCTATCCCCAAAACCGCAGCCCGCCGACGTTTTTATTATCGCTGTTCCCACCCCGCTTCAAGATCGAACAGACGCTTCTATCTGTGACCTTTCCTTCGTGGAATCTGCTGCCCGCTCGGTAGCCTCCTGTGTCAAATCCTGTGACCTAATCATTTTGGAGTCCACCAGCCCTGTGGGCACGACGGAACGTGTCCGCGAATGGATCTACGACGAGATCTCCAAGCAAAAAGCGCCAAACATGAACTCCCTCCGGCTCTATTTTGCCTATGGCCCCGAGCGAGTCTTGCCTGGACAAATGCTGAAAGAATTGGTCACTAATGATCGCATCGCGGGGGGGCTGGATACGCATGCCGCAAAAATGGCTGCTGCGCTTTATCGCACCTTTTGCAGCGGAGAGATTTATCTAACGGATTCGCGCACGGCGGAAATGGTAAAGTTGACGGAAAATGCCTTTCGCGATGTGAACATTGCATTTGCCAATGAAATATCGATGATTTCAGACGAAATGAACCTTAACTCGCAAGAGGTTATTTGCCTCGCGAGCCGTCATCCCAGGGTAAAGATTTTACGGCCTGGGCCTGGTGTCGGTGGGCACTGCATTGCAGTAGATCCTTGGTTCATCGTTCAGAATGCTCCAGAACACTCCAAGTTGATTCGCGCGGCGCGCGAGGTCAACAATGCCAAGCCCCTCCATATCATCAAAAAAATTCGTGCCCAAGCCCGGCTATTAAAAGAACCCGTCATTGCCTGTCTGGGCCTTGTCTTCAAAGCCAATGTCAGCGATCTGCGCGAGAGCCCGGCGCTCCAGATCGTGTCCAAGATTGCGGAGGAAAATATCGGACGCATTTTAGTAGTTGAACCAAATATTCAGAAATTGCCTCCCATTTTGCTTGGGCAATCCAACGTATTCTCCACCGAGCTTGATCACTCGTTACAAGAGGCGGATATAATCGTCATTCTCGTCGCGCATCGCGAATTCCGAAGTATTATCGAGGCAAAGTTGGCGGACAAAATAGTTATCGACGTCGTTGGACTGCTAGAAAACTAAAGGTCCCCATTTATGAGCCCAATCAGTCATTATCATAGCCGTGGGCTGGTGTGGCCATTTCTACAGAGCGCCGTCGGTCATTGCCGAGAATTCATCCAATCCAGCGCCTATCGCAAACTTCAGCAAGTAGCCATCCTAAACCGGGGCAAAAAAAGGCATGAACCGGGAGCCATCCATTATCAGGGTAAATCCATTCGATATATAGATTTACACAGTTTTCTCTATGCCTGGGACGATATAATGGTCAAAAGCATCTACGATATCGGAGAGGTCGATCAGCCATATCTAATCGATTGCGGAGCTAACATTGGGCTTGCCCAATGTTATTGGAAGATACGCTACCAGAACTTTTCTTCCATTTGCTTCGAACCCGATAAGTTGGCTTTTACCACTCTGCACCAAAATCTGCAGGCATGGCAATGCACCACTAAAGCTCATCAGGCTGCCCTCGGAGCCAGCGACACCCAGGCGCAGTTTGTCGCAGCCGGCGCGGATGCCGGACATCTACTGGCAAATGGGGAAGATGCCGTGACGGAATGGGTGCCGATCAAACGGCTGTCTTCCTATTTAGATCGACCTGTTGATTTACTCAAAATCGATATTGAAGGCGCAGAATGTGAAGTTCTTGAGGAAATCAAAAATCAACTTCATCTTGTTAAACGCATCTTTATCGAATGTCACGATCACCATGACCGTCCACAGAAATATGCGCACATCCTCCGCCTTTTGGACGAGAGTGGATTTAGATATTACACCGTACCCGGACACGGATCCGAAGCGCCTTTTTCCGCGATTCATCTCACATCCGATGGATTTGACCAAAATACTCACATTTTTGCAATAAAACCCGCATACCTACAAAAGGTCCACAATACCTGATCAAAATGTCGTGACGGATGAGTAATCACGGTCAAACGTAAGGATCATATAGTAGCTAATGACTTTTACATGACGACATATTGCCCCCGAATAACGGTTATCACGCCATCCTACCAACAGGCCGCCTATTTGGAACGGACCATTATCTCCATTCTGTCGCAAAACTATCCAAACCTCGAGTATATAATCATCGATGGAGGCAGCACCGATGGGAGCGTTGAAATTATTCGCAAGCATGCATTCCAGCTCGCCTATTGGGTGAGCGAACCTGATTCCGGTCAGACGGATGCCATCAACAAAGCTATCAAAAAAGCGACAGGCGAGCTCCTTATCTGGATAAATAGCGACGACCTCCTGCTTCCTGGTTCTCTGCAAACAGCGGCAAAATATCATGCCCGCTATCCTGACAGTATTTTACTTGCCGATGTTATCAATTTTGCGGATGGACAAACCTGGGGTTATTACATGCATCAACGCAATGTTACCTTGGAGAACTTGCTTGTGCTCTGGAATCCCAAGGGATTTTGGCATCAGCCTGGAACTTTCGTTCCCAGAAGCAGATTGGAGCGCGCTCCGCAACTGGATCCCACGCTCCATTTTCATTTTGATCGCGATTGGATGTGTCGCCTTTTGGTCGAAAAGAATCAGGTCATATATATCGAAGAGGCCGCGGCCGCATTCCGCCTTCATCCCAATTCCAAAACCTCTTGCGAAGCGCCAAACATGGTGTCGGAGTTGCGGCAAATTTGCGCACGGTTTGCCGACGAGTTCTCTCCCCCTGAACGAATTTACTTTCCGGCCGGCATCGAGTTGGTGCAGGCCAACTACTTTCTTAGTTCGGAATATCCAGCCTTTTGGAGCCGTACCAAAGCTCTCGGCCATGTCCTGAAGGCGGTTCGGCATTCATGGAAGACGCTTGGCCGCGGCTATTTTTTTAAAATTGTGATTAAGCTACTCATGCCCAAGTGGTTCACGAAGCTTGTTTCTCAAAGGATCATAAGCAAGAATAGACGCCAGCACTTACCACCGGAATATTACTGATGAGCAAAGCCTTGAAGCTGGAAGACGTCAAAATTTCATGCGTCGTTTGTACGCTCCACGCCCCAACTTCAATCGAAAAGCTCCTGGATTCTCTCCTGTTGCAGGAATGGTTCGATGGCGATGAACTCATTCTAATCGACAACGGTCTATCGAGCCAGCGACGGTCACAAGTCGAGCAACGTCTCAAGGATTTCACGGAACGTGGTATTTTTGCGCAATGCCATCTGGAGCCGCAAAGAGGCGTCGTGTATGCCCGGATCAAATCCATTCAGGTCAGTAAAAATCCCTGGTTATTATCTCTTGATGACGACAACATTTTGGGGTCAGGTGCGTTCAGACAAATTCGTCAGCGTCTCTTTGAATATCCAGCACTTGGCGGCATTTGCCCCCATCTGGAGCCTGTTTGGGAAGTCAAACCCGAACCATGGGTTATTGCCTTAGGGCATCAAGTACTTAGTTATAATATTTCCGAGCAATACAGTTCACCCTATCAATGGTGTCTATGGAAGCCGGGAGCTATTGGGCAGCGTCCGCCAACTGGCGGCATGATCATTGCAAAGACAGTGGCGGAAGACTTTATCCGTCTCTGCTTGCGAACGCCCATCATTTTTGATTTTACGCCCAAAGGGGAACGTCGATTCACTGGAGAGGATTTTATCATGTATAGTCTTATTTATATGAGGAAAGACCTATTCTCCGCTTACGATGATTCCATTATCGTCCAGCATCAAATTCCAGTCAAACGAACGACACTCAGGTATCTGGTTATGACGATGTTTTGGAGCAATTACTCGTTTGGAATCCAAGGATTAATGCGGTTTGGCAAACTCAATGTTTTCTATTGTCTAGCAAGAGGATGGGCACGCCTCCTTTATGAAATGATTAAGCAATGCTCCCATACTGCTTCTTGGCGCATCCTATTCGCCTATTGCCTTGGTTTTTTGGGTTTTCTCTTTGGGACTTTTAACGGTCTGTTTAATGTTGAATGCAAGCGCATTAGAATAGATCCTTAGCATTCTATTGACAGAGAAGTATATGAATACACCCAAAGTCAACGCCTCTTTGCAAGCATCTTATGACATACAATATACACAAGATCTTTCTGAATGGAGAGGTCTTGGTGCAAAACCCAAAGCACATCGTATTAGCTCTCTCTGGGGAGCTGAAAATAAAAGCAGAGTGCTTGACTGCGGGGCAGGAGAAGGAAGCATCCTATCCATTCTACATGATAAGTATATAGCAACCGATTTTTACGCCCTAGAAATTTCCGATTCTGCGTTAAAAACTTTGAAAGAACGGAAATTGGAACGACTTAGAAATATTGAAAAATTTGACGGGTATACAATCCCTTATTCTTCACAATTCTTTGATTTGGTCTTTTGCTCCCATGTCATTGAACACGTCGAACATCCTAGATTATTAATTAGAGAATTGAAGCGAGTTAGTCGTCAACAGATTTTCGAAATTCCCATTGATTATTATTTTGATGTTGATAGCAAAGTTTTACATTTTCATAACTACGGTCATATAAATATATATACCCCATCACTTTTTAGATTTTTACTAAAATCAGAAGGTCTTCATGTTGATTCCGAAATATACGCTTCTATCACAAAAGATGAATTGCAATTTATAAGAAAAGTTTCGAACTATCAGCTATCGTGGTTCGAAAAGTATACTAAGATGGGCTACTTAAAGAAACAACTGATCAAGACCCTTATCGGACAAAGGCGATACTTGGAATACTATACGCAGTTTTATGCCTGCTTGACTTATGAAACTGGTGAAATGACTTGCTTCAAGGGCATTTAATAGAGGCGCTTTTAAAATAAATCAACCAGTCCTAATATAGGGCATCAATCCCAGTTGGAATCATCCAGAGTCGGACATTGCTAGAAGACGGTGCTGACCGGCGGTGCCCTTTCCTTTCCGAAGCTATTGGAAAATCACATTTAGCTTGCTCCTTTTGAATAGCATTGATAGATTGCAAGAGTGGTTTCTTGGTTCTATAACCTTCTCAAACCTCAGTATGGGCGATCCCCGTTGAAGGATCGTGTCTCGAATTTTTTTGTACTTGGTCTTCGAAAAGTTTTAATTACGCTAGGTTTTCGGTTTGTATGGTGCGATCATGTTAGAGGCCGGCCTATTCGACTTACCTTTGATGATGATTTTTCCATTAATTTAAGACTCTACCCTGATTACGGATACAATCTGGCTCGGATATGTTCCACGTGTTTGGAGAAATATCCTGATCTCGCTTTTATTGATATAGGATCAGCTATTGGGGATAGCATCACTCAAATCCGACTTTATGGTAAATTCCCTATCTTAGCCATCAATCCAAGTGTAATTGGAATAAAAAGAAATTTTGGAGATTGTCCGGATATTACCATAGTCGATGCTTTTGTAAGCGGCAGGACCTCATCAAACGCGCAGGTTCCTGCAACTAAGCATAAAGAAATCCCAATTCTAGCTCTGGCTGCCATTCTGGATAAAAATCCCAATTTTAAAAAGGCTCGGATTATAAAGGTGGATACTGACGGAATTGACTGCGCTATTCTAAGAGATAACGAAACATTACTTCGGGAAAATAAACCGATAGTCTTCTTTGAATATGACCCTCGTTTTGCTCTATCATACAATGATGAAATACTTGGCATTTTTCCTTATTTGAATGGCCTAGGTTATGAAACAGCCATGATCTATAATTCTAATGGAGTCTTTCTCTTAAGCGCTCAGCTAGCTGCGCAAAATACTTGGGAAGAAATCCATTATTCCTTGCTTCGCTATAATCCTGTTTCCTACTTTGATATTTGTGTTTTTTCCTATACTGACAGTGATATTTATTTGAAAACAAGAAACCTAGAATTAAAACAAATAAATATAGAATAAAATGCGAACCTCTAGTGTAATGTCTCACGCAGATATTTACGATAGGAGTAGCCGTGGCATAGTGGGGGGATGTGGGCCAAGAGCGAAGCACTGGATCACACCTCGGGATAAAATCCATCTCGAACGACTGGTGCGCTCGGGCAAGACCGAGCAAAGGCCGGCGTTGCGGGCGCGCATCGTTTTAGGTGCGGCGGCGGGCCAGGCCAACCATGCCCTGGCGAAGGAGCTCCACACCTCCCGTCCGACGGTGATCGCCTGGCGTCAACGCTTTCGCGAGGGCGGGGTGGCCGCCTTGGGGCGCGACCGCCCCCGCGGCCGAAGCTTGGCCGCCCTGCCTGCGGCCAAGCAGGCAGAGGTGGTGGACAAAACCTTGCAGCCCCCGGCTCACGCCACCCATTGGAGTTGCCGCACCATGGCCAAGAGTTGCGGGGTCAGTAAAGCCTCGGTCCAACGCCTGTGGGATGCCCACGGTCTCAAGCCCCATCTGGTCAAGACCTTCAAACTCTCCAACGATCCCCGCTTCCTCGAGAAGCTCGAAGATGTGGTCGGGCTTTACCTCAACCCGCCCGAGCACGCGTTGGTTTTCAGCCTCGACGAAAAGAGCCAGATCCAGGCGCTGGACCGCACGCAACCGGGGCTGCCGATGAAGAAGGGACGTGCGGGAACCATGACCCATGATTATAAACGCCACGGCACCACGACCCCCTTCGCCGCCCTGGATGAGCGGCAGCCCCGGTTGCGTGCGGTCCAGGGCCTGAATCTGGCTCTTCTCATCCACGCAAAGAACCACGGCGTTTTGCGGCGGGGTGAGATAAACCCCGACGACATCGGTAAGCTTCTCCAGAAACCTGGGGTCTCGGGAAAGCTTGAAGCTCTTGGTGAGGTGCGGCTTGATCTGGTGTTCCTGCCAGATGCGATGAATCGTGTTTTTGCTCACGCCCTGAGTCCGGGCCAAGGAGCGTGTGCTCCAATGGGTTGAACCCGCCGGTTTGGTTTGCAAAGTGGCCTCGACCATTCGGCCCACGACGTCAGCCGCGTAAGGGGTCTTGCGTCCCCGCCCCGGCGCGATCTCCCAAACACAGCCGATCCTCTGTTGGCGGGCACGACTTCGCCAGAGCGCCACCGTTCTTCGATGGACGTGGAGTTGCGCGGCTATCTCTCGATCCTGCCTCGTCCCAGCGGCAGCCTCAATAATCCGCGCCCGCAGGACAACTTGCTGTGGCGTTGAACCAGCTTGAATCCACTGCTTGAGACGGGTGACTTCTGCCGGGGTGAGGACAACGGGAATGCTCTTGCGTGACATCCCTCATGCTTTTTCCTTTCCCGTATAAGTCTATCTATTTCGGGGACACTACACTAGGACTAATCACTTGTCGCCGTCATTGCCAATGGTATCGGTCGGGCAGATGGCGAGTGCTTCTTCAGCTAACGCAATTTCCTCAAGCGTTACGGGTTACCTATACCACGCCATGGGTTCCGAAGCCGAAGTCGTCGAGGCGCACGGTTGTCAACCGTGTCACTAACGAGTGCGAGTCTCGTCGGGACCGCCATGGCAGTTCTTTCAATCACAACCTCGGGCACGAGGAAGATAGCCAATCCGCGCCGCTTGGGACGGCGAGACACCCGGAGCGTAACCGGGGTGCCCGACCACTTTCCCTCCCCGTAGCTCAGGAGCAGAGCTTGTGACTTCTAATCACATGGTCGCAGGTGCAAGTCCTGCCGGGGTGAATTTAGCTGCCGTGCGCAGCACTTCCCAGGTGTCGAAATAGTAGCCGAGCCTGACTGTTAATCAGGTGCCGCAAGGCGTGTAGGTGCGATTCCTACTCTGGGAGCCACTTTCACGGAGCACGTCCGGCATAGACGAGGACACTGTCTCGAAAACAGCTGCGCTTAACGGCGTCCAGAGTGCGATTCTCTGGTGCTCCGCTATTCCACCGCAAATGCAAAGCATCTCGCGCAACCGGGTTCTCAACCCGGCCCTATCCGGTGAGAGTCCGGATGCGGTGACCACTTTCCGCCCGTTAGTATAATAGCAATACGCTCGGCTTACATCCGAGACTCGAGGGAGCATAACCTTCACGGGCGATTTTCCCCCTCCATAGCTTAAAAGTAGAGCCATCGACTGATAATCGATAGACCGAGGAGCGTTACCTCGTGGAGGGACCACTTTACGGCTGAATAGCTGAGACAGATTAGCGCCTCGCTGAAGCCGAGGAGAGTTCGGCGCAATTCCGAATTCAGCCACCATTTCACGTCATTGATGTAGCAGCGCGCATGGCGGTCTTCCAAACCGCACGGGTCGGGGCGGCACCGGCATGACGTAACTTTAGCTCCCGAGGTGTAAGAGCCCTGCATGTCGCCGTGCGAAGGCGAAGGTTCGAGGTGCAAGTCCTCGCGGGAGCACCAGTTTCATTCCTCCGTGGCAGAGCGAGCAATGCACTTCTTTCGTAAAGAAGGCCGTGCCGGTGCGACTCCGGTCGGAGGATCCATTTTACTGCCGTACGCAGTACCAGGTGATGATGTAGCCAGCAGCATTCAGGCCTGTGAAGCCTGCCGGGTGGGTGCAAGTCCTCCGTGCTCCGCTTTACCGCCCGTAGTTTAAAGCAAAACCCCCGGCTTATACCCGGTCAGCACTAGATAAGTGCGCAATGCAGGTGCGAGTCCTGCCGGGCGGACGATTTTTTTAAGACGAGTCTTTGGCCGCGAATGCAAAGCAGATCGAGCGACCGGTCTTTCAAGCCGGACCTAACGGGTGCGAGTCCCGTCGCGGCTACCAGTTTTATGCTCGCGTAGCCCAACTAGCAGAGGCACCTGATCGAGGGTCAGGAGGTTGGGAGTACGAATTTGACGAACTTCGCTCCCGCGAAGCTTCGCCCTGCGGGCGGCCTTGCAGGTCGTCGATCTTGCCGCTTTCCAAGCAGCAAGATTCCCCGCGAGCACCATTTTGGGGTCGGAGTATTAGCAGACAGTACAGCTGACTTTTAATCAGTATGGTCAGGGTGCGACTCCCTGCGGCCCCACATTTTCACATATACAGGAAATGCTTCACATGGTGACGACTAATTTCTTGGCTTCCGTTCCTCTCTTGGGGGAAGATGCTGCGCGTGTTCGACGAACCAAACCCGAGCAAGAATCCCGATTACCCTCTTTTGGTAGAATCTCGCAAAACGTTCCCGGAGGTCGTCGCCTACTACACGATGATGTCTCGGCACGAACCGCTTTGCGGGGCTCTGGCCGACTTGACCTCATGGCTGGCCAACCAGCCATATTCCAACCAATTGCGCGCCTACGGCGCACTTGGCAACACCCTTCTTTTCTTGATCGATGACCAACTGCTGGAGGGGCCGATGGCAAGCTATTGTGCTGACGAGGAGACTGCTCGTTATTATGTCCGATTTTCAGGACCTTGGGGAACTTCGCTTCGGCGTAGTTGGGGGACGTCTTGCACGGAGAAATTTCTCCGCCAGGAAATGGAGAAGGCATTGAACCGCCTTTTAGGGGAGGATCCGCGACATGGAACGTGATCCCGAAAGGCTGAGGAGCAACAAGCGGTCGTTCGATGAAATCGTCACGTTGTGCGACGCCTCCGCCGAGCCTGCCGCCCGTTTGTTGAAAGAGGCTACTCTTT
>Ga0206917_1145_pt1 | contig 17685 bp, 12 predicted proteins | sample Alteio_BWOrgHeat_68_FD_152931 | JGI IMG/M metagenome (GOLD analysis project Ga0206917, IMG submission 152931) | Enriched cells from forest soil in Barre Woods Harvard Forest LTER site, Petersham, Massachusetts, United States -... | ecosystem: Environmental > Terrestrial > Soil > Temperate forest >...
CCATTTTTCCTGACGAATCTAAAAGAGTAGCCGACGGGGAAGCATTTGCTTGTTTCATTTCGTTAACGGCATCGGTAGCGCTTTCATACCCTTCTTTTCCGGGAGCTGAAGAAATAACGGCGAGCCAAGCTACGTTTTTTTCAGTCCATTTTTTTTGAAGGGCTTGCATATTTCCAGTTCCGTAATGTTTTTTCACAAATGGACAATCTTTATTGTGCCATTCTAGAACAACAAATTTTCCTTTGTAGTCCGTCAGGGTATGAGTTTGTCCGTCACTTCCTGTGACTGAAAAAGCGGGAGCTATATCTCCTACTTTGAGAGCTAAACTTGTCGATGAAGCGAACAGTAATGCAAGGGCAACAATCGTTTTCATAAAATGTTCTCCTATTTTAGATTATCTAACGCGTTTATGACAATTCCCGGAGTAATCACTTCGGGAAGTAGAATGGGATCTTTTTCGGGCTGAAAAATGGCATAAGTCGGAACTCCGCTTCGTCCAAGATCGGCAAGCGCTTGGGTTATGACGGAGTCCTCCGATGTCCAATCAGCCTTAAGCAAAGCCACATTGTGACTTTTAAGTTTTTCTTTTACTTCTGTAGAACTAAAAACGACAAGTTCATTGACCTTACACGAAATACACCAGGCCGCAGTGAAATCTACAAAAACGGTTCGACCATGACCCTTGTAGGTTTCAATCTTAGCCGGAGAAAAATCTTCCCAGACAAGGGCGCTTCGTGGATCGTCACGTTTTATAATGATAAGAGCTAAAGAGATTAAAACTAAAGCCAAGGCGAAAAAAGTTTTCTGGGGCCAGCGATGAAGGACCCATGCCGCTAGGCCCATCAGAAATAAACTTCCCATTAGGATAACGAGATAGGCCGTTGGCGCTTGAAGGGCCACGACTGAAATGAGCCACACGACGGTGGCGAAAATGAGAAAAGCCGTAATTTGTTTTAAGGTTTCCATCCAGGGGCCAGGTTTTGGAAGGATTCGCCCCAGAGTAGGGTTATAAGCCAGAAGCACATAAGGAGTCCCAAGACCCAAAGCGAGAGCCGTAAAAATAATAAATGTGATCAAAACATTTTGAGTTAGGGCAAAACCCACCGCCGAACCCATGAATGGAGCTGTACAAGGTGTAGAGACGATAGTCGCCAGAACTCCCGTAAAGAAATCTCCAGCGAAACCATCTTTGCGAGTCAATGATTGGCCAACCCCCATTACTGAGCCACCAACTTCAAAGACACCGACCAGATTGAGGCCGAATAAAAATAATATTGCCGCAAGAGAAGCCACAAAAGGCGGAGATTGAAGTTGAAAACCCCACCCAAGATGTTGCCCTCCAGCCTTCAGCGCCAGAAGGGCCGCCACAAGAATCCAAAAAGAAACGAGAATTCCTAGCATATAGGCTCTGGCGTGGGCTCTAATTTTCTCTTTTTCTTCGCCACTATTTTTTAGAAAACCAAAAACCTTCATGGAGAGAACGGGGAAAACGCATGGCATGAGGTTTAAGATGAGTCCGCCCAAAAATGCAAAGAGTATCATTAAATAAAGGGGTGCTGATTCTACGGAAACAACGACGGGTGACTTTATGTTGTAGCTCTTTGACTCAACTTTTAAAACGCCCTCGAGAAATTTTGGTTCGTCAGTTAATTGTTCATTCTTTTTAATTGTCAGTTCGTTACCAGAAAAATCTTCCTTCGAAAAATTATCAATTTGGAGGGGATGTAATGGAAAGAAATAAACGTCTTTGAGATTCTCTATTCCAGAAATTTTTATTTTAAAAGTTTTTTGCAAAGATAGCGTATTGATTTTAATTTCTGACGGTAATGGAGTTGGCAAGGATTTACGAGTTGTTTCAAAAAGATCATGGCTTGCGGTCAACAAAGGTTCAGAATTTGTAATGGGTAAAAAGAGATCAAGATCAGCACTGCCTGGAATGCAAACCTCTCGGCAAACAAGCCATTTTACCTTGGCCTTGATTTCAAAAGGCTTTTCAGAAACAAACTCGGGAATTTTTAGGGACGAGATCAATAAGACTTGGTTGGCATAGCCAAAATCTGCAAGGGGGCCAACAATGATTTTTTCTGGAACCGGCCAATTGATGGGGCCCGATTTGATATCAAGAGGGAGACTCCAAGCTATGCGAGGGGCCTCGCCCGAATCCCCGGGATTTTGCCAATAGACATGCCAGTCGGGGTCCAAATTAAATTTTATTCCGATGTCTTGGTCTTGACCTGGCTTCACCGAAGCTTTTTCTGTAACGAGCTCCACAGTAATATGTTTTTTTGAAGCCTTCGTTTCAGCCAGTCCTAAGGTCGAGAAAAGAATAAAATAGATTGTCAGTAAAATTACTCTAGGTGTCATCGGTGCTCGCTCATTTTCAAAAGATGACTATAGATCAAAGAGAGCTCTATTGCGCCAAAATTCTGACTGAACTCTAGTTGTTCATTGGCGGAAACCTCCAGGAACCTAAAAAATCCTTTGTGGAAAATCAAAGGGTTAGAAAATTTAACCTAGACCAAAGTTATGTGGCACCGCCATTGCTTTGTTTGAGATTCGACATGTCTCGTTCACGATGGGGAGGATTAACACGTGGCTGATGCTGCAGCTAAAGAAAAAGAAGAAACACCGGTAGCTCAGGAGCGGAAAGCTCCAGCGGGCGATCAACAAAAACCGGCGTTACTTGTTATTGTGGTGATGCTTAACATGCTGGTCATGGCTTCCGTTGTCGGGGTGGTTTACACATCCTACAAAGCTGAAAAAGCTAAGCCCAAACTTCAAGATGTGGTTCAAGGCGAAAAAGAAGATGAGGCTAAGGCTGCAGCACAACCGGATAAAGATGATATCGTTGGAAAACTAGTTCCAATGGAAACTTTTCTAGTCAACCTAGCTGGGACCCGTGGCAATAAACTCGTCAAAATCAATATGGAATTAGAAGTCGATAATCCCAAAGTCGAAGATGAGATCGATCATCGTAAACCTCAAATCCGCGACATTATTATCATCCTTCTTTCTAGTAAGACCTATGATCAGGTCACCACTCGCCAGGGTAAAGAAGCCCTGAGAGATGAGGTCAAAGACACCGTTAATAGTTTTTTAGTTAAGGGCAAGATTAAGAAAGTTTATTTTACTGATTTTATCGTGAACTAAAAGCGAGGTTACGGCTCATGAATCAAGTCCTCTCGCAAAATGAAGTTGATGCCCTCTTAGCCGCTGTTTCCGAGGGTGAAGTAAACTCTGACACTGGCACAGGTGGAGTTGATCCCCTTGATTCCAATGTCATTGTCTATGATCTCACCAGTCAAGATCGCATTATTCGCGGTCGTATGCCTCAACTTGATGTCATTTATGAAAAATTCATGCGGGCTTTTAGGGTTTCTCTTTCAAGTGCTCTTAGAAAAATCGCCTCACTTAATCATTCATCTACAGATTTCTTAAAATTTGGCGAATTTATTAATACTCTTCCCATTCCTACTTGTATGAGCGTTCTGAGATTTAATGCTCTTCGAGGATCGGCCCTCCTCGTTGTCGAAAGTAAACTTGCCTACGCTCTTGTTGATAGTTTCTTGGGTGGAGTTGATAGGCCCTATACAAAAATTGAAGGTAAAGAATTTACGGCCATTGAACTCAGTATCATAAGACGCGTTGTTGAACTTGCCATTGCTGATTTAGAAAATGCTTGGGCGTCAGTCGCCAAGATTGATGCAAGCTTTGTAAGAACTGAAGTTAATCCACAATTTGTTGGTATTGTTCCTCCTACCGACGTTGTTATTGCTTCAACTTTTGATGTGGAACTAGAAAATGCTAATGGAACAATTACTCTCGTTATTCCTTACTCAACGATCGAACCTATAAAGGCGAAATTAGCCAGCGGCTTTCAAGTTGAGTCAGATCAAACCGACAAAAAATTGTGGACTGCGATTTTACAAGATCAATTTCTTGATACCGAAGTGACTTTAAGGGTGAGCTTGGGAACCACAGAAATTTCGATGGATGATCTTTTGAACATGCAAATTGGGGACGTGATTCCTTTAGAGGCCGATGCCACTGGGGAATTAAATATTGATGTGGAAAATGTGAAAAAATTTAAATGTTACTACGGTGTGAGTCACGGCAATGTAGCTGTCCAACTGACACGCGTACTTCAAGGAAGGCACGAGGGAGGGTAAATGGCAGATAAAGCGACGGCAGAAAATGCGGGCCCAGGCCAAGGAGCAACGGTGACGGAATTAAAACCCGTTGAGCCCACTCCGATTACGGCGGCGGTAGAAAATGAAGCTCCAGCACCGGGCAGGCCACGCAATTTAGATTTGATCATGGACATTCCGTTGAAGGTGACCGTTGAACTTGGTCGCACGAAAATGGTTGTTCACGATTTGCTAGCGTTGGGACAGGGAAGTGTCATCGAACTCAACAAACTTGCCGGGGAACCTATGGAGGTTCTTGTCAATGACAAGCTTGTTGCGCGGGGTGAAGCGGTGGTCGTGAATGAAAAGTTCGGCGTCCGTCTCACTGACATTATTTCGCCCATGGAACGCATCCAACAACTCAAATAGGACCTTTTGCGGGGGATTTATGACAAAGACTATCGGACTTGTGGCCTTGGTTGTATCTTGTGCGCTGCCTTGCTTTGCAGACAGCGCTACAGGCCAACTTATTGACGAGATGATGAAAAAAAATTCGGGGCCAGAAGTCGTCACGGCCGAGGGAGCACTTCCAAAAGGCGCACCCCCAACGAAAGTTGAATCCAAGGGAGAAGCTAAGGACACGGAAGCCAGTCAACCGGTTTTCAATAATCCGGCGTCAACGTCGGCAATCACAAAACATACAGAAAAGAGTCTATGGGGTCGAATGCTAGGAAGTCTTGCCATCGTCCTTGTAATTTTTGGCGGAGGTGTTCTCGCCTATCGTCGATGGCCGGGTTCTAAAAAAATTGCCCAACGAGCTAAGATGATCGAAATTCTCAATCAACAATATTTAGGTCCTAAGAAATCTCTAGCCGTCATTCGAGTGGCTGGCGAAGCCGTTTTGATCGGTGTCACTGATACTAATATTACTCTTCTTAAAACACTTTCTCTTCTCGATGATGACGTGCCGTCTGAAACTCAAGAGGCTCGTTTTGTTTTAAAAAGTAATGACACTCAGAAATTTCAAAATACTTTGGGTAAAAAAGTGACTGCCGAAAACAAATCACGGGAAGATGAATTTAGTATGCAGGGTTTAAAGGAAATCATTGGTGACCGACTTAAAAATATGAGGGAGATTTAGTGCGCGTTTTTTTTATTGGAAGTTTATTGACTCTGGTCACATTGCTTGGCCCCAGTTTCGCTCTGGCGCAGGCGAAAAATGTGGGCGGGGTGACTCTCCCTACGGTGAGTTTGGGTTTTACTTCAACCCAAAAGCCCGACGAAGTTGTTAATGTCGTAAAAATCGTTATTCTTCTAACAATTCTGACTTTAGCTCCCGCAATTCTAATAATGATGACGAGTTTCACAAGAATTGTAGTTGTGCTCGCTTTCTTAAGACAAGCTTTAGGGACTCAACAGATGCCTCCGAACCAACTCATAGTGGGGCTTTCACTATTTTTATCTTTTTTGATTATGTCTCCATTTTTAAACGACATTAACTCTAAGGCGCTCCAACCTTATCTTAAGGGAACAATTTCCCAAGAAGACGCCGCCGATCAAGCTATGCGACCTTTGAGAAAATTTATGTTCGCTCAGACTCGCGATACGGATCTTGCTTTATTTTTAAAAATGGATCGAGTGTCGCGACCGTGTTCCGAACATAATGTCGACGTTGGCCATCCCGAGATCGCCATCGAGTATGAGGACGTTTTGCCCAGACCGTGCCAGGGAAGCAGCGAGGTTACAAACAATGCTTGTTTTGCCTACGCCCCCTTTTCCTGAAGTCACACTGATCGTTCTGGTTTGAGACGGATTTCTTGTTAATGTTGTTAGCGCAGACATTCTATTTGCTCCTCATCTTTTTGTGATTTTGTAAATAAGATCTAAGACTCGCTCTCGGGTGGCGAGTTCTATATCCTCGGGAATTTTAGTGCCTAAACCAAAAGCGTAAAGTGGCTTCTCTGTTTTCTTTTGAATATTAAAGAGAAACCCGTGGGCATAGCTTTCATCTATTTTGGTAACAATAATGTCTTCGAAATTTGCAACTTGGTAGCGATTGCAGGCCTCATAAGCATCTTGATCTTTACTTGAACAACTTAAGACGAGGTGATTGTGTGTCCCAATCTCTTTAGTCGGCAAAATAGAGCGGAGCTGATCAATTTCTTGGATATCTCTTAAAGCCATACCAGGATAATCCACCAAAATGGCATCAACATGCCCGGCGTACTTATTAATAATTTGAGAAAACTCTATGGAGTGCCTAACAATTTCAAAAGGCACATTTAAGATCTGTGCGTAAGTTTTTAGCTGATCTGTGGCGCCCACTTTAAAAGTGTCTGCACTTAAGATTACAACTTTTTTTCTCTCGTAAATAACGAGTTGAGTTGCAATTTTAACTAGAGCACTTGTTTTTCCTTGGCCGCTGGGACCAAAAAATAAATGTACTTTCTGATTCTTTAACCACTCCCCACTGACATGGGTGTTGTTAAGGATGTACCGGGCGACCCAGGCGTCTACTAAAGATTTTCTTTTTTTCTCGACTAAAGTGAGCTCGCTATTAGCTTTCTCTAGAATTTCTATGATGTATTTGGGGTCCATTCCCGCAGCAGAAAGTTTTTCAAAATTAGCACTGAGTTCAAAGGGAAGACCGTACTCTGCTCCCGGGTGTTGGGTCATGGCCGGTCGGTTTGTTCCTGCACTAGAGTTTTGCATTTGACTGAGTAAATCTCTAAGAGCATGAACTTCTCTTCGTAACGAAGTCACTTCGTCCCTAGGTTTTTCCTCTTGAATGGTCGCCTGGGGTATTACAAATTCATTGAGTAAATCATCAACTCGTCTTCCGCTAAGGGCACTGGTTTTTGTTGATATTTCGTCTTCGTCGTCAATGTCGATATAACGACGGGTCGTCATCGGCCTTTGAGCCACAGCCCCAGTGCCAATTCTCGGATCAAGCTGACTATTTCGCTGTCTCCGGGTGATACTACTTTCAATATAGGCCCTCTGGCTCTTCGCACTCTGAGTGCGAAATTGCTCTTTGGCCTTGGGTTGAAGTCTATTTTCTACATATTGTTTTTTACTTAGAGATTTTTCAGAAATGGCTGCCGTAATTTCTATGCTTCCGCCACCGGCGAGTCCGAAGGATTTTTTATTGTCTTTGGCGCTTAAGATTATGGCCTCGGGCCCCAGGGCCTCCTTAACCATTTGCAACGCATCCTTCATTGTCTTAGCTTCGAATTTCTTAACTTGCATCTCTTACCCTCACGACGTCAACAGACCTCACGTTAGCTGAAGCCGTTAACTCATTATGTGACAAAATAACGAGTTGTGGAATAAACCGTTCCGTTAATTTTCGAACATGCCTACGAATTGTAGGACTCGTAAGCAGGACCGGTTGACCAGCCAATTGAGGATTAACCTCAATAGATTTAGTAATGCTCTGTAAAACTTGGTGGGCATATTGAGGGTCTAGTACAAGTTGAACCCCCGCCTCGGTTTGAAGAAGTGAATTTGAAATCATTTCTTCAACTTTACGGTCTAATGAAAGAACAGGAACTAGACCTTCGTCGGTTGTATATTTTTTGGTTATTCCTCGAGACAAAGCCCGACGAACATTTTCTGTGAGAACATCGGCATCCTTAGACTTGATCCCTTCGTCTGCCAGGGTTTCAAAAATTGTAAGCAAATCTCTGATAGAGACTTGTTCCCGTAAAAGATTTTGCAACACTCGAACCACGGCGCCAAGGGGAAGGATCGCGGGAACAAGCTCTTCGACAACTTTGGGGTAATTTTTCTGAAAATTCTCAATGAGACGTTGAGACTCTTGGCGGCCCAAAAGTTCGTGGGCATGGGTTCGAATAACTTCCGTAAGATGCGTGGCAATAACAGTTGGAAGATCGACAACAGTATAGCCCGCAAGCTCGGCTTCCTCTTTTTGTGCCTTAGAAATCCAGAGTGCAGGAAGACCAAAAGCAGGTTCCGTTGTCTCAACTCCCTCAACCACTTTACTGACATTACCTGGGTCCATACCCAAGAAATGTTCGGCCATAAGAATGCCCCCGGCAACCTTAACGCCTTTGATAAGAATCTGATATTCCCCTGGTTGAAGTTGCAAATTGTCACGAATATGCACGCTGGGAACAACGATTCCTAAATCCATAGCAAATTGTTTTCGAATACTGACAATGCGCTCAAGTAAATCACCACTCTGATCACTATCGACAATATTGATAAGGGCATAACCTACTTCAAGTTCGAGAACATCCAAGGGAAGTAGATTTTCAATTTTTTCTTTATCTGGTTTGAGGGCTGCTTCTTCTGTACGTTTTTTAGAATCAACGGCTTCTTCCTTTTGCATGCGCCCGATGGTCCAAGCAAGGCCAGCTCCCAAAATTGCAAAAATAAAGAATGGAATTTTTGGCATTCCGGAAATAAGACCTAAGAGAAATAAAATTCCTGAAACAATAGCGATAGCTCGAGGATGTATGAAAAGTTGGGATGTCAGTTCTTTTCCTAGATTTTTTCCTGAAGATGCGCGGGTGACGACAATACCAGCAGCCGTTGAAATGATAAGCGCTGGAATTTGAGTCACCAGACCATCACCGATGGTAAGGCGGGTATAAGCTTGAGCCGCGTCGGCGATGGCCATATTCTTTTGGATCACTCCAATAAGCAGACCGCCGACGATGTTGACGAAAGTGATAATAATACCTGCGATGGCATCACCACGGACGAACTTGCTAGCACCGTCCATAGATCCATAAAAATCTGCTTCAGACTCAATATTTTTTCTACGCTTACGAGCTTCTTCATCATTGATAAGACCGGCGTTAAGATCAGCATCGATTGACATTTGTTTACCGGGCATAGCATCTAATGTAAATCGGGCCGCGACTTCAGCAACTCGACCGGAACCTTTTGTGATAACGACAAAGTTAATGATGACTAAGATGGTAAAAACAATAATTCCAATGAAGTAATTATCGCCAACGACAAAGCTTCCGAAGGCCTGGATCACGCCCCCCGCTGCACTTGTTCCCTCGTTTCCGTGGGCAAGAATAAGACGAGTCGAAGCCACGTTAAGAGAGAGCCGAAATAGAGTTGTGATAAGGAGCATGCTTGGAAAAACGCTAAATTCTAGTGGCTTTGTCGTATAGATAGCCACGAGCAAAACTAAAAGACTGATTGTGAATGATAAAGTCAAAAACATATCTATAAGAATTGGAGGTATGGGAATAAGCATAACGACGAGAATGCCGACAAGGCCGGCGGCAATCATCACGTCGGTGTTGCGAGTATATTTGTTAAGGCCTTTTAAAATTCTATATAATTCATCCACTCTTTAGAGCCCACCATTTTCTTCAAGTCCTACTTCGCGACTCACTTGTTGAATTTTCCCTTTAAGACGATAGACATAAGCTAAGACTTCGGCGACGGCGTTATATAATGCTTTAGGAATGGCCTGACCGATTTTTAAATTTTTAAATAAATTGCGAGCGAGAGGTTTATTTTCCACAACGGGAATATTATGTTTTCGAGCAATTTCTTTTATTTTCTCGGCTATAAGATCTGCTCCCTTGGCCACCATAACCGGAGCTGCCATTTTTTGTCTGTCGTACTGCAAAGCAATAGCGATATGTGTGGGGTTAGTGATAATAACATCGGCCTTAGGCACTGATTCCATCATCCGCTTCTGAGCGAGTTCTCTTTGAATGCGACGAATTCGGGATTTAATAAGAGGATCCCCTTCACGCTGTTTGAACTCTTCTTTAACTTCTTGCTTTGTCATTTTCATGCGCTTTTCTAATTCCCAGCGCTGGTAGGCATAATCCAAACCCGCAATAAGCCCCATAAGGGCACATATCGCGCCAATGAGTTTGAAGGTCACATGACCCATATAAGCAAAAATTTGAGACACAGAAAGTTGAACTACTTGCGGGGTAAAAGCTATTTCCTTTTTTATTGTCCAATAGGCTGCACCAGAAATAACTCCAATTTTAATTAAAGCTTTCAAACCCTCAACGAGACTTCTCATTGTCAGAAGTTTTGTAAACCCTGAAACGGGATTTATGCGGTTAAGATCGGGAGAGATTTGATCCCAGGCCGTAAGAAACCCAATTTGAGCGACAGTGGCCCCAATTCCCATAAATAACGTGATTCCAAAGACGGGGGCTAATATATAAATGGCTTTGCCGAGAGCTAATTTCATGGGCGCAATAATTTCGCCATTTCGAGCTGCCGAAATGATTTGATCTGTGAAGGCTGTAGAAAAAAGACTTGTCACTTGATCTAAGAATTCTCGAGAAAGAAAATAGAATACGCAAGCGACACCGAGCATGATCAGCACGCCACCAATCTCGCGGCTCTGAGCCACTTGACCGGATTTACGGAAGTCTTCTCGGCGTTGTGTAGTCGCCTGTTCTGACTTCTCTTCTAAATTCTCATCACCATCAGCCAATTTCTACCTCAAAATCCTTTTATAAAACCCATCACCTGTTGACCAAGATTTATATAATCTGACTCCACGACCGTGAGAAGGAGGGGGATACTCACCATAAAAATAAAAAGCCCAACCAAAATGTTCACGGGAAAGCTAATGACAAAAACATTAATCTGCGGAACCGCTCGACCTATCACTCCCAAGGCAATATTTAGAAATAAGACTACAGCTATCATAGGGCCAGCTAGTTTCACGGCTAACCCAATCACCTCTTGGGCCATGAGCGTTACAGAATTTATCGCCTCGACTTTAAAGGCCATAATTCCAACGGGTGCCAATTGAAAACTTCTGAAGAGAGCCTCGAAAAAAACATGGTGCCCGTTAATCCCCAAAAAAATTAAAGTCCCAAGAACAATCTCAAATTGCTCCATCACAGAACTTGATTCGCCAAAACTAGGATTAACAAGTTGTGCTGCACTCAGACCTATAGAAAAACTTAAGATTTGCCCTGCCATCTCGACACTCATGAAAATCATGCGACAGAGAAACCCCATAAATACACCCAAGAAAGCCTCGCGCATAATGAGAAGAATGAGATGGTCCTTCCACGCCAATTCTAAGCTCGAATGGGTTCTTAAAAACGGGAACAGAACAAAAGCAATAGATACACTTAAGAGAATTTTGACTTGATTGGGTACTGTGCGCGTTCCAACGATAGGCATAGTGACAAGCATGCTGCTGATGCGCACAAGGATGAGTGCGAACGTTATTATTTCAACTTCACCAAATCGGTAAACCTCAAACACTAACTTACCTCACATAAGTGACAATGTTTTCAAACAATGTCGTCGTAAAATTGCTAATCACTTGCAACATCCAAGGCGCGCAAATAACGAGGGCCACTACGACCGCTAAAATTTTTGGAATAAAAGAAAGTGTGGCCTCGTTGATCTGTGTCACCGCTTGAAAAACACTCACCATCAAACCCACAACAAGAGCGCAAAGAAGAAGGGGTGCTGCCAACATCAGCGTGGTCTTTATAGTTTCTTGTCCTAATGTAATAACCAGTTCTGGTGACATATCGTCCTTATCCGAAACTTTTCACTAAAGAGCCCACAATCAAACTCCAACCATCAACCAAAACAAAAACCATGAGTTTAAATGGTAAAGAAACAACTATGGGTGGGACCATCATCATCCCCATGGCCATCAAAACACTGGCCACGACCATATCGATAATAAGAAAAGGTAAATAAATGATAAATCCGATTTCAAAAGCCGTTTTAAGTTCTGAAATAACAAAGGCTGGAATGAGAACCACCGAAGGCACATCGGCCCTCGTTTTAGGTTGCTCCACCCGACCCATTTTTAAAAATAAAGCAAGATCCGTATCGCGAGTCTGAGCGAACATAAATTTTCTCAAAGGTCGCATAGCTTGATCGGCGGCGTCTTCTTGGGAAATTGTTCCCTTAAGATAAGGTTGGAGCGCCTTAGAGTTAATGTCGTTTAAAAATGGAGACATAATCAAAAAAGATAAAAATAGTGAAAGCCCCACTATGAGTTGGTTCGGAGGCATCTGTTGAGTCCCTAAAGCTTGTCTTAAGAAAGCGAGCACAACTACAATTCTTGTGAAACTCGTCATCATTATTAGAATTGCGGGAGCTAAAGTCAGAATTGTTAGAAGAATAACGATTTTTACGACATTAACAACTTCGTCGGGCTTTTGGGTTGAAGTAAAACCCAAACTCACCGTAGGGAGAGTCACCCCGCCCACATTTTTCGCCTGCGCCAGAGCGAAACTGGGGCCAAGCAATGTGACCAGAGTCAATAAACTTCCAATAAAAAAAACGCGCACTAAATCTCCCTCATATTTTTAAGTCGGTCACCAATGATTTCCTTTAAACCCTGCATACTAAATTCATCTTCCCGTGATTTGTTTTCGGCAGTCACTTTTTTACCCAAAGTATTTTGAAATTTCTGAGTGTCATTACTTTTTAAAACAAAACGAGCCTCTTGAGTTTCAGACGGCACGTCATCATCGAGAAGAGAAAGTGTTTTAAGAAGAGTAATATTAGTATCAGTGACACCGATCAAAACGGCTTCGCCAGCCACTCGAATGACGGCTAGAGATTTCTTAGGACCTAAATATTGTTGATTGAGAATTTCGATCATCTTAGCTCGTTGGGCAATTTTTTTAGAACCCGGCCATCGACGATAGGCGAGAACACCTCCGCCAAAAATTACAAGGACGATGGCAAGACTTCCTAGCATTCGACCCCATAGACTCTTTTCTGTATGTTTTGTGATTGCCGACGTTGACGCCGGATTATTGAAAACCGGTTGACTGGCTTCCGTGTCCTTAGCTTCTCCCTTGGATTCAACTTTCGTTGGGGGTGCGCCTTTTGGAAGTGCTCCCTCGGCCGTGACGACTTCTGGCCCCGAATTTTTTTTCATCATCTCGTCAATAAGTTGGCCTGTAGCGCTGTCTGCAAAGCAAGGCAGCGCACAAGATACAACCAAGGCCACAAGTCCGATAGTCTTTGTCATAAATCCCCCGCAAAAGGTCCTATTTGAGTTGTTGGATGCGTTCCATGGGCGAAATAATGTCAGTGAGACGGACGCCGAACTTTTCATTCACGACCACCGCTTCACCCCGCGCAACAAGCTTGTCATTGACAAGAACCTCCATAGGTTCCCCGGCAAGTTTGTTGAGTTCGATGACACTTCCCTGTCCCAACGCTAGCAAATCGTGAACAACCATTTTCGTGCGACCAAGTTCAACGGTCACCTTCAACGGAATGTCCATGATCAAATCTAAATTGCGTGGCCTGCCCGGTGCTGGAGCTTCATTTTCTACCGCCGCCGTAATCGGAGTGGGCTCAACGGGTTTTAATTCCGTCACCGTTGCTCCTTGGCCTGGGCCCGCATTTTCTGCCGTCGCTTTATCTGCCATTTACCCTCCCTCGTGCCTTCCTTGAAGTACGCGTGTCAGTTGGACAGCTACATTGCCGTGACTCACACCGTAGTAACATTTAAATTTTTTCACATTTTCCACATCAATATTTAATTCCCCAGTGGCATCGGCCTCTAAAGGAATCACGTCCCCAATTTGCATGTTCAAAAGATCATCCATCGAAATTTCTGTGGTTCCCAAGCTCACCCTTAAAGTCACTTCGGTATCAAGAAATTGATCTTGTAAAATCGCAGTCCACAATTTTTTGTCGGTTTGATCTGACTCAACTTGAAAGCCGCTGGCTAATTTCGCCTTTATAGGTTCGATCGTTGAGTAAGGAATAACGAGAGTAATTGTTCCATTAGCATTTTCTAGTTCCACATCAAAAGTTGAAGCAATAACAACGTCGGTAGGAGGAACAATACCAACAAATTGTGGATTAACTTCAGTTCTTACAAAGCTTGCATCAATCTTGGCGACTGACGCCCAAGCATTTTCTAAATCAGCAATGGCAAGTTCAACAACGCGTCTTATGATACTGAGTTCAATGGCCGTAAATTCTTTACCTTCAATTTTTGTATAGGGCCTATCAACTCCACCCAAGAAACTATCAACAAGAGCGTAGGCAAGTTTACTTTCGACAACGAGGAGGGCCGATCCTCGAAGAGCATTAAATCTCAGAACGCTCATACAAGTAGGAATGGGAAGAGTATTAATAAATTCGCCAAATTTTAAGAAATCTGTAGATGAATGATTAAGTGAGGCGATTTTTCTAAGAGCACTTGAAAGAGAAACCCTAAAAGCCCGCATGAATTTTTCATAAATGACATCAAGTTGAGGCATACGACCGCGAATAATGCGATCTTGACTGGTGAGATCATAGACAATGACATTGGAATCAAGGGGATCAACTCCACCTGTGCCAGTGTCAGAGTTTACTTCACCCTCGGAAACAGCGGCTAAGAGGGCATCAACTTCATTTTGCGAGAGGACTTGATTCATGAGCCGTAACCTCGCTTTTAGTTCACGATAAAATCAGTAAAATAAACTTTCTTAATCTTGCCCTTAACTAAAAAACTATTAACGGTGTCTTTGACCTCATCTCTCAGGGCTTCTTTACCCTGGCGAGTGGTGACCTGATCATAGGTCTTACTAGAAAGAAGGATGATAATAATGTCGCGGATTTGAGGTTTACGATGATCGATCTCATCTTCGACTTTGGGATTATCGACTTCTAATTCCATATTGATTTTGACGAGTTTATTGCCACGGGTCCCAGCTAGGTTGACTAGAAAAGTTTCCATTGGAACTAGTTTTCCAACGATATCATCTTTATCCGGTTGTGCTGCAGCCTTAGCCTCATCTTCTTTTTCGCCTTGAACCACATCTTGAAGTTTGGGCTTAGCTTTTTCAGCTTTGTAGGATGTGTAAACCACCCCGACAACGGAAGCCATGACCAGCATGTTAAGCATCACCACAATAACAAGTAACGCCGGTTTTTGTTGATCGCCCGCTGGAGCTTTCCGCTCCTGAGCTACCGGTGTTTCTTCTTTTTCTTTAGCTGCAGCATCAGCCACGTGTTAATCCTCCCCATCGTGAACGAGACATGTCGAATCTCAAACAAAGCAATGGCGGTGCCACATAACTTTGGTCTAGGTTAAATTTTCTAACCCTTTGATTTTCCACAAAGGATTTTTTAGGTTCCTGGAGGTTTCCGCCAATGAACAACTAGAGTTCAGTCAGAATTTTGGCGCAATAGAGCTCTCTTTGATCTATAGTCATCTTTTGAAAATGAGCGAGCACCGATGACACCTAGAGTAATTTTACTGACAATCTATTTTATTCTTTTCTCGACCTTAGGACTGGCTGAAACGAAGGCTTCAAAAAAACATATTACTGTGGAGCTCGTTACAGAAAAAGCTTCGGTGAAGCCAGGTCAAGACCAAGACATCGGAATAAAATTTAATTTGGACCCCGACTGGCATGTCTATTGGCAAAATCCCGGGGATTCGGGCGAGGCCCCTCGCATAGCTTGGAGTCTCCCTCTTGATATCAAATCGGGCCCCATCAATTGGCCGGTTCCAGAAAAAATCATTGTTGGCCCCCTTGCAGATTTTGGCTATGCCAACCAAGTCTTATTGATCTCGTCCCTAAAAATTCCCGAGTTTGTTTCTGAAAAGCCTTTTGAAATCAAGGCCAAGGTAAAATGGCTTGTTTGCCGAGAGGTTTGCATTCCAGGCAGTGCTGATCTTGATCTCTTTTTACCCATTACAAATTCTGAACCTTTGTTGACCGCAAGCCATGATCTTTTTGAAACAACTCGTAAATCCTTGCCAACTCCATTACCGTCAGAAATTAAAATCAATACGCTATCTTTGCAAAAAACTTTTAAAATAAAAATTTCTGGAATAGAGAATCTCAAAGACGTTTATTTCTTTCCATTACATCCCCTCCAAATTGATAATTTTTCGAAGGAAGATTTTTCTGGTAACGAACTGACAATTAAAAAGAATGAACAATTAACTGACGAACCAAAATTTCTCGAGGGCGTTTTAAAAGTTGAGTCAAAGAGCTACAACATAAAGTCACCCGTCGTTGTTTCCGTAGAATCAGCACCCCTTTATTTAATGATACTCTTTGCATTTTTGGGCGGACTCATCTTAAACCTCATGCCATGCGTTTTCCCCGTTCTCTCCATGAAGGTTTTTGGTTTTCTAAAAAATAGTGGCGAAGAAAAAGAGAAAATTAGAGCCCACGCCAGAGCCTATATGCTAGGAATTCTCGTTTCTTTTTGGATTCTTGTGGCGGCCCTTCTGGCGCTGAAGGCTGGAGGGCAACATCTTGGGTGGGGTTTTCAACTTCAATCTCCGCCTTTTGTGGCTTCTCTTGCGGCAATATTATTTTTATTCGGCCTCAATCTGGTCGGTGTCTTTGAAGTTGGTGGCTCAGTAATGGGGGTTGGCCAATCATTGACTCGCAAAGATGGTTTCGCTGGAGATTTCTTTACGGGAGTTCTGGCGACTATCGTCTCTACACCTTGTACAGCTCCATTCATGGGTTCGGCGGTGGGTTTTGCCCTAACTCAAAATGTTTTGATCACATTTATTATTTTTACGGCTCTCGCTTTGGGTCTTGGGACTCCTTATGTGCTTCTGGCTTATAACCCTACTCTGGGGCGAATCCTTCCAAAACCTGGCCCCTGGATGGAAACCTTAAAACAAATTACGGCTTTTCTCATTTTCGCCACCGTCGTGTGGCTCATTTCAGTCGTGGCCCTTCAAGCGCCAACGGCCTATCTCGTTATCCTAATGGGAAGTTTATTTCTGATGGGCCTAGCGGCATGGGTCCTTCATCGCTGGCCCCAGAAAACTTTTTTCGCCTTGGCTTTAGTTTTAATCTCTTTAGCTCTTATCATTATAAAACGTGACGATCCACGAAGCGCCCTTGTCTGGGAAGATTTTTCTCCGGCTAAGATTGAAACCTACAAGGGTCATGGTCGAACCGTTTTTGTAGATTTCACTGCGGCCTGGTGTATTTCGTGTAAGGTCAATGAACTTGTCGTTTTTAGTTCTACAGAAGTAAAAGAAAAACTTAAAAGTCACAATGTGGCTTTGCTTAAGGCTGATTGGACATCGGAGGACTCCGTCATAACCCAAGCGCTTGCCGATCTTGGACGAAGCGGAGTTCCGACTTATGCCATTTTTCAGCCCGAAAAAGATCCCATTCTACTTCCCGAAGTGATTACTCCGGGAATTGTCATAAACGCGTTAGATAATCTAAAATAGGAGAACATTTTATGAAAACGATTGTTGCCCTTGCATTACTGTTCGCTTCATCGACAAGTTTAGCTCTCAAAGTAGGAGATATAGCTCCCGCTTTTTCAGTCACAGGAAGTGACGGACAAACTCATACCCTGACGGACTACAAAGGAAAATTTGTTGTTCTAGAATGGCACAATAAAGATTGTCCATTTGTGAAAAAACATTACGGAACTGGAAATATGCAAGCCCTTCAAAAAAAATGGACTGAAAAAAACGTAGCTTGGCTCGCCGTTATTTCTTCAGCTCCCGGAAAAGAAGGGTATGAAAGCGCTACCGATGCCGTTAACGAAATGAAACAAGCAAATGCTTCCCCGTCGGCTACTCTTTTAGATTCGTCAGGAAAAATGG
>Ga0206917_1146_pt1 | contig 17655 bp, 15 predicted proteins | sample Alteio_BWOrgHeat_68_FD_152931 | JGI IMG/M metagenome (GOLD analysis project Ga0206917, IMG submission 152931) | Enriched cells from forest soil in Barre Woods Harvard Forest LTER site, Petersham, Massachusetts, United States -... | ecosystem: Environmental > Terrestrial > Soil > Temperate forest >...
TTGCTGAGCCGAGAGCGCCGAGCTAGGCTGCGAATATGGATAAAACACGACTACTCGAAACGCTGGACGCGCTCCGGACTGAGGTGGCGAACTCCAGCGAAGTCGATCCCACCATGATCGCCGAGCTGCGCCGGCTCACCGATGAAATTCGCGAAACTGGTGGCAATCAAAAATCGTCCGCGACGACGAGCGGGCCAGCGCCGAGTGGTTTGAAGGATCTTTTGCTTCAATTTGAAGCCGACCATCCCCGACTTTCCGTATCCGTAGGCAAAGTTGCCGATGCGCTCGCCGCGATGGGGTTCTGATTCCGACCCGACAGTTTAATCCTAAGATCTCATCATGCCAGCAAACTTCGGCCATCGCGTACTGCCGTGCTTGCTGGTCTCCGACATGCGCCGCTCGCTCGCTTTTTATCTCGACACGCTCCGGTTTGTGCAAACCGGTTACTATCCGATTGAGAGTGAACCGGTTCGCACTGAAGTGCGGCGCGATGACGTTGCGATTATTCTCTACACCGAAACTGTGCGTGGACACGATCAGAGCCCGATGTTCACCGGCGCGCTGTACCTGTTTCCAGATGCGATCGATAAGGTCGCCGATGAATTGCGTGGAAAGGTTCCGTTCGCATGGGGGCCGGAAGACACCGAGTTTGGCATTCGTGAATTTGCGATCCGCGATCCGGATGGGCACACGCTCGTTTTCGCCGAGCGGTCCGGCGGCCAAACGCTAAACGGAACGACGTAGTTAAGACTTGTTTCGCCAGCCTTCCCCATCGACGGCGTCATCGCCAAGATCTCTGTCTGCTTCCGCCGAGTCGCACGCGAGCTGTGATCGGGTTAGTGTCGTCTCCGGCATCGTACCAAAAAAATGGCCGCCGGATGAACCGGCGGCCATTTGCAATCCTCGGGATGACAAGGCTTAGTGGTGATGGGGGGCACCGAAGTGCGCTCCACCAAAGTGTGGCCCTCCAAGGTGCGGACCACCCGCGATCGCAAACCCCGCATGGCTGTGCGGGCCGCCGTGCAAATAACTTGCGTAGTGCGAGTGGTACGAATAGCCGCCGTAAGCGTATGGATAGTGGTAGTGTGAGTAATAGGCGGCAGGGTAGTACGTCGAGTAGTACGAAACCGTTGGAACTGCGGCGACGTCCACGACTGGATCAGGATCTACGTCGTACGAAGCCAAACGGGTAAGCGTCAGCCGGCTGTGGGGCACGCCGAGGCTCGTCCAGCGGAAACCAACCTGGCGATAAGTGACGCCATCACTATCGTTCACAAATCGGTTGACGCGAACCAGCGACCCAGGATCGATGGAGTTTGGGTCAGCCACGGGCACCGATTGAGTGATCGCGCCGTCCTGCACAACCGTCGCTGTGCTACCGGTCGGATCGGTGGCGGAGATTTGGTCCGCGATTGCCGTATCATCGGCGGCGGCCGTCCGCGTTACAGCCGAGCTTCCCGCGGCCGCGATCGCCGCGATCATCATGCTCATCGCGACCTTCTGAACTCCAAACCGGCTGATGCAATGCGTGGTCATGGCTAACTCCCAAACAAACGGTGGTGAATTTTGCTCCGGCAAAGATCATTGCCGGCCTCCACCTAACTAGGCTCCAGGCCAACGGGGAAGTTGCGCACTTTTCAAAAGATTCTGTGTGACAGGCGCCAGCGGGCTGCAAATCCCGCTGCAATTCGGTGGGCAATATCTTTAGCAGCTTTATGGCAGAGTCAGACGGGCCTAAGAAAACTGCCGTTTGGCGGCCGCAGTGCCTCGGGCGGTGAGAGCCGCATCGATGATTGATCGTTGCTCGGCCGACAGTTGCCAACCCATCGCCCCCGCCGTCTCCTCGATCTGCGATGGCCGCTTTGCGCCGCAAAGTGCAGAGGTAATCCCCGGCTGGCTGAACGTCCAATTCACGACGAGCTGCGCGACCGTTTGGCCGCTCAAGGCCGCGGCCTCTCGCAAACGGTCGACGAAATCCTGATTCCGTTCCCATTCTTCGCCAGCGTATCCCGGGAAGTTGCGTCGGCCGTCGCGAGCCTCGACTCCAACCTCGCGCTGAAATTTTCCGGCCAGCAATCCCTTCATCAGCGGCCAGTAGACCATTACGGCCACGTTTCGCGCACGGCACCAGGGAATCGTCCGTTCTTCGATGCCGCGATTGAGCATGTTGTACGGCGGTTGGATCGCGGTTATCGGACACACGGCGGCGAACTCTTCCAATTGTTCGACGGTGAAATTCGAGACGCCGATTGACCGCGCCTTGCCAGCCTCCATGATTTCGCGAAGCGCCCCAGCCGATTCGGCGAGCGGCACGTTGTCATCCGGCGAATGCAAATAAAGAAGCTCAACCCGATCGCTACCCAGTCTACGCAGCGACTCTTCACATTCGGTCTTAAGCCGCTGTGGCCGACCGTCGGTTACCATCTCGCGGCCTTCGTAGTGAATGCCGCACTTCGTGGCAATCACGACCTCGTCTCGCCGCCCTTCGATCGCGCGGCGAATCAGTTTTTCGCTCTCGCCAATGGGTCCGTAAACGTACGCCGTATCAAGATGATTGATACCGACATCAAAACACTTTCGAATTGTGGCGATGCTATCGGTTTCGTTCGTATCCAGCGTCGTCACGCCGGCGATCGGCCAACATCCGAGCGCAACCGGGGAAACAACAAAGCCAGAGTTGCCTAACGGCCGGTGTTCGAAGTTCGTTGCAGTGTGTGTCATTGCGAGAGTGCGTATCAATCGTTCGATTTCGGCCGGCCCGGCGTATACAGGCAGCAATCCGCCGCGCAAACGTCGTGGCTGGGTCCAAGCGAACCCAGCGCCGGGCGGTTGGGCGAATCGCCCATCCGCTCCACGATAAGCTCGCGAATCATTTGAACAAAACGCGGATGTGTGCCCACGGTGCCGGCGCGGACCATGTTGATGCCCAGCTCATTGCACAACGCCTTGCCTTCGGTATCAAGATCGTACAACACCTCCAAATGGTCGGAAATGAAGCCGATCGGCACGACGACTATATCCTTGACGCTCGGATTCGCGGCATGCGCGCCGCGGATGTAGTCGCAGATGTCCGGCTCAAGCCAAGCTTGCTGCGGCGGCCCGCTACGGCTCTGGTAGACCAAATCCCACGTTTGTCGCCCTGCCCCACTCGCGACCAGCTTCGACGCCTCGCGAAGCTGCATTTCATACCGGCAGCCGGCAGCCATCGCGATCGGGATGCTGTGGGCCGTGAACACAAGCAACGCCTCATCGCGACGATCACTCGGAATGCTTTCGATCGCCCCGCTCAATCGGTCGATCATCGGCTCAATAAAGCCCGGGTGATTAAAGAACGCGCGGAGCTTGTCCACCGCTGGCGCGGTCGGCCCGACCTCTGCCTGGGCGGCCGCGATATTCTCTCGATATTGCCGACACCCAGAGTACGAACTGTACGCGCTCGTGAAAAACGCTAGCGTATGCCGCACTCCGTCGTTTGCCATTTGCCGCAACGTATCGGGCAGCAGTGGATGCCAGTTGCGGTTTCCCCAGTAAATCGGCAAATGTGGTCCGTGCGCCGCCAGCTCTTTTTCGAGCGCCGCAATCAGCGCACGATTTTGATCGTTAATCGGGCTCTTGCCATCGAAGTGATAGTAATGCTCAGCCACTTCAAGCATTCGCTCGCGCGGCACATTGCGCCCACGCAGCACGTTCTCCAGGAACGGCAGCACATCGTCGCGCCCATCCGGCCCGCCGAAAGACACCACGAGGAGTGCGTCGTAACGAGATGACTGAGAACTCAAGCTTTGGGCCGCCGGCAATACTGAACACTGGTCTGAAGACTGTCGGATCCATTGTATCAAAAACCGCGGCCGGACAATGTGTCGCATTCACGCGTCTGAGTTGACTTCGCAGCAAAGCTCAACTTAAATCGACTCATCTTGGTGATGTGATCTTCTTATCGGCGGACTCGCGCAACGTAGCGCAGTTCAGCCGATTCATGTAACGCGAGTTCTCTCATGTCCTATCGGACCTTTGTTCACGACGGAAATGCGCGCCGACGAGTTGCGGCGATCTTCGCCGCCCTCTTTTTTGCAATCGCGATTCCGCAAACTGCATGTGCTCTCACCTACACGTGGACTGGCGCCGCCGGCAACAATTTGTGGTCGGGCTCTAACGGCACCACTTTTAATTGGAGCCCAAATTCGTTGCCGCCGACGACGCAGTCGATTGCTTTTACGAATACCACCGCGTTTAACAACGTAAATCTTCAAACGAGCCGGACAATCAACGACGTGACCTTCGGAGGCACGCAGGGTTACACCCTCTCCGGCGGTTCGCTGCTCGTTTCAAGCGGCAACATCACGGCGAATGGCGGTGCATCCGCCGCCACACACGTAATCGACTCGCCGCTCACGATCGGCGCAACAGGAACATTTGTCGTCAATTCGCCTGCCACTCTGCAAATCAACCGCGGCGTTACGGACGGCACCAGCACCACCTTCGGTTTGACGAAAAGTGGTGCTGGCACACTCTCCATCACAAATTCAGGCAGTAGCTCGAATCTCTATTACTTGGGCGCAACCGATGGGACTTTGAATATCGACGGCGCAAGCGTGACGACACGCCTTGGAAACGACTTTGGATTCAATTTTCAGACCACAACAAACGTTACCAACGGTGCCACGCTTATCAGTCCTTTAACTGGTTTTTTGAAAGTCGCAGGCCCGAACTTACCCGTTCTTACGCTGGATGGTGCGAATACGAGCGCGACCGGTTCGACCTATTTCCTGGCCGGCTATGGCGGCGCTCCCGGTGCGATCGACCTCCGCAACCGGGCGAGTGTATCAACAGGGATATTTGTCGTATCCGTAGGAAACGAAGGCCCGGTCGCAAGCACGGCAACCATTCATTCGCGGGCAACGTTAACCACCGGGGCATTATCGATCGGGGGAGCAACTGGCGCGCTCGGCACGATTACTGTCTCGGATAGCGGCACAACAGTGCAGGCCGACAGTGTCTTGATCGGCGGCTTCAATTCGGCAATATACGGTGGAACGGCCACGCTCACGGTGAACGGAAGTTCCCAAGTTACGGCCTCGCAAAGTACCGATTTCTTTACCTCAACCAGCACGCTCGATATCGAAAAAGCAACCTACACGACCGCGCGACTGGGCACGTTCGATAACGCAGTGCCGCTCATTCAACTAGCAAACCTGTCCCCCAGCAGCCCCGCCCTGACGATCAACAATTCGGATGTGAACACCACCGAAACGTATGCCGGGACGATCACCGATGGCACGACCGGATCCGGTGGAATCCTGAAAACCGGCGCCGGAACGCAGATTTTCGCCGGCCATAGCAGCTACACGGGCGGCACGACAATCAGCGCGGGAACACTACAGACGGGCGGCAGTGACGCACTGCCCACCACTGGCCCAATCACGATCAACGGAGGCACGCTCGATTTGGGCGCGAATTCGGAGCATGTAGGCGCGGTTACTCTCGCGAGCGGCGCGATATCCGGAGCTACCGGTTCGTCCCTGCTGCCGACCTCCATGACGATCAGTGGAGGGACGGTTAATGTTCCCATATTCGCAAGCGGAGGAGTTACGAAGCAAGGCTCAAGTGTCGTAACCGCCCCGGCTTCAATCAGTGCTGACACACTGACCGTATCGGCAGGAGTTTTGAACGCGCAAGGCGGAATAAATGCCAATACTTCGGTCTCGAATGGAGCGCAGCTGCAGCTCCGCGGCAGCGTTAGCGGCGGCTTATCAACCGCCGCGGGCGGCGTCGTCACGCTGCTAGGCTCGGCGGTGATCACCGGCACGGTGACCATTAACGGCACGCTCGAAGTGGTCAGCCAGACCGCTGTGTTCCCAACGGGCGACAGCCCGCAAGTGGCGTCGACGACCATCGCAGGTGGGCTGATTTCAGCGGGTGACGCCTACGCAGTGGGCACGTTATCGGGCTTTGGCACGGTCGCAGCACCGATTAGCAACGCCTCAGGGTCTGCAACGCCTTCGATCAATGCCACGACCGGGACGCTCGCGCTCGGAACTTATTCAGCGGCTGATAGCCTCGCCACCTACACCGGCGCACTAAACGCCGGCAGCGCACAACTGAATTTGGCCAGCTCCGGTTACACGAGTATTGCCGGAAGCGCATCGATCGCCGGCGGCGCCATCGGCTCGATCAACGGCGTGCGCGTGAAAAGTGGAAAAACACTCTCCGGATTCGGCTCGGTGAACGGCCCGCTCGACAACCAAGGCACCGTCACCGGGGGCACCGCCAGCAATGTGCTCCACCTCACTGGCAAAGTCACTGGCCCAGGCAGCTTCACACAAAACGTGAGCTTCGAGGGAAGTTACAGCCCGGGCAACAGCCCTGCGTCCGTATCATTTGACGCTACGACATTGGCCTCAACCAACCAACTGCTCATGGAGATCGGCGGGACGACCGCAGGCACCCAGTTCGACCACATTACGGCGACCGGTACACTAACACTCGGCGGCGCGCTCAACGTATCACTAATCAACGCTTTCACCCCTGCGGCCGGCCAATCGTTCGACCTGCTCGATTTCAATCCTGGCAGCTTGAGCGGCACGTTCTCATCGATCAATCTGCCAAGCTTGTCGGCGGGGCTGCAATGGAACGCCAGCCAACTTTACTCCACCGGAGCGATAAGCGTGAATATTCTCGGCGACTACAACGGCAACGGTGTCGTCGATGCGGCCGATTATGTCGTCTACCGCGCCACGCTCGGAACAAGCGGCGCCGCGCTCGCGGCCGACGGAAATCAGAATGGCGTAATCGATGCCGGCGACTACGATGTATTCCGCGCCAACTTCGGCCATCAGGCCGGCAGCGGCGCTGGAGCTCAATTCAGTGCTCCAGTCCCGGAACCGGCGTCGCTGGCACTTGCTACGGGCGTCGTGTTTGCGATCGCAGGGATTCGCCGTCGGCCGGCGCCTACGAACTAGTCATTCGCCTCGCCAGCAGCGCCGAAAAAGTGCCCGCGCCCGTTCCAGTGCTGCGCATGGGATCATTGGCATCGACGTTGCCCAATTGGTTGGTCTGCTCGCTTTAAGAGAGGATTCGAATCGCCAGCGATCGATTTATCCAGTCCGGCGAATCAGCAGATAGATAACGATCGCGTTCAAGTGAGATGCAGCGATGCGTTTCCGCCGGCAAAATACTTCGCAGAGAATAGCGCAAGTGCCGCGCCGAAAAAGAAGAGTGACCCCAACGGGACTCGAACCCGTGTTACCGGCGTGAAAGGCCGGTGTCCTAGACCGCTAGACGATGGGGCCAGCGCAAACCACCTCGAAATCGCCGACAGAATTCTGCGACGATCCCACCACCGAACTGCCATTAGCAACCGGCGGTGTAGGCGGCAAATCGCTAAAGCCGATTTAGCTGTATATGGTTACGGCTGCGCATCGTCAAGCCACTTGGCTTACGTTGCGATGCGTCACATCCGCTCAAGCCGCGAAAGTCATCTACAGAACTACGCGCGGTCTGTCTCCAGACCGTCGCAGCAACACGAAATGCTAGCAGAGTTGAACGCCGCTGAGAAGCTAATAGAAGAGAAGTAATAAGTTGGGATGGTAAACCAACTTAATGCTAAGTGGCCGCATTCGATCCGTCGTTTTGCGCGAGCGACGATTCATCCGGCTTCTGTTGATTTCGACGGATGGCTTCGTAAACTTCATTACGATGCACGGGCACTTCCTTCGGTGCTTCTACGCCGAGCCGCACCTTGTCGCCCCGAATCTCGACGACGACGATCGTAATATCATCGTTGATGATGATGCTCTCGTTCTTTTTCCGTGATAGAACTAACATGCGCGATTCCTTCCAGAGGGCTCGTCCGTTCGTTCGGCGCCGCTTGTTGTCTGCCGACTGCGTACGATGTTCCGCGGCCCACGGCCCAACAAAAACCCGGAACGTCGCCGCCTAATCCGTAGACGACCCCTTCAATCCACTCTACGTGGTCCCGGGGCCTAGTCAAGGAAAGTAGAGCCATATTTGGCCTGGTTTTAGCCACCATTGCTGGCAATTGGCACGGAATTTGGGGTAATGCGACCGTTTCTCAGCCGCGATTCCCGGCACGACCCAGTAAACCCTCTCGACGCGTTCCTTCGCTAACTCCTTTCCAGCACTCAGGATAAATTCGAACTCCCTGGGCCTCCCCATCGCCGAGGTAGGCAAGCTTCGCCCGTGTCACGAGTCTTGGAGGCTTGCAATTCGTAGAACACTTGCAGATTCCCTTTTCACTCAATTAAAAGCGCTCAAACACGACATTTTGGCGATGAAACCACGCCACCCGTCGTAGCCCTGCTCGTGAAGCGTATCTGCTTCAAATGCGCGATTGCAACGCCCCGCATCAACCAGCGCTTGGTTGCTAAGGAACTCGGCATCACCGGAACCTCCGGCCATAACGCCGATTCAGTTTCCGCGAGCCTCAATCTGATTTATTTTCACGACCGGCGCCAAGCAACTACGGCGACCCACCACTGGTTCCCCGCGCATCTAAATCATCCTGTGCGTAGGCACTCGCTTAACATTGGCTCGCTCAAATCGATCGCTTCATGCTTTTTTGCCGGTTGCAGATCGTTCTGCCAACCTCGTATAATCGACGCCGACACTTCAACTTGCGAACATTGCTCGTCGCCGCCACGCAAACGTTCTGGCGCGACTGTCGCACACTTTGCAGCCAAATGTTCGCCGTTTCGTTAGGAATCGTTTCGGCCCAATGATCAACGGACTTAAGGCTGTTTGGCCCTGGCTGGGCAATGTCGTCGATACGGTCCACACCGTTTCTCGCGGCATGTGGATCACGTTTCGAACGTGGATCAAGACCTACCGCCCGGAACGCAAAACTTTTACCGAGCATTTCGAATATCCCGAACTGCCTGTTCCCGTCGCCGCGCGCTATCGCGGCTTTCATCGCTTCGATCTCACCACCTGCATTTCGTGCGATCAATGCGCAAAGGCCTGCCCCGTTGATTGCATTTACATCGGCAAAGAGCGCGTCGAAAACGGAAAGGGTTTTAAGATCACCGGCTACACGATTGACTACACCAAGTGCATGTTCTGTGCACTTTGCGTGGAGCCCTGCCCCGTCGATTGCATTTTCATGGGCGCGACGCACGACCTGAGCTGCTACAGCCGCGATGGTTGCATCGTCGATTTTTCCCGCATGCCGCTCGATGTGGCCTGGGGCCGTGCCACGCTCAATCCCACTGCTGTTGCCGATTCAAAAGTAATCACCGAACCCGTCCACGGCGGACCAAATCAATAAAGCTGATAGCTAAGAGCTAACGGCTAAAAGATATTCACCATGTCCACACCCATCGCAATCGCCGCATACGTCGCGTTGTTCGCGCTGGTGGGCTTTGTGTTCCTGTTTTCCAATCTCGTTCTCGGCTGGCTTGTGCGGCCGCGGCTGCCAAACGTTGAAAAACTCGAAATCTACGAATGCGGTGAACCGACGATCGGTTCCAGCTTCGTGCAATTCGATTTGCGGTTTTACGTCGTCGCACTCCTGTTCATCATTTTCGACGTGGAAGTGGCGTTTTTCTTCCCCTGGGCAACCGTATTCGGCAAAGTCACGCAGATCGCAGCCGGTCCGCCGGCGACTGTCTCCGCAAGCGACCTCACTGGGCCCGCAACAACGGCTGCTCATTTGCGCGAGCTCGGTTTGAAGGACTCGCCTAACGCCCCATCCGTCGATAGCCCCGAGCTGCGCCAATCCGCCCGCGACCTCGCGCTCACGTCGTTTGCCGATATCGGCGCGTTTTTCGCCGTCTTGCTCGTGGGCTTTGCCTACGTTTGGAAACGCGGCGATCTGGATTGGGTGCGAGCCATCACGCGCGAAAAGCCACAGCCAGCAAAACGGCCGCCGACGCCCCGCGCGCTCGAACCAAGTCAATCGATCTTGTCCGCTTAATCTCCACGGTTTCACGTCATGGCTGGTCCCACGCTCGTCGACCAATTGAAGACCAAGTTCGGCGAAAAAATTTCCGGCGCGAACTTGGAGAATATCGATCCTTGGATCGAAATCTCCCCGGATGGTTTGTTGGAGGTGTGCCGTCACCTGCGTGATGAGCCGTCGCTCGCATTCGACTATCTGAGCTGCATCTCAGGCGTCGACTACCTGCATACCGACGAAAAGAAAGCCGCCAAAAGCGAATGGCAACCACACACCGAGGTCGTCTACCATCTCTACAGCATGAAGCATAAGCACAGCCTCGTGCTCAAGGTGATGCTGCCGCGCTGGCGAGATAACGAACCAGGTGAACTTCCCGAAGTTCCGACCGTCTCGCACCTGTGGAGCACCGCCGACTGGCACGAGCGCGAGGTGTACGACCTCTCGGGCGTCTACTTCACCGGGCACCCAAATCTCCGCCGCATCCTCTGCCCCGAAGACTGGGTCGGCCATCCGCTTCGCAAAGATTATCAAATGCCACTGGAATACCACGGCATTCGGGGGAGATAAATCATGGCAAGTGCTGTTGAAGATCCACGCATCATCGAATTCGACGTCCGCACGGACGAAATGCTCATCAACATGGGCCCTCAGCACCCCAGCACGCACGGCGTGCTCCGCCTCGTGCTGCGGACCGATGGCGAAATCGTCTCCGAAGTGGTGCCCCACATCGGCTACCTGCATCGCTGCGCGGAGAAGATTGGCGAAAACCTCACGCCGCGCCAGTGGATCCCTTACACCGACCGCATGGACTACCTGGCCGGCATGAACATGAATCTCGGCTGGGCGATGGCCGTCGAGAAGCTCGTGGGCTACCGCGTGCCCGAGCGCGGCCGGCATCTTCGCGTGCTCATCTCCGAGCTCAATCGCATTGCGAGCCATCTGGTGGGCATGGGCGCCTACGGCCTAGACCTCGGCACGTTCAGCCCGTTCCTGTATGCCTTCCGCGAACGCGAGAAAATCCTCGATCTGTTCGAAGAAGCATGCGGTGCCCGCCTCACGTACAGCTACCTTACACCCGGCGGCGCGACCGCCGACCTGCCCCGCGGCTGGTTAAAGAAGTGCGAAGATTTCCTCGACCAGTTCGTACCGCTTATCGACGAATACCACACGCTCCTCACAACCAACTCGATCTTCGTGAAGCGCACCGCCGGCATCGGGATCATGTCGCCCGACATGGCCATCGATTTTGGAACCAGCGGCCCGGTGCTTCGCGGCAGCGGCATCGACCACGACATGCGGCGCGACGGCGAAGAAATCTACACCTCGATGTACGAGGGCTACGCCTTCGAAGTCGTCTGCGAACGCGATGGCCACTACCCACGCGACCACGCCTATCCCGCCGTCCCGCACGAAGCTGTGCTCGGCGACTGCTGGCATCGCTTCTACGTGCGGATGCTCGAAGTCGTGCAAAGCGTCGACCTGTGCCGTCAGGCCATCGACCGCTACAGCACTTCTACGGGCAGCTACGGCGAACCGATGAAGCTGACCGCCAAACTCCCCAAGGGCGAGTGCTACCTCGAAACCGAAGCCCCCAAAGGCCAGATGGGCTTCTACCTCGTGAGTTCCGGCGACGCCATCCCGTGGCGAGTTCGCGCTCGCAGCAGCAGCTTCTGCAATCTCTCCGTGACAAACACGCTTTGCAAAGGCTGTCTGATTGCCGACATCCCAGCGATCGTCGGCTCGCTCGATATTGTTATGGGTGAGATCGACCGCTAACCGGCCCGTCGCGTTTCACGAGCGCCCTATCGGCTTCGACCATGAGCCGCACGAGCTCGTCGAACGCAACGGATGGTTTCCACCCAAGCCGCTCGCGCGCAAACGCCGAGTCGCCCTGCATCAGGTCAACCTCCGCCGGCCGGAAATACCGCGCATCGATTCGCACCCGCTCGATGCCCTTCGCATCCACGCCGACTTCCTTCAGTCCCTCTCCTCGCCATGTGATCGGCATATCGACCAATTTAAATGCCAACTCGCAGAACTCGCGTACCGAGTGTGCTTCCCCGGTGGCGATCACATAATCATCCGCATGGTCCGCCTGCAGCATCATCCACATGGCCTGCACGTAGTCGCCCGCGAACCCCCAATCGCGCCGTGCTTCCAGGTTCCCCAGATACATACCTTCCTGCATCCCGGCCTGAATCCGCGCGACTGCCCGCGTTATTTTCCGCGTGACGAACGTCTCGCCTCGCCGCGGCGATTCATGATTGAACATGATCCCGTTCACCGCGAACATGCCGTATGACTCGCGATAGTTCCGCGTTGCCGCGAACGCAAATGCCTTCGCGCACGCATACGGGCTCCGCGGGTAAAACGGCGTCCGCTCCGTCTGCGGCGTCTCCACCGCCTTGCCGTACATCTCCGAGGATGAGGCCTGATAAAACCGGCACTTCAAATCACTCTCGCGGATTGCTTCTAAGAGCCGAATACACCCCAGCCCAGTGATCTCGGACGTGTACTCCGGAATATCGAAGCTCACGCGCACGTGCGACTGTGCCCCGAGATTGTAAATCTCATCTGGCCGAATCGTCTTCACCAGCTGATCGAGCGACGATCCATCCGCCAAATCGCCGTAAACTAGCCGCAGCCGTACATCGTCATCGTGCGGGTCCTGATAGATATGATCGATGCGGCTCGTATTGAACGACGACGACCGCCGCACCATGCCATAGACTTCGTACCCCTTCGCCAGCAGCAGTTCAGCCAAATAAGAGCCGTCTTGCCCCGTGATGCCCGTTACGAGGGCACGTTTGCCATTCTTTGCAGGGTAGGAAGACGTCATCGAGCGCTAAATCTTGTTCTATGCAGTGGTCTCAAGCACAGGCGCTAAGACCTTGTCCTAAAATCTAGCATAATCGCTTTGCGTCTTCGCGCCTCCGCGTCAGATCTTCCCCTTTTACCGCCCGCTTGCGGGCACTTCGAGCTCCGTGCGCAGGCTTTCGAGTTCCGCCGTCAACGCAGTCTGCAACTTCTGACAATCCGCCTGACCGTAGACGTTCGTCATTTCGTGCGGATCTTCATCGAGATTGTACAATTCCCACTCGTTAAGCGTGTAAAAGTGGATTAGCTTCGCATGCCCGGTCGTGACCCCTTCATGCTTCGCCACGTGGTGGTCTGCGTCCTTGTCTTCGTAGAAATGATAGTAAAACGACCGTCGCCACTCGTCCGGCGTCTTGCCTTTTAACACCGGTACGATGCTATGCCCTTGCATTTCCTTGGGCACATCGACTCCGGCCGCTTCGAGAAACGTCGGCGCGAAGTCGACATTCGAAACGATGTCCCCATCGACACTCCCCGGCTTGATCGTCCCCGGCCAACGAATCACCAAGGGCGTCCGCAGCGATTCCTCATACATAAATCGCTTGTCGAACCACCCGTGCTCGCCCATGTAGAATCCCTGATCGCTCGTGTAAACGACGATCGTATTTTTCGCCAAGCCGCTGTCGTCCAAGTACTTCAGCAACTGCCCCACGCTGTCGTCGACCGACTCGATGCACCGCAAATAATCCTTCATGTACTGCTGATAAAACCACCGTTTGCGATCGTCACCCTTCGGTCCGGCCTCATCGAACTTACCTAGCCGCGGATCGACGAGCTTCTCCCACACCGCTTTGTCCGAATCGCTCATGCGGTTGTATAGCTGCTTTTGCGCCGCGCTGCCCGCTTTCCAAAGCTTTAAGTCGACCGCCGGATTCATCTGGTCAATCCGCATATCGGCCTTATGAGCGGCCGTACCACGTGTTGAGTAATCATCAAACAACGTCGGCGGTTCGACGAACTTTTCATCCTCGCGGTTCCCCAGCTTGCTCGGCGCCGGCTCCCAGGGCCGATGCGGCGCCTTGTGCTGCACCATCAGCACAAACGGTCGCTTCGGGTCGCGCTTCTTTTGAAGCCAATCAAGCGCCTCGTTGGTAATGATTTCAGTGACATACCCCGGCACCGGCCGCTTTCCCTCAGCCGTGATCAAATCCGGCCGATAGTACTGCCCCTGCCCCTGCAGAATCTCCCAGAAGTCAAACCCCGTCGGCTCGCTCTCCAGGTGCCACTTTCCGATGATCGCCGTCTGATATCCGGCCTGCTTCAGCAGCTTCGGAAACGTCACTTGGCTACCGTCGAACGGTTTATGCGACGTGTTATCGTAAAACCCGTTCTTATGACTGTACTTGCCCGTCAGAATCACGGCCCGACTCGGCCCGCACAACGAGTTCGTCACATAACACCGATCGAACCGCATGCCTTCCTTGGCGATGCGATCGATATTCGGCGTCTGGTTGCGGCTCCCGTCATAAGCGCTGATCGCCTGATAGGCGTGATCATCGCTCATGATGAACAGAATATTGGGCCGGTCGCTTTGAGTGGCTGCATCAGCCGCCAGCGAAGAGATTCCGACGGAAGAAATCAAAAGCCAGCACAGTAAGCAGAGTCGGCTCATCGTTGTGAAAACAGAAGTGGCCACAAAAACTCACAAAGAGTCACAAAAACTTTTTGCGACTTTTCGTGCCTTTTTGTGGCCTTCGTTTGAATCGATCATCGAGTGCCGCTGGAGGGAGTTGAACCCCCACTCACTTGCGTGAACATGGACCTGAACCATGCGCGTCTGCCAATTCCGCCACAGCGGCTCGAAGCAGCGATTGTAGCAAAGTCGGAAGCCGTTAGCTATTAGCCATTAGATCGTCGCCCATCAGTTGTATGCTCGGCTAAATGCTAAGAGCTAACGGCCAATAGCTCTCAACAAAAAACCGCCGCGGCAGATCACTCCACCGCGGCGGCTGTTGCTAACTAAATATGCAGATCACGCTCATTGAGCGCTATCCACTTCACGACCATTGCGGGTGATCATGTGGAGATACACGTCCGCATTCACGTTGTCATTCACAGAGGTCGAGTGACCATCCGCATATCCGTGGATCACGATACTCGGGTGCCGACTACTAGGACCCCAAACTCGAACCACCGGCGAGCCACCGCCATGGATATCCGTTTTCTCATAGTACTTCGTAGTGGTACCCTTCGTATCACCCTTGTTGAGTGCGGTATCGCAACCCGAAGGGCAAGTCCAGAAGATCGTCGTCTGGTTCGCAATATTGCTGCCTGTGGGAGCAGTACCTTGCGGCCAAGCGCCGACCGCGTACGACGCCAAACCGCTATACCAAGAGCTTCTGGATTCCTCACGAGTTTCCGAGATCAGAGCCACTTTCGAGGTTCCATCGGATAGGCTCTGGAATCCCAAGCCTTTCTTTTGGATGACGGCGCCCACAAGCCCTGGGAATGGCAAACCGCCATTTCCACAGTACGCGCCCGTGCATCCGGTCGTGGCGGGATTCCCTGCCGTCGATGGCAGACCGCTCGCCAAATTGTTTGCCGGGGCCGCCAAGTAATGCGTTGAGGCAAGCGCTACATAATTACCGGACCCGACTTTACCCGTACCATCTGGAGAGGCGGGCAGCGCGGAACCGAAATTCGCAACCGGCTGATCGTCTTCGCCCGGGAAGCTTGGGCAAACAAGCCCAGGGACTTTCGTCGCCCAGATGTATGGGTTCGTCGTGTTTGCAGCACTACCAGGTTGCTGGGTGGCGCCAGCGGCACCCTTTGCAAACGCGGCGTCTTGCAATTTTCCATATCGCGTGGGCGGCGAACCGCTGCCGACCGACTGCGTGATCTTGTCGTACATCACCGATTCTTCCATGAACGGCAGAATCTGAACGATCCAGCTATAGCCGTCGCCACTTTGACCCGGTGACCAATTGGTGAAACTCGTAGCGCTAGGACTACCAGTCCCAAGCGTGCCGTAGGACACGGGCGAGGCAGTACTTGCACCGCCCGTCAGCATCGGCGCCGTCGAGGCCAACGGCAAAGCCAGCCGCGTGTCGTGGTGATTTTGCAACGCGATCAACAATTGCTTGAAGTTATTCAAGCACTGATTGCGTCGAGCCGCTTCACGCGCGGCCTGAATTGCTGGTAGCAAGAGCGCCACCAAGATGCCGATGATCGCGATGACCACCAGCAGCTCGACGAGGGTAAACCCCCGCCTCTCTCTGCGAATCGCTTCCATAACCAAACTCCTTAAAACAATGAAACGAAAATGAAGATGAAACAGAAAAATCGTTGGCCGAATCCGGCCCACGCGTCTTCCTTCGTCACCTGCCCCACTAAAAACGAATAACGAATATGCGGCAGACGATCCGCCCCGACCTTTAGAATCGGCGTTTCAGAAAGCCGCCCTCTTACAAAAACCCAAGGAGCCGAACCACAGCGCAGTGCATCCACAGCCCGGCCCAAGTTTATAACCAGAGTCTACGCTGCCAGCATCCAACCTGTCAATCAAAACCCCTGTATTCTTAAGCGTTCCACACCCGCCCCGCATCCGCCATCGCGCGCTCCAACCCGTTTGGCGCGCCGTGCTTGCTTGCCGCGTCTCCACCACCCAACTTGACGCCGCCCCACAACCAGCCAGAATTCCTAATTAATCCTACAGCAACCCCTCCTGACCACTCCTTACGCCGCCCCCGACATCCTTTCGGACCACCCACGTGAACCCCCAGGTCGAAGCCGTCTTGGCCCCAGCCCGTGCCGGAAAAACGCACGACCTGCTCCTCCGTTATCTGACAGCCCTCCGTGCCGCCCCCATCACGGGTGCTGGCCGCTGCCTGTGGCTCGCCCCCACCGCCCGCACTGCCGCCTCCGTTCGCGATGCCCTCGCCACCCACGGAGACGCCTTCCTCGCCCCCGGCGTCACGACCTTTGACGCTCTTTCCAAAGACATTCTTTTCGCCGCCGGCTGCCGAATTCGACCGATCTCATCCGTCGTCGAGCGCGAGCTGCTTCGCCGTACCGTCCGCCGCGCGTTGGATGCCGACCAACTAAAGTTCTTTGCCGATGCCGCACGCCGCCCCGGATTCATCGACCTGCTCACCGAGTACATCCGCGAACTGCGGCGGCGCGATATCCGCCCCGACGCTTGCGAACGCGTCGCCGCCACACGGGGCCAACCCGTCGAACGCCGCGAGCTGGCCCACCTCTACGCCGACTACGATCGCCAGCTCGCCGAACACAACCTGTGCGATGCCGAAGGCGTTCACTGGGCAGCCCGCGACGCCCTAACCGCCGGCCCCTGCGCCCACTTCGCCAAGCTCGCCCTCATCGTCGTCGACGGCTTCACCGATTTCACGCGGATCGAGTCCGACTTGCTGCAACTCCTCGCGCGTCGCGCCGAACACATGTCAGTTTCGCTCCCCACGGACCTCGCGCCCCACGACGGCCGCGCCGATCTCTTCGCAAAAACCCTCGCGACACTGGCCGAGCTCAAGCAGCGATATCCTCAACTCAGGGAACGCCGACTTCCGCCCCAGCCTGCAAAAAATCCTGCGCTAGACCACATCGCTCAGCATATTTTTCGCTATCCGCAGGTCGAACCGAACGAGAAGGCAATCGACGCGTTATCCAGCATCCACATCATCGAAGCAGCCAGCGTCCAGGACGAAATCGCCCAACTTGCGCACCGCATCAAGAAACGTCTTGTCGACAACAATCCCAATGACATCCTCGTCATCTTCCGCTCTCTTCCCGACGTCGCCACGCGCATCGAGGAGACTTTCGCCCGCCATGGCGTCCCGTTCGCCCTCGAATCCAGACCTCGCATCGCAAGTTCTCCTTTCTTTCAAGCGCTGACTTCGCTCCTGCAACTT
>Ga0206917_1136_pt1 | contig 17601 bp, 15 predicted proteins | sample Alteio_BWOrgHeat_68_FD_152931 | JGI IMG/M metagenome (GOLD analysis project Ga0206917, IMG submission 152931) | Enriched cells from forest soil in Barre Woods Harvard Forest LTER site, Petersham, Massachusetts, United States -... | ecosystem: Environmental > Terrestrial > Soil > Temperate forest >...
TCCGAAGCTTCCTTGCGTGTTGATTCGAGCGCTTCAGTTAGCCGCGCTACTTCGGCGTGTTCTTTTTCGTGTTCGGAAGCGGTATTGGCATCGGCATCCAGTTGCGCGCTGAGCGTCGCCGCGAGTTCATCCAACTGCCGCGTGATGTCTGCTTCGAGGCGGACCGCGTGTTCGCGGCTGGCTTTGAGCGCCGATTGGGTTCGCTGTCGCAATTCGCGCAACGCGTCCGCCGACAGCGCTGCGGCTGCTTCAAGCGAGTTCGGCGAGGATGTGGGCTCTTCCATGCGTTGCTCAATAGGGGCGGTGCAGCGTAGCTGAACCGCGAACGATTTCGAACGCGTCGTGATTCGTGCGCACGAACCACGGCGGCGAATAAATCGCCGGTAAAAATCGGCAAAATGACCGAATTACCCAACGATATATACGCTGCTGCGAGGGGTCGGTCAAAAGGCAAAAATGGAGCTTCGCCACGTGTAACGATCGTGCGGGCTGTAGCGTTAGCGAGATCGTTCAAGCGATTTCGCGGGTGCCGTTTCAACCTGCAGAGGCTGCGATATCAGGCGTTTTAGCTCGGCAGCAAAGTTTTGGGCGATCACATCGCGGCAAAGGCTGAGCTTGGCGGTCAATTCGCCGCGGTCGATAGAGAACGGGCGGTCGAGGACGGTGAAGGCGTGAACTTGTTCTTCGCGAGAGGCGTTCGCAAGGCAACTTTCAATTTCAGCGGCGTAAAAATCACTTCGATTCGTGGCGCCTGGCGAAGGGACGATCAAGGCGACCAAGCCGTGGTGGCCGTCACCGAAGACGGCGGCTTGTTCAATGAACGTCGAGGCGGTGAGAAGGAGCTCGACGTGTGTTGGCACGACCTTTTTGCCGGTGGAGAGGACGATGAGTTCTTTCTTACGGCCGAGGATGGTCAGGTAGCCGTCGGAGTCGAACGAAGCGAGGTCCCCGGTGTGGAACCAGCCGTCGCATATAGCTTCGGCGGTGGCTGCGTCGTCGTGCCAATAGCCGAGCATGAGGTTGGGGCCACGGGTGAGGAGTTCGCCGTCGTCGGCGATTCGAACTTCGACGCCGGGAAGGACGCGGCCGACGCTGCCGGGGCGGCGTGCCTGTGGTGTAGAGGCAGAAATTACAGGGGAGGTTTCGGTGAGGCCGTAGCCGGTGAGGAGCGTTTGGCCACTTGCGTTGAACCACTCCTCGATTTCGATGGGAATCGGTGCGCCGCCGCAGTTTAGAAGGTCCATATTGCCACCGAAGAATTTGCGAAGAGTCGTTGATTCATCGCCGCCTGCGGCGCGGATTTTGTCGGCAATTTTTTGGAACACGTACGGGACGGCGTTGAGCGCGGACGGGCGGACGAGTTGCAGGTCGCGGGCGAGTGTTTCGCGGCTTTCAGCGAGAACGAGCTTTGTTCCGCGGTAGAGCCAGCTGTAGAGATCGCACGTGCGGGCGTAGATGTGACTGAGCGGTAGGACGCAAAGGCGGACTTCGTCGTCGTTTTCTCGGAATAGGTCGGCGAGGGCGGCAGTGTTGGTGGCGAGATTGGCGTGGCTGAGCATGACTCCACGCGGGCGGCCCGTGGTGCCAGAGGTGTAGAGGAGGGTGGCTAGAAGGTTGAGATCTGGCGGCTGCGTGACGGAAGCTGGGTGCGGAACCCCCGGCAGAGCCGGGGGCTGCCTCGTAATCGGTGCATCATCGTGAATGCGAACGGCGACGTTTGGCGGGAGTTGATTGGAGAATTTTTTTAGCAGGTCATGAGTCGAGACGTAAACAATTTTGGCGCCGGAGTCGCGGATTTGGTCGGCGATTTGTTGGCCAGAGAGCGTGATGTGGATTGGGGTGTGGACGGCGCCTGTGAGGTGGGTGGCGAGGTCGGTGATCACCCACTCGATGCGGTTTTCGGAGACCTGAGCGACGCGATCGTCTGGGGCGATTTTTGCCGCGCGTAGCTCGGCGGCTAAATGGGCTGCGCGCGACGCGACTTCTTGCCAGGTGAGCCAGTGGAGTTGGCCGTTGCGGATGTGGGCGAGGGCGTTTTCGGTAGGGCGGCGCGCTGCGCTTCGGCCGAAGAAGTCGGCGATCGTCGGCGATGGAGGCAAGTCGCGCATGCCTTATGATCGTCGATCGAGTCGGCGGCGGCAATTCTTCGGCAGCTAGCTAGAAGATGCGCTGAAGTGTGAGTTCGGCGAGGGCGACGGGATAAGTTAGGCCGAAGTTGGAGAGGACTTCGGGATGGACTTCTCCCAGGATGCCGACAGTTTTGCCGGAGACGGTGAATGTGGCGGCGCGGCCATCCACAAAGGTGGGGTTCGTGATCGGTGCGTAGTCCGGCTTCCAGCCAAGTTCTCTGAGAAGGGCGTCGACTGTGCTGCGCGCGGCGGCGTAACCGCTTTCACGGCCGATCTCGACGAGGGCGACGCGGCGTTCTTCGCTGGCGCCGGTGATCGCTTTAGCGTCCAGGTCGGTGACGTTATCGATTTCGAAGTACCGCTGCGGCATCGGGCGGCGGCGGTTTTCGCGGAGCGCCTCGAACAGGCCGCCCATGAGATGTGTGCGGACGACGTTGTATGCCTTCAGCTTAGGGTTGGAGACTTGCGGGTAATGCTCGGGCGTTTGTTGGCGGAGGCGCTCGTATTGTTGGTCTTCCGTGGTGAGCGGCAGGCTCATGATTTCGCTGAAGCCAAGGCCGACGAGGACCTGCCGGACGCGATCGCTTGTGACTTCTTCCGGGCGCGGGGTGCCGACGGTCATCGAGCGGACGAGCCGCGGCTCGATGTTGGCGTATCCAAAGCCGATGGCGACGTCTTCGAAGAGGTCGACCATGTGGCGGATGTCGGTGCGATAGGCGGGGAAGGAGACGGCCAGTGGCTGGGTGTTGCCTGCTGCCCCGCCCTGCTTTGCTGAGACGTCGAAGCGCATTTTACGAAGGGCGGCGCTCAACGAGTTTTCATCGAGCGGAAGGCCGAGCCAGCGTTTTGCTTCGGTGACATCGATTTGTTTCGTGCGCGGAGTGAGGTCGGGCGTGGTGCGCTGTTTGCCGTCAGCGTCTTTGATCGTGACAGTTTCGATCTTGCCGCCGATTTCGGCGAGCGAGCAGACGAGGGTGTCGAGCGACTTCGTGACGGCGGCCTGACTGATGCCGGTCACGTCGATGAACACGCGCGTGGTGCCCTGCTTCACCTTGGTTTCTTCGCTGTTGATGATCGGCGGCATCGACAGAACTTGGTTTTTGCTGTCGATGAGCACCGGGTAGCGTTTGAGGTCGGCGAGAAGCTCGGCGTAGGCCATGCCTTTAGGGTGCGATTCGAGGATTTGTCGGCCGGTCATTTTTTTGCCGGGCATGCCTAGCGGGACAAACGGATCTTTGTCCGGATCCATCGTGCGGTAGGTGATGTTGCCGCTGACGGTCGACAGATCGTAGACGCCGATCGAGGCGAGCTTGCGGTCGCGGCCGACACCCCAGTGCAAGTTTTCCTGCAGCTTCATGATGGCGACGAGGCTGGTCTCGTCGACCTGCGGAAGCGTCATCACGGCGCAGGCGATGTACGGACGGTAGCTGGATTTATCGGTCGTGGATTTATCAACCGTGACCGTCAGGCCCGATGGTTTTACATCATACTTGGGCAGGCCGCTTTCGATACCGAGTGTGCCGCGAAGGGCGCGGGCGAGGCCGCCGACGTCGAACAGGTCGGGGCGATCGGCAAGCAGATCGAGACGCATGACTTGCTGGCTGCCGACACGTTTGAATGGCGTTTCGGATTCAAAGCCGCAAAGGGTGCAGGCTTTCACTTCATCCTGGCCGAGGGGATGCTCGACGAGCGAACCGCATTGTGGGCAGCGGCTGCGTTCGATGTCGACGACGTCTTCGACGTCGCAGCCGATTTGCTCGAGCGATTCTTGCAGCACGGCCGTTTCGTACGGCTTGCCGAGCAGGCGATTGAGCCACGCTAGGTCGATGTTGACTATCGGCATAGCGGCACCTTCTCGAGCTCATTGAGGCTGGTACCGTACAATTCGCGGATATCGGAGACGCCGAAGCGGATCATGGCGAGGCGTTCGATGCCGAGGCCCCACGCGAGGACCGGGAATTTGCAGCCAAGTGGTAGCGTGACCTCGGGGCGGAAGATGCCGGCGCCGCCCATCTCGATCCACTTGCCGCGCGATTCCATGTAGACGACGACGTCGACGCTCGGCTCGGTGTATGGGTAGAACGCCGGTTTGAATTTCACGCGGCCGAAGCCCATTTTTGAGTAGAACTCTTGCAGAGTACCCATGAGCGAGGCGAGGTTCGCTTCTTCGTCGATGATGATGCCATCGACCTGGTGGAACACGGGCAGGTGTTTGAAGCTGATTGTTTCGTTGCGATACGTCCAACCGACGCAGAAAAATTTGCCGGGTGGATTCGGATTGGCGGCGAGCGCGCGGATCGTTGCAGCGGTGGTGTGCGTGCGAAGGACGACTTGTTTGGATCGCTCGGGGCTCCAAGTGTAGCCCCACCCTTCGGACCCGGTTTCCCAGCCGTTTTCGTGCGTTAAGCGAACGGGATCGGTGACGTTCGCAGGCGGCAACTCGGCGGTCGCCGGGTGGCGCATGTAGAACGTGTCCTGCATTTCGCGCGCGGGGTGATCCTGCGGTTGGAACAGGGCGTCGAAATTCCAGAACGCGCTCTCGACCATCGGCGAAACGACTTCGGCGAAACCCATTTCCAAGAACGCGCGGCGGGTTTGCTCGATGATTTTTCGGAGCGGATGGACCTTTGCCGGATAAACGTCCTTGGCGGCGAGTTTGACATCATACGGGCGAAGTTTAATCTCGCGCCAGGCGCCAGATTCGAGGTCTTCCGGCGTGAGGCTGTTGCGTTCGATGACTTTGCGAACAGATTGGAACGCTTTTGCTCCCGATTCGGTCAGCGAAAGAGTACGTTCGGTGCGGGCTTTGAACTTCGCCAGCTCGGGGCGCTTCGCCAATAGGCCGCGTATCCGCTGGCGAGCCTCGTCGGTTAGGTCCAGGGCGTCGAAGGGGATCGGCGATTGGTCGGCCGACAAGATCAGGATGTCGACATCAGGCACGCTATTTTCCAACGCGCGTTTGCCTAGTTCGGTGAGAGCGATCTTCATGCCGCGGTCGGATTTTGCTTTTTCAATCCACTGGCGGGTGGCTCCCCATTTCAAAACTTCATTCGGCGCGATCGCAGCGCCGTTCGCCCAGGCGATGAAATCTTGCATCGGCAACGATCCGCCGATACTCGCCAGGTGCTTGGCTGCGCGAACTTCCGGCAAACCCGCGGCGAGCAGCTGATCGGCTTCTTGGCTTTTGACGAGGTCTTCGCGGTCACGCTGTTCGATTTCGAAGAAGCCTCGCTGTGACGCTTCGGTGGCGGCAGCGGAGACCTGCGCCTGATCGATGCCCGTGAGCTTCGCGACTTCTCCCAATTCAATCGGCCCGCGCTCTTTAACCGTTTGCCAGACGGCTAAGGCGGCTTCGTTGAGTAGGATTTCGTCGGGCATGGGATGTATTTGGGGTGCGATTTTCCGACTAATCTACCACGTGGCAGAGCGCGGGGCGACACTGGATGCGCAGCGCGACGCCCAGTGAACCCCCGGCAGAACCGGGGAATGACGGATGTGCGAGAACTCGACGCGATGCGTTTAGGCGGCGATGGCAGCTTTGGCCAGCGCTACGATGGCATCAAACGCCGCTGGATCCGCAATCGCGATCTCCGACAAGCTCTTGCGATCGAGCTGGATCTTGGCCTTCGTGCAGCCGTTGATGAATTCGCTGTAGCGCAAACCCCGTTCGCGGCAGGCGGCGTTGATGCGGATGATCCACAGCTTGCGGAACTCGCGCTTGCGTGCGCGGCGATCGCGGAAAGCGAAGGCCTCGGCCCGGGTGATGTTTTCCTTTGCCGTGCGAATGAGGTTACGGCGTGCGCCGACGTAACCCTTGGTCTTCTGGAAAAGGCGGTTCTTGCGGCGCTTACGCGGGACCGCATTTGTAGTACGCATTGAAGGAACTCTTCATTGCTTGGCGCGCCCAGGCCCCCGCGAAGTAAGGCGGCGGGAGTTTCTTGTGCCCGGCGGGCTTGTCGTGTTGTGTTGGTGCGACTGGTCGCTGAAGCTACCAGTCCGAAAAAAAGGGGGAGCTAGCTGCTGTAGCCGTTGAGAGCTTTGGTGATGCGCTTGACCATGCCCTCGGAAAGGGTGCTTGTGCCGCGGAGTTTGCGGATCCGCTTTTGGTCTTTGCTGCGCGCGAGGTGGCTCGTGCCGGCTGGGCGATGTTTAACTTTGCCGCTGGCAGAGAGGCGGAACCGCTTCTTCGTGCCTTTGTGCGTTTTTTGCTTGGGCATGACTCAATTCTCGAATTGGTGAGAATCAAGTATCTTACAGCCCAAATCGCCCGCCGGAAAGGGGATTATTTGGGGGCGAAGATCACCACGATCCGTCGGCCTTGCATCGAGGGGTTCTGCTCGAGCTTGGCGACCGATTCGAGCTCTTTCGTGAGCCGCTGGACCAGCTTGAAACCTTCATCGACGTGGGCATTCTCGCGACCGCGGAAGATGACCGAGAATACGACCTTGTCCTTGCCGGCCAGGAATTCTTTGGCGCGGTTGACCTTGGTCATGAGGTCATGATCGCCAATTTTTGGACGCAGGCGAAGCTCTTTGTTTTTGCCGTGGTGCGTGTGGCCTTTGTGCTGCCGCTTCTTTTGTTGGTACTTGAATTTGCCGAAATCCATGATCCGGCAAACAGGCGGCTTCTCCTGCGGGGCGACCTCCACGAGGTCCATGCCAACTTCACGGGCCTTCTGCAGGGCCTCGATGGTTTCGATCACACCGAGCAAAGCGCCATCTTGAGCGATGACGCGAACAGGCGAAACGCGGATTTGCTCGTTAATCCGCTGGCCTTTTTGAGCGAGGGCGATGGCAGGCACTCCTGGGGTTCGAGATACGGGAATTTAAATGCCGGGGACGTTAAATAAGGACCGCAAATTCCTGGCACCAAATCTTCGGTACAAATTCCTTATTCGTCAACTATACGTCGGGAAATGAAGGCCGTCGAGTGAATTTGGCGTCGCGGAAAACGCCAGTTGCAAGACGGCGGGCGGTCGGACCTACTGTATTTTCGAGTTAGTACTCGTTCTGGCTTTCGCGATCTGCGGCGACGGCCGGTTGCTTGGCCGCAACCTGGCGGACCGTTTTGGCGGCGATTTCTTCCTTAAGTTTTGCGATTGCTGCGTCGATCGGGAACGGTTCTTTGAGGTCACCTTCCAGCCGGTCGCGGATCGCCACGGTGCGGTTGTCCCGATCGCGTTCGCCGACAACGAACATGTACGGGATGAGCTGCACCTGCGCATCGCGGATCTTGGCGTTAAGTTTCGCCCCGCGATAGTCGCCTGTGACCCGGAGCCCGGCGTCAGCCAGCAGCTTTTCGACTTCGCGGCCGTAGGCATCCGACTTTTCGCTCACGGTGAGCACACGCACCTGTTCCGGCGCGAGCCACAATGGGAACGCCCCGGCGAAATGTTCGATCAGCACGCCGACGAATCGTTCCAGCGAACCGAGCGGCGCGCGGTGGATCATCACCGGTCGATGGGGATGATTGTCCGCACCGATGTACTCGAGTCCAAAACGTTCCTTGCTCGGCAAGTTGTAATCGAGTTGCACGGTGCCAAGTTGCCATTCGCGGCCGATGCAATCGGTGACGACGAAATCCGCCTTCGGCCCATAAAACGCCGCTTCGCCCGGCTCGATCGACATATCGGGAAGGTTCATCGATTCGCACACCGCTTTGAGCGAGGCCTCGGCGCGGTCCCACACGGCATCGCCGCCGACGTACTTGTCGCTCTTGGGGTCGCGGAATCCGAGCCGCACGCGATAGTCGTTCATGCCAAGCGAAGCGAGCACGGTTTGTGTCATTTCAAGGCAGTTGCGGAACTCGTCGGCGACTTGCTCTTCGGTGCAGAAGATGTGGGCATCGTCCTGCGTGAAGCCGCGGACGCGGGTCATGCCCGAAAGCTCGCCCGATTGCTCAAAGCGATAGACGGTACCGAACTCGGCCAGTCGTACAGGAAGGTCGCGATAGCTGCGCGGCTTCGCCTGATAAATCATGATGTGGTGCGGGCAGTTCATCGGCTTGAGTAAATACCGCTCGCCGTCTTTCATTTCGATGGGCGGGAACTGGCTGTCGCTGTAGTACGGGAAGTGGCCCGAGGTTTCGTAGAGCTCGACCTTGCCGATGTTCGGTGTGTAGACGGCCTCGTAACCGCGTTTGCGGAGCTCGCTTTTGATGTAGTCTTCTAGTGTTTGGCGAAGGATAGCGCCCTTCGGCAACCAGAGAATGAGGCCGGAACCAACCAATTGACTGACCGTGAACAATTCAAGCTGTTTGCCGAGCACGCGGTGATCGCGGCGCTTCGCTTCGGCCAGTTGTTCGAGGTGGGCATCGAGCTCCGCCCTATCGAAAAATGCAGTCGCATAAAGCCGTTGCAATTGCTCGCGGTCGGAATCGCCCTTCCAATAAGCGCCGGCGACGGAGAGCAGCTTGAACGCGCTGCCGATGTGGCTGGTGCTCGGAATGTGCTTGCCGCGACAGAGGTCGACGAACTCGCCCTGCCGATAGAACGACAGCGTCTTTTCGTCGGCCAGGCCCGTTTCGATGTGTTCGACCTTGAAGTCCTGCTTTAATTCGCGGCAAAGCGCGAGCGCTTCGTCGCGCGGCACATCGCGCCGCTCGAACCGCTCGTCGGCCTTCACGATCTTTTGCATTTCTGCTTCGATCTTCGGAAAGTCTTCTTCCGAGATCGGGTGCTCGAGCCGCATGTCGTAGTAGAAGCCGCTACCGGTCGTCGGCCCGAATGCGAGCTGCACGCCGTCGTAAAGCCGCATCACGGCTTGGGCCATCACGTGGGCGGCACTGTGGCGCATCACAGCGAGTGCTTCGGGATCTTTTTTCGTCAGCAGTCGGAGATTGACTTCGCCGGCAGTCGGCAGCGGGCTGTGGAGGTCGACCATCTTGCCATCGACTTCCGCCACGACCGTGGCCTTGGCGAGGCGAGCCCCGATTTCATTGGCCACATCGAACGAAGAGACCGGGCGGTCGAACTGTTTACGGCTGCCATCCGGCAGAATTACTGTAAGCATGAATGCTGTATGTAGTTAGGTTCAGATTTGCGGGCGAAGACCTGGTCGCCAACACGCAGCTATCGGCAATAGTCACCCGCACAGAACGCCGGGTTCGGCCGGAATAAGATGCTAAGTATAGGCGGCTCAGGGAGAACCGCCAACGCCGCAGTCGACCTCAGCAAAGGTGACCCTAACCGGCGGAAACTACCACAATGGATCGAAAAAACCTTGCAATGACCGCGGCGGTTCGCGTATAACAATGGCGGAATCGCCCACCCGCCAGAGTGGCCGCCGATTCCTTATTCGGGCCAGTTTGATTTGAGTTTCCCGCAGGGTGCTAGTGACTTCAACTTTGTAGGTACACGCTAATGATGACGTTTCAACGGATGAACCTCGTCGCTGCATTTCTTGGTGCATGCCTGGCGACGCAAGTATTCGCTGGCCAAATTGTGTCCTCGCCGGCGCCAGTCGCCAGCGGCCCGGGTTTGGGCTTGGTCAGCGTTCCCGCAATCGTAACGCCGAACGTAAATAACGATAACCAAACCGGCGGCGGCATCGACGATAATAACATCGTCATTCCACTCAAGAGATTCGACGCGAACGCTTACATCGACCTCTTGTTCACTACTGCGCCGACGCAGGGAAGTACTGAGTACAAGGTTACAGAGTTCGTGGACAATAACACGGGACTGAATTGGTCGACGTACACGATGCAATTGGGGTTCGGCACCGGCAGCGGTTTCAAGCAAGCGTCTACGTCCGACATCATCGATTTCGACGCTCCCAACTATGACTTGCCGCCGACGTCGACTGGGTTCTCAAGCGTTTCCAAAAATCCAACGATTCTGGTTTTCAGCGGCGGCAGCCAAGGCGCTGGCGCGCAGACCTATACGTTCCGGCTCGACATTCCCGATTTCTTAGACGGCAGAACCGATTTCACGCTGCGGCAAGTGCCGACGTCAGTTCCAGAACCTGGCACAATTGCACTCGCAATAGTTGCCGCGATCGCCTGCGTTACTCGGCGGCGCGGCTAGCGAGCGTTCGCTGCGACAAGCGTGCTGCAAAATTCGGCTCACCAATTGAGCCCGAAGCGTTCGCCGCCCGAAGGGCTGCCCGTTCCGCCTTTTAGCTCCGTGTGTAGCTTTTTCGGTGCCTTCGGTGCGCCCGCGGGAAGAGGCATGTCTTCGTCGGCGACTTTTTGCTGGCCCGGTTTCACTGGGGCCGTCATCAGCGCTTTAAGCGATAGGCTGATCCGCTGGTTTTCAGCGTCGACGGATAGGATTTTGACTTCGACCTCCTGCCCTTCGCTCACCACGTCGCTGGCGCGGAACACGCGGCCGTGGCCCAATTCCGAAATGTGAATCAGCCCTTCAACGCCCGGCTCGAGTTTGACGAACGCACCGAAATCCATTGTCCGCGAGACGATCCCTTTCGCTCGATTGCCGACCGCGTACTTCGATTCCACATTTTGCCACGGGCTTTCCCCGACTTCGCGGTACGAAAGGCCGACCTTGCCCGTTTCCTTATCGAATTTCTCAATCCGCACTTTCACCTTCTGACCTACTTCGAGCACTTCGCTCGGGTGCTTCACGCGATCCCAACTGAGCTGGCTGATGTGGATGAGGCCGTCGAGGCCGCCCAAATCGACGAACGCCCCAAAATCCTTGAGGCTTCGCACGATGCCCTCGCGAAGTTGGCCGGGTGCGAGTTCCGCCATCATCTTTTCGCGCTGCTCGTTACGCTCGCGCTCCATCACGGCGCGGTGGCTGAGCACCAAATTGCGGCGGTCCCGATTGGCTTCGGTCACTACACACGCTAGCCGCTGGCCGACGAGCTCTTCTGGATTCTCGACTCGGTAAATCGAGACTTGGCCCATGGGAATGAAGCCACGAATGCCGGCCACCTCGCATTCGAGCCCGCCCTTGTTTGCACCGGAGATGGTGACTTCGATGATCTGGCCCTCGTTGACCTCGTGCCAATTGCCGATGCTCACGGCCGCTGTTGGCCGCGATAATTCGTACAGTCCTTCGTCGGTGTCGAACTTGACGACGATCAGCTCAATTTCCTCGCCCGGCTTCGGTTCGGTAGTATCAAATTGCCGGAAGGGGACGACGCCCTGATTCCGACCATCTAAATCGATAAACACATCGTCGCCATGAATCTTCGCCACACGGCCGGTGACGCGCGATTCGGGCGCGAGCTCGGCGGCCGTGGCGGTGCTCGAACTCGCACTCATCAGCGACTCGAGCGATAATTCGCCGAGCGCGGCTTCGTACTCGGCTTCCATTTCTGGCGTCAATCGATCGCGAATGTTCGGCGGCGGATAGTGTTGCCGTTGTTTCGCCGGAGCGATGGCCTTTGGCGCGGGGGCGGGTGGGGGCGTGGCAGGCGCCGTCGTCGTTCCGGATGGAGTCGTGATTGCCGCCTCGGCGGCCGACGCCGGCGGCGCTTGTTCGATAGTGACGCCAGAGGCCTCAGTTGGCGGAGCGGGAATCGGTTTCACGTCGAACGGACTCGGCGGCAGTACGGGTTTCGCTTTGATGTCTTCGGCGGCGTGCCCGGGACGCTGCGTGCCGATGAGAATTCGCTGGGGCGGCGCCTTCGATTCGCCGGCGTTGGCATCGGATTGGGATTGTTGAACTTCGGGAGAATCGGAAGACATGACCGCGGCCTCGTAGAGCACTTCAACTAAGAATCAGACCCGCTAGTCTAGCAGCCGCGCTACGGGGCCGACAATTGTGTCGAATTCAGGGGCTTTACGTCGAATGGTTAGGCGAAAAGTTCTTGCAGCCGAATCGGGTGTTTTCCGAGTTTGCCGCCGTAGTTGCCGGCGCCGATCGCAATGATGCCGTCTCCGGCCGCGGCTTCGATCGCGGCACGCATTGCTTTGGCGACGGATGCTTGGTCGACGCCATCGATTACGATTTCATAGGCGCTCGTTGCCCCCGGGACCAATTCTGACTCCACTTCGGTCCGTAACGTTGGGCAAAAGGCGTCCGCGGTTGAGGCGTGCAGAGCTTTATACTTCGAGCCTACTTTGCTCCCGCTTCGGCAGACGCCGCCAGGGAACGATGCGATGACGCCGGGCAATTGGGCAATCGCGGCTGCCGCGCGGCGAACCGCCGCCAGGCCAGCCGTTTGATTTGCTGCTTGCGGAAGAATGTTGCCGCCCGCGACTCCTTTGGCTACGCCAGCGGTAGCTTCGACGCGGAACTCGCCGTCCATTACGGGGATGTACCAAAAGGTGCGCGTGTCGAGGGGCGGTTGACTGGCAACTGCGCCGGGGGCGGGGATGCCCCGGCTCGCGGAATGTGAGATGCGTGATTCTTTGGTTTCAAAGCCGTCGCCGAAGTATCGGAGATACTTACCAAGTGAATAAGACTCCGCCGTATCGAACAGGCCATTGAAGCACGCGGTGCTCGGACACGTGAGAATGCATTGGCCGACCCGGTGTTGCGCGGCCTTACCCACAGCCTCGGCGGTGAAAGCGAACAGCAGCACGGCGGCCGCCGGTCGACCGTCAGGAGACTCCTCGGGGGGAAGTCTGCGTTCGACGCCCACCTCGGCATCGCAGCCGATCACACTTGTACCGTAGCCTGTGATTGCGTGGAGCGCGGCATCAAGCCAATAGTTGTCTGCCGCGGTGATGATTAGCCGCGTGAAGCGTGCTCCAAACGCCTCGGCGAACGTATCGAGTATTTCCGTAGTGCCAATGTGCATGGCGTGATTGTAGCGCTTGGGCGTGGCACCGCCCACCCGTCACGGCGAATGCACGTCGCACTTATTGACCGCTGCTCGGCACAGGAGTGGGTTGTACTGCTTGCTCCATACCAGGCAAGCTGACCGCACGGCCCTCGAATGCGGTGGGTGCGCCCCCCGCAGCGCCTCCGGGGCCGCCCTCGGGGCCACCGCCGAAGAACCCGCCACCAGGAACCATCCCGCCCCCGCCAAATCCGCCAGACATACCTGGTACGCCGCCCTGTGAGTTGAGGGTCGCAATCCCGCTATCGGCCAGAATTCTTTCCACCTTTTCTTGCACCGCCGGAGTTTGCCGAACCACGATACGGTCGTGAAAAACCTGCAGCAGCACCGACTGACCGTCGGTCAACCGCCCTACCCACGTTTCGTCTGGAAACGCACTCACAATGAGTTCGCGAATTTGAGATAGCTGCGACCCCGGTTCGTTCAAGTTATTCATTTGCAGAATGTACGACCGTGTAACGACCTCTTCGTGCTTCGCATCGGCGGATTTGATCGTTGAGGTGGGAAGCGCGCCAGTTTGGTTGTGAACCTTGCGGATTGCACTCAGCAAGTCGCGAATTTCCTCATGCACGGCGTCGGTCTGCGAAATCACGAGCAGGTCGGGCTTAATTGGCCGAATTTCGGCTTGGGTGCCCCCATTATCGGACCAGGTATCCTTCGAAACGCAGGACTGGATCATGTCCGCAATCGAATGCAGATCCGAAGCACCGCTGCCAACCAACTCGTGAACGTTGTAAACGCAAGCCCGCTCATTGTTCTGGGCTGCATCGGGTGTTGTAATGATCAAAACTTCATTTCGGATAAGGTAGGTTAACTGCAAATTCTTCAGCATCAAACGAAGTGCCGACCGCAGGGACACGTTATGAATGTTGACACTTACTTTTTCATCCTCGCTGATTCCAACTTCGTCCAGAGCGGATTTGTCGAGCTGAATCGGTATTTCGTAATCACTCGAAGTTTGGTCGACGACATCTTTCAGTGGAGCTTCGACAAAATCCAACCCGCTAGAATGCAATGGGGCACGCAATGCGCGTTCAATTCGTTCGACCGCAGCCGATTCGGAATCATTCACGCATTGGCAGCTGTCGAAAGCTTTATTTTCCGCGGCCGCCGATTTTGTCGCGGCTTCGGGCAGCAGCGACTTCTCCGCTTTTTGGGAATCTTTATCAGCTGGCGTAGGGCGCGTAGGACCAAATTGGGCGTGCAACGATTGGCTTTGCAGTGCCATCCATAAACCGAATCCAGCGATGCTAGCGATGTACCTGGCCGTGGACATACCGGACGCTCCTCGATAAAGGGACCGCAGAAAAATCGAAAAGATGGCGGTTGAATCGGCTGCGAGCGATGTGGCTCGACCCGCGGTAGGAATGATGGTAGTCCATTCGCCGCGAGATGGGCAAACTATTGCCAGACCACGGAGGAAAATGCGGCCTGCTGGAGAAAGGCCGAACTAGCCTTTCGGCCGCATCGTGTGGCCGTCCAGCGTGCGAATCAGCCGGCAGCCACTTTCGAACAGGCCGATCGGCGTCGGGCGGGTCCATACGATTTCCGCCTCAACCGCGAACCGTCCGACCTTGGGGTGATTCAGCGAGATGATGGCCCGCGTGCAATTCAGGTCGTGATCATGTGAGAAGCCGATGCCGGTCAGCGACAAATCCTTGCCGACGACCGTCGTCGTGTCGTCCATCAACAAGTTTCCGTTCCGGTCGATCGGCGTCAACCGAAACGTATACGGAATCGGAAAGCGATCGCGGCTGCGGCGTTCATCGGCCAGCGGCGTCGTGCCGGCGACGTCGATCAGTCCCTGGACCGTTTGCGACAACGAATCGCCGCTCGCCTTCATCGAGGCGATATTCGGCAACAAGTTTTCCAGGGCGTTCTGGCCCATGGCGATCTTTTCGAAATTCTTAGCGTGCGGGTTGCGGCCCGCCCCAGGCGAGCTCGTCCGCTTACGAAAAGAATACGTCAGCCGCAGGAGGCAACGCCGAAAATCCCCACCATTGGGGACACAAAGCCGCACCCATAATCGCCGCCATATTGCGTAGAGGCGTTACAAGCCTTACCGCAGGTTGGCGATCGTCGGATCGAGGGGAAAAATCGGGGTGAATTGCGACAATTCGACGGGCTCGCGACCTGGATCTTGCGAGCTGGTTCTGTTCGCGGTCCGCACTAATCTTCCACCACTCTCGTACCAGCCAGGCTTCGTAAATCGGCACCAGGTCACGTCTATTTCCACCGCGAATTCGGCCATCCCCGGTTGCACGAGCTCGAGAATCGCGCGGCGGTGCGAAATTCGCTGTTCGTGAAAAAAGCACACGCCTCGCCGCGAGATATTCTTGCCAACGACAATCGCGGCTTCGTGCGGGTAGGGTCGGCCGTCCAGCACGAGCGGCGTGAGCTTGAATAGTACCGGGATCGGGCAACGGTCGTCCCGCCGGCGCTCTCGCGCAACAGTTGGCTGTAAGCTCGCCAGGAGCGCCTCGACCTCGCGCGCCAGGCGGGCGCGGTCCGAGCCGGCGGCGGCAATGCCGTCGATCAGTTCATTCATGGTGGTGTCGCAACGATGGCAACAATTGGAGCGCAGGCGATGACTTATCGCTTGGCAGTTCGGCAGAACGAGAATCTGGCGGCGCTCGAACGGCAACGCCAATGGGAAAAGGATGCAAAACGACGACGGGCAACTCACCGCTCGGTCATTCCGCTATCGAAACTTAGCTTACGAAATTGGCGAAAGCAAATCGCTAACCACGCATCATGGCAATTAGAGCGAATGCGGCCGCAGCCATTGTGGTGGCAATAATTATGGCTCGAAAAGTCCTGGTCGAAAGCTCGTTGGCCAGCCGCGGGCTGAGTGCTTTGACGCTCGGACGGGAGGCGCGCTTTACGTTCGGCGCGGTTGCCGTCCGCAGGCTTCCGCGCTGCAATTCGACAATCGCCGTGGCAGCCGGTCGTGCATCTCCCCAATAGCCGGGAAGATCACGGCCTTCTGAGGGCGGCACCGCTTCCTGAAAAACTTCCAGTGCGGGCCGAAGCGCTTCCGCCAAACGCCAGCAGTCGGCGCATCTTTCGAGGTGCGTTTCGACCTGCTCGTCCCACGATTCGCCGGTCGGAAACGGACCGCGCGTGAGAATCATGAATACCTGGTTGCAATCCATGCCCTGGCCTCCGGCGCTCAGCGAATTTCGCGCCACCGAGTGAAGCAGTCCTGACGCCGCACTCAAGCACGTTGGTTATACGTCCGCAGTCTCGATTCTCGCCAGCCCAGCATTTGGAAAAACCTGCGCAAATCGTCCCGCACGAAAGAGCGCAATCAGCAACATCGTTCGATATTTCCTCACCTCCGTATCTCGCCACCTTCTTGTCTATCTTGCCTTCCCCTCGCCGACGACCACGCAGCCGGTTAAAATCAGACCACCATATTCATTAACTTCTCCGTTCGAGTTTCTCAAAAGGTTCGCCATCATTACTGACGCTTCCACTACGCTCGCAGCCCGCCGGGAACGAAGCAAACAGCTCGCGCTCGCGGCCGCGCGCACGGCCGACGACAATCGCGGTCAAGATATTGTGCTCCTCGACATGCGCGGCATGACAACCGAGTTCGACTACTTCGTGCTCGTCACCGGCAATAGCCGTCGCCAGTTGCACGCGATCAGCGAAGAGATCGACCGCGTGTTGGAAAAGGAGATGAGCGATCACCGGATGGGGATCGAAGGTTACAACGAAAGCCGCTGGATTTTGTTGGACTACGGAACCGTCGTGGTTCATCTGTTCGACGCCGAGACTCGGTCCTACTACGCGCTCGAGGATCTCTGGGGCCACGCGAAGCGAGTGCCGCTGCCATGGCAACGCGAGAACGAGGTAGCGGAAGGTAGCCCGTGAAAGCCGTCAGTGCATCGATCATCGTACTTGCCGGGGCGATTCTAACGCTCCAAAGAGCCGACTTCTTAATGCTCGTGGGTATGGGACTGACCGCGATCGGGTTTATTGGGTGGATCGTTCTAGTTTCTGGGACCATAGATTCACCAAAATAATTGAAGCTTCCGTACCGTTTGGTAGACGACCGCGATTTGTTCCACGATGATTCGGTGCTGAATTGTCCAATTCAAGCCTCCACTCATGAACATTCTCGCCCAACTCCGCGACCGATTCACGAACGCACTCAAGACGCTGGGCATTGAGGCCGCCGAGATTCCGAATCTCACATCGCTCGTGCTTCCGGCACAAGGCGCGAAATTCGGCGACTATCAGGCGAACTGCGCAATGCCGCTCGGTAAGCGGTTGGGTAAACCGCCGCGAGATGTGGCATCACAGCTTATCGACGTCCTCGACGTTGCCGATATTTGCGACCCGCCAGAAATCGCCGGCCCTGGATTCATCAATTTGCGCCTGAAAGACGTGTGGCTCGCCGCCCAGCTCGCGGCCACGATAGCCGACGTCGATAGACTTGGCGTCACGGCGGCGTCTAAGCCGCGCACATTCGTGGTCGACTACTCAGGTCCCAACGTGGCCAAACCGATGCATGTGGGCCACATCCGCTCCACGGTAATTGGCGACTCGCTGTGCCGGATCCTCAGATTTCTTGGTCACCCAACGATCAGCGATAATCATCTTGGCGACTGGGGCACCCAGTTCGGGATGATTATCTACGGTTACAAGCATTTCCTCGATCGAGCATCGTTGGAACGAAAAGCTGTCGGCGAGTTAGCGCGGCTCTACAA
>Ga0206917_1147_pt1 | contig 17551 bp, 18 predicted proteins | sample Alteio_BWOrgHeat_68_FD_152931 | JGI IMG/M metagenome (GOLD analysis project Ga0206917, IMG submission 152931) | Enriched cells from forest soil in Barre Woods Harvard Forest LTER site, Petersham, Massachusetts, United States -... | ecosystem: Environmental > Terrestrial > Soil > Temperate forest >...
GGCGCCAATGCAGGCAAGCTTGAGCAGGTGCATTTCCTCCCCATTACCGATCAGCGGCTGCTCAAGGAATACAAACCCGCTTCTATTACACACAGCGATTACAGCTTTGTGACTGCAGATATCCCGACGATCGCAGTCACGGCCATGCTGGTGACATATGATTACTCCCGGAAAAAGGAGGATTATTACCGTGGTCAGTGCCGTAACATGGAAAAGCTGGCTGCCGCATTACGGGACAATCTGGGTGAACTCAAGGCCAGCGGCCACCCCAAATGGAAGGAAGTGGATCTGAACGCCGATATAGGTATCTGGAAACGCGACGATTGCTCCGCCCAGGCCTTCGCCGGAGCAGGCACCCAGCACTCCGCTCCCCACCAGGGAGGCGACGCGCTGGAAAACGATCTGTTGAACGTCATACGCAATACATCGAAGTAGTGTGGAGAGGGTGCAGGTAAAGACCGTATGCACCAAAGGTTGCTATTTCTAGCGTAGTATGTTAATATGACGTGCTATATATAGTATAAAGCATGTCGCTCATGCCTACTATCAGGGTCAGGCCATGAAGATTACGGAGTATTCGCCCGTTACCAAAACGAGCGCGAGCCGGAAGAAAGAGGCTTCATCCTCGTCTGGTGGGGCCGGATTCCTTGGGCTGCTCACCGCCTCCGAAGTTGCGGGCGCTGCCAGCGTCTCCCCTGCGGCGGATGCCCAGCCCGTTACCTCCATGGATGCATTGCTGAGCCTGCAGGAAATGCCGGAGGACGAAATCCGCAAGCGCAGGGCAGTACAGGAAAGCAAAGGTACGCTGGAAGCACTCGAGACGCTGCGGCTTGCCCTGCTGGCCGGGAACGTGCCCGAGCGCCTTCTGCATACTCTCACCCAGGTCGTCGCGGTGCAGAAACAGCGGGTGGACGATCCGCGTCTGATGAATATCATCGAAGATATCGAATTGCGCGTGGCCGTGGAAGTGGCTAAACTGGAGCGTGCATCTGCGGGTTAACGGAAACGTTGCTCTGCGACTGCGCATGTCACCAGGGGCTTTTTCGTGCATAAAATCACCGGCAAGCAATGCAAAGCTGCGCGCGCGCTCCTCAAATGGAACCTCTCCGATCTCGCCAATACGCTGAGCGGCATTGTCCCGCGCCGCATCGAAAGCTTCGAACGGGGCATGGTGCATCTCGCAGAATGGGAAAATAAGGATATGGTCGCCTCTTTTAAGAAAGAGGGCATCGCCTTCCGGGCGGATATGGAAGTGGTGCTGCATACCGATAGGAAGGAAGAGCGGTTGGGGGTACAGGTAAACGGAGCGCACGTGGTGCTGGACGTGGATCAGACCGTGCTTGCAGACAGTACGGTGGAACCGGACGCGTCCGCGGCATCCCTCCTGCAGGACGACGTGCCGCCGGAAGCGGGTTGAAAAGGGGGCGGATGGAGCGGATGGTGGGAATCGAACCCACGTATTTAGCTTGGAAGGCTAATGTTCTACCATTGAACTACACCCGCGGCGACTGTTCCGCCGCTCTCCTATAGCTTCCGGAGCGCAAAAATCCAAGCAGATAGATTATGCGCTGCATTCATAGCTGCGTCCAACGCACATGTTTCGCCTTATCCGCGATCGTCCCGGCCCTGAGATCAAGCCCGCTGAAACGCCAGTAGGCCTCAAGGGAACGGGCAGTTCCCATGCCGTAGCGGTCTATATCGATAAGGGCGTCCGTATCGGGGGTTTCCTCGACACCCAGCACATGGCGCACGCGCGCTCGGCCCCGCAGGGCTTCGGCGGAGACGTCCTTGTAATGTGGCTTGCCCCCGAGGCTCGGACGGCTCACCGACGTCCAGTGGTGGTAGGCAATGACCCGATCGGGCTGGTAGATGTCGTATCCATGCGTCCAGAGCCGGGCCGAATAGACCAGTTCCTGCCCCCGGAAATAGATGTAGGGGTCAAACGGCACCTCCTGCACTGCCTCGGCGGGGGCAAACATGAAATTTCCCACGAAAAACGCGCCCAACACCGGCTGGTTGAACGTCTGATCCAGGGGGCGGAAATGGCCTTTCAGATGGAGGGGTTGCAATTCTTCCGCATCACCAAGCCTGTCCGCATGGGCCAACGTGATGCCGCCACTGCAATCCTGCAGTTCTTCAGGCGGAAAGTAATTGGGCAGCATGGTGGAAAGCAAGGCGGGCCGCGTGGGGCAGCGTGCAAGCGCATCCAGCAGCAGGCAATCCCACCCCGGCGTAAAGCGCATGTGAGCGTCGATCTGGAGGATGTACTCCTCGCCTCCCCAGAGGGCAAGCGCTTCGGCCCGCGCCCAGCAGCCGCCGCGGCTTTCCTCCACCCGGAAACGCTTCTCCCGCACCTGTTCGGGAAAACGCGGCGCATGCACAAAGCAATCCTTGTCCATCTCCGGATCGACCTGCCAGCAGATCCCTGCGAAAATGCGTTCCGGATACGAGGCTTTGACGAACAAATCGCGCACCGTGTGCTGGCACTCGGGATCGCGAAAGCTTGCGATGCTCACATAGATGCGAGGTAATGGGGTCACGCGGCGTTCTTGCCTGAAAGCTTTTTGTACAAAGTGGATTGCCCCATGCCCAGCAGCTTCGCGGCCTGCGGCACGCTGTCCCCGCAGCGGTACAGGGTAGCGGCGATAACCTCCCCCTCGATTTCGTCCCAGGTCTTGGCACGGCCGGACGGGTCGATGAGGGTAACGTAATGCTCCGCGCTCGCCTGCGTCCGGGAGGCGTTCTGAGATGTGGTCATCGCGGCGAAGTCGGTTTCGTCCAGCCCCTCCTTGTCGGTAAGCACCACGGCGCGGTAGAGCAGGTTTTCAAGCTCGCGTATGTTCCCCGGCCAGGACTGACGGCAGAGCCACGCGATGCCTTCCGGATTCACAGTCAGCGGTTTCCTGTGCTCCGCCGCGCAGAAGCGCGCCAGCAGATGTTCGGTGAGGGCGGGAATGTCGCCCTTTCGTTCTGCAAGCGAGGGAAGACGTATGGGCAGCACGTTGAGACGGTAATATAAATCCTCGCGGAAACGCCCTGCCGCGACATCATCCGCCAGGTTGCGGTGCGTGGCGGAGAGGATGCGGACGTTAATGGCAACGGGCTTTCCCGCCCCCACCGGCTGCACTTCCTTCTGCTGCAGCACGCGCAGCAGTTTGGTCTGCATGTCGGGCTTGAGCTCGCCCACTTCGTCCAGCAGGAGCGTCCCGCCTTCGGCCTCGCGGAATTTGCCGATCTCCCGCGCGATGGCACCAGTGAACGAGCCTTTCTCATGGCCAAACAGGGTGCTTTCCACAAGGTTTTCCGGAATCGCACCGCAATTGATTGCCACGAAAGGCCGCCCGGATCGATGACTCTCGCCGTGGATGGCGCGCGCGAGCAATTCTTTGCCGGTGCCGGATTCACCACTGATAAGCACGGGAATATCCGAGGCGGCAGCTTTGCGCCCCAGCGTCACGCAGGACGCAAGCCCTCCCTCTGCGCCGACGAGATCAGAAAACCCTTCCCGTCCGGCTCCCTTGCGCGTAAGGCGCGCGACCTCGCTGCTTAATACACGGATCGTCAGATGCTGTTCGACAGATACGCGCAGCCGCTCAGGGGGAAAAGGCTTCGTGATGAAGTCCGACGCCCCCAGCCGCATGATCTCGATGGCGTCCTCCAGCTCATTATTGGCGGTAACGATGATAACGGGCAGCGTAGGATAGGATTCCCGGATGCGCCCCAGCGCCTCCTTCCCGCCCATATGGGGCATGGTGAGATCCAGTAGTACAAGATCGATCAGCGGCTTACCCGTATCCATGAGCCTGTCCACACAGGCCCTGCCGTCTTCAACTTCTTCGATAATATAGTCTGATTTCTGGGCAAGCGCCCGCGAGGAGATGAGGCGCTGCATCTTGTCATCGTCCGCTATGAGTATAACCGGCATGGAGAGCAACCCAAAAAGGGGATATTTTGGTAACCATAACGCGCGAGGGTTGAGAAACGGTTAATAGGTCCGGGACACACCCGTCTGCCTCTCTTCGGTTTGCGATAAACGCATATAATATCAATATATTAATAGACAAAAACACAGGGGCGAAGCGAAACTGTAACATAATCTTCATGAGACTTTGGAGAGAAAGCGGGTATACTCGTTATCGATTTGATTCCGAAAGGATTCAGGCAAAATAGTGCATGGGGCGAAAGTTTATGAACGGTCATGAGCATGGAAAAGAGAAGGCCGGTAAGGCGGCAAGTGACCATAGGACCGCTGTCACACTCGTTACAGAGGCACAGCGTGACCCCAAGCAGGAGGCTGAGCTCGCCCTCATACTGAGAGGCCAGAGATTCGATGCCGGCGAGGTGCACGATCTCCTTCACCCGGAGGGGCAACGCCCGCAGGGAAGCCTAGCGGTAAAAAACGCCACCAGCATATTGATCGGGGCGACAGAAAAGGCACTGGCTGCCGTAGGCGGTGTCGAACCGCCGCCTTTCGTCCCCGAAGCGTTTGCCGAACGCCCGGTTCAGGTGTTCCATCCTCCTCAAGCACCGGCAAGCAGGCGGCCGCAGGCTCAGCCTATGCTGGCGGCCCTGGAGAGAAGCGAGCAGATGCGCCGGCTCATTGAGGAGCCATCGCCTTTCGCAGTGGACGAGTCCGTGCAGCAGGCGCAGCGGATTCTAGCCGTCGCCCATTCGACCGTGCGCAGAATAGAAAATAACGTAGATGGCCCAAGCCCAAGCCGCGATGATGTGGCCCGCTTTGTCAAAAACGATGGAGAGCTACAGAAGCTCGTCGGGCGGCATCCTGAGGCGGCCGAAGCGGCAAGACGTGCCACGACGCTTTCGGCCAGGCATCCCAACTCGCAGCTGTCCGAACTGATCGAAGTAGCGCAGAAGAACGCCGGCCAGGAACCACCCACACCGGGAGCAGCCGGTGCAACGGCGCAAATAAACCTGATCGACAGCACCGTCGCCCAGCTCAATCGCACGGACAGCCCTCACAGCACAGCGATAGCGGACGGACGCCTGCTTGACGAACTGATGCGCGACGGACTGCAAAGCAGAACGCGGGTAGCCGAAGAGGGTATGGGCACGGGAAAAGGCGCCGTTGGTCTGAATGATAGGCTTGTCGCCGACCGCACCATGGCAGAAAGAGTGGAGGCCGCCAGAGAGAACCTGCAGCGCAGCGGCACAGTGCTGGGCAGCAGTGAGGCCGTTTTCAGCGATGCCAGTATCCAGAAGATAGCCATACCGCCAGTGGCCAAAGGCCCGGAGCCGCTTATCGGGGGCGATCCCGCGGCGACGCTTGCCAGTGACCTGGCTCCTGCTGTTCACAAGAAGAAGGAGGGGAAAGGTGCCGCGCAGCATACCCCTCATACAAAGCCCCATGCGCAGGCAGGCATGCCGGCGTTCGACCCGTCATTTGCCGGACTGGTGAAGGAAGCCAATCAGCCCGGGAAACCGGAAAAGAATGACCGCCTGCTCACGGAAATAGAAACAGGCCGCAGACCCGGGCCTGTGCCGGGCCACCCTCCCAAGGTGGATGAAACCAGGATTGCCGCCCTGATGAATGAGGGGGACAGAGAAATCGAAGCAGGGAAAAAAGCCGAGCTGGCCAGAGAAGCCCAGGAAGAGGCCGCGCGCGCCAAAAAGGAAACAGAACTGGGAAAATTAATGGAAGGTGCCCGTCTTCCGCATTTCCGCGCCGCCGATAATGCTGCAGGCAATGACACTATAGCCCCTGCCCCTACCCCTTCCAAACTACCGGTTGAAGCGGTGCAGAACAAGGCTCCCCACCCTCAGCGTCATTAATGAAGCCACTGCGCCCCTTACACGTGCAGCATGCGGCCCGTCTGCGTGCTGTCTGCCTGAGCCAGCGTCACAAATAATCCCGTAATCGATGCCGGATCGGGCAGGCATTTGGGATCTTCGCCGGGCATGGCGGCCGCACGCATGGCAGTACGCACGACACCGGGATCGATGAGGTTGGCCTTGACGTTCGTCTGCGCCACTTCCGCCGCATAGGTCTTGACCAGCGTTTCAAGCGCGGCCTTACTCACCGCATACGGCCCCCAATACGGAAACACGCCTTGTGTAATGCCGCTTGTCACGAACATGGCGCGTCCGGCAATGGATGCCCGAAGCAACGGGTCGCAGATACGGATAAGCCGCCAGTTGGCCGTCACGTTCACCGCCATGACGCGATCCCATACCTTGTGGTCCGCATGCGAAAGCGGCGTAAGTTCACCCAGCATCGCCGCGTTTCCCACAAGAACATCCAGCCTGCCGAAACGCTCTGCAATCTGCACGCCCAGCTGATCGATTTTGGCGTGATCGGCCAGATCCATCGGCACGAGCGTCGCACTGCCACCCGCACGCTGTATCGCATCGTCCACCTCTTCCAGCCCGCCGACCGTGCGCGCCACGAGGATCACATGCGCGCCCTGCGCGGCAAGCGCCTGCGCCACGGCGGCACCAATACCCCGCGATGCGCCCGTGATAAGTGCAATGCGATCTTTCAGCCGGAGTGCGGAGGATGCCATGCGCTAAAACCTGAATTCCGTCAGCTTGCGCTGGATGAATTCCTTGAAAACCTTGATGCGCTTGGAGTGGCGCAGTTCGGTGGGGTAGGTAAAATATGCCTCCGCCGTCGGCCCTTTGAGCTCCGGGAGGATTTTGGCGATGCCTTTGACGTTGTGGGCCATATAATCCGGAAGCGCGGCGATGCCGAGCCCGCTTTCCACCGCGCGCATCATGCCCAGCAGGCTGTTGATTTTGAAGACCGGCTTGCGCTCGTCGCGAGCCTTACGCCCGGCGGTAAGCAGCCAGTTGACTTCGGGGAAAGGCAGGCGCACATCGTCACCGTAGGTTATCAGCATGTGACTGTCGAGATCCTCCGCGCTTCCGGGCACGCCGCGCAGACGGAGATAATCGTTGGACGCGTAAACGGAGTTATGCAGCGTCACAATCTGACGCTGGATGAGATCGGGCTGCTTGGCCGGGTGGAGGCGGATGGCCGCATCCGCTTCGCGCATCAGGAGATCGAGCTCCCGGTCATCCACCAGTAATGTGACCTGGATTTCCGGATAGAGTTCGTGGAACTCGGCCATATGCTGGGTCATCCACACCGTGCCAAACGCAACGGGCGCGGTGACACGCAGCGGGCCGCGCGGGCGCTCCTTGCTTTCCATCAGGGCATTTTCAGTGGCGGAGAGCTTGGTGAAGACCTCGGAGACGGTGTTGAACAGTATCTCGCCCTGTTCCGTCAGCAGCAGGCCGCGTGCATGGCGGTGAAACAGCGTCACCTGCAGCTTATCCTCCAACGCTGCCACCTGTCGGCTGACGGCGGACTGGCTGAGGTTCAGCGTTTCGCCCGCCTTCGTAAAGCTCTGCGACTGTGCGACCGTATAAAATACACGAAGTTTATCCCAATCCATGCAAGTGCCTCTTTTTTTCGCCTGCACATTAACTCAGGCTTAAGGGCCAGACAACAGGTGTTTACAAACGAAAACGGCCTTGCAGTTTCCCGCAAGGCCGTCCCGTTGCGGAAACAGCAATTATTTGGCTTCGGGGGCGGTGGTCTTTCCGCCGTCTTTTTCGCAAGCCGCAGCGTCTTCCATCACGAAATCGCCGGGATCTTTATCCGTCTTGGCCTGTCCCTTGCAGGAATGGCTGCCAGAGGCGCTGGCGCAGGCATTCTGGCCAGCCTTCGCGATGCCGTAGCATTTTCCACCCACGGGAGCCTCATCGGCGGCGTTGGCAGCGGCAGCGACAGTGGCGGTCATCAGCCCGGCAACGGCAGCGGAAATCAGCAGGTTGGTCTTGGTCATAAATATACTCCCATATGTTTTTAACGCGAGGAGAAGATTTCCTCCTCCGGTTGCTTCCTGCAACCGTGAACAGTTCTAAATTAAACACCGGGCATTACAAATTAAATATACGTAATGTCACAGTATATTACCGTTCACGCCGCCGTTTGGGGGCATATGACATTTACATATAAAATTAAAATATTCATTATAAAACAACAGACTATGACAGAAGATTAAGAGCTGTCACAAATAATTAACTATCAGGAACCTTCGCGGAAGGCTATAGTCGGAACAGTTCAATCCGCAGGAAAAAACGGCATCCTTCATCATGGCCGAGCAGAGCGATACATTCGGGGAGGCCTCGCCTTATGGGACCCCTAAAACGGAGTCCCCTCCTCCGGCCGAACGGAAGGACACGTTCTGGAAAAACGGATCACCCCACACCACTCATAAACCGGACGCCCCTCGCCTGCCCGCCGAACAGAACGACACATCCTGGGTAAACGAGGCGGCATCCCCTGAAAAAAAAGCGCCGGTTCCGCAAGAAGACGGACTGTCACGGCTACGCACCTCCTCTGAAATGAAAGACGCGCTGGAAAAACTGGAAAAGCTGCTTCCCAACGGAGAAGATATTCGCCAAGCCTTACTCGATGAAATGGACGCGCAGGCCAAACATACGCCGCGCAATCAGGGCATCCGGAAAACCTCATACGGAGGCTCGCCTATCGGGGATGCCATCGTGGATGGCATCGAACTTGCCCAAGTCGCCGGTCGCACCGATCCCCAAGCCAACGCCGAAATTATCAAAGATCTTTCGGAAATCGTCGGGCCCCGTCTCAGCCCGGAGCGGATAAAAGCGAAAATGTCTGATTTAGAGGCGGGAAGAAACAAGATGGATAGTTTCCTCCCCGACGGGGTTCCCGCGACAAACGACACACTCACAAACCTCGCGCGGACGCAGCATAACGGCAAAACGCAGCATGACAAAGCCGCAGATATCCTGGCCGAAGCCATAGGAAAAGCCGTGGACGTCGCCATCGTCCACCAGCCTCTCCACACCCCCTCACTTGCAGCAGGCCAGAGCCCGGCACATACGGGCACGCAGGGAACTCCCCCTTACAAAAAAGCCACTGCCGCAAGACACTCAGGCAGCCAGTAGCAGGAAGCGCTCCGCCGCCGCCAGATCGTTCTCCAGCGCACGCATCTTGGCGTCTTTCTCTTCGTCTGCGCCCCACTGCTCCGTTTCGTACAACTCTTCCAGATGGCCGAGGCGGAAAGCATCCTGCGCATTCACGCGACGCTCCACCAGCGCCAGCGCCAGAATCAGCGACCCAAGCGGCTTGACGCAGGAAGCCAGCACGGCAAAAGTCCACATATCATACGTATCGATAACCCGTTTCAGCCCAGTCTCGTTCTCCAGCGGCTGCGCGACGGGCATCACCCCTTCCGTCAGCGTGAGCGCCACCCCGAATCTTTCTTTCGCCCAGGCACACAAAGGGTCGAGTACCTCACTCTGCCGATCGCGTAATGCCGGAATATCGCCCGCGCGGTAGCAGATGAGGTCCGTGCCTGCATACGGCAGGATATCGTTTGTCGCCGCTTCCCGCTTATTCCCCGCCAGATCGATCGCCACGCACGCCAGAGACGTAAGCGGCAGTTCGTATTTGCGGATGCGTTGCTGTTGCCCTTGCCATTCCTCCGCAATCGCCGCAGCCAGTGGCGCCTGCGGCACCGCGAGTGGATGGCCCATGGGTGTCAGCAGCGGCTTGTCACCCCGCAGCAGCGCAAAGCCCTGCGGCGTCTCCTCGACGCTTACATGCCATTTGGCCTCTGTCACTCTTCTTCGAGCCCCAATTTTTTCCAGCTTTCCCGCATGTGTTTAGGCAGGGGCGCGGTAACGTCCAGCATGTCGGGAACAACGATGCGCCGCGCATGCAGGTGCAGCTTGCGGGAGAGTTCCATGCCATCGACGAACGCCTCACGCCCGCCGTATTTGCCATCGCCTATGATGGGATGGCCGATGGCCGCCATGTGGACGCGAAGCTGGTGGGTGCGCCCCGTGACGGGCTGCAGCTCGACCCAGGCCAGCGTACTGCTCAGTTTGTCCACCACGCGGTAAAGCGTCACGGCGCGCTTGCCGTCTTCCTCGTCGATGGCGACTTTCTCCACGTCGCCTTCCTCCTGCTTCGCCAGCGGCAGATCGATGGTTCCTTCCGCAATCTCCGGCGTACCTTTAACCAGTGCCCAATAGAGCTTCTCCGCCGTTTTGTCTGCAAACGCGTGCATGAGGCGCGTGGCCGCGCGCGATGTGCGCGCCAGCACCAGCACCCCGCTCGTGTCGCGGTCGAGCCGGTGGACGAGGCGCGGGCGCTCGGACGACTCGAACCGCAGCGCGTCGAGCATGCCGTCCACGCTTTTGACGACCTTGGTGCCGTCCTGCACGGCAAGCCCCGGAGGCTTGTTGATCACGATAACGTCCGCATTCTTATACAGCACCGCCTGCTGCATCATGATGATGTCTTCGGGGCTCAGCTTCCGGGCCTCGGGCTTGGGAGCCTTTTCCCTGACGTCGGGTATCGGGCAGCGGATGGTGATGGCCTGCCCCGCCTCCACCCGGTCGGAGGCCTTGGCCTTCTTGCCGGCCAGGCGCACGTCGCCCTTGCGCAGCGCCTTCTCCAGCAGCCCGTGCGTGAATTGCGGGTAATGCCGCTTGAACCACCGATCCAGCCGCGCGCCGCCGTCTTTTTCCTCGACGTTGTGTTCCGTCATGCGCCCGTCCTCATCCAATGCAGCCCCACTATCAGCCCCGCGAGCGAAGCGCTCACGGACAGTAGTATATAGATCGCCATGGCCGCCCACCGTTGCTGCTGCAAGAGCGTAATGGCATCGAGCGAGAAGCTCGAAAACGTGGTGTATCCCCCGAGCACGCCCACCGCAAGCAACAGCCGCAGATCGGGCGCGTTGGGCGGCATCGTGCGAACCAGCCAGCCGATGAGCACGCCCATTGCCAGCGAGCCGGTGATATTGACGATCAGCGTCCCCCAGGGAAATGCATTTCCCACAACATGGCCAATCAGGCTCTGCGCCAGATAGCGCATCACTGAACCGAACGCCCCGCCGAGGGCGACATAGATGAGATTCATTTTTCATTCTCCCGCATTATCCGCTTCCTTTTAGCCCAGAAGATCGGCATTAGACAGGGCAAAGTCACTGTGGGACTTATAACGAGGCTTTTGTAGGTTCAAGGGGTTAGGATTACCGCATGTCATAAAGCATTGCGTGATCGGAGGGAGTATGCTAGATTTGGCATATACGGGGAAATGAAGGAATTACGCTGGGTAGGATCGTCCCATAGGGATTTGCAGGAGTTTCCAGACGTTCCCCGCCGCGAGATGGGGTTTGCGCTGTATCAGGCGCAGATAGGCATGAAACATATCCATGCCAAGCCATTCAAGGGACTCGAAGGCGGCGTGATGGAGGTTGTGAGCGATTACGACGGCGACACATACCGGGGCATTTATACGGTGAAGATCGGCGGGTGTATCTATGTGCTGCACACGTTCCAGAAGAAGTCGAAGAAGGGCATCAAAACACCGCCGCAGGATACGGAAGTCATCCGGCAACGATTGAAGGAGGCAAAGAGGGATGCGGAAGCAAAAAGGCAATGATAACGTGGAAGTTACGGTAAGCTCCGGCAACGTATTCGCTGATTTAGGCTTTGAAAACCCGCGTGAGGAACTGGCAAAGGCCGAACTGGCGGCAAAAATCATTGCCATCATTCAGGAAAGAGAACTCACCCAGAAGAAAGCGGCGGACATACTTGGCATAGACCAGCCCAAAGTCTCCGCGCTCTCACGTGGCCGTTTCGGCGGCTTCTCCATCGAACGCCTGTTTTCATTTCTGATGGCGCTGGATCGGGATATTGAAGTCATCATCAAACAGCGTCCCCATAGCCGCCGTACCAGCGAAATTCACGTGTACGCGGCACAGTGAATGGGGAAAATGGTGAAGTCATGAGCCAAGAGCTAGAAGAGTTAGCCAACCGCACCCAAGCAGATAAATCGGAGTATAAAGAACATATCGTATTCAAAGAATTGGATAGAGCGATAGATTTTTACGATAGCCTTGATTTTTCTGTAATGCGTTTCGTTACAGTTGGAACAAGAGCAATTATAAAATTGATAGCTTTGTTTATTCATCAATTAAGGGAACCCTTGAATCTATAAAGATGATTTTACAAAAAGGGCGTATTGGCGATGCCTTTTGTCTTCTTAGAAAATACTACGACTCCTGCGTTCTGAATTTGTATACCAATGTGTATTTGGAAAATAATAAAGACAACAAGAGTATTTTGGTAGAGGACGTTGTGCGATGGATAAATGGGACAAAAATACTTCCGCATAAAGATTTTCGTTCGATGCTTCCCTACCTTCAAAAGTCAGGTAAGAGCAAAGAAATTATAGGCTTAGTATTCAAGGATCAAGGTTATCAGGAGACACGGCAGAGATGCAATGATCATACACATTATAGCTACTTCAACAATGTTTTGGTAAACGATAACAGAGTGCATCTTGACGACAGGATCGACAGATTAGACGCGTTTCAAAAAGACCTTGAAAATATTTTCATCCTTCATATTTCCTGCATTTTTTACATCAATGAACACTACATGATGTCAAGTGACTATATAGACAGCCTGGAGGTTGGAATGCAGCCTGAAGAAGCCTCTCAGTATTGGGTAGCAGACTTTATTCAAAATATTTTTGATGAACTGATTAGTATTAAGCGCCGCGATATTGCAGATTTGATTAAGAAAAACACAGCAATGAAACTTGCTTAGCAAGCAGTCATTGTTTCTTCTCCCTCAGTTTCTGCCAGTATTCCAGCCGCTTGCGAATCTCCCGCTCGAAGCCGCGCTCCACCGGCTCGTAGTAGCTCCGGCGCGGCAGCCCGTCGGGGAAGTAATTCTGGCCGGAAAACGCGTTTTCCGCGTTATGGTCATAGGCATAATCCTTGCCGTAGCCAAGCTCCTTCATGAGTTTGGTCGGGGCGTTGAGGATATGGGCCGGAGGCATGAGCGAGCCATGCTGCTTCGCATCCCGCATCGCCGCGCCGTGGGCCTTGTAGGCCGCGTTGGATTTGGGTGCGGTGGCAAGGTAGATGACCGCCTGCACGATCGCCAGTTCCCCCTCCGGTGAACCCAGGAAATCATACACGTCCTTGGCCGCCAGCGCCTGATACACCGCTTCGGGGTCAGCCAGGCCGATATCCTCCACGGCGAAGCGCACGAGCCGCCGGATGACATAGAGGGGCGCCTCCCCGCCATCCAGCATCCTATGCAGCCAGTAGAGCGCAGCGTCCACGTCCGACCCCCGCAGGGATTTGTGCAGTGCACTAATGAGATTATAGTGGCTCTCCTGATGCTTGTCATAGACCGGTGCACGTTGCTGGAGCCGGGTGACCAGCGTTTGAGGGTCGAGCGTCTGGGGAGAAGAGTGGCGCGTCATCGCGTATAACTCTTCCACCAGATTGAGGAAGTACCGCCCGTCCCCGTCCGCCATCGCGCAGAGGGTGGCAAAACCGTCTTCCGCGAGCGGCAGGGACTTGCCCATCGCCGCCTCCGCACGCACAAGCAGCTTGCGCATCGCCGCCTCGTCCAGCCGTTTGAGCACCAGCACCCGGCAGCGTGAGAGCAATGCGGAATTGAGTTCAAAGGATGGATTCTCCGTGGTAGCACCCACCAGCAGCACGGTGCCGTCCTCCACATAAGGCAGAAAAATATCCTGCTGCGCACGGTTGAAGCGGTGGATTTCATCGACAAACAGCAGCGTCCGCACCCCGTCCTGCAGCCGCGCCTGCGCCTTCTCGAAGAGCTTCTTCAGCTCCGCCACCCCGCTGGTCACGGCCGAGACGGCCTCCATCGCACAACCGCTTTCCTTTGCCAGCAGGCGCGCCATCGTCGTCTTGCCGCAGCCCGGCGGCCCCCAGAGGATGACGGAGGCGAACTGGCGCGACGCCAGCATCCGCCCAAGCGGCGCATCCGGCCCGGTCAAATGCTCCTGCCCCACCACCTCGACAAACGACGCCGGCCGCAACCGGTCGGCCAGCGGGGCAACGGATGTTTCAGGACTGAACAGGCTCTGTTTCATGCCCTCACCCTAGCAAGAAATGGCAGGAGATGTCACGCCCCCCCGCCCGAATTCACTGCACGCTTGCAAAACCCCGCTGGATTTGCGCATAGTGCGCCCATATACGCCCACGTGCCGCTTTAGCTCAGGGGTAGAGCAACCGCCTTGTAAGCGGTAGGTCGTCAGTTCGAATCCGACAAGCGGCACCACCCTTCGCCCTGCGGGCTTCGGGTGGCACAGCCACCCGGAACCGCATCTGGGGCGAAGGAGTGTCCGCCGAAGCTCCCGGAGGGAGCGAAGGGGGACAGGCACGCAGTCAAGGAAGAGAGCGGGGCTTGCCTACACAACAAGGTGCAGCGCGGCAACCGACAAAACATCTTCCACAGCAGCCAGAACCCGGTCTACCGTCAACTGTTCCATGATGGCCGGCTCACTCAACTCCCTTTCGTCCATGGCGAATTCACGCACCTTCGCTATCCGCACATGCGGCCCGTGAGGCGCATACATTTTATCGTTGGATACGCCGTAGAGGCCGACGCACGGAATCCCCGCCGCCGCAGCCATATGCAGCAGGCCCGAATCATTGCCGATGAACAGTTGCGCGCGGCGCATGACGGCAAAGGCGGTGGGTAGGTCGGTCTTGCCGCAGAGATCGATCCTCTGCTCTGCAGGCAACGCCGCCAGCAGCGGCCGGACGGATTCCGCCTGTGCCGCCGTGCCAAGCATGGCAAAAACGGTATCTTCCTTACGCAAACGCAGCGCCAGCGCGGCGAATCGTTCCATCGGCCAGTCCTTATGCGGAGCGGCGGCTTTCGGCGCAAGCAGGATAACGTCCCGCCCGGCGGGCAATAGCGCCTGCGCGCGAGCCTCCGACGCGGCATCGGCCCACAGGCGCGTGGGCGGCAGTTCCGGCAACGCGAACATCCGCGCAAGCTGCGCCGCGCGGGAAAGCGATCGGTCCTGCGCGTAAAATATTTTGCGCGAGCGCGTGCGGACAAGATAGCTGATGGCGGAGCTGCGCAAATCCACCACAAGGTCCCAGTGCGTTTTACGCAGATCGTTCCAAAGCAGCGGCCAGTGGAGCCTGAGGGGCCGCCGGTGCACGGCTATGAAACGCTCCATGCGCGGACAGGCGGCAAAGAGGGGCGCAACGGCAGGCGCAGCGGCAATGGTAAATTCCGCCTGCGGGTGCGTATCCATCAGCCAGCCCAATACCCCCGTGGAAATCACCGCATCGCCGATACTGCCGCCGATGTTGAACGCTATCTTTTTCATAGTCCGTTATATACCCATTCCACGTCAGGACGGGAAATGCCTGACGTACGTTGCGCCGGCTTTGCGCACGGGCCGCCACCGGCCGCACCATCTCTCAATTGATATATAACATTATTCCCGGTCATATTTCCCCGGTCTTCCCGGGTCGCTAACCGAATAGTAACTTTCTCTGCGTATAGTGGAAAGGAGATAATTCAACCGGATACAATCCATACGGCCACAGAAATGGACACGTCGCACCTGAGACGGCAGGCTTATTCGGAGAGCAAGCATATGCTGGTGCTGGTGGACAGCAATGTGGAGCACCGCGCCCAGGTGGTCACCTCGCTGATGTCGCTTTATAATATCGTGGAGTTCGATTCGGGGCTGGCCGCCGTTAAATACATACGCGACATGCAGCCGGACATCGTGCTGATCGGCGAAGAGGTCGCCCCGCGCGGAGGCTTCGAGATGGTGCGCGATCTGCGCAGCCACAGGAAGACGAAATCGCTCCCCATCCTGCTCATTCTCTCCTCCGGCCATAGCAGCTCACCCGCCTCGGCCAGGGAATGCGGCGCGAGCGGATGGCTCGTCAAGCCCTACAGGCGCAGCGACCTGATAAGGCTTATCTCCCGGCAATTCAATGCATCCGTCGAAGCGAGATGGGACGTGCTGCCGCAGGTGCAGGTGAAGGCGCTCAAAAGCACGGTCGAGATATTCGATAACCTGTCAGACATCATCGGCAAAGGCGAGTCCATTGCCTACATGGATGCGAACGACGCCTGCGCGCCGCTGGTGGAGGCCGTCAATTCCGGCGACTTCAAAGGCATGCTCGGCGGCGTGCGCGATCACGACAACTACACCTACGCGCATTCGCTGCGTGTGGCGGTGTTTCTCTCCCTGTTCGGAAAGGCCATCGGCCTTTCGCTGGACGACCAGAAGCAGCTGGCCACGGGCGGCCTGCTGCAGGACGTAGGTAAGATGTTCATTCCTCACCTGGTGCTCAACAAGGCCGGCAAGCTCACCGACGAGGAATTCGACATCATGAAGGGGCATGTGGACGCCACGACGCGCATTCTGGAAACGGGCGGAAATATCCCCCGGGGCGTCATTACCATCACCAGCCAGCACCACGAAAAGATCGACGGCACGGGCTATCCCCGCGGACTCAAAGGCGCCCAGCTCAATGAGCTGGCGCGCATGGCTTCCATCGTGGACGTGTTCAGCGCGCTCACCGATCGCCGCGTCTACAGGCCGCCCGTGACGCCGGAGAAAGCCCTGTCCATCATGTTCGCGGAAATGAAGGGGCACCTAGATCTGGATTTGCTCGGGCGCTTCCGCGAGATGCTGCTGGATGCCGCCGCCGATACGATGATGTAAGCTTAAGCTAGCGTCTGGAATTGCCCCGCCCCGGAGACGCGACGTCGTCGGATGGCGTGGAAAGCGGCGCGGAGGCCTCCGCTTCCACTGCCTTGGCTGCAACGTCGGGTCTCATGCCCCCGACCATATACTGCGTGAGGCGATCGGCAGACGTGTCCAGGCGGGGATCCCTCTGCAGCTGACCGTCACGCGTCACTTCCATAAATTCCCCACGAAGGCCGGGCGCTTGCCCATGGCCAAGTGCTTGCGATACATCCCACACACTGCTGGTGGCACCCGAGATATCCGCATGGAGCCTGTTGCGGGCCATGTCCTGCAAAAACGCAATATCCGCCGGAGGTAAGCCATTGAACTCATTGCAGGCGGTGAACTCGACATGGCGCACCGTCTTTCCTGTTTCCTGCTCCAATTTCTCCAGATCTATCAGAAACCGCTTCATGTTGATGGGGGCATCTCCGCGTTCTATATTCCCCAGAACGCCTGTGTTCCCGTGGGAGTTAATCATCAGCTCATTCACGTCCCCGTGCGTTTTCATGTAGTCCCTGACAACACCCAGAAGCCTCTGCTCCGCCGCCAGCGACCCCTGTTCCACCGCCGCGGGAACCCCGGGAGCGGCATACTGCATCACGCCCCCTTCCCATTCATCCCTGGGATCTCTCATCCTGGCATCGCCCTCTTTCAAAGGAGGGAGGGAGACCACCGTTGCATTGTCGCCTATGACCGTCTGAAAGGCCTGCGCACGGACATTCAGGTTGTCGGTGCGATCAAACATGACAATCGACAGCTTGCCGCCGTCATCCCGCGCCTGCGGCGTGAGGGGAGCAGCAGCCTCCGTACGTACGGGCGTGAGCAAGGGAGGCAAAACGTCCTGACGCTCTTCCTGTGCCGAAGAAACAAGCTGGGGCGGCTCTGATCGACGTAAGACCGCAGGAGCAGCAGGATGCGGAGATTGATGCGGGTGGTGATGTTGCCTGTGCTTTTTTTCCAGGGCCACCTGCA
>Ga0206917_1148_pt1 | contig 17511 bp, 15 predicted proteins | sample Alteio_BWOrgHeat_68_FD_152931 | JGI IMG/M metagenome (GOLD analysis project Ga0206917, IMG submission 152931) | Enriched cells from forest soil in Barre Woods Harvard Forest LTER site, Petersham, Massachusetts, United States -... | ecosystem: Environmental > Terrestrial > Soil > Temperate forest >...
GGCGCCTATCGCGATTGTGGCGCGGGCTTCGCCACGCTCGGTAAACGGCTTGGCAGACACATTGCCGGCCGACCGCTTTGCTTGTTCTACGACGGTGAGTTCCGCGACGGCGATGCCAACTTCGAGCCCTGTTTTCCAATCCGCAAAGCGCCGGCTAAGACGACGGATGGTATCGCCGTCCGCGAACTGCCGGGGGGACGCTGTCTTACATTGATCCATCTCGGACCGTACGAGGAGTTGAGTCGGTCGTATGCTCGCCTGCTGGAGCACACCAAAAAGTCTGGCTACCAAATTTCATTGCCGACGCGGGAGGTTTATCATAAAGGACCCGGAATGTTCTTTCGCGGCAATCCCCGAAAATACGTCACCGAGATCCAACTACCGATCGAAACTTAATGAGCAAAGCGAAACCCAAACGAACATGGCGCGACAAGCTTGCCGATAGCAAGGACTTGCCAAAAGTGGCGAAGATCGATGCGAAGCAATCCAAGCGGTGGGGAACAGGCACGTTTGTCATTCCTGCCCCGCTGAAAGTCGACGAATTAATGAAGACCATTCGTCGCGGCAAGGTCACCCACGACCGATGCTTCGCCGGGCGCTTGCTGCGCAGCACGGCACGACGATCGCCTGCCCGCTGACGACTGGTATCTTCGCCTGGATCGCGGCTCAGGCAGCGGATGAGGAAGAGCAAGCGGGGCGAAAGCGCATCACGCCATATTCGCGGACGCTTAAAACCGGCGGTGAGTTGAATCCGAAATATCCCGGCGGAATTAGAAACGTACGTTCGCGCCTCATGGCGGAAGGCCACCGCGTCGTCAAAAAAGGGAATTGCTTCTTTGTCGCCGAATTCGAACAATCGCTGACCGAGCCCAGGTCCAAGTAGCGAGCGTTGCGACTGCGGTTCTGCGCGCGTCTCGAAATCAGACGAACGTCTCGGTTTGAGACCAGGGTCTGAGCAACGCGCTCCAGTAGCACGGACTAAATCGCCGGCGCTGATGGAAAGAGGCCGTAAAATGAGCGGTTTCCAAGCCGCGGGCACATTCGTTCTGCCCCGCATGGCCGATGGCACGCCCATTGCTTTGCTACAGCCTAGTCAATGTCGCCAATCGACGCGGTCAAAGGCCGCATTGAACGAGTAGGATGCGAAGTGTTTCTCTCTTGCCTCTCCGCCAGGTCGCTGAGGCGACCATGCAGCAGCCGGACTACCCGCCGGCTGCTGCCTTTTTCTTCTGCATTCGAACACACCCGTTCGCGAACGGGAGATGCTCGGCCGCTTCGTGCCGCCGACTCACTGGCTCGCGCGCTCATGTGTTGGACGACGCAGACGTCAAAGCCAGCCGAGGCGTTTTGCACCGTGCCGCAAGGAGTGCGGCGGGCCACCGAAGGTCGATGCGCGCAATCGGGGCGCTTCGCGACGTAAGACAAACTCAGACGTCGAACTTGATGCCCTGGGCCAGTGGAAGGTCGTTTGAATAGTTAATAGTGCTTGTGACGCGCCGCATATAAGCTTTCCACGAGTCGCTTCCCGACTCGCGGCCGCCACCCGTTTCCTTTTCGCCACCAAAGGCGCCGCCTATTTCCGCGCCACTTGTGCCGACGTTGACGTTCACGATGCCGCAATCGGACCCAATGGCCGATGTGAATCGCTCTGCTTCCTGAACATCCCGCGTTAGGATTGCCGACGACAATCCTTGCGGCACGTTGTTGTGAACGCGAATGGCTTCATCCAATTCGCGGTAGGTCATGAAATACAGAATCGGCGCGAAAGTCTCCTGTTGGACTATCGCGGCATCCGGTGCGATTTCGACGATAGCGGGCCGGACATAGAACCCACCTTTCGGAACGCGTTCCAATACTCGCTCGCCGCCGTGCACTTTTCCGCCTTGCTCGCGGGCCGAAGATAACGCGGCCTGCATGGCGTCGAACGCCCGCTGATCGACGAGCGGCCCCACCAGCACACCATTTTGCGTCGGGTCGCCAATCGGGAGCTGTTTGTACGCGGCAAGAACCCGATCTCGCAGATCGGCGGCGATGGATTCATGCACGATAAGCCGTCTCAACGAGGTGCAGCGCTGGCCGCAAGTTCCGGCCGCCGCAAACACGATGGAGCGCACTGCAAGCTGCAAATCGGCCGATGGGGCCACAATCATCCCATTATTTCCGCCAAGCTCGAGGAGAGAGCGGCCTAGCCGCGCCGCGACGGTTCGCGCGACCGCACGTCCCATCGGGACGCTACCGGTGGCCGAGATGAGTGGCAGCTTTGGCGATTTGCTAATCGCCTGACCGACGTCGACGCCGCCAACTACGAGGGACGACAGATCTTGCCGTATCGACATTTCATCGGCAACTTTTTGAAAAATCCGCTGACAGGCGATCGCGCAAAGTGGCGTCTTCTCGGAGGGCTTCCACACGATCGGGTCGCCGCACATTAAGCCAATCATTGCGTTCCACGCCCATACGGCAACGGGAAAATTGAACGCCGAGATCACCCCGACCGGCCCGAGCGGATGCCAGTATTCCGTAAGCCGGTGTCCGGGTCGTTCGCTGGCAATCGTCTTTCCGTACAGTTGCCGGCTAAGTCCCACAGCGAAATCGCAGATATCGATGATTTCCTGAACCTCGCCGCGACCTTCTGGAAGGATTTTTCCGACTTCCCATGCCACCAGCGTGGCCAGCGGTTCTTTCCGAGCGCGGAATTCGTTGCCAAGCCGGCGAACGAACTCGCCGCGTACCGGTGCAGGGGTTTCGCGCCACGTTTCAAACGCATTGACGGCACCTTCGATCGCATGCTCGGCCTGTTCGGCGGCGGCCATCTTAAATTCCGCGAGAACGCTGCCGTCAACCGGCGAGCGAACGGTCAATTTTTCGCCAGTGCCCGGAATCCATTGGGGACCAATCGAAACCGCGTGCAAATCGCCCGAAAGCTCGAGCTCTTTCAGCGCATTTTCCAGTTCACGATCCATCAATCTTCCTCACCTAACACGCCGGCGCTGAATTTGGTCGCCATCTGCGATTCGTAATACTGGCCAAAGCGGTTACCCAGGAATGCTTCCATCGTCACGTCTTCTTGCTTGGCCAATCCCTTGCGCCGCAATTTGCCGGCCACGTGCAGGTCGAGAACCGCACAAATTCCCGCAGCTGTCGTAATCTGAATTGCACTCCACAGCTCATCGCCGATTTTTTGATGATAGATTTTACGCGCGTCGCTCTTTTGGACGAGCAGTCCCTTCCGCCAGCCCGTCACGGTACAGAACGTTACGACGACGTCCTGGAACGTCACCGGCACCGCCCGCTCCAAAATCTCCTTGAATTGCTCGCGATATTCATTCATCCGCAATTCATCGATCATCATCTTCATAAGATCGCGGTGTCCGACGTATCGCACTGTCTTGTAATTCAGCTCGCGAACTTTGCCTGCGAGCGTATCGCAAAGCGTTCCCAACCCGCCGCTCGTGTTGAACGCCTCGTAACGTACGCCGTCCAGTGAGAAATTTTCCAAGCCTTCGAGCGGTAGCATGTCGATTTTACGCCCACCATGGATCGCTTCGCACGGATTGCAATATTCGTTGATGAGGCCGTCCGTCGACCAGGTGAGATTATATTTCAGTTCGCCAGTCGGAAATTGTGGTAACGCACCGACACGCATTTTGACCGTTTCGATCTTGTCGAACCAATTGATGAGATCATAAGCCACGATCGAAATAAACCCTGGGGCGAGCCCGCACTGCGGCATAAAAATTTGCCCGTCGGCGGAACTCTCTGCAATGGATGCCACCGCATCGCTCGTCGCCACGTCTTCCGTCAAATCGAAGTAGCTCGCCCCGCTGGTGAGCGCCGCCCGTGCCACAGCCGGGTTATGGTGAAAACTCAACGCCGAAAGGACCGTATCGCGACCTTCAAGTGCCGAAGCTAAATCGGTCGCACTTGTCGCATCCACGCGGCGGACTTTCGCTCCGGTCAAACCCGCAATCCGGTCGAGCGCCGGCTCGCTAACGTCGCCAACGAGCACGTCATAATCGCCACTGTCCATCAAAAACCGGGCGATCATGCGGCCAATCTTGCCGGCGCCCAAAACCAAAACGCGATGCATAAATAAGCGGGGGGGAAGGGGGTGGGAGTTAAGGGGTGCCCTGCAAAGAGCGACAGCTTGTCAGTATAATTGAAAAAGTGCTCGTTTTCTGCGCCTCGCATTGCGGAGCTTCGAACATGTCGACTGTGTACGATGACGTCGCCGATCAAACCGACAATTTCGATTGGAAGATCCAACCTCTTGCCGCGATTTGGGTCACCCGAGCGATCGAAGCTCTCTCCGCACGCAACCCCGTGATCGCCCGTCTTGCCAATGAATTGCGCACGCACACCGGCACGCGGCTTGTCGACTGGGTCGACCACTTGGCACTCTGCGATAGCGATTCGCTCGGCCTAATCGGTGAGCTCGCCGATGTCGGCTATCAATGTGAGTCTCAAGACGACCACACTGTGTGGCGGCACACGCTGGGGATGTTTCCGCCGGTCATTGTCAACTGCGGGCGCACCGGCATCGCAATTCGCTGCGAGTGTATCGAGGCCTGCATCATGGCATTGCCGCCCATTCTGGGCATCAAACGCGTCGACGCCGAGCAAATCATCGGCGTCCGCGGCGGCACGTATCGTCATGTACTGCTCGATGGCCATACTGACGCCGCCCTCTGGGCCGTTGAACGCCACGGCTATAACCAATTTGGATCTCCTCACGCTTCGGCCGAGCAAATCGCCGCGGCGAGAAAACACTTGGATGCGTTCCGAGCTCGCGAGCGCGAGTTCGACAGACCGGAAGATGGATTCGCCGCCACTCGCCCGCTATTCCAAGCCGCGGCCAAAGAAATTGGAGCCGATTGGGCTTGCGACCTGTTCTTTCAAGCCGAACGCGAGTACTGGCAACAGCGCAATCATGCTGGCGAAGTGCAATACGAGCGGCAGAACCGGCTCGGCCTCGGTTGGGCGAACCACGATCATCACACATACCGTTCAAGCCGCGCTGCATTTCCGCACTTGATCTCGACGCTCGAAATGATGGGCTTCCAATGCCGCGAGCGGTTTTACGCGGGACGCGAGGCTGGCTGGGGAGCACAAGTCATCGAACAACCCCAAGCGCGGGTCGTCATTTTCGCCGATGTCGACCTCTCGCCCGAAGAAGTTGCCAACGACTTCGCTCATCAGCCGTTGGCCGACCGCGACCACCTCGGCACCGTCGGCCTATGGTGTGAACTGCACGGCGAGGCATTCTTGCAAGCCGGAATGCATCACCTGGAAGCGCAATTCGATTTCGACGCCTCCCGCGACCAACTCGCTGCCGCCGGAGTCGAGACGATGGCTCCGTTCACCTACTTCCCACATTTGAAGCAGGCGTTCACGAAAGGCGAAGTCTGGCAGATTAACCCAAAGCGTTGCGAGCGTTTGCTCTGCCAAGGTCTCATCACGCCCGAACAGTGTGATCGATTCCGCCACGACGGCGCCATCGGTTCGCACCTGGAAATCCTTGAGCGCAACGACGGCTACAAGGGCTTCAACCAGACGGGCATCAGCGAGATTATCACGCGCACCGATCCCCGCCGGATGCAAGTTGCAAAGTAGCTCGCCTCGCTAAACCCAGGCAAACTATCACCAATAGCTACGCGAAAATCTCGGTTCCCACGCGTTCCGGCGACGTGAATTCTCGGTTGCACGCCGCACAAACGTCGCGATCTCGTGGCACGACTTCGCCACAGAGAGCACACGATTCCAATTTTGTTCGACGCTGCTCGATTGAGTAAGCCAGTAATCCAGCGGGTCCGAATAGGAGGACAAATACGGCCCAGCCAAGCGTGTTCGGCCGGCGGTACTTTTGCTGTGTTCTAATCGCGATTCCGGCGCACACGATCCCGACTATAAGGACGAGGACCAGCGGCAGCCAAGTGTTCTCAGCCGTGTAGTGAAACGCGCTCGCGAAGTCTTGAAGCAGGTTCGACTGGAGCAAGAAAGCCGGCGCGCCACCAAAGAATCCCACAACCCAAACGATCGGCATCGGCACCCAAACGCTGCTGTGCCGCGCAATCGATTTCAGACTCGGCCCCACGTCGCCCGTTAGCCGCAGCTCTTGTTCGCGGCGGACCTGCCCGTGCGAGTTAATCCACATCAAATGCGAGAGGGGCCCGCCGCTCCAGTTCTCGTCGAACCGCCCATAGACCCACAGCAACATCGCATCCGAACCAACTAGGTATGCCGTGAACCCCCGATCGCGGAGCGCCTCCGGAAGCACGAACTCTTTCCACTTGTGAACATAGAAATCCTTGACGACCAGGCGATCGCTTTCGCGGACCAGTTGCAGCCCATAACGCTTTGCCGTGTCACGATCACTTTTCGCTAGGGAATCGGTCAACTTTTTTGCGATTTCCTGTTCGGCAGCGTTCAACGGCTCAAATTTGCTGTCGTCCACTGGCAGTTGTTCATACGTCGCCTTTGTTATGTCAGTGCTCGTCATGGCGACGGCGTTCTGAACGCGTGCGTTCGTCCTCACGGTCCTCTGCCGCAGGTCAATGCTGCAAACCCGATCCGTTTCCAGCAAAAAGATCGTCCAATAGGCGGAAAGGTCTTCGAGGATCTGCTGATTAGGAACTAGCTGGAATGGCCGGAGACGCCCCTCGGAAACGGTTTGGAAACCATCTTGGAGAGTCGTTTTCGGCACCCGGAACTCGGCGTGCTCTGTTGGTTTGCTCGTCAGGAATCCATCTCGCCCTATATAACCCACACACTGCTGCGTGCGCCCGTCGAACCCCGCGAGGTAAACTCCGCCAGTTTTCACGTTGTCTCGAACGAGATACCACGCAGTAGGCGTTTGCTTGCCGTCCGTTTCGCCGGTAATCCGTCCAGGCCACTGATTCCAAGGAAGAGGCGTTTCAAGAATTCCCGGAGGTCGATAAGGCGCCGGCAGACTGCCCGAGTTTACCCATTCGTCGGTGCCTAGTGGACGCGACTCCCCATCCAAAGTTCGTCTGCCTGCGAGAAGAAAATCGGAATACGTATTGATGACCGGCGTGCCGTCGTAGGCGACTGTCACCGTTTCGTACAGATTTTTGTGCGGAGACACGACGCCCGTAACGAGCGACTCGAGCCACACGGCGATCACAAACCACACACTGGCAATGCCCACTGCCACGACGCACGCTGCCGCAATTCGCGATACCAGCCGGCCTTGTCTTGAAGTACTTCTCATAACCGCAGACCTCGCCATTAAAAATCGCGCGCCCGAACGTAGTAGAAAATACTGAGCAATCCAAACGCGATACCAGTCAGCGAAACGCAAACTGTGCCCCACAGCCAGGGCGAGTAGTCGGCCAACGCAGTGAACCCTATCGCCGCGGCCATTGGAGCGAGACGACTCCCAAACCAACGCCCGGGCCGAATTCCGGATAAGAAAGCGCCAATGTACAGTAGCGGCAACGCGGTCCAATTCGCCCATGCCGCGAGCGTCATCCGCCAATCAAACGGAGCCGGCACGTGCCCGGGCGTCGCGGCCCACAATGCGTAAAAGAGAATGAAGCCGGCGGAAAAAGTCAGGACGAGCGCAACGCCAATGGCAAGCTTAGTAGCGAAAATGTGCGAACGCTCGAACGGTCGATGCAACAGAAAGAAATAGGTACCCTGCTGGAGCTCCCAAGCCGTTTGGCGAAAACCCAGGGCCACGGCGAGCGCCCCGCACAACGCCCAAAAATAGCTTCCTAGCCCGTCCGACACAAACGGATACCCGTAAAGTCCATGGCCCCGCCACGAGAACACGGGCGTCCCCGTCAGCTCACCGAGCACGTATACGGCCCCGAGAACCGCGAGCACGACGATTCCAGCCGACTCACGCAGCTCCTTGATCGCGAGCGCTTTCCACATTTTCTAGCTCCGTTGCAAACATGGGCAGCGATCGCCGCGGCCCGCGCGTGTATTCGATAAAGGCATCTTCCAGATTCAAATCAAGCACTTCGATCGACAGCGGCTCGAGCGCTTCCACTGCCTCGCGTTGAGCGTCGTCGTAGCCAACTACTACCAGCTCGAGGCTACTCCCAACCTGCCGGCTACTCACGAGCCGCGGAATCGAGAGCGTGTCGGGCACCCGACCCGCGAAATCGAGAACCAACTTACGAATCGATTCTCGAAACGTCTCCGTTCGACAGTCCACACGCAGCACGCCGTTGACCATAATGCCGATGCGATCCGCCACACGTTCCACATCTCCCAAAATGTGCGAGCTGAACAAGATCGTGCGACCTTGCCGCTGGATGATCTGTATCAGCGACTCCAAGAAATCACGCCGCACGACCGTATCCAAACCGAGCGTGGGATCGTCCAAAACGAGCAGTTCCGGGTCGGGCGCCACGGCCAGCGCAAGCGACACCTGCGCCTGCTGCCCCTTCGATAGCCGACGAAACTTCTGCTTGCGCCGCAGTTCGAAGTGATCCAGAATCTGGTCGACGAGCGTATCGTTCCAACGCGGATAGAACGATCGCGTAAACTTCACCGCTTCGTCAATTGTCATCCACCCGTAAAGTGGATGTCCCTCCGCCAAATACGCAATTCGCGCTCGTGTTGCATTCGAGAGGCTCTCAATGTTTTCACCAAGCAGCGTGGCACTGCCGCTATCGGGCCGTACCATCCCCATTAGCATTTTGATCGTTGTCGACTTGCCCGCGCCATTCCGACCGAGTAACCCATAAACGCTCCCTTGCGGAATTCGCAAATCGAGCGAGTTAACGACCCGCTGACCACCGTAATGTTTCGTAAGCCGCTCCGTAGTAATTGCGTCAGCCATCTTTTCGCCCATCGCGTGAGACTAATTCTGGTCGCTCGCGGCGCCTTCCAGAAACTGAAATCCACGAATCCGCTTCGAAACCGCCGCCAACACTTCTTCGGACGAGAAACTGAGATGCACCGCGTCCGTAAGAAAAGCATCAATGATTTCGGCCAGTCGCTGCCGGCGCGCGGCCGCCGACAACTCCGGCTGCGCTTCGGCCACGAACACGCCGAGTCCTGGCCGGGTGTTGAGAATCCCGTCCCGCTCTAATTCGCTATAAACGCGAGCGATCGTGTTAGGATTCACGACCAATTCGCGCGACAACACGCGAACGGAGGGCAGCCTGACCCCGGCCTTCAACCGGCCGCGAGCGACAGCCTCGCGAATTTGATCCATGAGCTGCCGATAAATCGGCACGCGCGTGGTGGGATCGATTTGAAATTCCATGACAGCCTCGACACTGTACTAAGTGTACTGGTACAGTGTGATCTGTCAATGGCGGCGCGCGAAGAATTTAAAAATAGCCGCCGTGTCGTTCCGCGAGACGAATCCCGCTCGCAGAGCAAGAGCACTACATTCGCGCAACTCGCCCAAGATTACCGCCGGCACTCCAAACCTGCATGCCAACCGTGGAACAGCAGGTCGTTGTCGGCTCCTGGGTCGCCCAAATACGCTTGGTCGGCGAGATGCAAATGGTTAATCCACAGAACTTCGTAACCAGCCCGCATCGCCCAGCATTTGTTGAGTCGGCAAACTGCCGTGAGCGATGCTTCAGCTTCGTAGGAGATTTCCGAATAATTGCGGTTGTCGGTATTCGTGATATTCGAGACATCGACCCGGCTATCGTCGACAGCAACCGACCGCGTGTTATCGGCAAACGTTTGCGTGGTGAACACGCCCATCACGTTGTTGTACCGGATGTGATTGTAATAAACGCCGCCGTTGACGAAGCCCTCGAACGCAAAGCGATCATTCAAATTGATCGTGTCGTGCAGCAAACCGATCTGAAAGCCTGTGAGATTATTCACGTTATGGTATATGTTCGAGCGATCCGTCTCGAACGTTGGGCCGATCGGGTCGTTCACAACGACGGCGGTGCCGCCGCCGACGGGCACCACCGATTCGGTCCGCGGACCGGCCATCGGCGCCTGCGTATCCTGGTTCAAAAAGTCGCCGATCTCGTCATCAACGCGTATGAACCGCACGCCGCAATAGAACCGCCAATCGGAGTTGTAGTTTTTAAAGAAATTGAGTTCACCCGAATTGTAATTTGATCGGTAGTGCAGGCTGCGCTGTTGGAATTCCTGCGGAAAGGGCGCCGGCGGCTCTGTGTTGGGTACAGGCGGAATGACCAACGGCACATTATTAACCAACGTCGTCGGATAAACTATCGACGCATCCCAATCGTTGATCCCTTCATACGCGGCCTGCAAATCCCAACCAACACAGCGCCCGACCTGGCTCATGAATGAAATGCGTCCACCGGGACCGTAGCTGAAGTTCTCGAACCCTGGGTCTCCTACCGTTCCACCGCCAGCAGGCGACGCCGGCGACGAATTGCTAAACGTCGCGTTGTTGGCAATCATCTGCGCTTCGAGCGCACCCAAATCTGTTCGCTCGCGCGACATCACGAGGCCGTCCATCGTGATATGCCACCGCGGTCCGATCCTCCAGTTGTCGCACAGTCCCGGCCCTTCGCGATAAGGCGAACCGCCGCACCCCCAGGCCCAATCCGTCGGGTGACCGCCGCCGTAAGGCTGAATGTGAAGCGGGCCGTCGCTGCTATTCCCTGGTCCACAGCCATCCACGACCGGTGGCATGAGTTCTTCGGTCGGCGAACTACCGTCCAACAATGGAGTCGCGGCATTCGGAGATGGAGTTGAGGTGACGACCGGGTCGGATGGCGCACGAGCGCCCGCCGGAGGATGCGTAGGCGCCGGTGCACCGTGTGCTGGGGCTCTTACGCCTTGCGGCGGAATCGGCGGGGTTGATTGAATTGCGACTCGCAGTGAGCTCATCCCCGCAGGGGCCGAGTCAGCTGTCGACACGTCGCTCGCGGGCGCGTTGATCTCCGGCCCCTGCCATACGGCCGGTTCCAGTATCGTCGAACCGGCCGGCGCGTTTGCCGCTTCCGCGGGAGTTGTCGAAAAGCACAGGAGTGTCGTTAGCACGACCGCGCCGACCGCCATCGCTGCTGAGTTGTAACCTCGCACGCCAACGTCCCCCCAAAATTGCCCGCTCCGCAACGCGCCAACCGGCGCTTCGCCCTCGGGCCCGTCCAGTAAATCCGCTTATGACGGACTTACCGCGCAAACCGGTTGTACGGTCCGTATGGGTTGAATCGGTTATCGCGTTCGCGCTGCACCACAACCGGCCGCGCCATTCGATTTCTTTGCGCAGAGTGCGCAGACTATTGCCCGCTAGCACGAGCTCAGACGAGATTCGCCGCGAAATGCTTGCGACCGCAGCGCCAGCAACGGCGCCAACTAAACGGGCTGCGACGAGACTCTACACGATGCCTTTCAGCAGTCCCAAACAGGCATCCACCTGCTCATCTGACCCAACGGTAATCCGCAAGCCGTCGCCCCAGCCCGGATACAGCATATACCGCACCAGCACACCCGCCTTTTTCAACTCACGATACACGGGCTCAACCGGCGTGTTGTCGTGCGTGCACCATACGAAATTGGTGTGCGAATCGACGACGTTGAAGCCCATGCCGCACAGCGATTCTGTCATGCGCTCGCGAGTGGCCAAAATCACGGCTCGCGTCTCCGCCAACCACTCCTGATCATCAATCGCTGCCGTCGCCCCCGCGATTGAAATCGTATCGCAATTGTACGAGTCCTTCACTTTTATGAGCTCACGAATCACTTGCGGCTGGGCAATGAGATATCCGAACCGCAACCCGGCGAGCGCGTACGACTTACTAAGCGTTCGCGAGATCATGATTTTCTCGTTCGCCGCTACCAGCCCAACGCAATCCTCCTCCGCGAAATCAACATATGCCTCATCCACCAGCAAAGGGCAGGGGAGCGATTCGGCAAACTCTGCCACGCGCTCTGGCGAAATCACCGTTCCCGACGGACTGTTCGGATTCGCCAAATACACTAGCCGCAGCCAATCGTTGCCTTGCCCGAATTCATCTGGCAGCGACCAATCCGCGTTGTAATTCACGATATCGCACGCCGCACCCTGAATTTCCGCGAGCGTGCGATACAACAAATAACTTGGGTTCGCGAAGCGAACCATATCACTGGTGCCAACGAACGCCCGTGTGACGATCGTGAGAATGTCGTCGCTGCCATTGCCGCACAAAATCCAATCGGGCTCGACGCCGTACAATTCCGCAGCACGAGTTCGAAAAGCCGTCGCCATAGGGTCGGGGTACTTCTGCAACCCCGCTTGCACGACCCGGCCAATCGCCGCTTTCACCTTTGGCGAACAGGGATACGGATTTTCATTCGTATTCAACTTAATGAGTTTCGCGACCCCCTGTGGCTGCTCGCCGGGAGCGTAGCCTGTCATTTCAGCAATATTCGGGCGAACCGATGGCATCGTTATAATCTCGAATCTGCTTGTCGCCTCAGGATCACACTTGCCGCGTGCGCCAACAACCCTTCGCGATTCGCCATGTGAATCGCATCCTCCGCGACGGCGCTCAATCCTTCTTGTGTAAACTGAATCACGCTATTCGATCGCAAAAAGTCATTGGACGACAACCCGCTCGCGAATCGCGCTGTGGCGCCCGTCGGCAGCACATGCGAAGGTCCTGCCACGTAGTCACCGAGCGCGACCGGGCTGAACGGACCAATAAACACCGCTCCCGCATTGCGGATCTTCCCCAACATTGCTTCTGGTTCACCGCACGAAATGTGCAAGTGCTCCGTCGCCAGCGTGTTCGCCAATTCTGCCGCCTCTTGGCGGTCGCGCACTAAGATCAGCGCACCGAACGCTTCGAGCGACTGCCGCGCCAACTCCGCCCGTGCCGCTGCTGCTGATTGCTTGTCCAATTCCGCCGCTACCGCGCGCAGCGTCGCTTCACTCCATGTGATAAGGACACTCGATCCCGGCGCATGTTCGGCTTGAGCGATTAAATCGGCCGCTGCAAACTCAGGCCGTGTCGTATCATCTGCCAGAACAACGACCTCGCTCGGACCCGCGATCGAATCAATATCCACTTCGCCAAACATCAGCTTTTTGGCCAGTGCAACGAACTGATTGCCAGGGCCCACGATTTTATCAACCTTTACGAGCGGACGGCCGACGAGTCCGTCGATGCCATACGCCAGCGCCGCCACCGCTTGAGCGCCACCCACGCGATAAATCTCGCGAATTCCCAACTCATGACATGTGGCGAGCACGTCGGCGTTGTACGCACCATTCGGCGTCGGCGGTGAAACAACCGCAATCTCTTTCACTCCGGCCGCTTGGGCAGGGACGGCGGTCATAAGCACCGTCGAAGGATACGCCGCCGCGCCACCAGGCACACAAATGCCAACACGCGCCAACGGCAAATATCGCTGCCTCAGTCTGCTTCCGTTTGGGCCCGCCACTTCGACGTCACGATGCAAAATCGCCGTCTGAAATCGCAAGATGTTTTCGCGAATGCGCCGAATCGTACTCAAAAACTCCGCCGACGCCTTCGCATGCGCTGCCGCAATTTCTGCGTCGGGCACTCTCAATGTCGCCGCAGTTAGGTCGGCGCCATCGAGTTGTTTCGTATATTTCAGGACGGCGGCCAGCCCATCGGCTTTCACTTCCGCGCAAATCCGCTCGACGACCCCGGCCGGGGACAGCGGCTCGCCGAAAACCTCGATTGTCTTCTTCCGCCCCGCCTCGCTCACGACATTTCCACTCGGCGCTAGCTTCGCGCGCAGCGCCGCGATTGCAGCCGCCGCCGCCCCGTCCCGCGTATCAATCTGTTGAACCTTCAGTGTCATCCGAAAATATGCAGGCACTGGCGAGTCGCCGGTGGTTCGCTCCGCCAATCACATGTAACATTCCCACCCTGGCATCCTTCGCAATCAACCGCGATAATACCCAAGGCGTCGTCCATTCTCGCCACAAACAACGCAAAAGAAAACCCGAAATGAAACTGCCGATCGACCTTCGCAGCGATACGGTCACGCGTCCCACGCCCGCGATGCGCGCCGCCATGGCCGCCGCCGACGTGGGAGACGACGTTTTCGGCGACGATCTCACGGTCCGCCGCCTCGAAGAGCAAACCGCCGCAATGCTCGGCAAGGAAACGGCCCTGTACGTCCCTTCCGGCACGATGGGCAACCAACTCGGCCTGCGCGTTCACTGCCAGGCGGGCGACGAATTTCTGTGCGAAACCAACTGCCACATCCTGTGCTACGAGCAAGGCGCCTACGCACAGCTTTTTGGACTCGCTGCCCAACCGATCGAAGGCGATCACGGCGTGCTCCAAGTCGAACAGCTGATGGATCGGATCCGGGCTGACAACGACCACTGTGTCCGCACGCGGCTCGTCTGCCTCGAAAATACCCATAATCGCGGCGCAGGGCGCATCCAGCCCTACGATTCCGTCGCCGAAATTTGCGGCTGGGCCGCCGAGAACGGGCTCGCGCGGCATCTTGATGGCGCTCGCCTCTTTAACGCCGTCGTTGCCACCGGCATCTCCGCCGCCGATTGGTCCAGCCACTTCGACACTGTGAGCGTTTGCTTTTCGAAAGGCCTCGGCGCACCGGTCGGTTCCGCCCTCTGCGGCCCCGCCGATCTTATTCGCCAGGCCCGCCGACATCGCAAAGCACTCGGCGGAGCGATGCGCCAAGCTGGCATCATCGCCGCCGGAGCCCTGTATGCGCTCGACCATAACATCGACCGATTGGCCGACGATCACGCCAACGCCAGAATTCTGGCCGAAGCGGTTCGGTCATCCCCCGGCCTGCGGCTCGATCCCGAAATCATTGATACGAACATCGTGATTTTCGAAATCGATCCCGAGCTCGGCACCGCCGCCGCGTTCGTCGCCCGCCTTCGCGACGAGGGTGTGTGGATGAACACCACGGCCGCACAGCGCATTCGTGCCGTCACTCATCTCGATGTATCGCGCGAGCAAGTGCAACACGCGGCAGGCGTACTACGTGAAATCGCCGCCGAGGTCCATTCCGTGGCGGGCTGATCGCCTTTAGGGACACCAACGCCGGCGGTCCAATGCCCAATCAATCTCGCCTGGCGACGAAGCGATCGGACCAGATCAATCTGCGGGTTATCTTCCTGGTCATGTTGTGCGCATCCGTCGGATTGACGTGCGCATCCGCCCCAGCCTCTCCCGCCCGGCAACAATTACAAGCGATGATCGGCCGCTATGTCGCGGATTTCGATCTCCATTTCGCGCTCCTTTCGTTTGTTGCAGTCGCGATGTTGATCGGACTCATCCAGCAATACCCACGCTTGCGATTTACTGCTTTACGTTCTGGTTGGGGCCGTGGTTTATCTACATGCCGCAGTAATCGCAGCGTCGTTCAAGCTACGGCCACTCAGCAAATTCCCCCTAAGGTTGCCGCGCGCGCCACGCGATCGATCCCCAACATGAACGCCGCTGTACGCAGCGAAACCTTCCGGTCCCGCGCGAGCGTCCAAGTCTGCTCAAACGCGTTGTTGAGCGTCTTATCGAGTTCCTGTCGCACTCGATCCAAACTCCACTGGTAATACTGGCGATTCTGCACCCACTCGAAGTAGCTCACCGTTACGCCTCCCGCATTCGCCAAAATATCCGGCAGCACGATCACGCCTTTTTTATCGAGCACATCATCCGCCTCCGGCGACACAGGCGCGTTCGCGGCCTCGATGACGATCGGCGCTTTGATTCCCCCCGCATTGCCGCCGGAGACTACGCCCCCGAGCGCCGCCGGAATCAACACATCGACATCGAGCCCCAACAATTGCTCATTCGTAATCCGGTCCGCGTCCGGAAAGCCGGCGAGAACTCGCTCGTGTTCCAATGCGTATCGCAGCGCTTTGGGGATATCTATCCCCTCCGCCCGATAGTAACCACCTGTTGCATCGCTGATTGCGACGATCTTGCACTCCGCCTCCGATAAAAACTTCGCCGTATGCGTGCCGACATTCCCAAAACCCTGAATCGCAATGCGCGCCCCGGCAATCTTCCTCCCCAGCCGCCCCAATAGCTTCAGCGTCAACAGGCCCACACCGCGTCCGGTCGCTTCTTCGCGGCCAGGTATGCCGTAGTACTCCACCGGCTTGCCCGTCACCACGCCCGGGTTGAACCCGTGGTACTTGTCGTACTGATCCATGATCCAAGCCATAACGCGGTGGTCGGTCCCCATATCCGGCGCGGGAATATCCGTATCCGGACCGATCATCTCATGAATCTCGTCGACGAACTTCCGCGTGATACGATCCAGCTCACGAACGCTTATCTTGGCTACGTCAATCGCGATGCCACCCTTCGCGCCGCCAAACGGAATATTCACGACTGCAGTTTTCCACGTCATCAATGAGGCCAGGCTCCGCACCTCATCCAAATCGACTTCCGGGTGATACCGCAAACCGCCCTTCATAGGCCCACGCGCCCGGTTGTGCTGCACGCGATAGCCAATGAAAGTTCGCAGCGTGCCGTCATCCATCTCTACCGGAATCTGCACCTGCAGCTCGCGGCGCGGCGTGGCGAGATGCGTGCGCATGCTCTCCGCCAGTTCCAACTGATCCGCAGCACGCTCAAAATACTTCTTGGTCGCTTCCGAAGGACGCATTTTTTCAATCGCCGGGGATAACGAAAATCACTTGCTCCACTATGCTGCGGATCATAGGCGGCCACGACCGCCCGAACAAGTCGACACGCACGCTGGCCTCCCGCATTCGACTTCCGCTAGACTGGCATACGACCAACGTCCCGCGAATACGATTGAAATGACGCCATCGAGTCGTCCGCCAACAACGATACGCCAGTCAGCCGCGGCCCCGCCACCACCGGAGCCACGCACCCGACCCTGGCTCATGCCGACATTGTTGGGGATCTTTTTTCTCGCGATGACTGCCATTGTCGCCAAGTTTCTTCTTGGCACCTCTTCCGAGGCGGTCCCGATGGAGACCTCATCGGCGCCGATAACTACTACGGAGGCAACAGAGCAAAAACCGCCCGTCATCACGACAGCGCCTAAACCCGCTTCACAACCAGAGCCGGTCGACGCAGCGCCGGTGATCGTCGACGACGATGGCAAATCGTTGTGGGTTTCACCTACGAACGGCAAGCCCCTCGACCTCGCCTACCTGTCGCCCGGCGCCCAGATCATCATGGCAATTCGCCCCGCCAATCTTCTGAAACTGGCCGATGCGGAAAAAATCCGCACCGCGCTCGGCCCACTCGGCCGACAGGCAATCGAAACTGTCGAGCACGTGACGACGTTGCCGCTCAGGGACATCGAGCAGCTGCTCGTAGGTTGCCAAATCTCCAGTGCCGGCGTTTGGTCGATCACCTACGTCGTGCACGTGGCAAAACCAATCGACAGCGCATCGCTGCTTGCCAAGCTACCAGGTGCGGTCGAAAAAGATCACGAAGGGACGAAGTACGCCCTATCGAACGGAACCGCATACTACCTGCCCGGCGGTGCAGCCAAGAATATTCTCGTCGCCGCACCTGAAGACACGATTGCCGACGTCATCGACCTCGCCGGCCAATCGCCGCCGCTGCGTCGCGATATCGAACGGCTCCTCACTCACACCGA
>Ga0206917_1149_pt1 | contig 17473 bp, 22 predicted proteins | sample Alteio_BWOrgHeat_68_FD_152931 | JGI IMG/M metagenome (GOLD analysis project Ga0206917, IMG submission 152931) | Enriched cells from forest soil in Barre Woods Harvard Forest LTER site, Petersham, Massachusetts, United States -... | ecosystem: Environmental > Terrestrial > Soil > Temperate forest >...
TACGGCCAAAATTATACCAAGCTACGAACAGCGATTGCATGGCCTTACGGTGACGCAGGCTCTTGGAATAGCTGTTTGTCAAAAGGGTGAAAGGGCGGAGGGACATGCGGAGCGTACCGTCGGCTAGAATGTGGCAATGCCGCGTTTCTCAATCAAAGACCTGATGATTTCCACGACGCTGTTGGCCGTCGGAGGCGGGGCGTTGGTAATTTGTTCAAGACTTCGACCATCACAGAATGCCGGCCCTATTGTTATTTGGGTGGTGCTGGCTAGTTTCGCAACAATCGGCGCTGGCCTATTCGCTCCATTCCACAAGAAAGGGCTTGGCGCACTCGCTGGCGTAGCACTAGCAATCGCGCTCGGGATGTACTTGGTAACATTATTAGGAATAAACGACGGCCCTAGGCGACATGGCGGCGGTTTTAGTCGCCCTTATCAGACTGCGCCAACAACCACCGCCTCTGACCACCCCGCATGACGTGTCGCCGATAACGGCGCAACTCGGCATCAACGGAATGAGCAACGGCCCGGTGATCGTCTACTGATCGACGCCCGCGCCGCTGTACTCCCAACGTCAGTTCTCGCAAAGTCAACCGCTTACCTTCCATGAGTATCTGCTGAGCCACAGCAGCGGCTCAGAGCATTGGGTTATTCTGTCACCGTTTTGTTGCTCACGGAGTCGCATTGCAAAGACTGACCATCATCCCCGTAGAGAAAATAGCACGGCTAGGTCATTCGGAATTCGTGGTCGTCTGGCATTGCCGCATCGTAGCAGCGGACGACCAAAGTACCGAGCAGCAGTGTCGTGATGGCCACAGCCGAAACACGTTAGTTACAAGTGGGGAATTTGGTTATTTAGCTGGCCCGCGCCGTCTACGGAGTACGCCCATCTTTGAAGCTTCCCCTTCCAGTTTCGGATCCGCTCGTTTCGGCGACACTCTATCGGCGATGATGGCGCTCACGATTTCGTTACGATTATCGTATCTCGTGTCGTTGACGTAATAGCTTTCGAAACGAGGCTGATTCAAAATGAACTCTATCAATACGTTCTGACGATTACTTTGACAGTTGTGGAAGTGTCCTTTCAGTTCGACGCAAAAAGTTGAATACTCCATGTACGCAATTCGTATCCACCCCGCGATGTCGAAGAGCCGCATGACAGGAGGCCGCGTCGTGATTGATCCGGAGCCCCAAATCAATGATCCGTGCTCGTCAGCAATGGATTCATGCGTGATACCGTTTTTATAATCGACTGGATAATATTCGCCGTCCGGCGTGAGCCAGCCGCCTGCCCAGCGGACATCGATCCGTTGCCCGTCATACCAACGGAAGGCGGCAGTCAGCGCCCGATCTTCAGGCGTCTCTTGATAGGCCATTACCATTAAATTTCCTCCCTTAAGAAACTAAGAAGCGACCCACGCTTGAGTGTTCGAGACAACATACTAAGTCTGCAAATCACGCCCTAAAAAGACGCTTGGGACATTATTAACCGCACTCCCTTGTAAGAATAGCGGCACCATCCAAGCCATCAACCACGCGATTCGCAGCTTGCGCAGTGGCTACTGGTGCGCTGATGAGAGACTATTTCTGCGGCCTACCTGCGCGCCAAGAATTAAGGATTCCCGCTATAAGGCAAATTACGGCGGGAGCAAGTGTTGTGGGGCGGTCTCTATGTAGTAGCCACAGATAACCAAACACTGCGGCCACCAGCAACATCACAATCCCGAGAGTGACATGCAATCTTCTGGTTGGCGGTTTGGTAAGCGAGTTTTCCATGTTCCCATCCCTACCTCGCACGAAGCTATTGCTGATCGTGCTTAATAAGTGAGGAATGCCGTTCATCTTCTCATCCTTGTATCTTCTTCGTAGCGGTGATCTGCTACCGCGCACGAGCGAACCATGACGCACACTAGTACAGCGGCAGACCAATGCGGAATCCGAACGGTTTTGTAGTCTTTATCCCATAGCAACTTGAATCCAATCGGATGTTCTTCTTTCATCTGACTGATCGTCTTACCCCAATACCCGTATCGCCACCCGGTTGAGAGAATGCTGCCACTAGTGAATTTATCGCTACAGTATTCAATATTGCCCGGGAAGTTGCGGGCACTTGATTTAACACCCCAGCCATGCTGCCGGTTCGTCGAGAGGATTTGGGTGAACGCCTCAGCACACCAATAACTCCGAACCCAAAGCGCAATTAATAGCACCGCCACAATTCCCCACGTCACTGACCACGCGATTCGCAGCCTGCGGTGTTTCATTGCGATGATTTTAACGTAGCCACACGTCCAGACCCAAAAGCACGGCAATGAGCGTCGTGGCGATTAGCAGAGTGCGGAGATTGAAACGTTTAGACCAACGTATCCAAGGGGCAGCGCCAGCGGTTATGGACATTAGTGTGAGAAACCAATGCGGCGCGGTGAAATCAAACCGCCGCCCGGTGGGCACACAATACTTAGGCCCAGCAAGTAAATCTTTTTTTCGTATTTACTTCCCGCTTGCATAGCAGCGAGAGTCTTAGCGAAATCTGGAAGATAGCCAAAGCCCATGAGGCCGCGCTGTGAAGTCATTGCATATATGGGGGCGTTTAGTGGGGTTCCTCCGTTTAGTTGAGGATCGTCAAGGCTTACGTTGCCTCCATGTAACCATAAGCCGTCCTGATGCCATGCGTAGCTATGTGCCCACAAGACGATCAGCAGCACCGCCGCGATTCCCCACGCCACCGACCACGCAATTCGCAACTTGCGGTGTTTCATTGATTGCCAACGCTTATCGAAGCCGCAGTTATCTTTTTCTAGAAACTAAAAAGTTCGCAGGCAGATTCATTAGCGGTGCCTTTGATGAGAGATTCTAACCGAAGAGAACGTTTAAGCTTCAACCAGCATAATTCCAGTAAACTTTCTCGTCCACCAAAACGGGTGCTTAGCTCGCTGCAGAAGTCTCTAATTGCAGTACATCCGCTGCATCCCTAGCTCAACCACACGATCAGCCCCACCCCAACGGCAACAAGCGTCGTGGCGATTAGGAGTGTGCGGAGTGAGAAACGCGAAGCCCGGGCTGCCGTCGCGCCGGCGATGATTGGAACGACAGGAATCCAATAGCCGGCCATCATGCTCACTGCCACTGGAAGCCAATGCGGAATGGCCAACAGCAATCCATAACTTGTCCACTGTCGACTAAATCCCCACAAATCAATCATGCGTATTTTACGTCGATCGACGCCCGGCTGGCCTGGCAACGTCGCAGTAATTAGCTTAGTAAATTTGAAATCCCAGTGGGAACTATCGGGGCCTGTAGGGGTCGGCGGAGGTACTGGGCTCGATGGCTGAGTAATGTACGCTGTTGCGAGTAGGAGCGCGCAGACTATGCCGGAGCCCACCGACCACGCTATTCGCAGTTTGCGGTGTTTCATCCGGCCTACAAGTGTGCTCATGGCGAATTAGTTCGGCAGCTTACTTGCGAGCCAAACGTGAAGGATTCCCGCGACAAGGCAAATCGCGGCGGGAAGGAGCGCTAGCGGGCGATCCCGGTGCATTAGCCAGAGGTAGCCGAATATCGCGGCCACCAGAAACATCACAATCCCGAGGGTGAAATACAGTCTTTTAGTCGGTGGCAGAGTGAGTCGGTTTGGCATGCGAGCTATTCTACCGCGCAAGAAAAACCCCGGCAGCGCTGCGAGAGCACTGGCCGGGGAATGCAAAACGGCTCCGTAGCCAAGTGGTGCTTAAACATAGCACTGTTTTCGCGAATGGCTGTAAGTCCGCAATGCTGCGGATCGTATCGAATATGCCAGTTCCGACCGCGCACGAAAGGCCCGCCACGAGGGGCGGGGAAGATAGCGTGCGGAAAAACTATTTTCTTCTCAGGCGCGCTCGGATGCTTCGCACCACCAAATCTGCCCCGGTTACAATTACCGCAAACACAAGCGGCGTAAACAAGCATCCTCCGATCGCTAACACGACCGAGTTCGATAAAAGCAGACCAATCAAACAAATGACGGTTCCGATGGCGAACGGCAGAAATATCAACCTTTCAGAAGTGCTCATTGATGGTCTACGCTGCCGCCCTCTCGATCGGTTCTTTGATCGTCCATACGTGGTCCGTTATTGGCAATAGAGCAGAACCAATGCTAAGACGAGCGCAATGCCCACGACTAGCGACAGCGTTAAAAGATAGGTCTTAGACCCCGGATGCTTGCTGTTTTCACGGTCACTCAACGCAAGCCTTCGCAGCATCGACATCCACGCATCGTAGCAGCGGACGACCCAAGTATCGAGCAGTGGTGTCGGAGCTCGTTAGACGCGATTGTGTGAGGTCGTTCTGCGACGCATGCCCCCCTAGGGCGTGTGCACCGATAGAGGCGCTAGAAGTGTTGATGGCTCAGGAACGACCGCGCTTGCAACGCGAAAACCTAGAAAGGCACTCGTGCCGTTATAGTTGAAGTAATCGGGAGTTCCCTTCTGTAAAAACGTCGCTCCGAAATTCCAGGCGCCACCGCGGCCCTCGCCGAGAGCCGATTCCACCCATTCAAATACGTTTCCGCCTTGATCGAACGTACCGTAATAACTTGCGCTCGCCGAGCCGGCGCTGCCGACGGTCGTCAAATTTCCAATTTGGGAATTCCAGTTCGCGCCGAAATTATAATTTGCCACGTTCGGCCCAGGGTTACTTACGTCCCCAACGGTATTTGCGGTGGCCACAGTCGGCGCAACGTCACTTTTGGTGGGGTAGTTCCAATACTTACTGCTGCCCGGCGCCGTTGGATCGTAGTATGCCGCTTTGTACCATTCGCTTGGATTAGGCAGATACCAAATTGCTCCTGCATTCCGGTTAGGAGGAGGCGTGGCGGAGGACGTGCTAAGCGTATAGGCGCCAGTCTCGGTTGTGCCGTCGCCTTCTGGAGCGTTCGGCTGCCCATTGTTAAGCCAGTTCGCAAAGCGGGCGGCGCTGAACCAACTTACGAAATTGACAGGCTTATCCCCATGTTCGATTTCAAAGTATAGCTGTAGGCGCCATCCGGACCCGTCCTGACGATTCCGCCGCGCGAGAGCGCCATATCGCTGGCATATAGGCCATAGGGATCAGTTGCGGCGACTGCATTCAAAAAAGCCGAGTACTCAGCATAGGTTACCTGGTAGGTTCCAATTCCGAACTCATAGGCGACGGCTCCGATTGTGCCAAGCGGCGCAGGTTAACCGGCATTTCCTGCGTCCCCCACGCGAACCGTGTTGACGGTAATCGCATGCACCACTGAGGGTATGATTAAAATCAGGGCAAATGCTAGTTTCATTAGCGGTTTCCTCCCCACACCATCCTAATCGCGCCGCCCGAAATCGCAGTCAGCGGCGCCGGCTGCCCGCACACCCCAGCATCCCGATCACTAGCAGCGTGGCGGTGGTGAGCTCGGGGACGATATTTCCGGTCCATAAAATATTGACTGCGCCAAACTGGCTTCCGCTAATGTCCGTCGACCCCTCGGCAGCATAGCGTAGCGTCCAAGGTCGTCAATGTTTATAGGCGTTACCGCTGGAGCCCTATTCAGGTACACAATCAGCCCCAGCCCAACGGCAAGGAGCGTCGTGGCGATTAAGAGCGTGCGGAGGGAGAAACGGCGGAGCGTGAGAAACTGTGATGCAAACGACAGTACCGTTGCAAGCAAGTAAAACCAATACGGTGCTTTAACGTAGAGCGTGTTTGGGGCGTACGTATAACTCAGATCAAAGTTCCGAGCGTCCAACGCAGCGTTATCCGGATTGGGTGCTGCGTCATCTGGACGAAACTCAATTTGCCATTCGCCCCACACAATAATCTCACAGCAACTCAGAAATAAACTCCCGGATACCAATATACATAACCGGCTGACCGGGAACCGGATCAATGCAGATATGCATGATCCCAGACTTCGCCAAGTCCGCTTCGCCACTCTTCAACCGATCAATCAGGCCGTCGTAATCTGTCACCGTATCCACGGCGACTTGAACATTCTTTAGAGGCCCGTGGTGCTGTGTGTACATCACCAGATGGAAGGCTCTGACCGCTTCTGTTGACGTAAATAGGCAAAGGCATTCGTGGTTGTCCACGGTGTTGCATTGCAATGATTGGCCATCCTCCCCGTAGAGAAAATAGCACGGCTAGGTCATTCTGAATTCTTGATAGTCGGGCGTAGCCGCGTCGTAGCAGCGGACGGCCCAAGTATCGAGCAGTGGTGTCGGCGCTCGTTATGCGCAACCGCGTCAGGCCGATTTGCGGCGACGAACTGAAAATCTTGCGGCGATCGCTACTATCACTAGCCCGGCAACGCTTGGCTCGGGCACTGCGGTAAAGTTTGCAATATTGATAGCTAACTTCGCGTTGTCAGCCGCTGCAATGCCGGTAAACGTGTTGGTGTCACCAAAAGCGACGACACGGTACGGCGCAGCTGAAACGGCCAAAATATCACTCGTTCCACCCGCGACTGTTAGGTCGATGGCGGAGCCGCTCACCCCGACGGTTGCCCCAAATATGGTTTCAATCGTGTTTACCCCTGCCGTAATTGGATGCGGATAAAATCGTGAAACGGTCGATGCCGCGGTCATCGACTCGTCGAACGACAGGCCATACGGAGCAAGCAGTGCGTTACTGGTCGGCAGATCCATGCCTGCATCCCACGGCCACGAACATGCCGCCACCAGCCGCTACAAAGTTGTGCAGGGCCGTAATTTCGGAGTTCGTAAAAGCGAGTTCGGTGTCCCAAAGGTACACCGCATTCATTCCATTGAGGGCTTGTGGCGTAATTGCACCTGGCGAACCATTCAATTCAACCAAGGTCTGCCCGGCAGAGGCCATCAACGTGGCAAAGGCTGCGTAGTTTCCGGTCAATTCATCGCCGTCAGTATCGTGGCTGTCATCCCAAAGGATTCTACCGGCGAGTGCTGACCTGCAGCATAAAGAAATCGCGATAAGCAGAATGAAGCATCCCCCCACTTTTCGTCTCATTACACAACTCCCGTAATGGATTTTGATGATCCAAATCTGAACACCATGCTAACCGCCACACCCTAAATCGCAATCAACGGCGTCGCCATCCACACCCCAGCATCCCGAGCAGTAGCAGTGTGGTGGTGGCGGGCTCGGGGACACCGATCAGTCGTATAGCTTGGTCTACGCCAGTAAAGCACTGATGTGAGAAGGAAGGATTGGCGAAGCCATCTAGGCAGTCGCATTTCAAGGTAGACGTTACCCCGTTTGATGATTCAGCCACACTGTCAAGAAAATCGTTCGCATCTACATCGCGAAGATAACCAACCGCGTATTGGTTGCCCGCCAAGAATGTGAACGACAATGGGTCGGACTGCTTCCAAGTGAGTTCGCCTGCCGCGTCAGCTGCAAATGCTTTTGGCGGCGATAGATAGAGAAATTGATGTAGTGGTACCGAAAGGATTGCGAATCGCAGGTTACCCGCGGACCCCATGCCATTGTTTACGGCGAGGCTTGTGATCGCCAAATTCGACGTCACGCTAATTTCGGTCGCGATCCCGCTATTAGCGCTTGAGCCTCCGCCGAGGGTTCCTGGCGGGGTATAGCTATCGAACAAGATTACATCCGCGCTCGCAGGCGAAGTAAGTCGAAGAGCGAATGCGAACGCAGATAGAGCGTAGAACAGAAAGCTGTGCTTCACCGGCTCTTCCTTGTCGTTTGAAAACTCGTCGGAATGCCCAGCTTCATCGTCCCACCGGCTAGTGAATATTGCAACCAGAAGCGCAGGCCCTAGTGCCAAGATTGACCTTTTTCGCCGGGGCTGACGTGAGCACGGATCAAACTGGACGGGAGCCGCCCGCGCAATTCCTGGGGCATCTGGTGCGATCGATGGCGCAGCCGCCGCCGAGTTTGTGAGGGAAAAATCTGATGCGATGCAGGAATTCGCCGCCTAGGCAGGCCGAGGTGTCCGGCTAGAAGATGAAATCGAGTAACGGCCGCTCCATCCAAGAAGCACACCATGCCCCCACTCAACACTGCATGGCCTTATATTTCGGCGTCGAGGGCAAGGTCCGATTCATTATGGTCCTCCGTGCCCGACGATCAAAAGCGCGCTCTCCGTCGCGAGCCGGCCGTCAGGAGAATTCCCATTTCGAACACTGCCGCGATTATACCTGGTTCAGGAATGAGGCTGCCTCCGCTCACTGCGAGTTGTGGGCGTGCGAATTGGCTGAAGAATTGCCACTGGATCGAATCCGCATCGAACGAGGCGATCAGTTTGCCAGTCCCCAGGCCTGCCGTGATATCGACGCCGCCAGGCCAGGTGTGGCCTCCCTCGTTCAGAAGATAATAATCAAACGGCACGCTTCTCCCCGGATACTCGCTGTGCGTGTATGTGGCAGTCTTGTTCACTTGCGGAGCCGCCGCGGTGTAGCCGTCGACGTGAGACCAGATGCTGATCGTATTGGACACCGGCCGATGCGGAATCTTCTCGATCGCATTGCTGCCGACGCCTCCTTTCACTGGCGCGTTGTTGTCGTGCGCGCCGTTAATCTCGATCACGGGCATGGCCAGGCTCGGCAGGACCTGCGGCGTCTCGTAGTCCATCGTCGCCGCGACTGCCCCGATCGCGGCGAATCGTTTCGGCAAAGCGAGCGCGACGTCGAAGGCCATCATTCCGCCGTTGCTCATTCCCGTCGCATAGACGCGGCTCGGATCCTCGGAAAGATGGCGTGGCAAATCATCGAGAACGTCGGAAATAAACGATACATCATCAGTATTGTTCCTAGCTGCATAGCCGCAGCAGAGGCCCGTGTTCCATGTGTACGCCGCAGACCCTGTGGGCGCCGTTCCATTGGGCAGGACGAGAGCAAAGCCGAACCGATCCGCGGCTTGCTCAAGCTGCGATTGGACCGCGAATTGAGTGGCATTCGAACCGCCGCCGTGAAAGCCGACGACGACCGGGAGCGCGCCCAGCTTGGCCGCGTTGGGCGGAAGGTGCAACTCGTAGGTCCGCGACAAGCCTCCGACGTCGAGGTTATAAAGGGTGTCCTCAGGAATCGTCGCCGCGTGAGCGGTCGGCGAAACAAGCAATAGGCAGATAGCGATCGTTCGAACCCGGTCCATCATTCCTCCTCCGGCGCGAGCAGTGCCAAAAGGGTGTCAGCTGCTCTTCATGTCCCTTTTCAATCGAATGCAGCGGATGCCGTTCTCACCCGGTCCGTCGCTTCCTTTTTCATTAATAATCGCAGCTCGCGCCGGGTCTGCATGCGGCGATTTGACACCCGTCGTCCGGGTCGACGAAACCGCCACTTCCAATCAACCTAGATAGCGCAAGCATGAATTAACTTTCCTGCGCGCTTGGCGGGACACTTAACTCGAAATCAATACCGTGGCTCCAGAAAAGCCGGGCTTCCCCAGCGACTGGATCAACATGCCTGAATCCATGAAGCAAAAGCTGCCCGCCTAGGGACCGTCTGGCACCCAATAGCAACTCCATTGAGGCTGGGACGCTACATTTGCGGTGTTAGCAAAAGCTAACCCGAGGGCGTCGTTTTAAATTGACTTCCATCTGCGGGAATTTGGAAACACATTCCGGCTCAGTTGCGATCAAGTTGCAACAGTGAAACCAGCATCACCCGGACCGAAATACTTTGAGCTGTCGTGATCGAAGGCATAGCGCCATGGCTCGTTGCCGTTATTCGTGAGTTGAGATAGCCCGGGCTGATCGCTGGTGGTGGCAATTGACGCAAGCAGTATTTCGACAAGGGTAGCGTCAGCATCGTTAGTACCTAGCTGAGTCGCGCCGCGCGAGGTCTGCGCAGTGGGAATATTTTTCGGGCTTGAGCCACAACCCCAGGCGACGCAAATGATTTCCGCACGCCACCGACCACGCGAGTCGCAGCTTGCGGTGTTTCATCGTACGGGAACGTGCGGTTGGTGCTCCGCGGCCATGTCCCAATCAGTGAAGTTTGTCATAGGACAATTCGCAGTCCATAGCATGCCGCCAGGCAGCCCACGGCCATAAACACGATTGGAAGAATAAAGTAGATGGCTGCCATGCCAATTGCGCAAGCCCGATTGGTACACCGATGAGCTCTCGACAGTACGACATTCGCAAATGCCACTGAGAGTGCACCAAGAAAAGCACCGACGACGAACCCGCCAAATACTGATGCCAGGCAGCAACCGTTGCTAGCGCGTGCACCCAACGAGGTGAAGAACGCAACAACCGCCGTAACGAATGGCATCAGAATCGAAATCCTCGATGCAAAGTTTGCGGTCAATGTTCCTACCAATGCGCTGATTGGAAATTAGCTTGCGACAGAGTCAATCGAGGATTCGAGAGCAGTGCTACGTTGTCAAAGGAAAAGAATCATTATTCCGGGCGATAGGAGAGCAGATACCAATAGCCCAATGCCAATTCGCCTGAGCCCCTTGCGGTATCGCACGCCTTCGTTCGTCGACCTGAGCAAGCAAAGGATGCCGAAGCAAATTGAGAAAAACGAATATATGATGGTGCAACCGATTGCCGCACCCATCCTTGTGTAATCTTCCGCAAGAAGGAAGCACGCGATTTTGGAGGCGAGAATCATCCTCTCATCCTACCGCGCGCCAGCGAACCACACGATCAGCCCCAGCCCAACGGCAACGAGTGTCATGGCGATTAGCAGATTGCGGAGTCTGAAACGATACGTCGAATAAGCCCATGGTGCTACGGCCAATACTATTCCAGCGAATACGCCAAACCAGTACGGGACGGTTACACCGCAATAAAAATCGTCCACATACAGGATTTCGAAGCCGAGAAAATGAACGACTGCTGTGTTGTGTGAAGGCTGAGGATCTCGAAAACCAAAATGCGGTTTTCGAGTTTCTTTGCCCCGAACGCCGCAAGGTTGCGAAATTCGTGGCCAGCAAAGCGACGGAATCGCATACGGTTAGTAGCCGGCGGCGTGGCACGCTGGCCGTTACGAAAACCCGTTAGCGGTCACGACAACGATTTAGTGGCTTCGCCTTTTCGCCACCCTTATACTTGGGCACGCCGTCACTTTGACGCGAAGTATCAATTTAAAGGGGAGAACTAATGAACGCTCGCACTGCCACGCTTACGTCGGCGCTGGGCTTCACGCTGATTTTCAACCAGTACGCCAACGCGATCGTGCCTTTTTCCGAAGCTATACCCGTGGACACAACTTGGCGTGCCATTGGCCCCGTCGTGACCTAACCGGCGAAGGAATCAATAACGTGGGCTTGGCGTGGGAAGCGTCTCACGTCGGTTGGAACACGCTCGTCGGCTTCGACGACTCTGACGCGGCCGGTTGGACAAATGCAATTTCTGTCGTCCATCCTACCGAGCCGTTTATTCGCTTTTGGGTAGACGGCACGGAAACCGCCGGCTCTTCACCCGCTTACTTTCGAAAAGTGTTCAACATTCCAGGATCACCTACCGGTGGTTTCTTGGATTTCGTAGTCGATGACGACGCCAAACTTTACGTAAATGGCCACTTGGTTATCGACGATTCGAATAGCTTGGCAAATTTCTTCACTGGGGTCGATGTCTCACAGTGGCTCAAAAGCGGCGTGAATCTGATCGCTGTAAAAGCCCAAGACCAACAAGGCGCTCAAAGTATAAGCGGACAGCTCAACGTTACTTTTGTGCCCGAGCCGGGTAGCGCGACCATTGCCGCGGCGGGTTTGCTAGCCGCCGCCTGCATTCGGCAAAAGCGGACTCGGAGTAGACAGCCGGCCGCATAGCGGTACTTCGGGCGCAACTAAATCCCGCGCAGCGTTTAATTCGGCGACGGTTCGGTTGCATGAATCAGCGCAAGTATGCCCGCCTTTATAGCGGGCGGTAGACCGGGCGAGGCGTCAATCACCGCCCCTAATTCCGGGTCATGGGGACGACTGACCGCGGCGCGTGCGCCGGATTCTGCAACGCTTTCGCCGCAGATAGTTGAATGTCCCGACGAATCTTGCGGAGGTTCGAATCCTGTCCCCGCCATTTTTTCTAAAACTAGCCGAACCTTGAATTTAGGTTGCTAATAGGCTCTTCACCGGCGCGCTATTTATTCTCTGGTGAAACCGGGTCGACCACCGTGCCTTCCGCCAGGTCATCGCCGGGATGAACGACGACTGCTTCGCCGGGTTTCAGGCCATCGATAACCTCGACTTCGGCGCCGTAGTCCCGGCCCAAGTCAATGCTGCGGTAGCTTACTCTGTTGTCGCTGCCAAGCACACCGATTCGAGGCGCACCGTCGCGAATCGATAGTGCCGCTGTCGGAATTAGCACGGGATCGAAATCCCGCGCGAAATCGAAGGCAACCTGCAAGTACATGCCCGGGCGTAATTCGTTCGACTTATTTGGCACCTGCACTTCAGTAAGCAGGGTCCTCGTATTGGGATCGAGCGCATTGGCGGTGCGCGTGACCTTGCCGGCAAATTTTTTTGAGGGATTGTCACGCAGATACACCTGAGCATCGCCGCCCGCTTTAATTGTCGATGCGTACGTCTGCGGAACATTGACGAACACTCTCAATACATCCGTGTTCATCACGTGGAAAAGTTCGCGTTGTATATTGTCGGCCGATACGAGATCACCTGGATCGACATGGCGGGCGGTCACGACTCCCGCAAACGGCGCATTGATCTTTTCGAAATTCTGCAGATCGGCGAAGCGTTTCACATTCGCTTCGGCAACACCAACACTTGCCCGCGATGCATCGACGTTCGCTTCGCTGGTCCGCACGGTCGCTTGGCGCTCGTCAATATCTTGTTGAGAAACAGCGCCTTGATTCGCTTGCTTCAAACCCGAGAAGCGGTTAAGCGTAGTTTTCGCCAGCGCGGCGTTTGCTTCATTCAACTTGAGGTTTGCTTGGGACTGGTTTAGCTGGGCAGTCGCCTGCACGAGTTGGTCGTCTACTTCCGGCGAGTCGATGACGGCCAACAGCTGTCCTTCCTCGACACGGTCGCCGATGTCAACCAACCGCTTGCTCACATAACCAGTGGTCCGCGCATACAGTGATGCCTCCAACAGCGGCAGCGCGTTGCCTGGCAAAATTCGTTGCTGTGCCACTGACTCCTGACGTGCAACTGCGACGCTTACCCGCGGCTTGGCCGAAGTCGCTTCGGCAGCGGCATCACTTAGAGTTCGCGATTGTCGAAAGCGCGGAATCAATCCAAGTATCAACGCAACCGCAAAGAGAATTCCGAGCGCCAAAACAACGGCGAACACGCGCATTCCCATAAACTTGGGAACTCGAACGGGGGCGTCGTCAATCTCCAGTGGCTCGGCGTGGGAGGTGACCCGCTCCCGAGCCCGGGGTTCGGGGGCCGTTAAATTTGTCATGAGTGCTGTCCTAACATTCCGCCAAAGCCATGGTGTCTGATTTACGAGTCGTGGTCAAATCGGCGCTAGTAATCGCGATCTGCCTGAACATGATCGACCGGCGCTTTGCGCCGCAAAATACTGTACATCACCGGTACGAAAAACAGCGTGTATGCCGTTGCCATTAACAATCCACCAATAACCGCCCGGCCCAGCGGCGCGTTTTGCTCGCCACCCTCGCCGAGCCCCAAAGACATCGGCAGCATGCCGATGACCATTGCCAACGCGGTCATAACGATCGGACGCAAACGAGTCTTTCCGGCGGCAAGCGCGGCCGTGGTCGCGTCGACGCCTTGCTGCCTACGCTGATTGGCAAACGTGACCATCAGAATGCTGTTCGAAGTTGCGACGCCAATGCACATGATCGCCCCCATGAGCGCCGGCACACTCAACGTCGTTTGCGTCGCATAGAGCATCCACATAATGCCGGCCACCGCCCCCGGAAGAGCCATCAAAATAATGAACGGGTCCAGCCACGATTGAAAATTCACAACCATCAGCAAATAAACGAGCAACACCGCGAACAACAAACCTGCTCCTAGCCCGGTGAATGAACGGTTCATCGTTTCAACTTGACCACGGATCGCGGTGAAGCTCCCTTTCGGCAACTCCGATTGAATTCTATCTACAACCTTTTGCACATCACCGGCCACCGCCGCGAGGTCACGTCCTTGCGTGGTGCACATCACCTCGTAGACAGGTTGCGTGTTGTAGTGGCTCACATTCGCTTGCGACACGCCTCGGTCAAACGTGGTTAAATTGCTAAACATCTGTGGCGGCTGCTGCAGTGTTTCACCATTAATCACTTGCGGCCGAGCTGCTCGAGTGCCACCCGCAATCGGCGTGTTGAGCACCGTTTCCATTGAGTGCACTCGGTACTCGGGCGTTTGCACAGCAACACGATAATTCACGTGGTTGTTCGGATTCACCCAATAGTTCGGCGCGACTTGGTTCGTCGAGCTAAGTGACACCAATAGACTGCCGGTCACGTCTTGCTGCGTAAGACCAAGCTCCGATCCCATCACGCGGTCAACATTGAATCGCAGATTGGGCACGTCGATCATCTGATGCAAATGCACATCCGCGATACCGGGAACGGTTGCGAGTTGTTGTCGCAATTTTTCTGCAACCTTCTTATTGTCAACGCGATTTATGCCGACAACTTGCACGTCAATCGGCGACGGCAAGCCGAAATTTAGAATTTGGCTCGTAATATCGGCCGGCTCAAAATAGATCGCGCAATCCGGGAATTTACGATCGAGCTGCTTTCGTAACTCTTCGACGTACCGCGCTGTTGGAGCGTGTTCTGGTTTGAGCGCAACAAGGATCTCGCCATCTGCCTCGCTGACGGTCCCATTGTCGATGTACGCCATGATCGTAAACGACTGTGTGAGGCCCATGTTGTCGAGAATCAGCGCGCGCTCTTCGTCCGGCACCACGGAACGAATCACGTCCTCAACCTGACCGAAGATTCTTTCCGTTTCCTCGATGCGCGTACCTGCCGGCGCTCGCACGTGCAAACGAAACTGGCCCGCATCGACCGCGGGAAAGAAATCTCGCCCGATGAGCGGATAAAGGCCCACCGATGCCAAGGCGAAGCCGATCATGACTGCAACTGTTAGCTTGCGATGTGCAAGCGACCACGCTAGAAACTCTTGATAGACGTCTCGCAAGCGATCGAAGCCGCGATTGAAAGCTGCGTGGAAACCATTCGGCGTGAAGATGCTCGCGTGAGCGCCGTGCGATGCGGCACCGGACTCTTCATCAGCGTGCATTTCATGTTCGGCTTCTGCCGGCAGCAGATACAGAATCATCGTCGGTACAAGTGTGCGGGATAGCAGATAGGAAGCCATCATCGCAAACACCACCGCGAGCGCAAGCGGCGTGAACAGGTATGCGGCCGGCCCCGTTAAAAACACGACGGGTATGAACACGATGCAAATCGCAAGCGTCGACACGAACGCCGGCGTTGCGATTTGCGCAGCACCATCGAGAATCGCTTGCCGCAGCGGCTTCTTCATTGCGATATTGCGATGCACGTTCTCGATCTCGACCGTGGCATCGTCGACCAAAATACCGACCGCCAGTGCCATTCCGCCAATCGTCATCGTGTTGAGCGAATGCCCCATCGCCCACAACACGATAATCGATGCCAGAATCGAAAGCGGAATCGACGTCGCGACGATAATCGTGCTGCGCCACGAACCCAAGAACAGGAGAATCATTAAGGCAGTAAGGGCCGCCGCGATCGCGCCCTCTTTGAGCACGCCTTCAACTGCCGCACGCACGAACACCGATTGATCAAACAAAAACTCGAGCTTTAATTCCGGCGGCAGTGTCGCCTGAATACGGGGAAGTACCTTGCGCACTTCGTTTACAACGGAGAGCGTCGACGCCCCTTCGTTTTTCAGAATGGTCATTAGCACGGCACGCCGACCATCGCGCCGCACGACATTCGTTTGGACCGAGTAGCCGTCCCGCACTTGCGCAACATCTTTGATGTACACCGGCACATCGTTAATCGTTTTGACCGGAATATCGTTGAACGTGTCGACCGTCTCCGGGCTGCTATTAATGCGCACCAAATTCTCGGTCGGTCCTATCTTCGCCGTACCGGCTGGCACAATCAGATTCTGACTGGCGATCGCGGTGCCCACGTCGTTAGGCGATAGGCCACGTGCATAGAGCGCATCCAGGTCAAGGTCGACCATGATCTGCCGGGTCTTCCCGCCCCACGGTTGCGGCACCCGCGCCCCGGCCACGGTGCCCAACTGTTGAATCACGAAATTCGCCGCGTAGTCGTACAGCTGTTGTTCGGTGAGCGTATCGCTCGAAACGCTAATTTGAATGACGGGCACACTCGTCGCGCTATACCGCACGATGTACGGCGGCGTAATGCCGGTCGGCATTACTTTCAAAATCGCCTGACAGGTGGCAGTCACCTGCGCTTCTGCTTCCGCGACTTTCGCACCGGGGCGGAAATAAATTCGAATCACTGCCACGCCGGCGAGCGATTGGCTCTCGATGTGCTCAATGTCGTTGACCGACGTCGTAAGTACCCGCTCATTGATCAGCACGATCCGAGATTCCATCTCGTCGGCCGGCATGCCGACGTACTGCCACACGATGCTCACGACCGGGATGTCGATTTCCGGAAAGATGTCGGTCGACATCCGGTAAATACTCACCGCGCCGAGCACCGCAATGAGCAGCGACGCTACGACAAACGTGTAAGTGTGCGTGAGTGCTAAACGAACGATCCACATCGCCGGGTGCCTTTACTCGATCTTCACGATGCTCATGTGTTGCTGCGGAATGCGCATGGACTACCTGACGATTCAATTGCGGGCTTTGCTTTTCGTTTTCGGCATCAGAACACCATGAAAAATAGTTTCGACCATTGCTTTCGCCGTAGCGTCATCCAACGGATTGTGGTTCCCCATTAAGCGATACACGACCGCGCCAAAGAGCAGGTCGATTACCAATTCAACGTCGACCTCTTTGCGAATCTCACCGCGGTCGACTGCTCGATCCCACATGATTCGCACTGCCTTCCGTCGCGGCTGTTGAAACCGTTCGCGAAACAAAGCTAGAAAATCGGGGTCACTCTGCCCTTCGGCAAGAAACTGGGCGAGCATTCGCCCGTACCGACTTGTGTAAAACCGAGTGGATTCAACGAGCTGCTCGGAAAAATCGCGTAGTGCCGAGCCCGTATTCGGTGTTGGAACTTGCTCTTCCATTTGGGAAAGGAACGCATCCAGCGCGACGCGATTCTTGTTTGGCCACCATTTGTATATCGTTGCCTTGCTAACGCCCGCTCGTTCGGCGATCGCCTCGGCGGTAATATCGCGCAATGAGTTCTTGGTAAGCAGTTCTGAAGCTGCCTTAAGAATCGCGGCTTCCGCAATGTGGCAGCGTTGGCGGCCGCGATGCACACCTTTGGCAGGCGGCGATTTTGCGGGCGCGACTTTTTTGCGAACCGGCGTTTTCGCGTTTAAAGCTTTTGTTTTCATGCGATTCTTATGTATTTGCGACGGAAACGTATTCCAGAAGCACTTTAGTCGCGGAGCTTACCAAGGCTTGCGGTTTCACTGCGCGGCAAACCGCGACGGTATTTGGATGGCGCTG
>Ga0206917_1151_pt1 | contig 17415 bp, 14 predicted proteins | sample Alteio_BWOrgHeat_68_FD_152931 | JGI IMG/M metagenome (GOLD analysis project Ga0206917, IMG submission 152931) | Enriched cells from forest soil in Barre Woods Harvard Forest LTER site, Petersham, Massachusetts, United States -... | ecosystem: Environmental > Terrestrial > Soil > Temperate forest >...
TCCATACTTTGGCCTTTTCTTGGGCCCACATCATCTTTAACGAAAGTATCAAATTTTGGAGGAGTATAAACAGGCGTGATTTCCTCAGCCAGTCTTCCCGCTTCTTGGGCCTTTATCGCTTTTGCGTGGCTGACGACGGCAAACTGATCTTGGTCTTCTCTTGAGATTTCAAATTCTCGGGCCAAAATTTCGGCGGTCTGACCCATATTCAATCCACAAAAGGGGTCAGTCAAACCGACTAAAATTGCGAAGACAGGTTTCAAATCAGTCAAAGTCATATGACTTAGTTCTTTTACTTTTCCGCCTAAACTCTTGGCACCCATGACTTTTCCAAAAGTATTTGTAAATTCTTTTGAAAATAAAAGTGGCATCTGGGACATACTTTCTGAACCTCCCGCCACGATCACATCAGCAGAGCCCGCCTTAATTTTATCAAAACCTGTGGTGATACTTTCTAAAGCGGAAGCACAATTACGATGAACGGTAAACGCAGAAACTTCTTTAGGTAAACCAGCCTGCAAGGCAATGACCCTTGAGATATTGACAGCATCTGCGGGTGCGCCCGTATTACCAATGATCACTTCATCGACCATTTTTACGTTTAAATCTAAGCGGGATATAAGTTCTTTAAGGGCTGTTCTACCGAGGTCGACGGGATGAACATCTTTTAAGGTCATTCCGGCTTTTACAAAGGGAGTTCGAACTCCATCTACAATCACAACATCGCGAGGAGATTGCATGAATACCGCCTTTTTTTGGAGGTTGAAAAGTACTTTATTAAGAGTACAACCGTCCTCCCAAGAGTCAAGGGCCAGAGTTAAGAAGAGATTCCCCAGCGCTTATTGACACTTCGGGTGTAGCCGCCTATCCTCAGTGAGTCATAAACTCTTAGGAGAAACTAACAATGTCTTTTGAAGAAGATGCGCTGAAATATCACTCAACGGGCCGTAAGGGGAAAATCGAGGTTATCTCAACAAAACCTTGTTACACGCAGCGTGATCTGGCCTTAGCCTATACTCCCGGGGTTGCAGAACCCTGTAAGAAAATCGCACAACATCCTGAGATGGTTTACGATTACACAGCAAAAGGGAACCTTGTCGCCGTTATTACAAATGGTTCGGCCGTTTTGGGTTTAGGAAATATTGGCCCTGCGGCAGGTAAGCCCGTTATGGAAGGAAAAGGAATTCTCTTTAAGCGATTTGCCGATATTGACGTTTTTGATATTGAGCTTAATTCCCAAGACCCCCAAGAACTGGTCAATGCCATTCGAATTATGGAACCGACCTTTGGCGGGATTAATCTTGAAGACATTAAAGCCCCCGAATGTTTTTTCATCGAAGAAGAATTAAAAAAGACCATGAACATTCCGGTCTTTCATGATGACCAACATGGAACAGCTATTATTAGCGGTGCCGCCTTTATTAATGCATTAGAGCTCACGAAGAAAAAAGCAAAAGACGTCAAAGTTGTATTTAATGGCGGAGGTGCAGCAGCCATTGCTTGTGCTAAACTTTTTGTCAACCTTGGTGTCCAACATAAAAATCTTATTATGTGTGATACTAAAGGCGTTATTTACGTCGGTCGCACAGACGGAATGAATAAATACAAAGCCGAGTTTGCCGTTGAAACTTCTGCTCGCACTTTAAAAGACGCCATGAAGGGCGCTGACGTTTTTGTCGGCGTCAGTGTCAAAGGGGCGGTCACAAAAGAAATGCTTAAAGGGATGGGTGACCACCCCATAGTTTTTGCAATGGCTAATCCTGACCCTGAAATCACCTATGAAGATGCCCTTGATGCTCGAAAAGATATTTTGATGGCCACGGGCCGTAGTGATTACCCCAATCAAGTTAATAACGTCTTGGGGTTTCCATTTATTTTTCGTGGAGCTTTGGACGTCAGAGCTAAAGCCATAAACGAAGAAATGAAAATCGCAGCCGTCCACGCTCTTGCAAAACTTGCCAGAGAAGACGTGCCCGATAGCGTTTCTCGCGCTTACGGCGGTAAGAAATTTCAGTTTGGTCCTGAGTATATAATTCCAAAACCTTTTGATCCAAGAGTTTTGCTCTGGGTTGCTCCGGCTGTCGCTGCTGCGGCCATGAAAAGCGGAGTCGCCAGACTTCCGATTAAAAATATGGATGAATATAAAGAGCAGCTTGAAAGACTTTTGGGAAATTCCAAAGGACTCATTAGAAACGTCATTAATAAAGTAAAGAGCACTTCATCAGCTAAAGAAAACTCCGAGGCCATTTCACATTTGCCAACGATCGTTTTCCCCGAAGGCTATAGCGACAAAGTTTTACGGGCTTGCCAAGTCATTTTAGAAGAGCGAGTGGCAAGACCTATAATTTTAGGTAATGACACAAATGTCAGGCAAAAAATCAAAGAACTTCAACTTAATCACTTAAAAGACGTTGAGATTATTCAACCCATCAAGTCTGAAAAATTTGGTGTCTACGCCAAAAAATATCACGATATGAGAAAGCGTTTAGGTCTCACCTATGTTGAAGCCGAACGTTATATTTACGACCCCAATTACTATGGCGCCATGATGGTTCATATGGGCGATGCCGATGGAATTATTAACGGCGTCACCCAATCATATTCTGAAGGTGCACGGCCCATTCTTCGAGTTCTTGGCAAAGGCGCAGGCCAGGTGGCCTCGGGTCTTTACATTGTCGTTCAGAAAAATCGCGTTCTATTTTTTGCAGACACCACGGTTAATCTCAATCCCACTTCAGAACAACTGGCTTCGATTGCCATAGATAGTGCTGATACGGCGAAATTTTTCGATATTGAACCTCGTATCGCTATGCTTAGCTATTCAAATTTTGGAAGTAATCGTCACCCCGAAACAATCAAAATGAGAGAGGCCGCCGAAATTGTAAGAAGACGAAGACCCGATCTCATCGTCGACGGCGAAATGCAAGCAGACACCGCCATTGACCCCAATATCGTTAAAGAACTCTTTCCCTTTTGCGAGATTAAAGACGGAGCTAACGTTCTTATATTCCCGAATCTTGATTCAGGAAATATCGCTTACAAGCTTATTCAAAAGCTCGGCGGAGCCGAAGCCATCGGCCCGATTTTGATGGGCGTCACAAAACCCGCAAACGTTATGCCCCGCTACACTGACGTCAATGATCTGTTGAATATGGCTGCCATCACGGCCATTCAATGTCAGACCATGAAAAATAAAAATACATAGTTAATGTTTGATTTGACTCCCAAACCAGAAATGGCTCTCATCGTTGGAGTTGGTTTAAAATCCGATGAGAATTCTGACCTTGATCAAAGTCTCGATGAATTTGGTCAGCTTGCCGAAACTGCAGGAGCCCTTGTCGTTGGAGTTTTAAAACAACGCCTTGAAAAAATCATTCCCTCAACTTTTATTGGTTCCGGCAAAGTCGAAGAAATCGCCCGCCTCAAAGACGAATCGAAAGCCACCATTGTTCTTATCGACGCAAAACTCTCTGGCGTTCAACAGAGAAATCTCCAAGAACTTATTGGCTGCAAGGTTTTAGACCGACAACAACTTATTTTAGATATCTTCGCTCAAAGAGCTCAAACCCGTGAGGGTAAACTTCAGGTAGAGCTCGCCCAACTCAAAGATCAACTTCCCCGTCTCATTGGTGAAGCTGTTGCGGGTCTTTCAAGACAAGCCGGGGGTATTGGCACTCGTGGCCCCGGTGAAACGAAACTGGAGTCTGATCGCAGGCGCATAAAAACTCGAATGGAACATGTCATAAAAGAATTAGAAAACGTAAGGCAAACTCGAGAGCTCCATCGAAAACGTCGAAAAGCCAGCCATGTCCCCCTCATCGCTTTGGCTGGGTATACCAATGCGGGTAAATCTACACTTCTCAATAAACTCACCCATGCCGATGCCTATGTAGAAGACAAACTTTTTGCAACTCTTGACCCCACAACTCGAAAGCTTCGCCTGCCAAGCGGCAAACACATTGTTGTCACTGACACCGTCGGTTTCATTAATAAATTACCAACTCATTTGGTCGAAGCTTTCAAAGCCACCTTTGAAGAAATTGCGACGGCCGATCTCATTTTGCACGTTCACGACGCCTCCCATACCTTCGAATCTCAACATGCGGGTGTTGTAACTGCTCTTCTTAAAGAAATTGGTGCAGCTGAAACGCGAGTCATTCATGTTTATAATAAAATTGATTTAGCCACAAAGGCTACCGAACGCATGGGTCAGCGAGAAAATCCCTTTGTAAATATATCGGCCATCAGCGGCCAAGGAACTGAAAAACTTCTTGAGCTTATCGATCTTACGTTACAAGAAATTCTCACGTCTGCCCCCGTTGATCTCTATTTACCCTCAGATGATACGACCCTTCTTTTTAAATTGGCCCACGACGGCCAAATTATTTCCCAAGAAGAGGGACCCAACATCATCCACCTCAGAGTCAAACTCAGCGAAGAAGCACTCCAGAGATGGAGCGAATATCTCTAAAGGTCTAAAGGTACCAGGTTCATTTTTCGTTAGCGACGCATCAAATTGACGCAGATCTGGACAAAAATGAACCTGGTACCTTTTACCTTTTAACGAACAACTTGTCCTTTATCGTTGACCAGTAATTTTTCGTTGTAGGTCTTCCCATGCCATTCAAAATTGTTTTCTTTACTCAACTTCATTGAAAGAGATTCGTCCAAATAAAATTTCAAACCACCATCAATTTTGGATTGAACATAGACAAGGTAGGGGTCATAGGCATTACCTTTTCCGGAGGGCTCTCCCCGGCCCCCTTCCTTTGTAATATCTAAAAGCCCGTCACCATTACGATCAGAAAAAGATCCACTTATCAAACCGGAGTAACTGGTTTTAAGTATGCCCTCTTTAATTTGAAAAAGACTGGTCTTGAATTGGTAATTGCTGGGCTCTTCGTACAAATAAAGATAAACATCACTGGTCGTGGGGCCAATCTTAACCACACTGGCAAACTTTCCGTGACTTAAGACATAATCACCAGTCAACTTTGTGTCACGCCCGCATCTTTTCTTAAGACTTCCAATTTTCTTTCCTGATTGCAAAATATCCACTTGGTCATAGTCGCAAAATTCACCATAGCCCTTAAAGACTAAAAGATATTTCTGCCCATCCATATCGACGGGTTCTTTCGAAATAATTTTCATCTGGGCAGGTTTCTTTGGAAGTTTTTCAACAAGGGAATCCACGGACTTACCTTCATCGGAGAATGCACCTTGAGCAAACGTAAAGACTAACGCAAAACCCAACCAAAATGATGTTCTCATAAATCTCCTTAACTTTTTACTAATTGGGAAGCTCTTCGTTCAATTCTTGAATTCCAACTGCGATGGGAAACGGATAAGATTGCGGATACAGCCTAATCAAAAAAATTCTTCGAATACGAAGACTAGGGATAAAAACGCTGACTTTAAATGCCTGTTGTGTTCCGTCCTCACTTGTCCCCACATGTTCAGTCTGCAAAACTTCGACCTTATAATGCTTGTTTTCCCGCAAGTACTCGGCCTCGACGTAGTCAGTGACTTCTACCTCAGCTGCGATAAATTCTCGATCCAACTCTTCTCTAACAGAAAGAGTTGTTCCAAACTCATCCCTACAAAATTTTGAAAGGCTCGCGCCTCGAGAAAGGGACCCAAACAAAATAGGAACTAATATTAGAGTGAGTAGAAAACGCTTAATCCTAAAGCCATCAAATTCCATTTAAACTCCTAGTTCGCTGGATCAAAAGCAATTCTAGTGCCACGTCCAGGTACCGCTTAGAACGAAGAATCGTGTTGAGAAGTCAATATCATGTCAAGATGACTCCTCTTCCGTAAAAGATACCTAAACCTTGTTACAAGAAGTGAAGAAGATACAAATAGAGATAAGGCTAGGGCGACCCAGATTCCAAGTTCAGCAAAGCCCATGGGGAATGCAAAGACATAAGCCAGAAATAAACCCACAATCCAATAAGAACCTAACGATATCAAAGTAGGGATCTTCACATCAGACATTCCTCTTAAAATTCCAACTCCCACCGATTGAACGCCATCAAAAATTTGAAAGAAACCAGCGACAATAAGAAGTTGAGATGCGATGGAAATAACTCTTTGGTTATCAATATAAATTGTGGGGAAGAAATTTCGCCCCACAATAAACGTGATGGCAAAAACTGATTCAATGAGCACGATAAGGCCTAGAGAACCCATGCCGATTTGTCTAAGCTCCATTAAATTTTTAGCACCAAAAGCTCGACCAACTCGAACACTTGTCGCGATAGAAATACCTACAGCAATCATAAATGTGATCGACGCGAGGTTGATCGCAATTTGATGAGCGGCTAGAGATTCAAGGCTTATCCAGCCCATCAGTATTCCCGCTCCTGAAAACGCCACGACTTCAAAGAAATATTGAAAAGCACTTGGCACACCAATTTCTAAGACATGACGAATTTTTGTCTTACTAAACTTAAAATTAAATTTTGCTAAATAAACATTATATCTTCCACTAAACTGAACGTGCCACCAAATCGCTAAAGCCATTAAAATTCTAGCCAGTAAGGTGGCAAGGCCCGAACCCGCTAAACCCATTTTGGGAAAACCGCCATGACCAAATATAAAAAAATAATTTAGAACAATATTTATTCCCACTCCAACAAAGGTGACAAACATGGCAGGCATTGTTTTACCCAGACCATCAAGAAATTGCTTGTACCCGAAGAATAAAAATAAAGGAAAAAATCCCCAGGCCATTAATATATAGAAAGTCTTAGCGGCTTGGGTCACAGCAGGAGGTTGTTTAAAAATTTCTAAGTACGGGGCCAGGGTAAATAGAACCAGTGCTATGAAAAGGACCGTAAGAAAAGTGACCAGTAACCCATTCACAAGGTAACCGCCACACTCTTCGTTTCGATTGGCCCCCAAACTTTGAGAAACTTTTGCAGAAATTCCCGTGGAAACTCCAATGAGAAGAACAAAAGCTAAACTAAAAATATTCAATACAAAACTCGAAGCGGCTAGTTCTACCGCTCCTAAGCGGCCCACCATCACCGAATCGGTGAACCCCATAAATATTTGACCGAGTTGCCCAATAATGACCGGGAGGGCAAGGCGAAAGGTTTGCTTAAGTTGTGTGATCACCCGTCATCATGCCTTATGGCATCGATAGGTTCAAATTTTGAAACTCGCCACGCTGGAATTATGGTCCCGCATAAAGTAAGAAGAGTTCCGAGCAATATGATCCCCAGCACTACCCCTTTTTCCACGCTCACGGGAACGGAAGTGTCGTAATAAATATCTGGAAGTTGAATGATGGGATAAGTTTTCAGAAGCCAACATACGATAAGGCCCAAGACAACTCCGCTAAAAATTCCCACGAGTCCCAAAGCAAGGCCGATAGACATAAATATACTGCGCACTTTTGCTTTAGTTGCCCCGATGGCTTTTAATATTCCCACGTCAGTTCTCTTTTCTGTGACCAGTAAAACAAGGACAGCAACGATAGAGAAACTTGAAACCAAAATAGTGAGCCCTAAAAAAAGACCCATCAATGTTTTTTCCATTTTCAAGGAGTAAAAAAGTGCCGAGTTCATTTCTTGCCAGGTTTTTACATCTTGTATTCCAGCTTTTTTAAATTTATCGGCAAATTTTGGAGCCTCGTCTGGATTTTTCAAACGTATTTCGATTCCCCTTTCGAGGCTAGCCGTTTGGCGAAGGCGTTTGAGTCCGTCGCCAAAATCAAAAAAGAGCACGTGACTATCGATATCGGGAACATCTGTTCTCACCAGAGCCCTAATCTTAGCCTTTTCATAAACAGGAATCTCCCCCGCCGGTAAGAGAAGACTTTCAGGTGCAACAACGTCAACTTCGTCTCCCTCGAAAACTCCGATGCTTCGAGCAAGATCCATCCCCATGGCAATCTCTTTAGGCCCAAGTTTAAAATCTATGGGAGCCACAGCATTTTTGGAAGTCGCCACCGCACCCGAAGACGAGTCGATAACCTCCACATTATGCCGAATTCTTTTTGCGAGATTAGCTAAGCCTATGGGCTCCTCACCTTGAGCCACACCTCCGGCAAAAATTCCGTCAACAGTTCGCACAATAACATCTTGTTTGGAATATCTTTGGGCAACGCCTCTTTTACCAAGGATTTTTTCAATTGTAGGTCGCACTTCAGCGGAGTTTTCACCAGTTACAAGATGAGGCTCGGCGCCAAGAAGTCTATTTTTAATCGCATCGTCAAACCCTTGCATGACTGAAAGGACAACAACCATGGCAAGAACGCCCAGAGAAATTCCTAAAACCGAAAGTGTGGCGATGGTTTTAACGACTGAAGCTTTTGAGGAGCCCCACATATAGCGCAAAATAAAAAGTCGCTCTAGCATGGCCCATCTTATATCTACTTAAGCAATTTTTTAAAGCGAGAAAGGACAGTCTCCCCTGGCTTTCTTGCACCGGCTAAGGCCATTCCAAAGCGGTCTAAGAAGAGCTGAGGCTCCATATTTGAAATATCTTGTGGGTTTCTAAAATTATCCACGAGTTGAAGTCTTACGGGCTTTTCAAAGTCGACATTTTCTAAGATCTCTAATGCGAGCTCTACGCAATTATTCATGGGGTTTGTGTCGAATTTGATGCTTTGCGAGACGCGATCTTTCTCCATTTTCCCTTCGGCATTGTAGGTGGGCTTTAGACCAAGGTCAGCCTCGATCACAAGGCCCGTTTTTATTCCTTCAAGGCAATTCCATTCAACGACTTGGCCATTAAAATGCAATTGTTGCTTTATAATATTATGACCTCGGTCAGTCCAGGTAAAAAGGTCTGTACTTGGGGCATGGTACCAACGACTTACGACATCTTCAGTTTCGGTAGTTATAAGATCCACTGACATCTCTTTGAGGCTTTTTCCGATACTTTTTCCATTAAAAAAATAAGAAAGAATCTTCTCAGACATTTCATTTTTCGTATTCATGACTAATTTGTCGGTAGGCTTCAGAGGGACCTTTAGGGTTTTTTGAGTAAAAAACCACATGCCTTTGCTCAAAGATTGTTTAAAATTTCGTCAATTGGAGGAAAGGCTTAGGGCCGGTCTAAAATATAATCAAGAAATGTTTTGATATTAAAATCAAGTTTTAGACCTGCTTCATTAAGTTTATCTACATTTGCAACGAGATGATTTGTGTCAGTTTCTAGGGCACGAATTTTTAGATCGTTCCGTTCAAGTCGTTCTTTAAGAGCAGAGACAAGATTAATAAGGGGCACTCCCTGTCCTGTTCCAATGTTGAAAGTGTCATTAGCCTTCTTAGAAAATAAAAACTCGATGGCTTTTGCAATTTGAATGGGCGTTACGAAATCACGAGTTCCATAAAGACCTCGCGCCTCAAGTGTTCCCTCTTTGGGCGCATTCTTTATTTTTTGAATCATTGAGGGAAGAAAATAAGTCTGAGGCTGTTTTGGGGAGCTGTAACTAAAAACCCGCCCCACACATACCGAAAGCCCATACTGACTTCGATAAATATCGCACCATTTATCAGCTTGGGCCTTTGTATGGCCATAGAGTGAAATTGGATTAATTGGGGATGTCTCTTTAAGAGGTGTTAAAGATGTTTCATAAACGTGAGACGTAGAGCAATAAAATAGCCAAGGTCTTTCCCCTTCAGGAGCTCTTCTAATCACCTCGAGGAGATTAAAAGTGCCGCCAACATTGACGGCGAATGCTCTCAAGGGCTCAGCTTTCACCAAATCTACGGGGACAAGGGCCGCAAGATGAATTATGCCATCGAGGCGACCCGCCTGCTTAAACCATTCGTCTACATTTGCAAATTGTCTGATATCTGAATTAAACAGAACGAATTCTGGGCCGGCCCAATTTGAAATAATACCCTGGCCCAATACTCCAGTGGACCCGGTTAGCCCTATTCTCATTAGAAATCAAACCCCAAAAGTACATCGCTAAGGTGTTTTATGACTAAAGGTTTTAAAACCTCCGTATGAAGACCTATGAAAAAACCACTGTTGTTTATGACTTCGGCCCCGGGAAAATCGAGGGGGTTGCACTCTACTCCATACAACTTTAAAGCAGGTTGTCTAGCAAAGTTACCACTTACTATTGGCCGATTTTCTACACCTTGAGTTGAGAGATGATCCAGATAGGCTTTCTTCTTTTCTGCAATTTTTGGATTGAGAAGGCACGGAAAGCCAAACCAGGAGGCCTCAACATTCGGAGAGGCCTCAGAAAAAAGAAGTTGGCCATTCCATCTAGAATGTTCTTTTAAAGCCTTAATTAAATTTTCTCGATTAATATTTCGATTCTTATTCATGTTTTCAAGGCGATCGATTTGTAAAATACCGAAAGCCGCTTGGACTTCCATGGGTCTAAAATTGTAGCCCACATTGACAAATAGGAACCTGGGGTCAACATCTGAATATTTCTCTTCAAGCTCCTCACGGTTTGAAAGCTCCCGAGACCAACCATGGGCCCTTAAACATTTCAAAAGGTCATAATCCTCTTTGGTCTTACAAGTCACCATCCCACCTTCGCCAGTCGTGATATGGTGGGAATAATAAAAGGAGAACGTTCCAAAGTCGCCGATTGTTCCTAAATATTTGCCATCGGCCTTACTCCCTAAAGATTCGCAGGTGTCTTCGATAACAATAAGATTATTTTTCTGACATATTTCTTGGAAAGCTTTCATTGGGGCAGCATTTCCTAAAATATGGACACCCATCACTCCCTTTGTTTTTGGAGTCATCTTTTTCTCAAGGTCTTCGAGATTGACATTCAATGTTTCAGAATCGACATCGACAAATACAGGTTCAAGCCCCATTTGGATGATGGGCCAAACAGATGTTGACCAACACACCGATGGAATTAAAACTTGGTCGCCTTTTTTTAAATATTTTTTTCGTAGAGGGTTGGCCGCCGCCGCAAAAGCCAAAAGATTAGCCGATGAGCCGGAGTTCACCATGACGGCATAGGGGGCACCCAAATATTTTGCAAACTGGGTTTCAAATTCTTTAACTTTTTTGGACATGGTCAATTGACCGGTGAGCAGTGTATCGACAACGGCAACAATTTCATTGTCATCAAAGCTTTGAGCTATAAGCGGAAAGAAACCTTCTTTTTTTTCAACAGCATCAGCTCTACGCTTCCACTCTTGTCTAATTAACGATTGCCAGTCTGACATTTCTTTTTCTCACTTGAAACTAATTCTAATTTTAATTTTAAAATTCTAAATAAACCAAATAAGGCACTGGTGATTTCTGATGTGTTAACAGAACTCTGCCCGCGAATACGATTTGTAAATTGCGTAGGCACTTCTGATACGGCCATACCACGGTAATAGACATTAACCAAAATTTCGCTGAGAGCAATAAATCCTTTACCCAATTTTCCACAGGAACTTAAGACGAGATTTGCAGCGCCCTTTGAATAAACGCGGTAACCATTAGTGTAATCGTGGACAGGAACCTGCAACAGAGTTCGCGCCAAGGTATTTGAACATTTTGAAAAAATTCTTCGAGTCAGGGGCCAATTTGTAATTTGGCTCGTCGGGAGATAGCGGCTCGCAATAAGCAAATCTAATCTTTTTGTTTTAGCCTCGTTGAGAAGGCCGGGTAACTGCGACGGAGGATGAGAAAAATCAGCATCCATTTCAATAACCCAATTACAACCTTGATTAAGAATCCACTGGATGCCTTCAATGACGGCAGAACCTCTTCCGCCCTTTTCTTTTCGATGAATTGTATGGACTTGAGACAACTTCATCCCGTTAACCGCATCAACAGTTTCTGTATTAGGCGAATCATCAACAACAACGATCTTTGAGCCGGGGCAAAATTGCCGTATAGCCGTAATCAATTTAGTGATATTTGCACCTTCCAGATAGGAAGGGATAACAACACCTAAGTCTGCATTTTCCATTAGAATTATTTATCTGGACCCAGCCCCTCTTTGCAAGTAAATATCCTCTCTTTTGGCAATTAGACAGCCTCTAGAGGATTTCAAACGACATGAGGGCTCGGTTTCTAGCAGAACAGTTTCTAAACGTGCTTTGTCTGTTCTGTTTTTTCACCTATATCGTCGGAGGCTACTCCCTCGATGGAAACCACGGTTTGAGTTTTATCACCGATCTTTTCACTTTTACATCCCTTGCTGTCCTTGTCGGTTTTATTTTTGGATTAGACCTCAATAAAATTTTTATTTTTCAAGGATTTAGTAATTTTCAAAATTTTGTTCTGAGAAAAGAACCCTTAAAGCCAAGGGGAACTTTTGTTTTTCTAAGCCTTTCTCTTCTCTTGGTCAGTTTTTTTGTAGTCCCTATACTTCGTCACCACTCCTTTGGAAGTTCTTTTTGGGACCTGGCCGTCATGGAACAAGTCATATGGCGTAAGGCCTTCGGCTATGGTCTGACCTCGACAGCGATAACAAGCCAGTATAATCCTCCCCTCGATTTTTTAAAAAACCAACATCTTAATTTCTGGTTGATCCCGACTGCGGGAATTTATCGCCTTTTCCCCTACACTGAAACTTTGTTGCTCATGCAAACAACGGTGTTAGCCCTTACCCTTATTCCCCTTTGGAAAATCGCAAACGAGTTATTACCGAAGTGGGTTCCGCCGATCATTTTACCCATCCTCTTTTGGCTCTGGGACACAGTTCACAGAAATAACATTTGGGACATTCATGAGGCCTGCTATTTACCAATGATGAGTCTATGGGCTTACTATTTTTTCTTGAAAAAAAAATGGACTCAAACTGCCCTATTCACCCTGGGTGTAGCCCTCTTCAAAGAAGATTCATGGGTTTTAGCCGGGGCCATGGCCTTTTATTTTTTTTCAAGCCAAAAAAAATGGGTGCCGGCTATCTTCGCTTTTGCCGTGGGGTTCTCTGTTTTTGCAGCCTACGGCATATTTTTTGACAAAGTCATTCCGCTTTCAAGCCGGTACGCTTATCTCGGGAATAGCTTTTCTGAATCCCTCCCGATTATTTCCCATAATCCTTTCATTTTTATTCAACACCTTATGACTCCTGGGCCCCTTAAATTTATGGAAAAAGTCTTGATGGTTTCAGGTGGGTTTTGGATATTTGGAGGATGGGCTATTCTAGCCATTATCCCCAGTTTTATGGAGTGTGCTCTTTCTACAAACCCAGCCATGCAGAGTTTCAATAACCACTATGCCATTGCGTTTGCGGGCCCCTTATTTTTTGCAGCCGCTTTGGGTTTGAAAAAAATTGATTCTTTTCATTGGTCACTCAAAACAAAAAAGACTTTACTTATAGCCGGTGTTGCCGTGGCCATGAGTCAACTCGTCTATTCAGAGCCGGTACAGATTAAAAATTATTTTTTTAGCGAGGGTTGGAAGAACAGAGAGTGCTACCTCAATCTTATGGCTAACGTTCCCGCAGATGCCATTGTCTATTCTCAAGACCCCCTCATAAGCCATTTATCAAAGCGCCCAATATTATTTTTTACTTATGATTTCAAAGACTATTTACCCAATTCTTTTATTGTTCAAACTTCAGCTGCCCACCTTCCAGCAAATTTTTCTACGATCAAAGAGGATTGCGGTCAAAGAGTCGCTTCAAATTTTCGCTAAAGCCCCTTGGGCTGCGCGAAACCCGCACATACCATGAACTCCTGACCCTGGCGGAGTCGAAGAAGAGCACACCCAATATTTTCCACCCTCGATGGCATAGGGGCTTGTAAAACTAAATCCAGGTCTAAAGAGAAGCTGACTTCCCTTGATCAATCCACCTGAGATATCCCCGCCAATTAAATTGCCGTTTAACTTTTCAAGATCAGATGGATTTAAAATAGAGCGTTTTAAAATAAGTTTCTTAAAACCTGGGGCGAAACGCTCAATTTGATTTTCAATGAGATCACTTACATCTCGATTTAGCCCATGGGGAACGTGGCAATAGGCCCAGACCGTATGCTTTCCAGCGGGTGCTCGAGTCGAATCAAAGAGACTGGGTTGGCTTAAAAGGACATAAGGTTTAGACGTTATTCTTCCATTTAATGGGCCGTCTTCTGAATCTTTTATTTCTTGAAGTGTTCCACCCAAATGCACAGTCGCAGCTAGTGCACAATCTTTTGAAGCCCAAGGAATGGGCCCATCTAGAGCCCAATCCATTTTGAAAACCCCAGGGCCATATTTATATTCTTTGTATTTTTTCTGAGTGCCTGGTTTTAAAACTTTCGAAGCAATTTGAAAAATTTGTCTTGGTGTTAAATCAAAAAAAACAAATTTCGCCCCAGGGAGTTCGCTGACATCTCGTACGTTAACACCATTGTGAATGACTCCTCCCAAAGAATTAAAATAAGAAGTGAGTGCTAAGGCTAGAGCTTTAGCGCCCCCTTTTGGAATGGGCCAGCCATATGCGTGGCCAGCAATCTGTAAAACCAGCCCCCCCGCACTCGTTGTCGCATCGGTTAGAGGAAGATTAATGTGAGCAGCAATTCCAGCCCAAAGCCCTTTGGTTTTTTCTTCACTGTAGCGCTGAGAAAAACTCTCTGCTGATCTCAGAGCATTAAGACCAAACCGTGAGAGTAAAAGAGGGTGTTTTGGCGCATGGATGATGGGGCCCATGATTTCTTCCATCAATGAATCAGAATGATTGACGAAGTCTTGAAAGAATTTCTCGTAAGTATTTTGATCGGTTCCAAGTTTTGAGGCCGTCTCTTTCACGGAGCGATAAAGTAGACTTGCTGTGCCGTCATCAAAGGGATGGGCGACCACAGCTGGAGAATGAATCCATTCAAGACCATGTTCTTTTAAAGGAAGGGTTTGAAAAAACGGCGAAGCGAGAGTCATGGGATATACGGCTGAAAAAACATCATGGAGAAAACCTGGGAGTGTGAGTTCTTCAGTCCTCACGGCTCCCCCGGCCACTGAAGCACTTTCAAATATTTCTACTTTAAGCCCAGCCTGAGCAAGGGCAATGCCGCATGCTAAACCATTGGGCCCAGACCCGACAATGACTGCTCCTCTGTCCATTAATTCATCCAACCTTGATCAAGAAGAATATTTCTAAAATTCTGATTGTCTAAAGACAGTGCTGGCAAAAATTCGCCGGCATAACGCCTCACCCACCAATTTTTATTTTTTGAGTCAGCAAAATTGTATTCGTAAAGAGAGGCGCGAATATATTTTGGAGGTGTTGTTCCAAAGGGGTTTCCCCTTAAAAGTGCGGTCACTTGTTCATTACCTTGAAGTAATCTTCCAACTAAACTTAAAATCCAAGGGCTATTTTCATAACTCGACATCGCCGCAAACCACATCTGCCAATCTAGCCTCAAGTGATAAGGTGAAATGATCGGAGGTCGTCTTTCTACTTCGCTGGGCTTCCCTTTAAAAGTGTACTCCTGCCAATGCTCGGGGGAAAGGTCATTATTCCCTTCTAAAATGACCTCATAGCGTTTTCGTGTAATGCTTCCAAAAGCTCCATAGGTATTCACGAGATGAAGCGGATCAAAACTTGTATTCATCACCTGTCTTGGAGAAATTAAGTTAATCGTTGGCTTAATACTCAATAATAAGATCACAGAAGTCACGATATAGACCAAAGGGTGCCCCATTATTGCCCCTACATTTTCTGCAGCACTGAGGCCCATGGTTTTTGTCCATAACTCGAGCCGTGGTAGAATCGAATCATCAAAACAGACTATGCATAAAACAATCGTGATGTAGTTAAGCCAAGAGAGATTCCCGCTCAAGATAAGCATTCCCTGAAAGAGTATGGTAATAAAGCCAGCCCAGTGCCTATAGGGTTTTGGAGCAAAATAAAAGAAAGGAACTAAGAGTTCAGTGAAATGAGTAAATAAAACGGCCCCCTTATTTATAAAATTGGGCAGTTGATGAAAATACCAACTTAAGGGGTTTGGCATGGGCTGGGTTTCGTAGTGATATTGCATGCACGAAAGATCTCTCCAGCATTCATCTCCGCGAAGTTTAATAAGCCCCGCACCAAACATGAGGCGAAATAAAATCCATCGCATAAGCCAAATGACTAAAGTAGAAGGAGTTGTATTCGATGAACCCAAGAAGATGGCGAGAAAACCCGTCTCTAAAAGAAGAGTCTCCCATCCAAAGCTATAAAAGGTTTGACCCACGTTCACGAAAGATAAATAAATAAGCCAAAGAGAAAACCAAACGATACCCGATACCCAGGGGCCAAATGAATCTGAAATTCCCACTGTAGCAAGAATCGCTAACCCAAGGCCAAGATAAGACAAGACGAGAATAAAGTTATCCGATGAATTTAGAAAAAAGAGACTCGGAGAATCCCAAAACTCAATTTTTTTTAAAAATAAGTGAACTGGAAGAATTCCTTTCTCTCCACAGAGAGCCCGGAACTGATTTACCGCAATGAGAAACCCCAAGGTGTAGATAAACCCCAGAGCCCGTTGAAAATAAAATCGCGTTAACCAGTAAGTTGTCATACTTCACTATCCCGTGAACACAAAAACTTCGTAGAAAAGATATTTGCACCATTCTTCAAAAACCGTTCCCCAATATCGGGTATCGAAGAAAACGTGTTGCCTTAAATAGAGTCGATCGCTTGTGACTCTATAGGGAATGATTTTTACCGCACCAGGAAAAACCTGAACAAACGTCTTTAGCGCACGATACATGTGATAGTCAGAAGTAATGAGCAAAATGGATTGACACCCCAAGGCCTCAACAATGGGTAAACTACTTTGTGCATTTCCTGCGGTGGAATTTGAACGTCGCTCTAGAATGACGTTTTCTAATTTAATTTCAGGGTAAAAGAGGATTTCAGGGAACATATCTGCCAAAGTTGAATGCTGATGGACTCCTGAAATGACGAGCTTATGGATTTGCCCATGACTTAATAACGAAATACCCTCGCGGATTCGACCCGCACCGCCGGTCAACACAACGCCACAATCGGATTGGGCTTGGGAGGGTCTGATTTTGGGCGGTTGGTTTTGGAGGATTTCTCCATAATTTTTGATACTGAGGGTAGGGACAGTCAAAACGACTAAAAAGATAACTATGCCCAGATAGACCCTATGACTGAAAGACTGAGGCTTTTTCCTTGCTGGGGGTGTTTCAGGTGTGTTAGAAACTGTATCTTCTGAATTCATTTTAAGGAGCTTTTAGGTTATGGCAAAGTGCGTGTTCAAGCGGGAAATCTGTTATTTTGCAGCGGCCAAATTTCAATAGATCCGAAAGATAACCTCGTGAAGGGCGGAGATATTAAGAGTCAAACCAAGCTTACTTTAGAAAATATTAAGGCCATTTTGACTTCTGCAGGCGGGAGTTTCGAAAATGTCGTTAAAACGACCATTTTTCTCAAACGCATGGGGGATTTTGCCCATGTGAACGAGGTCTATGCGAGCTATTTTCTGAATGATCCGCCAGCGCGAAGCACCGTTGAGGTATCAGCGCTCCCCAAGGGAGTTGATG